>MDTC01265104.1_pt1 | contig 22314 bp, 16 predicted proteins | sample 811181 | NCBI WGS metagenome assembly MDTC01 (sample SAMN05326644, study PRJNA326480) | marine metagenome | isolation source: seawater | place: Pacific Ocean: North | collected 2011 | reverse complement strand
TGCACGGGAGAATGTGAGGATTAGGGTGGAGATGGCAACGATCCATGTTGACCCATAGAAAACTCGCATTTTCCAACTTTCCCGTATGTTTAAGGTCAGTGCAAGGATTAATGGATTTACGAGAACAAGCCATAATCCAAAAGCGTTAGGGTGCCCTAAAAGAGCTCCTGAGCGAATAAAGGCGCCGCCAGGCATAGTCATTTCTTTGACTCGCTGTTCGCCTAGAAAGTCCAGGCCGAGTTTACCTCCAGCCATACTTTGAAGGATGGCGACTGCCGACTCAAGCCAAACTTGAACGCAAATCCCTATGACAATTAATTTTAAAAAATCTTTTGTCCCAATTCGCTTGGCAAGGTAAACGAAAATTAACAAAAATCGCCCAAGCAAGAAGCAGCGGGCGAAGCTTCTGGTTGGGCAAACGGAGTGGACCGGGAAGCCTAGACTGGTAATGAAAAATGCAGCAACCCAGACCGAAGTCCTTCCTAGCTTAAATGAAGGCGTTCCGCGCCGAAGAGCCATATCAACTAAAAGGTCAAGGCCTAAGATGATTAGGTAGAGATCTTTATCCCAGAATTCGAAATTTGCTGCGCTTCCCGCAGGGTTTGGTTCGCCGACGATTTCAAAGATGCTAAAATTCAGAGTCATCGGCATCGTGAATGTGAGGATAAAGGTAAGGAATGCAACGAATTGGCGTTTGATGTAAATTATGCCAAGAAGTGCAACCCACAAAATAAGCGCAAAGAAGAGAACGGCTTGCCACTTTGATCCACCCCAATGGGATGCGGCAGCCAGGGTGGAAGTTACAAATGCACCTAAAATGACGAGAAGGGTATTACCGACGAATGGGACGGATTTCCCGTAAGCAAGCCCGTCTGGGTCGTAGTCGTCGAAACGGGTTCCAAACACGGCTATTTAGATGAACCTGTACAGGAATCTAGGAATCGGATTGTGTCTCTGAGTAAGAACTGCGCCGAGAACGACCTTGCCGTAGCGGCGGAGTTGCTCGAGGCCGCGGCGCGCCACATCGAAGTGAACGCCAGTTCCGCTTACAACGAAGAGAGAAACTTCGGCGAGCGATGCATAAGAGGCGCCACCACCTGCGAGTCCAGGGCCGGAGAGAACGAGTAAGTCATTTTCTTCAGCAGCGGCTTTAATCGCTTCTCGCTGAGCATCCATCGGAACGCCTGCAAGTTGCAAAATCTCGATGTTTTCAGCATTACCCAAAATGGAAGGAAAGCCATCTAGGGTTGCGAACACGACGCTTCGTCCGTCATTGGAAGCTTCTAGGCTGAGGGCAGCAGCAAGAGTTCCAGAGCCTTCTCCGCGAGTCGAAGCCGCAATGTGAATTGAGCGACGACCCTCATTGTCGAGAGCGGCCAAGGCCAGGCGCGCAGCATTAAGAACCACGGGAGGCGCACCATTCTTGAATGGGTTGCGGAAAGGGATCCGTTTGAATCTTGGGATGGAGGATAGGACGGAAACTCCAAGGACCTCTTCAACATCCTCAACCGTGGCAATTCGACTGTGCATGTAAGCGCGCATTAGGGCTACGGAAATTGCGCCAGGTATACCCAGAAGGATTCCAAGAAGTACCATCACGAATCGATTTGGAAAGGATGGCTTGTTCGGTACAGCTGGCCACTCAAGGACTTTTGCGCTAGTTATCTGCGCCTCGTTCATTGCAGACTTGATTGTCTCTTCTTCAACTTTTGCGAGGTACCTTTTAAAGGACGCTAAGTGAGAATCATGAGTCCGGACAAGATTCTCAAGAGTTGTTCGGTCAACTTCGACATTTCTAAGTTCGATGTCGAGAGAGTCGACCCGATTCTGAAGAACCGTTCTTTTTTGTTCGATTTGCTCTTTAAGGGCTTCCTCAGTGTTCTTGATTTGTTTTTCTAACTTGGCTATTTCCGGATGATCTTTGTTTGCGTATATGGCGTCCTTTTCAATCAATTCCAGCTTGAGATTCAATAATTTTTGTTGGTGAACGGCAATTTCTGGGCTTTCGAGGGCAAGCTGTTCGGAGCCATCTTTGAGGCCTTGCAAGGAGCGAAGAGCTTGTTCATTTTGAATGAGCTCCTGAGTCAAAATGCTCCGCTGTGAGTCAAGATCTCCTCCCTTGTGAGAGAGGTGGAATTTTGTGATTTCTTTTTGCACGTCGTCTAGCGCCTTTGAGTGCTTATCCGCCTCTTCTTGGAAAAACGTATTTGCGGAATTCACGTATGTCCGAATAGTGGTTTCTTTCCCATTCACATCCTTCACAATCTTCTTGTCCCACTTTCCCAAAGAGTGCATATTTGAGTGATGCTCTATATATCCTTCCAGAACTAGCTCAAGAGTTCGCTTGGCCCACTTTGGGCTCGGATGCTCGTAGGCGAGATTAATCACTCTTGTCGCGGGCTCAATCTCAGCTGTAAGTTTATTTCCCAGCTTCTGTATCAGCTGCTCGTGGCGGAAAAGGCGCTCTTTGTCCAAAAGCTGACTAACCTTTTCCTTTAGGTCCTCTATTTTTGTTTGGTTCTCTTTTAACCCATTCCCCTCTAAGTCGGCGATAAGGATTTGAGCTTGAGGAAGAGGCATTTCTCGCTCAAGCAACCACTCCTTCCACCAATTTGAGTCGTATCGGAATTTCTCGTCAGAATAAACTTCATCACCAAACTTTTCGGGAATTTTTCCATTTGTGTAAAGAGGTCCAGGAAGAAGGCGCCGGGAACGGCACCAGTTTTGAAAGTTTAAGTAGGATTTAGATATCCCATCTTTGGGGACGGGGCTCATTTCTTTCTCTAAGATATCTACTGCGTATTCGAGGGAGGGTCGACTCAACATAATCATGCTCTCGCTGATCACATCTTCGGGAGTTAGAGTCAGTCGAATAGATTCGGTCGATGCCAAGCTGCCCTCGGGGGCGTTTTCTCGACCAGCCTTTACAAACACATTTGCTTTCGCGGTGAATGACTCTGGCAAGATGTAGGCCAAGGTCATCAAAAAAGAGAAGAAGCAAACGAAAAATATCAAGGCCGAGTAACGCCATTGGAAAAGGGCGCGAACTACTCTTCGAGCGGTGTCGGTCCTGCGGCCGGGGAGATTGGCGGGGGAGTTCATTTTGATGGACTGGTTTATGTGCCCGCGACTTTGTAGACGTTCGAGAGAGGAAGGAGAATGCTGCTTGGCAGGTGTTGGTCAATCCAGTGCATGACGTCGCCTGCTCCTGTGCGTGGAACCATGATGATGTCTTCAGGGCGAACGAGGACATCAGGAAGGCCATATCCGCGGTGAAGAGCAGAGTCCACGTCGTAAAGCACGACAGTGCTGGTCCCTCCGTCTGCGGAGGAGGTAGTTCCTATCATTTCTCCGCCACCATTTGTGAGTTCAGAATCTGGCCCCTTGCTAATGAGTACAATTTTTTGAAGATCGGCAGAGTCGTCCACCCAGCCTGCTGCGGAGAGAGCTTCGACCAAGGTGACTTCACCTTTGATGGGGTAAACCCCAGGCTGCCTTACTTGGCCGGCGATGGAATAATTGTCAATTTCATCATGAGTTAATCTGAGATTTACTTCGATGGGCCCAAATTCAGAGGCCATCGCACCGTTGATAATACGCTGGAGTTCAATGGGGGACATTCCGACAGCTGAAATGGGATTAGGAAGTCCTGGAATGGAAATTAGTCCAGGTCGCCGAATGGTGTAAGTGCGCACTCTGCCAAGTGAGCTGTCCGCTAAGGATTCAAGGTATTGACTCGGTTTAGCGCCTTGTTTTTTTAATAGAACTGTGACAACTGCCAAGCTGTATGTTTTTTGAATTCCTGCGGAGATTTCGCTTTGGATTTCTTCAATGGACTTATTCTGGACTTCAATTCTTCCCAATGGGTGGAATCGAATTGAGTTTTGAAAAACTGTTGCTGTGGCGCTGAGCGGGTCCTCCCCTTCTGGCAAATTACTGACTCTAATTTCAATTTGATCGCCAGAAGCTAGGTAAGGGCTTTGTTCCAACTTCTCCAGATTCACTTGGAGAAAAGAGGGGGAAGTGTTCTCAAGGAAATCTTGAATACTTTCTTTTGCCTCATTCCATGTAAGGCCCCGGACAGATCCGTATTTTCCGTTTTCATTTAATTCAAAACCGCACTTGCCGCTCGAATCCACTTGAAAATCAAAGACCACGTTATTTAGGTCTCGCGAAACACTGTAGAGGCCGGTCGTGCACTTGATACCTCGCTCAACAATTCTGGCAGTCTCTTCAGAAGAAAAGGTCATCTTCGCACGGAGGGACTCTCCCCCTTTGATAGGTGCGCGCTCGAAGGGAACGCGAAGGAATTCGACCTCAATTTTATCCTGGAACCCTAATTTCCCAAGATCGATATTGTTTTTGTGGACCTCATTTTTGGTCGTCTGCACAGGTTTTAGTGCGCTGCGCGGAATTCCACCCTGGTGCGGCCATTTGCTTACTACTTTGCTGTGAACAGATTCCTTTCCCCAATAAGCCTCATCTCCGACGGTAACGGGGGAGTTGCAGGCAGAGAGGGTTGCCAGGACAGTTGTGGCGAGCGTAATTGCGACCTTTTTCACAAGTTTAGAGGTTTGGCGTGAGTTTCGGGGGTGTTTAAGTTCTTTCTTGGCAGTAGTTTGCGACCGTTCCAAGAAGTTTCCGGAGGGGCTATCTTGGGGGTAACATTCGTCTGCTCGCTTTGGGTGAACCTTCCTTCGGCCAAATCGACTCTTCGACATGAGCCTTTTTCGAGATAGTGGCGGCGCAGTTGTCCTCCAGCTTGCTGGTGCAGGGCTACAGTTTTTGGCTGGGATTTTGCTCGCTCGTTGGCTTTTTACGGACGGTAGGGGTGTTTTTGGGTTGATTGTGCTCATTCCTGAGATGACTCGGGCAGTAGTGAATTGGGGCTTTGGAACCGCTAGCACGCGGTTTTCTGCGAAGAATCCATCGGAATCCGCAAGTATTTCCTTAAATGCAATTTCCTTTGGCGTTTTATCAGGAGTCCTCTTCTCCGGCGTTTTGCTCCTCTTTTTTCCCTGGTTAATGGATTTTGTCCAGGGGGAGGGCTTTGAGGAGGTCGCCGCAGTAAATAATGGTGTCGAAATCGCTATTTGGGTGTCAGTGCTTTCCCTACCGCTTTTACTGTTGGAGAGCTTTCTGGGCGGCCAATTGGTGGCTTTAAGGGCGATTTTGGCCTCCAATATGGCCAAAGTCGTCCAGACGGGCTCCTTCGCCTTGTTCCTTTGGTTGTTCTTCCGCCTTTACGGCCCCACAGTTGCTGTGGCGATTGTCGCTCGGGCGCTTTCCTTCGCTCTGGGCAACTTGTTCGCCTTTCTTGTTCTAACCCGAGTTTGGAAGGGCCCCAAAAAGGTCTCCAAGGAGCGGTTGGTTGAAGTTTTCCAGTTTGGAATTCGAACCCTCCCCGCTTCCATTGCGGTTTTTTTACTTTTCCGCATTGATGTGGCCTTGGTGCGAATCTGGCGGCCTGTTTCGGATGTTGGAATCTATGTGCTGGCCTCTTCTTTGGCCATGATGTTCCAGGTCGTTGGATTTGCCGTTGAGCGGTCTTTAGTTCCAAGAATCATGGGGAAGACTGGAGAGGAAACTAAAGTCCTTACCCCCTTGGCCACACGGTGCTTCATGTTGGTCGGTTTCCCTATTGCGGCAGTTGCCATTCTTTGTGCTTGGCCGCTGGTCCCCCTCCTTTTCGGTGAAGATTTTGCTCCGGCATTTCTTCCCTTTGCAATCTTTTTGCCCGGCCTAGTGTTCGGTAATGTCGGTCAAATTTGCAATACCGACCTTCTTGGACGAGGCTTTCCCGCTTATGCTTCCTATTCCGCAGCCGTTGCTTTGGCGTGCAATATTGGTCTAAACATTTGGCTGATCCCCAAGGTTGGAATTGTTGGCGCAGCCCTCGCCTCGCTTGTTTGCTACACCCTGCATGGAGTCATTCTTTCCGCGATATATTCCCGCGTTGTTGGTGTCCCCCTATCTTCCATGCTCATCCCCAAGCTTTCCGATGTTGGGCGGATATTAAATCTGGTTCGCGGTAGAAGTTAGGCCTCTAAGAGTCCTCGATAGACCGCTTCCGTTTTTTCTCTAGAGTGACGCACATCAAATGCGTCGGCCGTTTTGCGCCCTGCTATCCCCATAGCTTTTGCAAGTTCTGGATTTTCCTGTAATTGAACGATGGCATGCGCAAAACCAACGAGGTCGCCATCCTCAAGGAGAAGGCCATTGACTTCGTGCGCAATGATGTCGACGATTCCAGTCACTTTGAAGCCAACGGCAGGTAAGCCTGCAGCCATGCCTTCAGCAGTGGCTAAGCCCAAACCTTCCCGGTGGGTGCCCGTGACAAAGATATCAGCAGCGGCAAGGAGTTCTGGGACGTCAGTGCGACCCCCGAGTAGGCAAACGGAGTTTTCCAAGCCCTTATGCTTTATTAGAGAAGCAAGGTTTTCCATTTCAGGGCCATCGCCAATAATCCAAAGGCGTGCATCGGGGAGTTCCTTTAGCAGAGTGGGCATGGATTCAATGAGGCGGTCATGGCCCTTGCTGGGTACAAGACGTCCCACTGCCGCAAGAATGGGAGATTGACCAGATCGAATCTCAGTGAAGCGAGCTTGCATTTCCTTTTTTCGTTCAAGGCTTGGCTTCGGAGGTATTTCGATTGCACTTGGAATGAGGTGCACTTTTTTTGGGATGACCCCGGGGAATTTCAACAAGCTATTTCGTACTTCTGTTCCTACAGCAATCAAGGCATCTGCTCGCCGATAAAATTTTGACTGTAACGCCATTCGAAGACGAGATCGGAGTTCCCTGGGATCCCTCTCTGGTGGAATTAACTTTGAGGAATGAAATGTTAAGACCACAGGGATATTGAGGGCTCTCCCGACCATCAAGCCTAGCCAATCACTATCCGAGAGGTGGGTTTGGATGAGGTCAATTTGGTGGTCGGTCGCGGTCTTTTTGACTGCCTTGTAAATCCTTCGCCAGTCCCGAAGGGCTTTAAATGGGTTGCGAATAGAATTTCGGGGAAGATTTAGGAGCTCAAGCGGGACTCGGCCTTTATGCAGTAACTCCTCCACTGGGCCGCCCTGAAGGAAAGAGCAGACCACGGGCTTCATGGGCCCGTCTACCTGAAGCTTGGTGAGCCGCAAAACATAGAGTTCGGCCCCTCCCTGCGAGAGAGTCGGAAGAAGTTGCAGGATGCGGTAGCTATTGCAGGTCACGAGTACACTAACCAGGGTGGTCGAGACAGTCTAGCCTCGACGCACTTCCCCATACACGGTGGAATAAACGCCTCCATGACTTCTCTTGCTCCAGTTCCGGTTCTTTTTGTCCTGACCGACCTTCGGGTGGGTGGAATGGAAAGGAAGGTCGCCGAGATTGTCCAAAAGATGGACCGCACCCGCTGTCGTCCGGTAGTGGCGTGCTTGAAGGAGGCAGGGCCACTCGCTCCCGAAGTTGAGTCTGCAGGAGTACGGGTTTACTCTCGGCTTATTGCCGCCAAATGGGATATTCGTGCGTTGGTGCGCCTTCTTCGGATTATTCGGTCGGAAGGCATTCAGGTGGTTTGCACTGTTGGGGATGGAGGCGATCGGATGTTTTGGGGTCGCTTGGCTGCCAGAATTGCTGGAGTGGCGGGCATTGTTTCCACTCTTCACTCCACTCGCAATCCAAGTGGAGGTCGAATTTTGGACCGCCCGAACCGTTGGCTTACGCCTTGGAATGATGTTTACGTGGCGGTCGCAAAATCTGCCGCTGAGTATCTAATTGAGCATGAGGGTTTGCCGAGGGACCGAACCATAGCCATTTACAATGGAGTGGACTTGTCGAAGTACGCCGGCGAAGGCCGAGAGGAAGTCAGGCAGGCTCTTGAAATTCCCCTCGGCGTTCCAGTCATCTCCCATGTGGCCGCATTTCGGATTGAAAAGGCGCATGATGTTCTTTTGCGCGCAGCCCGAAAGGTCGTGGACGCAGAACCAGAGTCTCGATTTTTGTTAGTCGGAGATGGAGAGACCCGCGGCGAAATAGAGCAGCTTCGAGCGGAGCTGGGCTTGGAGGAGAATGTTCTTTTGCTGGGCTACCGTTCCGACATTCCAGAAATTCTGGCCGCTTCCGATGTCTTTGTCCTTTGCTCGCGCGCGAAGGTGGAAACTTTCCCGAACTCGGTTTTGGAAGCTATGGCTTCTCGGAGACCCCCTGTTTGCACCAATGTTGGCTCTATTGCTGAGCAAATCACGGATGGCCAAAACGGTTTCTTGGTGGACGAAGAAGATTGGGAGTCCCTTGCAGATCGAATCTTGGCCCTCATTCGCGACCCCGAATTGCGCCAGCGCATGGGTGAAAATGCCCATAGTGTCGTATCCAGAAATTTCAGTACCGAGAGGATGGTGAGGGACCGAGAAGATTTGTTCACCTCCATCGCTAGAGGCCATGGAATTCCATCACGGCTATACTTAAGCTCCGTCAAAGAGGTATTGTAGCCCTCGTCGGCACCATGCTTAGAAGACACCGCATCCTAGTTCAAAATGCATTAATCTACTTTGATGTTGCGGCCGTTTTACTGAGCTATTTTTGGGCATTCGAGCTTGTAGAGTACGTTTTCGTAAATATCCTCGAGGGCACTGTTCCAGAGACAGTACGCGTGGGACACTTTTTTCATGTCAGGGTTCTTGTCTTCTCCCTGTTTGTCACTTTTTCCGGCTACAAACTTTTTGGGATTTATGAAAGCCAGCGCATGCGGAATATCGTTGGGGAATGGGCCCGAATTATTATCGTAAACATTGCCCTTTTTGGCCTCCTTTTTGCCTTAGTTCAATTTCTCAAGATTGGGGGTACGAAAAACTGGCGGCTCACGCATATCTTGGTGTTCCTTTGTCTCAACACTGGGATGGGCCTTTTCTCGCGATTGACGATACGCGGTTTCGCTCATCGCTATCGGGCCAAGGGGTACAACTACCGTAATCTGGTTGTTCTGGCGACCGCTGGGCGAGACCCCTCTGGTCTTTTGAGAAGATTGGCCGAACATCCCTCTTGGGGATATAAAGTTTTAGCCGTTTCTGCTCCCCCGGATGAGGGAGTAGGTAGTTGGACGGATGGCCCCCTTCCTGGAAACCCTAAAGTCCTCTCTTTTAGAGAGGCGGTTTCCTTTGTTGAGATGGAGCCTCTTGATGAAATTTGGATTGACGGCATGCCTCGTCGTCGAGGGTCTATCTTTGAATTTTTGGAAGCGGCAATGGATCAAGGAATTTCCTTGCGCTATATCTTGCCAAGGAATTACTTCCCAGGGATGAGGTGGAATTACGAGACCTTTGACAACATTACGACTCTTTCAGCTGCTCACTCACCAATGGATGACCTTGCGCGCGCGGCGAAGCGGGCGGTGGACTTGTTGGCCGCCTCATGCATACTGGTCTTCGCTTTCCCGATTATCATGCTTCCAGTAGGGATTTTTCTTTTCTTCCAAAAGGGGGGCAAACGCCAAATCTTATTCCGCCAGGATCGAGTTGGAATTAGCGGAAGGATTTTTACCTGCTATAAGTTTCGATCTATGGTTCCCGATGCAGAAGACAAGAAAAAAGACCTTGAGCACCTGAACGAAATGGGTGGACCTGCATTTAAGATGCAAAAAGATCCGCGCATTACTTCCTTTGGTGCCTTTATTCGTAAGTTTAGTATTGACGAGTTCCCCCAATTTTTTAATGTTTTGAAAGGAGACATGAGTTTGGTGGGGCCACGCCCACCAATTCCTTCCGAAGTGAATATGTACGAGCGAACCCAGAAACGACGTTTGAGCGTGAAGCCTGGTATCACTGGGCTATGGCAAGTTTCTGGCCGGAACGAAATTTCCGATTTCGAGGAATGGGTTGCTCTTGACCTTGAGTACATTGACCAATGGTCATTCTGGCTGGACATCAGGATTTTGCTGATGACCATTCCAGCAGTGTTCAAGGGGCGCTAAGCCTCTGCTTCTTTAGGTGTAGTGAGAGCAAAAGTGGCACTAGCCCAAATATGACCAACTAGTCTTCGCCTTCAAAAGGGTTCTTCTTGGCCCATCTGTCGTAGAGAAACATTAGGAACATCGAGAAAACGCCGACTCCTGCAAAGAGGAGCCACATTCTCCAGGGGTCGTATTTGTCCCAAAGGCCGATCCGTGTTTGGTCCCGCCTATCCATTGTGGTAGCTCTTAATTGGTCCAGAACCTCCTCGTCGACAATCCATTCACTAGCCTTGGGGTCTTCCAAAGCAAAGCGCATCAGCGCCCGGAAGTTATTTCCACCTTCTTTCAGAGCCATCTTTAGTCGTGCGGGTAGCTCTCCCGTCGACAAAACATCAATCTCTGCATCAGGAAGCTCTGCGTGATGAAGGAATTCAGCCAAGCCTTCCCCCCCCTTTTTGACGGCTTCACGGAAATATTGAATCCGGCTGGAATTCAAGAGGCCTTTCGATTGGTCGGGGCTACAACCAGAATCGGTCAAATATTTGCGAAGTTTGCCTCCCGGGAGGGCAATCATTGCCCGAGTTTCCTTAAAGGCAGCCTCTGACCCGACGAGCGAATTCATGGATGCCGTCGACAGTCCTTCCGTGGCGAAGAATTCTCTTAGCGATTCTATTTCATTAGACGCCCGTTCCATTCTTTCGTAGGGCCCATCTAGAGCAAGCCAGAGGCTTGTTTCTGGAGCAAAGGTGGTGATATCTCCTGCCGTCGCTACGCCCTCCTTACGGTCTATCAATTCGTTGGCTAACGGTGCGAATATCTTAGGGGTCAGGATCTGATTGATTTGGTCCACTTCTACACCTGAATCTTGAAGAATTTTGCGAACTTCCGCTTCGGCCGCAGAAGTTTTAAGAATCAGATTCGGAAGGACATCCGTTTTTTGTAAACCATCCACCCACTCTTTTTCCATGTGGTGTTCATTAATAAGTTCCTTGCGCGCCAAGTTGACTTTGTCCGCAGTAGCGTCGTAGATGGGGCCACCCATGAAGTTTAAGATGGACCAGCCGATTCCAACGGTCATGTTGACGTATCCCATGTAGAGCCCTTCCTTGCCGGGAGGTGCGATACTAGCCAAATACCGCATTTTGGTAGGAGAAGCAGTCATTTCCCCGATGGAGAACACACCAATCGCAAAGATAACCCACCAGCCATTAAAGGAAAGACTCAATAAAGCAATGGAAATTGTAGCGATTGCGATACCCGTTAAAATTGCACTTAGGGATCGTACCTTTCCTGTAATCCACCCAAATGCAAAAGCAAAGAACATGATTAGCAAAGGATTGAAATTGACAATCCACTCCTGAGTCATGTTGCCTCCATTCACAGTTGGTACGGGAATTCCAAAGGAAGCAACCCATGTAGCCAAATCCCTGGAGTCCACCCAATCATCCACAAAGTTGGGGAGGAAATCCCAGAGCGAGTAAGCCATGAACCAGAACCCCGCAAAGGCTAGGGAAAAGCCCAATATCCGAGGCTCAAGCAGTCCCGCCAAGCTGTCTTTCAGGATTTGAAAAGGATTTTTGCCGTCTTCTTCCTGCGGCTTGTCTACCTTGGGCTCCTTGAAGAAAAACAGTGGAATATAGTTGAGTGAAATGGCAAGACTGCACGCCAGGAACACGTATTTCCAATCCAGCACCCTCAGGTAGCCGGCCAATAGGGGACCAACGAAAGCACCGACATTGACCATTTGGTAGAAAATAGCCCAGCCTAGTGCCGCACTTTGTTTTGGCATTTTCACTGCAATTAAACCCTGTAAGCCTGGTTTAAAAATTGCGGTTCCAAAGGCTAGACCCATGGCGCCCAAGAAAAAGATGGGGTAGGTCCAAGGGTCTCCCGCAGCTCCTCCATGAACCGAAGAGTCAATGCCATTAAAGTAAGCGCCGATTTCAATGGCATACCCCATCAAGATGTAGCCGATAATCTTGATAGTGGTAGCCCAGGCAATATTTACCTTGAAGCCATACCTGTCTGCGAAGCCGCCCGAAAGAACTGGGACGAAACTTTGAACGATTGCCCACCACCCGTAGATTACTCCTTTTTGATAATGATCGAATTGCGGGCCTCCAAGCTCCCATGCCAGCACCATGTAGACAGGTAGAAGCGCACGCACTCCGTAGTAGGCGAAGCGCTCCACCACTTCCATCCAATTGGCTAGCCAATAGATGCCTGGGAAATTGAAGATACTCTGAAGAAATGTTTCTTTAGGGGCAGGCGTTTGTGGGCTAGACATGACCAAGGAAAATAACGCTGCGGAGCAACCTGTGGCCGAATAGCTTCTAGAAGTTCGGGGGCATGTGACATAACCCTGCTTGGGGCCCCTAGTTGACGGACCGAATCGAAAACTTTCCCAGAGCCGTGATTTACAGTCCGCGAAGCCAGGCTGGTCGGAAGGGAGCGTTTTCCGGATGAGCTAGGACTTCATCAAGGGCGCGCAACATGGCTGAATGGTCTTTAGGAAGAGAGCCAGACAGTGTGAGCCAATTGCTTGCGTGGTTGGAGCGAAAAATGCTCCCTTTCAAATCGAGAGCCCCAAGAAACTCTCGCAGTTCTGCTGCCAGTTCAACTGGGCTTAGCTCTTCAAACTCACCCGTCTGTACTTCGTCCCACATCGGCGTATCTGGCACTGGAGTTAGGACAAGAGTGCTGATGAAGCGAGGCTGTATTGCATTGACCACGCGCGCGGACCCAAGAGCGTGTTGTTGGGAGAGTTTGCGCCCGCCGGCATTCAAAAGAATCATGGTGGAAAGTTTCATCCCCGCTTTGTGAGCTTTCAATGCAACTCGAATCATTTCATCCCCGTCCACCCCTTTTTGGAGTTTGGAAAGCGTTTCATCATCTCCGCTTTCAATACCTAAGTAACAAAGAGTGAGTCCTTTTTCCTTTAGGAGGGACATCTCTTCCACAGTTCGAAGCGCGAGAGATTGTGGGGAAGCATAGATGCTGATGCGACGCAAGTTAGGAAATGCCTCATTCAAGGCATCGCAGACTTCTGCTAATAAAGAAGCTTTTGCAACAAGTGCGTCGCCATCCGCAAGGAACACTTTTTGGGTCCATGGTACGGCTTCCTTTGCCCAGGCGATTTCTGCACGCAGCTTCGTGATGGACCGAATACGGAATGGCTTGTCTCTGTACATGCCACAAAAAGTGCATTCGTTGTACGAGCACCCAAGAGTAACTTGAAGAATGAGCGAATCGGCCTCTGAAGGCGGGCGATAAACTCGACCTTCTAGAGCAGGAGCCTGCGGTGGGATGGGGGGATTACTCAGGATTTACAACGCATACGTTTGCGTGATTACGACTAAGGAACTTATAGGCCCAGGGGTTCACCTGATCGGCGCTCAAGTTTTCAAACCAAGCTTGGATGGAGCGCATATCGTCCAATGCGCTAGGTCGCCGGAGGGATTTGGAAAGTCCATCTAGCCAGTATGCATTGGTTCGCATCGCATCTCGAAGTCCGTTCATCTCGGGTTCTGCAAGGCGTTTGACTTCTTCGTCAGTTGCACCTTTTTGGGCAAGAGTGTCTGCAGTTGCAAGACAAGCCTCGACAAGGGTCTCAACTTTGTCAGGGTCGGCCATGGCTTGGATGTAAAAGAAGCCATTGTTCTCGTAAACCGAGCTGAATTCAGAGCCAGCTCCGGGAGAGTAGGCCGCACCTAAACGTTCACGAATTTCAAGGCGGAGGCGGTCATCAAGGACGGTTCCAAGCATGGACATTCCTCGCCTGCGCGAGGCGTCCATGCCATCCGAAGCGGGGTAGATGATAAAGACAAGGGACTTTGGGACTTGGGTCTGGATGGTGTAGTCCTTGCGGAGTCCAGTTGCCGTCTCAGGTACATTTCGACGTTCTTTCCAATGCTTCAGTTCTTTTCTTGGATTCAGGGCGCCGAAAGTTTGAGCCACTAGGGCTTTAGTTTCTTCCATGTCCAAATCACCAACAACCGTGACTTCCATGGCGCCATCTGCAAGGATGGGCGCTAACCAATCACGGATTTCTTCCATCGCCACTTCCAGAATTCCGTCTTGGGTTGGGAGGCCAAAGCGCGGGTCATTGTCAAATAAGGCGGGAAGGAATTTAAGGGTCAAAGGGCCGCCATGTTGGTGCTTGAGGCTTTCAAAGATTTGAGGGACAGCGCGGCGAAGCTGGACAAGTCCGTCTTCTCGCCAGCCCGGGTCGCTCAAGTAGGCGCACATCAATTCAAATTGAAGTCCCAGGTCTTCCATGGTTGTGCTTCCACTGAGAGAGAAACGATCTTCACCCATAGCGAAAGAAACTCCAACCTGTTTACCGGCCAATAGTCGGCGAAGGTCGTCATCAGAGTGAGCGCCAAGGCCACCGGAGTTGAAAACTCTTTCGCCTACCCATGCAAGGGCATTCTTTTCAATCTCCAAACTGAGTCGCCCTTCTCCACTATTTAAGAGAATGAGAATTTGATTTTCTTTGAAGTCCGTTTTCTTGATGTTTACAGAGACTCCGTTCTCAAATCGGATGTGCTCGAAATCAAGATCTCCAACCTCTTCAGAGGAAATGATCCCTCCAGAGTTTTCTCTTGAAGAGGCATAAGCGAATTGGCTGACAGAGATCTCCGCTCCGGCATTCACCTCCACCTGCTTGCTATTTAACAATGCCGTTCTGAGCTGATCTTTTGCTTTTTCTCCAAGGTCTAAATTCCCGGCAGTTGTGATGGAATAGTCCTCACGATCCCAGGTTGCTTTTAGGGCTTCATGGCAATCTCCAACAGTTAAAGCTTCGATTGCAGGGCGATAGATATCTTTTCGCCATTTTGCCCGAGTAGGGACGAACTCGTTCTCGGCCGCACTCAAGATGCTATTCAAAATTGATCGACTATGGGCGGTTGATTCGCGTTCGACGGCCTCGTCTAAACCGCGAAGGGCACCCGCTCGAATTTCATCGAGTTCGGCATCTTGGAACCCAAACTTCAAAGCTCTCCGAAGCTCTTGTTCTGCGACTCCGAATGCGGCAGACCACTTCTCAGGCGCACTAGTGATGTTTAGAGAATTGTCTTCAAAGATGTCAAACACCTCCGATTGAGAAGCGCTGGCCGACATAAAAGGAGTTCCTTCCTTTTTTACAAGCTCTGCGAAACGCGTATTCAGCATTGAGTATGCGTATTCAAGAGGGAGCTCAGAAACACTTTGAGCAATCGTCAACGGCTTTTCGTTCCATTCGCTCATAACCCCATAGGAAACAGAGACAGTCGGAATTTCTTCTTCATGAATAGAAAAGCTGAAAGAGTAGTTTTCCGGCTTGCCCGTATCGGGTTCTTCCGGTAGCGGTATTGCTGGGCAAGTAACATTCTTAAAGTAATCGGCGAACAAGCTTTCTGGGTTTCGGTCGCCTAAGTCTCCAACTAGAACAAGGGTCATGTTGTCGGGGCGATACCACTTTTCGTAAAAGGCGCGAACTGATTTTGCAGAAAAGGCGTCCCTAGTTCTTTTGAGCCCAATGGGGATGCGGTCTTTGTATCGCGTTCCAGCGAACATCTGGTCGATTTGTTCAAGAAACATGCGGTACTGGGCAGAATCCCGCTCTCGTTCTTCGCCGTCAATTACTCCCTTTTCTGCTTCAACCTCCTTTTCTTCTAGGAGTAGACCAAAGGCAAAATCTTTCATTACTGTCAATCCTTCACGCAAAGTTTTTTCGTCTGAGTGGGGAAGGTCCAACTTGTATACCGTTTCAGAAAACGATGTGTGAGCATTCGTGTCTGCGCCGAAGTTCATTCCATGGTCTTGGAACCATTCGATGAGAGTCCCGGCTTCAAAATTCTCAGAGCCGTTGAAGGCCATGTGTTCCAGAAAGTGAGCCATGCCCTGTTCGGGGCCTGTTTCCGCAAGGCTGCCTACATTGACATGAAGTCGTAGATAACAACGGTCATTGGGCTCTGGGTTGGAGACCCAGGCAAAGCGCAGGCCATTATCAAAGTTTCCAAAGTGGATTCTGTCATCAAGCTGGATGTCTGAGCTTTCATGGGGCCAAGCACGGATTCCAGCCGAATCTTGAGTAATGGTTTGGCCACCAGCCGCAGGCTGGGAGCAAGCGCCCAACGTAAGCGCCGGTATAAGAAGCAGGAGAGTATTTCGGATTGAATTCATGAGAGTAATTAATTCGAACAGCAGTGATTCTGTTTTTCGGAAGGGGATTCTTGGGGAGAGGCCTGTTCGGCATGTGGTCGAATCACTTTGCCGATAAAGCCAGGGACTCCTTGGCGAAGCAAGGAAGCTAGGTAAACAATGCCCAGGAGTCCGGCGAAAATAATACCTGAAGTGGCCGGATGATGCTGGATTGCGCTAACGGCACTCGGGCTTGCTTTGGGCCCCAAGACAGCATTGACTCCAAAGCCAACGGCGACGGCCATCAAAACCATGGTTAAACCAAAAACAACAGCGACCTTTTTCCCGTGAAGGGATGAAAGCAGGCCAGCAGTTGTGAGGTTTGTTGCGGGTCCCGTTAGCAGGAAGGCAATACCGGCACCAGGAGAAAGACCTTTTGCGAGAAGAATGGCAACAAGGGGAGTGCTTCCTGAGGCGCAAACATAAAGGGGGAGGCCGATTAGAGTGGCTAGCAAAATATCCACGCCAGTAGGGAGTTCGGCTAGCCATCCAGTTTGGAGGGCGGGCTCTACGGCAGCTGCAAGCAAAAGGCCGGCAAGAATCCAGGGAGCGGTGTCATCTACTATGGTTTTGAATCCGTATTGAAAACCTTCTCGAAGTCGAAGAGCCAAAGGTTGTTGAGGCGATTGTTCTTCCACTTTAATTTCTGTTTTTGGTTGCACGAACCTTCCGACCACAATTCCAACGACGATGGCCAATAAGGCGGCGCTTCCAACTCGGGCAACCGTGAGGTCCACTCCAAGCAAGCCGATGGAAAGCAAAATAGCGGCCCACCCGACTTCAGGCGCGGCAACCAGGAAAGCCAACGATGCAGGAGGAGGGGCGCCCGCTTCAACTAAGCCCCGGTAAACAGGAACCACGCCGCAAGAACAAATAGGAATAGGAAGCCCCGCAACGGTTCCACGTAACGCCTGATCCACGGAGCTTCGTCCATGGAAAAAGCGCATCATCGATCCAGGAACGAATGCCTTCGTTAGCATGATTGTGACGGAGGCCGCCAATAATGCCGGCGCACTTTGGCTCGTTAATGAAAGGAAAGTGTCCCAAAATCCAGAGAGAAGAGCGTGTTCGCTTGTGGAGCCTTCGAGGGTGGAAAGAAAACTTAATAGCCCGATGGCAACGAGTCCGCCCAAAGCCGAGGGCATTTCAAAGTGTTCGCGGTTAGACGAAATGCTATGTCCCAGGACAACATGTAGGAGAGCACCGGCGATTAATGCTTGGAGGAAAGCAACCCAAGTAGCCGCCGCTCCCTCCAAAATTTCACTACTTGCGAAAGCGCCGGCAGCAGTTGCAAGGGCAAGTAAGGCCAATACGAACCATGCAGTCTTTAGCCCAAATCGTGGGCGAATCAACCACCAGATTCCAAGGCCTACTGGCAAGCGGTGCAGGACTACCGCGAGGGAGAGCATTTGCGAACTTGAGCCTTCTGTTCCACGGGGCCCCAGGGCGGTCCCGTCGAAAAAGGCATGAAGGGCCAACGCAAAAGCGCTCATCCCGATTTCCGCACCCAAGCCGCGACCGGAGGCGGAGTGGGCGCGGTGTAGAGCCAGAGGGAGCAGCATCCCTCCGATAAACCAGAAAAGAATGGACCACCCACCTAATTTCCATGCCCATGGAAGAACATGAACCAAGATCAAGCCAGCAACGGCGACCCGAACAAATCCGTCGAGGACCGCAAGAGATGCAGGCGAGCGCTTGGCCAAGCGAAAAAGCAAGGGACCGGCGGCTAGAGCGAGAATGGCAAGGGGAAGCATGGCGCTTGAAGAAATCGCAAGGAATATTTTAGCCTTGTCTTGAGTTAATACGGTCTCTCGAAGCATGATTTCTCTTATTCCCCATCCTGGAGCGGAAGGGATTCAGGTATCTCCTAGTGTTTATTTCACTGCCAAAGAAGTGGGTCGCTTTATCGAAATCATTCGGCACGCGGCTAAGCACGGCTTAGACTAAGTGAATGAACTTTGACCACATCGGGCTCCTTGGAATTGGCTCCTATGTCCCTGAGCGCGTTATGACGAATGCGGATTGGTCGGAGCTTGTGGACACAACTGACGAATGGATCATTGAGAGAACTGGTATTCGGGAGCGGCGGTATTCTTCGGACGACCAAACTACGACCGACTTTGGTGAATATGCTGGCAAGGCGGCCCTTGCCGACGCAGGTCTTGAAGCAGTGGATATCGATGAGCTCATCATCGCAACGGATACTCCTGAGATGTTCTTTCCCGACTCTGCTTCCTTTATTCAGCATCGGCTTGGAATGGGCGAAATACCGGCTTATGACCTTGCTGGATCTGGTTGCGCTGGGTTCATTCAGGCTCTTGATGTTGCCCGTTCCCGCGCAGCTTGCGGGGATAAAAAAGTTCTCGTGATGGGTATTGAGCTTGCCTCCAAGTTCTTTGATTGGGAAGATCGTAACACTTGTATTCTTTTTGGAGATGGTGCTGGCGCGGCAGTTGTTGGTCCTGTTGAAGCTGATGCGGCCGCAAACCACCCCTCCATTCTTTCCCTAAAAACGGGGACAGATGGATCTCGTGCCGACATTCTTTCCCGAATTGCCGGTGGGACTAGAATGCCTTTTAGCATGGATGTTGCGAAAAAAGGTTTGCATAAACTTACTCGAATGGATGGCCGAGAAATTTTCAAAGAAGCTGTCAAACATATGTGTGCAGCGTCAACTGAAGTGATGGAGATGGCCGGTGTTTCCTCTGAGGAAGTAAAGCTCTTTGTCCCACACCAAGCCAACATGAGGATTATCCATTCGGTTGCAAAACACTTAGGCGCTCCTGAAGAGAAAGTTTTTATTAATGTGGATCGCTATGGCAACACGGGTTCCGCTTCGGTTCCGATTGCCCTTTGCGAAGCCAGAGATATGGGAGTTGTGGAATCTGGCGACTTAGTCCTTTGCACTGCTTTTGGAGCCGGATTCCACTGGGGCGCCGCTTTACTTCGACTTTGATTCAACGAGTTGCGGAGCTATCGCGGTTCAGCAAGGCCTTGGCCGTTCGGTTTGGGTCTTCTGCAGAACAAAGAGCAAAGGATGCCGCCACTCCGGCCTGTTCGGGAATCATCCAGCAGTTGTCCGATTGGATTCCGCCAATGGCGAGCATGGGCAGACGGGCAATCGCCAGAGCTGCAGCTAAATGTTCTGGTCCTAAACCCTGTTCGTTTCCACGGGTGCTTGAAGCGAAAACTGGGCCAAATCCAATGTAGTCTGCACCGAATTCAACGGCATCATCGGCTTCCTCAAGAGTATGTGTGCTCAAGCCAATCAGGCAATTCGCCCCAAGGAGTTTGCGGGCGTCTTCAACATGCATGTCGTCCTGGCCTAAGTGAACACCAGCTGCTCCAAGAGCTATTGCAACTTCAACGCTGTCGTTCACAATGAGGGGTACCTCACGGGATTTGCAATAAGCGATTACTTCCCCGCCCCACTCAAATAGCTCACGCGAACTCATTTCTTTTTCGCGTAACTGAACACAGTCCACGCCTCCATCAATTGCTTGGTCAAGCACTACAAAAGGATCTCCAGCACAGAGTTCCCGTGTGAACAGCATGCAAAGGCGGAAAATGGGGGGGCGCATTCGCTCGTCAAGGTACGGACGTCTGTTGCGCTCAGCAACAAGGCTCAAGCAGATTCTAGCTTGCCCGCTTGTTGTTGCCCGCTTTCTTTCGGCGCCGTTCCTTGTCTTCTTTTAGGCCATTAATGAAGCTACGGCGATCTTTGGCGCTGAAGAGCTTTACCTTCGAACCACAATGCACGCAGTAACTAGCCTCTAAGTTACGCAGAAAGCGGACATAATCTGCGCAACGTGTGCAGTATTTGGTTTCGTTGTAGAAGTGGTCGTTTTCCATGAGGGGATGGAGTTCCAATCTAGTAAGAGTTGGGGAATTAGTTCATCCAGGGGGATGGATTGAACCGACTAGATGTTTCAGCAAACTTGGACAAGGAGCGGATTGGAAGCATAACCCGAAAAAAGCCTTATAAATTAAGGTAATTCTTGGAAATCCTAAATACGGCTGGGGAATATTTACCGCCAAAAAGGCGCTTATTGACCTAAGTCCTTTCCTCTAAGGCAGATTCAATTTCGCTTCGAACCCAGGCTTCTGATTCCTTCCTCCGGCCAGAGTCCAAAGTGTTCCATTCTTGAAGCTGTCCGAGGGCCCACGCGGCATGACCCCGAACCAAGGGCGAGGGGTGTTCCAAGGCTTTTTTGAGGGAGCGGCTTCCTCTCTTCATGTTTCCCAAGACGATGCATGCATTGCGTAGTAATCCAGGCCACGTAGCTCGCCGGATTGGACTGCCCCGGAAAGCAGACTCAAATTCTTTTTCCGAACACTCCAATAAATCTTCCAAGCTGAATTGTTCAAGCGCTGCATGCGTGCCCCAGTCATCGGAATAGTCTTGAGCTTTGTCTCCAAATGGGCAGACTTCAAGGCAAACATCACAGCCAAAAACCCAATCCCCCATTTTTTTTCGGAGAGATTGCTGAATAGGCATTCGAGACTCAATCGTTAAATATGAAATACACTTTCGAGCATCTAAATCCCATGGGGCGCGAAACGCATTTGAGGGGCAATCGTCGAGACAAGCTGAACAAGTTCCGCAGCTGGGAAGTGCCGAGAAGAGGGTCCAATTCGGCAATTCAGTGTCTAGAATAAGTTCGCCCAAAATTAGCCAAGGCCCCTCTTGAGGATCCAGGAGAAGAGTGTTCTTCCCCCTGAAGCCACTGGAGTTCAAAATGGCCCACTCCCTTTCCAGAACAGGAGCGGCATCTGTGACAGCACGGAAGCGCTTGCAGAAGCCATCCTCCCGAAGGCGCTTTCCAAGACGCTCTAGTTTTTTTCCAAATACGTTGTGGTAATCCCGACCCAGGGCGTAGCGGGCGACGGCGCCGCCATTTCGGAACCCCCCACCTCTCCGCCGATAGGGGAGAGCAAATAGAAGAGCACTCTGCGCCCATGGCTTCCACTTTTGAAGATGGAGGAGGTTGTCTTGATTGCGTGGGAGCCAGCCCATTTCCCCCGCCGACCCCCGATTAAGCCACAGTTTTAGCCGGTCCTTAACTGTTTCTGAGAAGCCTCCAGTAGCTACGCTTCCTCGCAAGTTAAGACCAACTTCCAGCGCATATTCCACCACCTTGGGTAGGGGGTCGGGGGCGAGGTTTTGCGGGGAGATATCCATGAAAAGGCTCTATCTCTAGTTATCCTAAGGGTTTGCACGTTATTTTGGCTATTAGTCCGGATTTTAAGGAAGCAGGACTACCCAAATTACCGTCATTAAACCACGTTACTTCAATCTCTGATAGGATTTAGCTAGATAGACCCCTTACGATGAATGCCCAGACCCACAACCACAAGAGCAACGAGGAGCTCGCTTCAAGGCTAATTAGCTTTGCTGAGGCGAATCCTGCGGAATTTGGGGCTGGCAATCTGCTTGAGCTGGCGCAGGCTTACGTCGCATCGCCAAAAACCGGCAGAGATGGCATTTCCACCGTTCTTATGGGCGTTTACAAGGAGACTGCCTCAAAAGAAGCCTTTTCCCTTCTCTATGAGATTAACAGCGAAGACTTTCTACGCCTTACTTACCATCACCTCAAACGCTCTTACTACTTTGTAGATGCTGGAGACGTCCTTCAAGAGGTTTTCTTTAATATCTATCGGTATCCACACAAGTTCAAGCCTGAGCGGAAGTCCGCATTTCGGAATTGGACTCATTCCATCATTCGAAACACGGCGCTCAAGCACAGCCGTCGCGCTCAACGCGACCGCGTTCTGTCCATCGGTTCCACCACCGAGCGGGATAGCGAAGAAGCCGCCGCACTTGAACTGGCCGACGATCGGGTTCGTACTCCCCTTCACGACACGGCTGAAAAAGAAGCCGCCGAAGAGCTTGTTGCAACTTGGCGGCTCTACCTGCACTTTTATCTTGAGGCGTATCGCTGCTTGACCCCGCGCGAGAAGCGGGTTCTTTTCCTCGTGGAAGTCGAAGGGCTTCCTTACCGAGAGGCTGCTGCCAAAGTCGAAGTGCGGGTTGAGAACCTCAAAATGATGGTTTTCCGCGCACGCAGGAAGATCTTTACCATCATGAAGCGCAAGTTCCAGTCCGGTCAGGACGCTTCGGATCGTCGCGCAATGTCAACAGAGGAGCTCGCAAACTGATGTACGACCGCACCGAGTTCCTCGACACCATCCGCAACGCG
>MDTC01258611.1_pt1 | contig 22316 bp, 22 predicted proteins | sample 811181 | NCBI WGS metagenome assembly MDTC01 (sample SAMN05326644, study PRJNA326480) | marine metagenome | isolation source: seawater | place: Pacific Ocean: North | collected 2011 | reverse complement strand
TCTTTTTTGCTCATTTAGTGGGATACCAAGTTTTTTATAAGTCTCAATAAGTTTTGGATCCACTTCACCTAAACTTTGTGGCTTGTCTGTCATACTTTTAGGAGCTGAGTAATAATAAAGATCTTGATAATCTATTTTTGGATATTTTGGTTTTTGCCAATTAGGTTCTTTAAGAACTTTTAATCTATTAAAAGCTTTAAGCCTCCAATCTAACATCCATTTTGGTTCTTTTTTTATTTTAGAAATAAATTTTATTGTTTCTTCTGTTAATCCTTTTGGAGCTTTAATATTTTCAATGTCAGTTGTAAAACCGTATTTATATTCTTGATTTGTGTCTATATCTTTTTGTGTTTTCATTTATTTATCCTTTGGCACTAAATCCTCTAATTTAACTTTTTCAAAAAAACCATTAATATGGTTTTCTAAATCATCCCATAAATTATGAGTAATACATTTAGTATTTCTGTGAGTGCACCCTCTTTTTGAGTCTTTTTTACAATTTAAAGTTTTAACTTTTTCATCAACGGCAAAAATAATATTGGATAACTTTATATCTGATGCTGATTTTACTAAAGAGTAACCGCCACTTGAACCCCTAATACTTTTAACCAAATTTTTACTTTTGAGTTTAAAGAATAATTGCTCTAAATATGACAAAGAAATATTTTGTCTCAAAGAAATTTCGCTGAGGCTTATAGGTTTTTCTTTGCCGTAAGAAGCTAAATCAGCCATAGCCATAACTGCGTATCTACCTTTTGTAGTTAATTTCATAAATTAACCCTGTGTTACAACAATAATTGAGTAATTCCTAGTAAATTGGTAGGGTTTAAATAAAAAAAATTGCCGCGCCAAAACATGTTATAAAGCTATTCTTTTTTTGAAATTAATTATCATTATTAATATGAAACCAAAAAGTAGTGAAATATTTATACCTGGCCCAGTTGGAAGATTAGAAGCAAAATATTATAAAAATTTAAAATTTGGATCTCCCGTAGCTATAGTTCTTCAACCTCATCCTCAATATGGAGGTAGCATGAATAATAAAATAGTCCAACTAATGTATAATATCTTTTTAGAAAATGGTTTTTCTGTTATTAAAATAAATTTTAGAGGTGTTGGAAAAAGCGACGGAGTATTTGATAATGGACAGGGAGAATTGTCAGATGCTGCTGCAGCTCTAGACTGGATAGAAAGACAAAATTTAGACTATAGTCAATGTTGGGTTTCAGGATTTTCATTTGGTGCTTTAATTTGTATGCAGTTAATTATGAGACGTCCTGAGGTAAATAATTTTATTGCTGTTTCACCACAACCAAATGTGTATGATTTTTCATTTCTGGCGCCGTGCCCAACATCTGGCCAAGTATTGTATAGTGACACAGATGAATTAGTAACAAAAGAAAGTATAGATGAGTTAAATGCAAGAATTAAAAACCAAAAAGGAATCGAAGTCATATTTTCAAAAATTAAAAATGCAAATCATTTTTTTAAAAATAAAGAAGAAGAATTAAAAAAAGAGATTGAAAAATATATTAAAGATAAAACTTCACTTATTTAACCACTACCTTATCGCCGCCTGAAATAGGTTTGTGACAGCCAGTTGTCTCGGGAAAAGAAATTGGTAATTTTAAAAAAGATCTTATTGCAAGATAAGCGAATGCTTGTGATTCTACAAAATCGCCATCAACGTTGTATTTATCAATTGATTCAAAAGAAATTTTTTTGGTATTCTCTATAAAATATTTTGAAATTAATTCCATTAAATAAGTATTTTTTCTTCCACCACCACAAACTAAATATTTATTTTTTTTTGATTTATCGATTATATAATTTTTTAAACATTTGGAAATTACTAGCGCTGTAAAAGCTGTCAGTGTTGCTGCACCATCTTCAAAGGAAAGTCCTCTTACAAAAGAAACATCAAAATCTTTAGGATCATAAGTAATTGGTGTTGTTGAAGAGATTTCTAATTTATTATCAAAAAAATTATCTATTGCTTGATTTAATATTAGTTCATTTATTTTTCCTATTCTGGCAACACTGCCGCTTTTATCGAACTTATTTTTTGTTTTTTTTCTTATCCATTCATCTATTAAACAGTTTCCAGGACCTACATCATTTGCAAAAAAATTTTGCGTATTACTTTTTTTTGAACTTTGTACTGCAGTGACATTTGTAATGCCGCCTATGTTTACAATATAAATAGGATATTCTATTTTGTATTCCTTGTTTATTTTCTTAGATAATAATCTATGAAAAATTGGGGTTAATGGCGCTCCTTGCCCCCCATTTTTAATATCATTTTCTCTAAAATTAAAAATAACTGTTTTTTTTGATAGTTGTGCAAGAAGTTCTCCATTGCCTATTTGTTTAGTAATTTTTTCTTTTGGTTTATGAAAAATTGTTTGACCGTGAAAACCAACTAAATCTATATTGGTTTTTTTTGAAATGTTTGAAACAACCTCTGCATGAAAAATTGTTATTTCTCTCTCTAAAGACAAAATATCTTTAGATAATTTTTTAAGATCACTTACAAAACTTATCTTCTCTCTTAAGCTATGAATTTTATCGTATATTTGACTGTCATACTCATAATACTTGTTTATTAAGGGGGTAAATTTTGTATTACCATCTGATTGAATTATAGAGGCGTCAACACCATCTCCTGAGGTTCCGCTCATTAAACCTAGGGATATATAATCTTTTGTCATATTTTTATTTATTTATAAATTTTTTTGTATAATAGTATTTTTAGCACATAAACTTCTATGAAAAATGCATTTTTAACGGAAATGGAGTCTAGAGGGTACCTAAATCAATGCACTGATTTAGAAAATTTAGATAGAATTAGTAACAAAAAATCTATTTCAGCTTATATTGGTTTTGACTGTACGGCAAACAGTCTTCATGTCGGAAGTTTATTACAAATCATGATTTTAAGAAAACTTCAAAAATATGGTCATAGACCGATCGTTCTTCTTGGAGGAGGTACTACTTTGATTGGAGACCCTTCAGGAAAAGACGCTACTAGAAAAATTTTAGATCAAAATAAAATAAAAAAAAACATTAAAAGTATCAAAAACGTTTTTGAAACTCTTTTAAATTTCAAAGACAAAAAAACAAAACCAATTTTTGTAGATAATTATGAATGGCTATCAAAATTAAAATATATAGATTTTTTAAGAGAAATAGGAAGTCAATTCACTATTAACAAAATGCTAACATTTGACAGCGTAAAACTCAGGTTAGAAAGAGAACAATCTTTAAGCTATATGGAATTTAATTATATGATTTTACAAGCTTATGATTTTTATCAACTGTTTAAAAATAAAAATTGTATTTTGCAAATAGGAGGGTCAGATCAATGGGGAAATATTGTTAATGGTGTTGATTTGATTAGAAGAAAGTTAAAAAAAGTAGCGTTCGGATTAACTACACCTCTTATAACTCTAGCCTCTGGTGCAAAAATGGGCAAGACAGAAAAAGGTGCTGTTTGGTTAAATAAAAAACTATTTTCACCCTATGAATATTGGCAATTTTGGAGAAATACGGACGACCGAGATGTAGAAAGATTTTTAAAATTTTTTACTGATATAGAAACAGGTGAATTAAAAAAAATAATCTTTAATGAAAAAAATATAAATAAGCTTAAAATTTTATTGGCAAATGAAGCAACGGAAATTTTACATGGAAAAAAAGCGTCTTTAAATTCAGAAAAAACAGCAAAAGAAACATTTCAAATAGGTGGCGTTAGCAGTGACTTACCTGAATTGAAAATTAAAAGAGAAGAAATAGAAAACGGCATTAATATTTTAAACCTTCTTTCCTCTAAGAATATACTGCCTTCAAAAAGTGAGGCTAGAAGAGCTATTTTAAATAATGGTATACGTATAAACGATGTAATAATTACGGATGATAAGAAAATAATTGGATTATTAGACTTTGATAAAAAACCTTATCTAAAATTATCATTTGGTAAAAAAAAACATTTTCTAGTAAAAATTATTTAGATTCTTTTCTTTTTTCAAGGGCTTTTGTTATAAATCTAGGTGTTAAAGTTTTAATTGGATTTACTGATGTCTTAGTTTTACCTGGTAATCCTTTAATCTTAAAACTTACACCAAATAATCCTTCTCCAATATCTTTAGGTATTAAAATACTTCCGATAAGTGGTATTTTAGAAATCAATTTGTTAAGTTCTTTTGCTGGAACCATAGTGCCCTTTAAGCTAATTAAGCCAGAAGTATTATCTAAATAACCTTCCATTAAAATAGATATACTTGGACCGACAGCGAAAATTTCCTTTATATTTAATACTTTTTTTTCGTCAAGAAGATTTATCTCTAACCTATCAAAACTTATACCTTCTCCAGATAATAAATCAGCAACCCCTCCAAAATCAGCAAGAGCTAATAATTTAGCAAAACCAGGAGCATTTCTAACTTTAAAATTTTCAATAACTAGGTTTGATTTTGTTTGGGTTTCATTGAATAAAGCGTTAAAAATTAATTTTCCTCCTTCAATACCACTAAAAAATTTATAATCAGCTAAAATAGGTCTAGGAAGATCTGAAAATATTTCTAATTTCTTATTACCGGTAGACTCTTCCTTTTTTAAATTTATTTCAAAATAATTGCCTGGAGAAAATTCACTTTTAGATAAAATTTTAGCAAAATTACCTTTTTCTATTTTTCCTATTAAAGTAAAGTCATTAAGGCTCTCTGACAATTTTGTGCTTATTTTATTAATTCTTATATCAACATCTTTACTTATATTATCCAAAAAATTGTTTTTTTTCTTAGAGTTTATAGTTTTTAATAAATTTGTTGAGTCGTATTTAGAGCCGACAATATAAATCTTTTTTTTTTGTTCTATTTTAAAATTATTGTTTTCTCGTTTATCTTTAAACGTTTTAATTTCAATATTTTTAAAATTTAATAGTTTTTTATTTTTGATTTTTATATTATTTAATAAAATAGTATTTTTTTTCTCAGAATATAAAAATTTTTTAATACTTATACTATTGTCAATAAAGTTTAAATTTGCAGATAAATTTGCTACTAAACCCTCTGGTTTTTCATAATTGATTAGATCAATAAAGACATGTTCACTAAAATCTAAATCAACATCGTAATTAGATTTTTTTTTATCAAAATTTCTATTTATTTTATATTTTTGAAAAGTTTTATCATTCAGCTTATATAGACCTTCCAGTAAAATAGTATTATTTTGTTTGTTGATTTTTATTGAAATATCTGTTTTTTTTAATTCTAAGAAAGAAATATCATTCTTCAAAAGAGAGCTAGAAATTTTATCTTTAAGGTTTATTGTTGCGTTATTAATTTTTCCGTTTAAATCATATGAATAATTATCTAAAGCCAATGTTTTAGAAAAAACCATTTTAAAACTATTTTTAAAACTTCCTGCAATTTTAATATTGTTATTAAAAAAAACTTGATTGGAAAAATCTTTTAAAAAATTATTATTAATTTTCACGTTCGTATCAAAAGACCCATCAATTATTAAATTATTTTTTCTGTCAATATTAATTATCCCATTTGTTATTGGTATATTTCTGAATTTCGCAGATAAGCTTTCTATTAAAATTACATCGTTCTCAATTATGAAATTAAAATTTAGATCTTTGGCATGAATTTTATTAAAAAAAATATCAGTATCCTCCGCTGATCCTTCTATGTAATAATTGGTAATTTTAAAACTTTTATTAAAATCTACATTCATTTTTGCGCCGACAATTCCTTTAGAAATGTTATTCAAAATAAAACTTTTTGTATTTGAAGGTTTGATGCCTTTAGATAATTTTTGTATATCTTTAATATTGAGTTTATTAATATCTATTTTGATATTTTTTGCTTCAATTTTTGATTGCATTAAAGAGACAAAATCTAAATAAATCTTCAATTCTTTAACGGGTATTTTAACTTCCCTATAATTTAACTTTGGTTTTTTGGTTGATAAAAATAAGCTTAGTTTTTTGTAGTCTAATTTAATTTTAATTTTGTTTAAACTATCCACTTGTAATTTTGAATTTTGAGAATTTATTTTTTCTAATATTAGGTTATTAAATTTTTCTGTTTCAAATCCTTTTAAAGATAAAAAACTTAAAAAACCAAATATTAGAATAATTAGATAAATTAAAAATTTAAAAGCAAACTTTCTCATTATTGTTTAAACAACCCTGCTTCTATAAATTGGTCTATATTTCCATTTAAAACATCTTCTGGGTTTGTATTTTCAAGTTTATTTCTCATGTCTTTTACAAGTTGGTAAGGTTGTAGTACATACGATCTTATTTGGTGGCCCCAACCAATATCTGTTTTAAAACTTGTTTTCTGTTCTGCATCTTTTTCTCTTTTTTGTATTTCATGTTCAAACAATCTTGCTTTTAACATTTTGAAGCAGGTTTCTTTATTTTTATGTTGTGATCTTTGATTTTGACATTGTACTACTATCTTTGATGGTAAATGAGTTATTCTCACTGCACTATCTGTTGTGTTAACATGTTGACCACCAGCTCCACTTGATCTGTAAGTATCTATCCTAAGATCTTTTTCATCTATCTTAATATTAATTTCATCATCTACGGCTGGATAAACCCAAATACTTGCAAAACTCGTATGTCTTCTAGCGCCACTATCAAACGGAGAAATTCTTACAAGCCTATGTACGCCTGACTCATTTTTCATTAAACCATATAAGTAATCACCAGTAATTTTTAAAGTGGAAGATTTGATACCTGCCTCATCTCCTCTGTGCTCACTTATTATTTCATATTTAAAATTTTTTTTATCAAACCATTTTAAATACATTCTTCTTAACATCTCTGCCCAGTCTTGGCTCTCTGTGCCGCCTGCTCCTGCGTGAATTTCTAAATAGATATCAAGATGATCGTTTTCCCCTGACAAAAAACAATTGATTTCGTTTTTTTTTACTTCCTCAGAGATTTTTTCTACTTTAATTTTACAATCTTTTAAAACTTCATTGTTATTTTCGTCAATACTGAGACTGTATAATTCTTTAAGATTAAAAACTTCAAGATTTATTTTTTTGAAAGACGAAATGATCTCATCGTATAATTTTTTTTCTTTAATTGTTTTTTTTACTTTATTTTTATCTTTCCAAAAATTTTCATCTGAAATTATAGATTCTAATTTTACTAGTTTATCCTCAATTTGATTCTTTTCAAAGATACCCCCTTATGTTTTTAAGAGAGTTTTCAACATTTAAAATTTTATTTTCAAATTCTTCCATTAATAGAATTGCCTATACTTAATGATTCTATCATAATTATTTTGCATTTCTAGTTTGTTGTTTAGTATTTTGTTTGTATTCTTTTTTTTAAATGCCTCCAAAATTGCCCCACTTTTATTAAAGTTTTCTTTAAGTCCTGTGTCATAATTTATTGGTGCAAAGAAAATGCCCTCTGGTATGTCGAATTCTTTAAAATCTTCAATGAACATTGCATTTTTAACAAAGTTCTTAAATATTGGTAATGCAGCTTTTGCACCCGTTTCATATCGCCCTAATGATTTCGGATTATCAAAACCAATGTAAACACCTACAACTAAGTTAGAACTAAAACCTATAAACCAAGCATCAAAATTATTATTTGTAGTACCAGTTTTACCTGCCAATGGAACTTTTAAATCTTTTAATTTTTTTCCAGTTCCTCTTTTAACGGCCCCTTCTAAAATTGAAGTGATTTGGTATGCTGTTTCTGTGCTAAAAACTTGCTTATTGTTATTTTTAATTTCTGGAAGCACGTTAGAATCCCCCAGGTATCTATCGCACCCAATACATTCTCTATTGTCAGCGTTATAAATAGTTTTGCCCCTTCTATCTTGTATCCTCTCTATTAAAATTGGGTTAATTTTTTTACCTCCATTTACAAATGACGAGTATGCTGTGGTTATATCTAGCAATGTAGTTTCCGCAGATCCAAGTGAAACAGATAAAAGTTCTGGTATATCTGAATAAATATTTAAATCTTTTGAAAGATCTAATATTTTATCTAAACCTACTTTCTCTGAAATTCTAACTGTCATCAAATTTCTCGAATATTCTATTCCTTTTCTAAGAGTTGAGGGTCCATAGAATTTTTTACCGTAATTTTCTGGCTTCCAGTTTTTTAAACCTATTCCTTGCTCTGCGATAAAAGGTGCGTCTAATATAATTGAGTTAGGCGAATAATTATTTTCTAAAGCTGCGGCATACACAAAAGGTTTAAATGCTGACCCTGGTTGTCTTTTTGCTTGAGTAGCTCTATTAAACTCACTTGACTTATAACTAAAACCACCAACTAAAGCTTTAACCTTACCTGTAAAAGGATCAATAGCAACTATTGCTCCATTAACTTTTGGATACTGCTTTAATTCCCAATAACTATAATTTTTTTTTACATAAACTACATCGCCGACTTTTAATACTTTTATAATTGATTTATTTTTAACTACCCACTGCAATTTATCTTTACTTATAAAAATACTTTTTTTCGTATTCAATAAATTAAGGTTAATTCTATTTTCTTCAATAGTTTTAATCTCAGCCATTTCCCAATTTAAAGTATTGTCAATTTTTAAGTCATTAATTTTTTTTTTCCAATTTTTATTTTCAATTTTATTTGTAATTGGTCCTCTCCAACCATGCCTTTGATCGTAAGACTCAATACCTTTCCTTAATGCCTTTTGTGCAAATATTTGATAATCAACATCAAGAGGAACTTTAATTGCAAATCCCTCTTTGTATAATTTTTTGTAACCATAATTTTCTTTTATCGTTCTCCTAACTTCTTCAGAATAAAAATTGGCCTCATCTAAAAGTTCAATTTTTCTTTTTTTTAATACTATTTGTTTTTTTTTTAATTTAGATAATTCTTTTTTAGGAATAAATTTGTTTTCAGCAAGATTATTTAAAACAAGATCTCTTCTTATTTTTGCAATTTTTGGATATTTAAATGGATTATACTTACTTGGAGCCTTAGGTAAAGCAGCTAATAAAGCTGATTCATTATAGTTTAACTCTTTTACAGATTTGTCAAAATATTCTAAACTAGCGGCTGCTATTCCATACGTACCTTCTCCCAAATAAATTTGATTAAGATACAATTCTAGAATTCTCTGTTTTGTGTATGCTTTTTCAATTCTAAAAGCTAAAATCGCTTCTTTTATTTTTCTTTTGATTGAAACTTCGTTGGTTAATAAAAAATTTTTAGCTACTTGTTGGGTTATTGTAGAGGCGCCCTCTAATCTTTTGTCGTTAACTATATTTTTGAAATTATTTATGACCGCTCTTAGTATTCCTTTTGCGTCTATCCCTGAATGATTAAAGAAGTTTTTATCTTCAGCCGACAAAAATGAATTAATAACTTTTTCTGGTATGGATCCATATGGTATAAACAGTCTCTTTTCTAGAGCATACTCTGCAATAAGCTTACCATTATTTGCATACACCCTACTTGAAACAGGTGGCTGATAATCCGCTAATTTCTTATAATCAGGGAGTCCCGATGAAAAATACATCAATGCTGAAAATATAAATAAAGTTATAATTATTAAAATGCTAATCGAAATTTTGATGGAATAATTAACTATTTTAATCATTTTTGTTTTATACCTATATCCTAGATTTGGCTATCTTAAGGCAAATTTAATATTTTATAAATGCAGACTTTTGCTATTAATTTTTGTATAATAATCTAAATATATTATGCAAAATTTCACTAAAAATTTATCAATTATCACTAAAGGAATTCAATTTTCATGGAAAAAAATTTATACATTGATGCATCGCATCCAGACGAAACAAGAATTGTTCTTAAATCAAATAATTCAATTGAAGAATACGAATACGAAGACAAAAATAAGATAAACTTTAAAAATAATATTTATTTAGGCACAATTAGTAGAGTTGAGCCGTCTCTTCAAGCAGCATTTGTAAATTTCGGCAGAATTAAACATGGGTTTTTAGCTTTTAATGACATTCAATCTGACTACTACCAAATTCCAACTGAAGATAAAGACAAACTGCAAGAGGCCGAAGAAAAGATAAGGGAGGAATTAAAAAATAAAAATACCGAAGAATTAAATAATAATGAGTCGTCAGAAATTGAATTAAAATCTGACTCACTAAATAAAGATAGTAATCAAAATAAAGAATTAGAAGTTAATGAAAAAAAAGATACGGATTCATCTTCAGAAAAAGAAAACGGAATATCAAAACAAAAAGATTATAGAGAAAAACTTAAAAATACATATGGAGTTAAAAGATATAGAATTCAAGAAGTTATAAAGCCTGGACAAATCGTTTTGATTCAAGTTTTGAAAGAAGAAAGAGGACAAAAAGGCGCTGCTTTAACTACATTCATTTCTTTAGCAGGAAAATACATGGTTTTGATGCCTAATACAGCTAAAGGTGGTGGAATTTCTAGAAAAATATTCAATTCTTCAGATAGAAATAAAATTAGAAAAATTTTAAATGAAATTGAAATTCCTAAAACAATGGGTGTAATTGTAAGAACAGCTGGGGCAAACAAAACAAAAAATGAAATAGAAAAAGATTTTCAAAATACTGCTAGTACATGGGAACAAATTAAAAATAAAGCGGTGGAGTCGAGTGCCCCATCATTAATTTATGAAGAAGGCGATATAATAAAAAGAGCATTAAGAGATATATACGACAATGATACTAAAAATATTTATGTTGATGGTAATGAGGGTTATCAAAAAGCAAAAAACTTTATGAAAGAGTTAGTTCCTAAAAATGTAAAATTTATAAAAAAATATAGAGGAAAAATTCCATTATTTCATGATGCTGGAATTGAAAAAGATTTAAATAATATATTTGAGCCTACGGTAAAACTAAAATCAGGTGGGTATTTAGTTATAAACCCTACTGAAGCTTTAGTTTCTATAGACATAAATTCTGGCCAGTCAACAAAACAAATAAATATTGAAAAAACTGCACTAAATACTAATTTGGAAGCTGCAGGAGAAATATCTAGACAACTAAAAATTAGAGATTTGTCAGGATTAATTGTAATAGATTTTATTGATATGATGAATTTTTACAATCGAAGATTAGTTGAAAAAAAAATGCGAGAGAGTTTAAGAAAAGACAGGGCGAGAATTCAAGTCGGCAAGATTAGTAACTTTGGTTTAATGGAAATGACAAGGCAAAGGCTAAGGGAAGGGTCTATTAAATGGGAGTCAAATTTATCCTTAGAATCTTTTTCTTTAAAGATAATTAAAAAGATCGAAATGCTAGCATTTACAAATAAAATTAAGTCTATAAATGTCTATATTGCAGAAAAGGTAAATCTATATATTAATTCAGTTTTGAAAAAAGAAGTTGAGTACTTTCAGAAAAAATATGGATTTAAGATTGATAGCTTTCCTGACCCAGAACTTATTATTCCTGAATATAAAATTCACCTTTATAATAAAAATAAAAAAATAATTAGTAAAGTTGAGAGTTTAAATAAAATAGAGGGAATAACAGCAAATAAAATAAGTGACAAAACCAGCGTCAAAGATAAAATTTTAAAGAAAACTGATAAAAAGAGTACTAAAGCTGAAAAGGGAAAAAAACCTAGTAAGATAAAAAAAAATATTCAAGCAAAAGTTCAACCTAAAATGAGAACTTTATGGGTAAGAAGAAAGAAAAAAATTAGCTAATTAAACCTTTTAAAGGAGAACTTGGTTTTGCGAAATAATTTTTTTTCATTCGTCCCGATAAAAAGGATTGCCTTCCAGATATTACCGCATGTTTAAATGAGTTAGCCATTAAAATTGGTTTTTTAGCTGTCGCTATAGCACTATTAATCAAAACTCCATCACAACCTAACTCCATTGCAATAGTTGCATCTGAGGCAGTTCCAATCCCAGCATCTACTATGACTGGTAATTTAGTTTGACTTCTAATTATTGATATATTTGTTTTATTTTGAATTCCAAGTCCAGAACCAATAGGAGAGGCTAAAGGCATTATTGCTGATGCACCGGCATCTTCTAATTTTTTTGCAAACAGCGGGTCGTCAGTACAATAAACTAAAACTTTAAACCCTTCTTTGACTAAAATTTTTGTAGATTTGAGAGTCTCTATCATGTCAGGATAAAGAGTTTTTTTATCTCCAAGCACCTCTAGCTTAACCATCCTCCATCCCCCCATCTCTCTGGCTAATCTTAAAGTTCTCAATGCATCCTCTGAATTAAAACAACCTGCGGTATTAGGAAGGTATTTAATTTTTTTTGGATTTAAATAGTCCATTAAGAGTGGTTTTTTTTTATCTAATATATTTACTCTTCTAACTGCAACAGTGACCATGTCGGCACCTGAGGCCTTGACTGCTTGAGCAGTTTCTGCAAAATTTTTATACTTACCAGTTCCAACAATTAACCGAGATTTAAAAATCTGATTTGCAATTTTAAAAGTATCTTTTTTAAACACCTATCCTCCTCCAATAAATTTTACTATTTCAATTTTATCATTATTATTAATTTGTTTTTTTTTGAAAAGATTACTTGGGATAATCACTCCATTTAGTTCTATTGCTACCTTTTTTTTTTCTAATTTATACTTCTTGAGCAAATCAAATAATGAAATCTTTTGATTTATTGTAATTTTTTTACCATTTAATTGTATTTTTGCCATATTTGAGTTAATTAAATACTTTATATCATAACAATGAAAAATAAAATTATTGTAATTAATGGACCTAATCTTAACCTTTTGGGCGAAAGAGAAAAAGAAAAATATGGTAGTGTCTCATTAAAAGATATTAAAATTGACTGTATTAAACATGCAAAAAGTTGCGATATAGAAGTTGAGTTCGTTCAGTCAAATATTGAGGGAGAATTAGTCAATATAATTCAGGATAGTAGAAGTAAATTTTCTGGCATCATAATTAATGCGGCAGGCTATACCCATACTTCAGTTTCTATTTTTGATGCTTTATCTATTGTTAAAATTCCAATAATTGAGCTACATATAACAAATATTTACAATAGGGAAGATTTTAGACACAAGTCACTTATTAGTAAAGTAGCGAGTGGCATAATTTGTGGATTTGGAGTAAAAGGTTATATTATGAGCATAGATGCAATGAAAGATATATTAAATAAATGAAGCTAGATAAAAAGATACTAAAAGAATTTGTTGATATGCTTGACGAGTTCAACTTAACAGAGCTTGAGTATCAAGATGGAAATAAAAAAATTAAAGTTTCAAAAGGTTCAAAAAATATTATTGAAAAAAATAACGCTGTTATTTCAAATAATAAAGTAGTTCTAGCCTCAGAGGAAGAAGGCACGAGAGTTACTTCACCCATAATTGGAACCGCTTACTTATCGCCAGAGCCTGGAGCCAAAAAATTTGTTGAAGTCGGTGATAAAATTAAGAAAGGCCAAACTATAATGATAGTAGAGGCAATGAAAACAATGAACCATGTACCATCAACTACTGAAGGTGTAGTAAAAAAAATTTTGGTCAAAGATGGTCAGCCAGTAGAATTTGGTCAAAGCTTAATTCTTCTCAACTAAATCATAATGTTTAAAAAAGTTTTAATTGCTAATAGAGGAGAGATTGCTGTTAGAATAATTAGAGCCTGTAAAGAATGGGGCATAAACACTGTAGCTGTTCATTCAGACGTTGATGCGGATTCTATGCATGTTAGATTAGCTGATGAAAGTGTTTGTATTGGTTCGCACCAACCTCAAAATAGTTATTTAAATATTTCATCTTTAATGTCTGCGATAGATTTAACCGGTGCAGAGGCTATTCATCCTGGCTACGGTTTTTTATCTGAAAACCCAAAATTTGCAGATATAGTTACAAAGCACGGTATTAAATTCATAGGCCCAAGCTCAAAATTAATTGGTGAAATGGGAGATAAAATTCAAGCGAAGAAAATTGCTAAAGAAAACGGTTTGCCAATAATTGAAGGTTCTGAAGGTGCAGTAAAATCATTTAGTGAAGCTGAGTCGTTATGTAAAAATATCGGTTATCCAATTTTAATAAAAGCAGCTGCCGGTGGTGGTGGCAAAGGTATGAAAATAGTAGAAGATGTAAGTAAATTAAAAGAGTTATTTTTAACTGCAAAAACAGAGGCAAAAAAATATTTTGGTAATGATGAATTGTATATTGAAAAATATTTCAAAAATCCTAGACATATAGAAGTACAGGTTATGTCCGGAAAAAATAGAACTGTTCATTTAGGTGAAAGAGACTGCTCAGTTCAGAGAAGGCACCAAAAACTTATTGAAGAAACACCAAGCCCAGTTTTATCTGACTCACAAAGAAAAGACTTGCTCGAAAAAACTGTTAAAATGGTTGAAAAGATAGGCTATGAGGGAGCAGGCACAGTTGAGTTTATTTACGAAAATGGAAAATTTTACTTTTTAGAAATGAATACAAGAGTTCAAGTTGAACATCCGGTTACTGAAGTTCAAACAGGTATTGATATAGTTAAAGAACAAATTTGGATTGCATTTTCTGGTGAAACAGCGCTGAACCAAGGGGATATTAACCCAAGAGGACATTCTATAGAATGTAGAATTAATGCTGAGGACCCTTCTAAAAATTTTCAACCTAGTCCAGGAATTATTAGTGTATGTCATCAACCGTCGGGGTTTAGGACAAGGGTAGATGGTTCTATTTTTCAAGGATGTAAGGTGACTCCGTATTACGATAGTTTGATAGCAAAGGTAATTTGTAAAGGAAGAAATAGAACAGAAGCTATTCAAAGAACTTTAAGATCATTAGATGAATTTGTTCTAGAGGGAATAACTACTACAATTGACCTTCATAAAAAAATACTTAGACATGAAAAATTTATAAGTTCTAAATTTGATACTAATTGGCTCTCTAAAGAAAAATTTTTTTAAACATTTTCACAGTTAATTAACCAAATATCATAAACTGGATGGTCTATAGGTCTTAAAGATGGACTTGAGGAAAAAGTCCATCCATTAAAAACAAAAACTTTTTCATTAAGATTGTCAGAAAGATCTTTTATTTGAATGTAAGCTGCTTCACCAGGTTCATTTTTAGATTTTAGTTTTCCACATTTAATCGCTTTAATTTCAAGAATTCCAAATTTTTTAGACTCGCCGATCTTAATATTTATTTTCGTTGTTTTGGCTGTAATTTTATCTAATCCTAAAATGTTAATACTAGCAGATACACTGTCATTTTTTTTTTTACTTTTATTTTTTATATCATTATTTAAAATTTCAGTTGTATTCTCATTTTCGCGTTCTACTTCTTCATAACTTGGTTCTAGATTTTCTAAATTAATTAATGGAATTGTTGTGATTTTTTCCTCAGCTTTTGCAATTGAAAATATTAATAAAAATATAAATAAAAAAAATTTAGCCATTCCAAGTTTCATATTTTTTTTTATCATTTTTTTTAGTTATTTTATTCGGTTTGTATGATTCGTTAGTACCAGTTAGATTTTGACTATGTGGTTTCTGCCAAAGAAATTTTTTTTGCTCAGGATTAGGTAATTCATTAACTGTATGATGCATCCATAGGTACCAGTCAGAAGTAATTTTTGTTGCCTCAGAATTATGAGAATAAACTACCCATCTTTCATCTTTTTTGCTTTTATAATATTTATTTCCAAAATTATCTTTTCCTACGAACTTCCCATAAAAAAGAGTCTTTAAAAAAGTTCCAAAGGTTTGTCGATACCACCAAGTAAAAATTTGTTTTGGGTTAAACATTTTTGTTTTAAATCCACACACTTTAAAAGTGTATAATTATATTATAGACACTTATAATATATAATATATAAATTAAAATCATTAAATTCAAATCATATGAAAAAATTTATTGTTGAAACTTATTATACTTGCACGTTTAAAACTGTTCATGCTTTAGACGAGCTAAATGACAAGGAACTATCGAAAATTGACACAAGAAAAGATGGTGAGGTCGAGCTAATTGAAGTTAAACTAAATAATAGAAAAACTAAGAAAGTAGGAGACAAAAGCACTGCATCTGAAAAAAAACAGGCAAAAACTGATAATAATTCAAATGTTGCATTTGATCAAATAATAAATTCCAAAAAAACTGGTTCAAATAATATAGATCTTAATCAAAAAATTAAAAATGACGGAAGTACTAGATTTAAAATGCCTGATAGAAGAAAAGGATATATTCAAAAAGCACAAATTGGAGATCATAAAGTTTACTTACACACAGGCGAATATACTGACGGTAAAATAGGTGAAATTTTTATTGATACAAATAAAGAAGGAGAACTTGTTAAAGCTATGATGAACAATTTTGCAATAGCTATATCTCTAGGCTTACAATATGGAGTTCCACTTGATGAATATGTTGATGCTTTTATTGATACAAAATTTGAGCCATCTGGGAAAGTCGATGGTAACGACAGAATATTAAGTGCTTCATCAATTTTAGACTATGTCTTCAGGGAACTTGCAATTTCTTATTTAGGTAAAGAAGAATTGGCTCACACACCATCTATTGCTGTTAATTCAACTGTTAGTAGCGATAATACTGAAGACAAGTTTTTAAAAATAGTGAAAAATATTACTTCAAAAGGGTTTGTGAGAAGTAAATATGAGGAAAAATTAGTAGACCTAAGCGATATAAGAATTAATCTAAAAACTAAAAATTAATCTTTTTTAACTTCAATTTTTTTAATATTTAATTCTTTTAATGATTTTTCATCAATATCTGAGGGTGCATTCATTAAAAGGTCTTGCGCATTTTGGTTTAATGGAAAAAGCGTAACTTCTCTTATATTTTTTTCATTTGCTAGCAACATGACAATTCTATCTATACCCGGTGCTATACCGCCATGAGGAGGTGCACCATAACTAAGTGCATTAATCATGCCGCTAAATTTTTCATCTACATCCTTTTTTTCATACCCTGCAATTTTAAATAGCTTATACATTAATTCTGGCATATGATTCCTTATAGCTCCTGATGACAATTCAACACCATTACATACTATGTCATATTGGTAAGCTTTAAATCCTAAAGGGTTTTTGAAATCTAATTTACTAATATCACCCTGAGGCATAGAAAAAGGATTGTGGCTAAATATTATTTTTTTACTTAAATTATCCAATTCAAACATTGGGTAATCAACTATCCAACAAAAAGCAAATTTACTCTCATCTATAAGTTTTAAATCTTTTGCTATTTTTTCTCTAGCAAGTGAAGAAATTTTTTCTACATCACTTTTTTTGCCACATGTAAAAAAGAAACTATCTCCTACTTCTGATGATGTAATTTTCATTATTTCTTTTAAAGCGTCTTCTTTAAAAAACTTTCCAACTGGTCCTTTAGCAGAGATCTTTTCATTTTTTTCTAATGTAAAATAAGCTAAGCCTGACGCACCTTCTTCTTTAGCCCATTTATCGATATTATCAAAGAAACTTCTTGGCTTATCATGGGTTTTTTTTGTAACTATACATCTCACTTTTGATCCAGCCTTTACGAGTTTTTTAAATATATCAAAAGTTACATCTTCTCTAGTAAAAATATTTGTAAGGTCATAAATCAGTAAAGGATTTCTTAAATCTGGTTTGTCAGAACCGTACTTAAGCATAGCTTCATCATAAGGAATTCGTGGAAATTTTTCAAACATCAACTTTTTAGAAGAAAAACTTTTAAATAAATTAATCATTAGTTTTTCAATTACTTGAAATATATCCTCTTGTTCAACAAAAGACATTTCAACGTCAAGCTGGTAGAATTCTCCTGGACTACGGTCCGCTCTTGCATCTTCGTCTCTAAAGCAGGGTGCGATTTGAAAATACTTATCAAATCCAGAAACCATTATTAATTGCTTAAATTGTTGGGGGGCTTGAGGAAGAGCATAAAATTTTCCAGGATTCAATCTACTAGGTACTAAAAAGTCTCTAGCTCCTTCAGGACTCGAAGAGGTTAAGATTGGTGTTTGAAACTCTAAGAAACCTAATTTTGACATTTCATTTCTTATAAAAGAAATAATTTTAGATCTTAAAATAATATTATTATGCATTTCGTTTCTTCTTAAATCTAAAAATCTATATTTTAATCTTATATCTTCTGGATAATCCTGTTCCCCAAATACAGGCATGGGCAGATCTTTTGACTCTGACAAAATTTTAATAGTTTCTATGTTCACTTCAATCATTCCAGTTTTAAGATCCAAATTTTCTGTTCCTTTTTCTCTTTTTACTACTTTTCCAAGAACTGAAATGACAGATTCTGGTTTTAATTTTTCTAACACTGAAAAGTTTTTATTTTTATTTTCAATAACACATTGCGTTATGCCAAAATGATCTCTTAAATCAACAAATAGAAGGTTTCCGTGGTCTCTCTTTCTGTGTAACCACCCTGATAATTGAACACTTTTTTCTTTATCTTTGTCGCTAAGCTGGGAACAATTATGTGATCTATATTTATTCATTAGTTAATACTTTTTTAATTAACTTTATATTAATTGATTTTCCAGATGATAAAGACTCGTTATCAATTTCTTTAATAAACTGAAATACTTTTTCATAAGATCTTTCTATATTTTTTAAAATATACTCTAATAATTTAATATCAACTTTAATCTGCATATCAGAAAAGTATTTAGTAAGAATAACTCTTAATAAATCATCTGTAGGTAAATCAATACCCAGGTCAACAAAACTTTCAAATCTAGATTTTAAGTCCTTTAATTTAATATTAAAATTTCTGATAGGAAGTCTAGAATTAATTAAAAGATATTGGTTATCTTGAATAGATTGATTTATAATTGTAAATAATAATTTTTCATTTAAATTTTCTTTAAAGTCATCTAGTATTATACATTGATAATCTTTTATTTTCTCAAGTATAGTATTATCAACGTCTGATGAACAAACCAATAAAGAATTTATTTTTTCTTGAAAAATAAATGCTAAGTGAGTTTTACCAGAGCCACTAGGGCCATAAATATTAATATTTTTTGAAGGCCATTTAGGCCAATTTTCAATTAAACGGTATACGTTAAAATTATTACTAGATACGTAAAAATCCTTTTTAAAATAAGTTGTCTTAAAAGGAAATTTAAATGTTAGCTGGCTCATAAATATTAAATCAATTTTAAGTTTATCTCACCTTGAATTATATTTAATATTAATCCCTCACTAATAAATTTTTTTTTTAATTTTTCAATTTTTCCTAAATATTTAATTTTTATCTTAGCGTACTTTAGGTTTAATTCTAAAACTGAATAATTTTGTATCAAATCAATTTTTGACAGTATTTTTTGCACCTTAAGTAAATCAGATTTGTCTTTAAAATCTAACTTTGTATTTAAAAAAGATGGTGTTTTTACATCAATCAAATTCTGATTTTTCCATAATTCTGTTATTTCAATTTTAATTTTTTTTTTTATTTGATTAAAATTTTCTAATTTTTCACTATTGTTATGTTGAATTTCAAAACTTTTAATTATTTTATTCCCTGAAATCATTGATTTTAAAAAAATATTACTTTTTCGTGCATTATAATTTATTACACAATAAATATAATCTTTTAAGTCATATTTATTTAAAAAATCAATTTCTAATAACTCTAAATTAAATTTATTTTTATTTATTAACTCTATATCTTCAATATTTTCTATAGGTAAAATATAATTAATATAATTTAAATTTTTATTTTTCTCTGTTACTTGCCAATTTTTATAAAAGTAATTATTAGAAAAAATATTTACGTTATTGCCATCAATTAAAATAGGCATAATAACTATATCTAATTTTGACACGTCTGCGTACAAAATATTTTTAACAAAAAAATAATTATTAATTTGATCTCTATCAAATGTAATATTAAATTTAATTATTTGTCCTTTGGTTGAATCCTCTTCTTTTAATTCATAATGAGAGACAAGTTTTTTAATTTCATTCAGTGCTAAGTTGGATGTTTTCTCTAAATCTTTTTCTAGCAAAACTTTAATAGCGAGTTCCTTAAATGCTTTTTTTACAGCTTTATTAAATAAATCTTCTCTACTTTTATTTTTTTCTATATCTATAATAATATTATCAACATTAAAAATATTTTCGTATGAAAAAACATTTCCAGTTTTAATTAAAAACACTATTATAATGGCATAAAAATATTTATTCATAATTTTAATAATTATCATTTTATTGATGGAAAAAACAAAAAATAGTTATAAAAAAAGCGGAGTTAATATTGATATAGCTAATAAATTTGTTAAACATATCTCAAAAATTTCAAAAAAAAATGTCCAAAAAAAGAATAATTTAGACAATTCTGATAATATTGGTTCATTTGGATCGCTATTTGATATCAGTAAATCAAATATTAAAGACCCTTTAATTGTTTCATGTACAGATGGAGTAGGCACTAAACTTGATTTAGCTAATCAGTTTAAAAAGTTTGATACTATTGGTATTGATCTAGTTGCTATGTGTGTTAACGATTTAATTGTTCAAGGAGCGAAGCCTTTATTTTTTTTAGATTATATAGCTATAGGGAAGTTAAATCTTAAGAAAGTTAAAAAAATTTTAAGTGGAATTATTAAAGGATGTAAAATATCTGATTGTGATTTAATAGGTGGAGAAACTGCCGAAATGCCTGGAATTTATGAAAAAAATAAATTTGACTTGGCGGGATTCTCTGTTGGGATTGTATCAAAAAAAAAATTATTATCTAAAAAAAAAGTAAAAAATAAAAATATAATACTCGCTATTCCATCTAGTGGCATTCATTCTAATGGATATTCTTTGGTTAGATCTATTTTAAAAAGAATTAAAGTTTCAAAAAATCAAAAAAAAGAATTATTAATGCCAACTAAAATTTATACTAAAGAAATTATGGCTTTAGCAAAAAAAAATTTAATAAATTCAGCTGCACATATTACAGGTGGGGGCTTAATAGAAAATTTAGCAAGGTCTGTACCAAATAAATTATCTATAAATATTGATTTGTCTAAAATTAAAATAAAAAAAATATTTAAATGGTTAAAATCTAAAAATATTAGTGACAATGAAATGTTAAAGACTTTTAATTGTGGTGTAGGATTTTGTTTAATTATTAACGAGAAAAATATTGATAAAATTAAAAAATATTTTTCAAAAAATTATAAACCATATGTGATTGGTTATATTTCAAATTCAAAAAATAAAATAAATTTATATAATAATCTTAAATGGTAAAAAAAAAATCCTGCGTTTTTATATCCGGTGCTGGGACAAATCTTAGAGCTTTAATAAGAAGCTCTAGAGAGTATAATTATCCAATAAATATAAACTTGGTAATAAGTGATAATAAAAATGCACTAGGGTTAAAAATTGCCAAAAAATATAACATTGATTATAAAATTTTTGATTTAAAAAAAAATAATCAATTAGAAATTGCATTGAGAGTATTAAAGAAAAAAAAAATTTCTCTAATTTGTTTAGCTGGGTATATGAAAATTTTATCTAAAAAATTTATTAAGAGATTTAATAAAAGAATAATTAATATTCATCCATCTTTGCTTCCTAAGTATAAAGGTCTCGATACATTCAAAAAAGTTTTAATTAATAAAGAAAAATTAACAGGTTGTTCGGTCCATTTTGTTTCAGAAAAGCTAGATTCAGGAAAAATAATTTTACAAAAAAAAATTTATGTAGAAGACAATGATGATATAAATTCTTTAAAAACCAAAGTTCAATCCAAAGAATATACAGCTTATTCTGAGGCTATAGTTAAGCTGTATAGTAATATTAGTTCTTGAAAAAAAATTTTATTTCTTGATTTGCATTTTCAACCGAATCAGATCCATGTACAGAATTTTTATCTATTGAAATACCGTATAATTTTCGAATTGTTCCTTGATCGGCATCTTTAGGATTTGTTGCACCCATCAACTTTCGATTAAGTGTAACTGCTCCTACACCCTCTAAAATTATTACAAAAATTGGCCCAGATGCTAGATAATTGCACAATTCATCATAGAAAGGTTTAGCTTGATGAACTTTGTAAAATTCTGCAGCCTCTTCCTTTGTTATGTGTATTTTTTTACTATCCAAAATTTTTAAATTATTTGCTAGAAATATATTTTTTATTTTGTCTATTAGATTTCTTTCAACGGCATCAGGTTTAATAATTGACAATGTTTTTTCCACGTTACTCATAATATTCTTCTATAAGTTTATTCAATAGTCTTACGCCAAATCCAGTTGCTCCTCCTGAATTTAAAGCGCCACCATATTTTGAAAAAGCCATGCCAGCAATATCTAAATGAGCCCACGGAGTTTTGTTTAAGATAAATCTTTGTAAAAATT
>MDTC01047329.1_pt1 | contig 22324 bp, 15 predicted proteins | sample 811181 | NCBI WGS metagenome assembly MDTC01 (sample SAMN05326644, study PRJNA326480) | marine metagenome | isolation source: seawater | place: Pacific Ocean: North | collected 2011 | reverse complement strand
CTGTGTAATGTACAACCCTGACTGGGCCCCATAAGGCCCCATAAGGCGAGGTGAAGGGGAGGGCACATGTACCTGGGTACACTGGCAATTATAAACCCCCCCGGTATGTAAAATCTGTCCCTAGCATAAGCTTCCCCCCAAAATCCCCTACTGTAGCATAGGCCAGCCTGTAGATTTAATCCCGCTATCCAGTTGCACCTATATGGACACCCCGCGACCCGCCGGGCCCCGCCGGTGGCACTGGCTTGCGTCGACCGGTGGCATTGTCAGGTCGATCCTAGTATTGGACTCTAACACTGGACCCGGGTGCTCACAGTATACTCTGGCGGCCCACCTAGCCGCAGGAGGGGGAGATTCGAGTTCTCGAGCACACTCCTGTGCCAGGTTGGCCAACTTCGACACCGAGTCCGAGTCCGAGTCGCATCGGCGAGACCGGGTTGCACCAAATCCCCCCCATGACCACCCGACAACATCCGCAGCACGCCTCCACGCGAATTCATTGAGAGATTGAAGAGTCTGCGAATTCAAGAGCGAGACTAATGTACCACATGTACAGTATCAGATACAGAAGATTGTTGATTTGTGGGACTATTTGATTGGAATCTAGGCAAATAAAGCCACCAGTCCCACGGTAACTACTGCCAAATCGAATGACTTGCGAAAAAACAGTTTGCGAGTGCGCTGTCGGCGAGGCACTCGATCGCAAGTTTGTAGATTACATCCGGCCAGTACCTATACTTGACACTGACGAGCAGGGAAGTATCTCATTATCCTGCAAAATTGCAAACTCACCTTTCCAGATTGTGCTGCAATTCATCTGCTCGAAGTGAGTTAGTTGCTGCAATAGTGGTGACAGCCTGCTTGGTAGAGTCGCAATCATTGGCGGCTCGGCGTACACTACATATCCCCTTTGTGTCTTGCAGTGATTCTATGTGTTTACAAAAGACCCCTAGCTGCAGTGCGTAAGTCGCATCGTTGTCAGACACAGCAAGGCCATTAATCTGCTTGATACTAGGGAGAATGGAGTGAAGTATTGGTCTAACAAGGCCAGAGCCACAGATCGGATTAGACTCAATGGTTAACTCAACTAGGTCTGGGGTGTATCGAAAGGTATTCGCAAGCTGTATGACCTGAGTGAGTGTCCCTATCGCATTATCGCCGAAAGTAGCTCTCCTCAACTTTATAAAGCCCTGAACATAATGCTGTAGCTTTTTCAGAATGCGGTCTATCGACACAAAGCGGCATACAAATGCAGTTGAGGAACTAACGATGTTTTGAGAATCGAGGCATTCCCACGCTTCGCCATAAAGTTGAAGCACACGGTGCGTGCAACCTATTTCTACTTCATAATATCCAACTGTGTTACCGCTCTCAAATGTACCATTGTATTCAGTTGAAGAACTTTTTTTGTTCATTAAACTGCGCTTCAATTGTGGCTCTTTGATTTGATTCCCGGTATTGTCCACGGGCCCTGGTCCGAGACTGTTCGGGACATACAAGCGCTCTGTATACGTGTTTTGAATGTCTGCGGTATGTTCCGCCCATTGGTGCGCTGCCGCCCGAATAGCCTTGTGTCGCTCTGCCTCGAGCTTTTTTCGCTCAATATCAACTAATTCGTGTCGCTCTGCGGCTCGTTTTTGCGCATTCATTCTGTGAGAGTGAACTGCCACAGCACGACTTTCCGCATCCGTAATCTTTTTCAGATCAAGATGACGCAAAGTCTTCAGGCGATCAACAGCAAATCGCCGATAGGCAGTAGGGTCTTTCAACGCAATTGGATTGCCGTCCAGGCTTAGCTCCATCAAGTGTCGTAAATGAAAGAAGCAATCAATTGCGTCTAACGAGTGGATTTTATTGTTGCTCAAGAAGAGGCGCTGAAGCGATTGGACCTGTTGCAGGGACCCAATCTTATCTATATAGTTACGCCGAACATTGAGTTCAGTTAGAGACTGCAAACCGCTGAGCCCGTCTAGCTCTGTTAGCTTATTGCCGGCAAGGTTCAATACCCGCAACTCCGATAAGGCATCAAGTTGCTCGACTTTTGCGATGGTATTCGAATGAAGGTCTAGCACATCAAGCTTTATCAGCTTACTAAGGTTTGAGATGTGCTTTATACGATTTTTGCCGAGCATCAACACCCTAAGCGTTGGTACACACTCAAGATCACGAGATAGTTTTTCAATGCGATTGTTATATAGATCAAGAAAAATGAGGTTGGGTAGACGAGATAAATTTGTCACCTCTACAATATAATTATTTTGATAATTAAGCAATCTGATGCGCTCTTCGGCTTTAAGAACTGGACAGGTAGTGAGATGGCGTCTATCCAAATTAAGCCGCTCAGGGTTGGATATTCGTTCTTCTGGCGATCTATATACAAACAGAGTGTGCGGGTAGTCCTTGTATTGGGCGAAATACACCCCATCAGAAGGGGGCTTCTTGGTCGTCAGCCGAACAGTTGAGGGCAAATCGCACCATGTAGAGAGGCAAATCGCATCGTCTGTCATATGATCAGATGCGGCACAACGTACTGTGTACACTTGGTTGATTCAAATTAAGCCTGACCTCTGGAGATAGCTTTACGCCCTATATTGGTTCATTCTGTCGCAACATAGTTCCGGTGGTAACGCATGCGTGTGCTTTGTCACTGTTCCCGTTGCTTTTGTTTCCCCGTTGAAGAGGAACGCTTATTGCCCCCGCTGAAGAGGGGCACCAGATCTCAGGGGAGATCGGGCTGCACATGTATCCTGTACCTACGGTCCTGTACCATGAGGGCTTGTGTCTTTTGGTCACATGGGAAACACTGACAATAATTGCCGGAGGCAGAACTGGGTCGCATCTCTTCTCGATGGCATCGGCATAAGCTCGCGCGTGGGAAAAAGAGCCAGCCTGTCAAGTCTAACAACTTTTCCACATCCAGGCGAAGCAGAAGTATCATTCAAAGAGCTTACATCCAATTCGGACCGGAGAGAGCTATATCAGATAGACCATGAAACCCATGGAGGCGACGCTCTTTTTGATACTACTGCTGATAATTGTCGATCTCGTGATTGCTGGATGCCTGACCGGCTGTGCAAATCATGCTACGAGTGCGAACTACAATTCAACATATTTCGCCGCCGGCACCACTGTCGGTTTTGTGGCCAGGTCTTTTGCCATCGTTGCGCTTCTTACTTTGTCGATGGGACATCTGTGTTTATATCTGGCACTGTGCGAGCATGCAGGTTGTGCCATGACCAAGTTGTATTTACGTTATCATCCATTTCGCAAATTCGACAGATTGCGAGAAAGATTGATGATGTCACGCCTGTCTATCGCGAGGACTTTGGAAGCAGACTTGGAAGAGTCGATGACTCTGCCATCTACAGGGTGTCCAGTTCAAATATGCTGCATGGCCTGCAGGACCGTAGCCTAGCCGCCGGCACAGTATCACCTAGTCGGGCAGCATTTTCTCCAACAACGCAGCAACTTGGGTATTTGCCTCTGTCAAAAAGTTTGAACGGCCAAAAAGATATTACCACCAGCTCAAATAGTCTCTTCAGTCCTCTGCAGCTTGAGAACACCCATAAAGCTAGGTGGAAGTCTGCGTTTACTGAAACCATCGAAGCAAATTTGAGGCGAAGGCTGTTGGGAAGTTCGTCGATGGCATTGCCAATGGCTGTGTTAAGCGCAGCTTCTGGTATTGTTGAGTCCCAAGCGGATACAGCCTCCTCTCGGCGTCGCCTTTCATCTCGTGCAACCAGGCACCTCTGCGATATGGTGAAGTCCCTAGTCAAAACAGTCATCAACAAAACGTATCAAAAGAATGTTCAACACAGCGATGTGTGGAGCACATTAGTTCTAAGCATGGTGGAGCAGGCCGGCAAGAAAATAAAACCGGGTGATCAGATGGATATTCGCCCCTATGTCAGAGTAAAGCTAATCCCAGGGGGGGTGCGAGCAGAATGCTCATACTTGAATGGTATAGTATTTAGGAAGCATGTACTTCACAAGGTTATGGCGAGGGCTTGCAAAAATCCTCGGATCTTGCTCATGTTCGGAGGGATTGAGTTCCAGCGCTCTTACTCTAAGCTAGCAATATTTAATACTCTACTGGAGCAAGAACAGACATACACACAGATAATGGTTGAAAAAATAGTCCGGTTACAGCCTGACCTCCTTTTTGTGGGGCAGGCAGTGTCGAGGCAGGCACAGGAATATCTGAATCAACATGAGATCATCGTGATGCAGAGCTTAAAACCAGGCCTTTTGAGGCAAGTTTCTCGCATGACGGGCGCTGCTATTACATCCTCAACTGATCATGTTAGCAACATGGGCCAGCTCGGGTGCCCACTTGGTCATTGCGAGCGGTTTCAAATGCTTTCGTACCAGCGAACTTGTGAGGCTGATACCAGGTTCAGTCCAGGTGGGGACTATCTGCATGCACGTGGCGGCTTCAATTATGTCTATCTTGCTGGTTGCCACAAAAACATGGGATGTACCCTCATATTGAGAGGAGCAGGACGATCGACTCTAAGAGCCATCAAGAGCATTGTGCGTTTCGGAATATATGCAGCCTACCATTTGCGTCTGGAGGTAGCATACATGTTGGACAGTGGTGCAATATTTTCTCCCGCAACAACTATTTGCAATGAAGACCACGACCCTTTAAACTTGCTGTCGACATCTATGGGTGTCAGTTTTGATACTCATCCTCTACACTGGAGTGCTGATAACAGAAAAACGCTTGGAGTCGGCATTCCTCTTAGCACAGCATATGATCACCAAGGGCTACTGGTAACAAGTGTCTGGATGAGTCAGCATGTACAGTGTGCCCCGGCAGAGGTTAAAGCGATCTGTTTTTACACGCCACAAGACATCCCACTAGGGCAATTTCTCCTTGAATCTTGTTTTAATTTACATCCAAGATCCCCGCACAGTGATCGACGATCCATGTTGGACATTACACAGATATTTTATCATGGTATTGGCCGTATTAGCATAACTGTATTCGAGCTAGACCACTTTTTACCGCCCGAAGTCAAATTATGCAGTCAGAATCGTGCCCCTGCAAGGCCAGTTGATCGGCCTATACTTATCTGGAGTTACTGTTGCAAGTGCGAGTGTGTAGTCACACCGCTAAAAAGAATGTCAGCTGATACTTGGAACATTTCTTTTGGTAAATTCCTGGAAATTTGTTTCTACAATAACACTGCTTCGTGCCGGTGCGGTGACTGCAGGCATCATATCCAAGCAGAGCATATTCAATTCTTTGGTTGTGGTAACATTGCAGCTCGAGTTGAATATGAAAGCATCCGCCGTTATGGTATATGTGCCCGAAATTACTTGCCGTTTGACAGCAAGTTTCACATGCGCAAGCTCAACGAGCAGCGTGACAAGCTACGCAGTGTCTACTATCATTTTCTTCACCAATTTGAAGGGAAACTTTTGAAGCTAAGGACAACGTTGGAAGCAATCCTGACGACAAAGGAGACTCAGCTTGACAACCGGATTCCTACTGATACATCCTTGTCTCTTACCTTGGAGATAAACAGATTTTCTTTCGAAATAACAGAATACAAGACCAAGCTGGAAGAACATTTTGCTTTTACTTTGAACGACTGTAAGCCCATCCCGAATGCCATAAGCTTCCCCGCTCAGTTTCACAGGGAGTTTTATGTCCACGCGACAAACTGGAATGCTCGGCTATCAATTCTTGGTCGGCTGCAATTAACTCTCTCTCAAAATCGTGACACAGGCTTGTCGCCTTCAAAAATTGCCCCAAAGGAGGATGCTCTCAACACAGGCTCGTTGCAGCCTCAGCCCCAAAGGAGCCTTTGCGATGCAACGATAACTCTGGCTGATGGGAATGCCAGAAATGAATCACTGGGGCGAGTTATATTTCAAAACCAAATGGATGCTATGGCTTGCATAGATGCTATAGATGCTGGCGTAACCAGCTTGCGAGCTTGCAGAAGTGCAATTATTCCGAACCTGACGTCCGTTTGTCCAAACATGCAACTAGAGGTGGGGTCATGCCTTCGGGTTGGCAATGATAAGGTGAGTGGCGTGACCGGGGAATCGATGTATTCCGGGAACAAGAAACAGATGCTTCAAGAGGACAATGCTACAGAACAAATACCAGCAGAAAGGAGCGGTTTTAATAATCCAACAAACCACAGACAAAAATTGTCAACTGCCTTTTCTCGATTATTAGGTAAGGATTCTTCAGAAGATCACTGGACAGTAAGTCTTGATGAGCTTCAACAAGAAAGATCGGGGGGGGGTCTTTTAGTACACGAGGGTCAGCTGACTACTACAATTATTGCTTACAGTCTGAGCTCGGTAGAATACAACCAGATTCTGCGCATTTATCTTGAGAAGGATTTCTCAATGTTGCACCACACAATGCTGTCACCTTGTTACGTTCGTTCAGTGAAGAGAAACGCCCGCAACAGCGTTCATCCGAAAAAGGATGAAATCTACGTGCCCTTGGCAGGCCAGGACTTCAAGATAAAATCTAACTCAGGAAACCATTGCAAGCCAGGCATCATGACAGCAAAAATACCAAGTTCAGCTTTGCACTTCGCAGAGAGCTTAGAAAGGCTATTGCTCTCGCGGCAGAAAAGTCACGTAAAACATAGATTTGCTGATTTGAATGGCGACGGAGCCACGCTCTGCAAATATGTGTGTCACGCATACTGGGCTACCCAATTTGCTGCAGTACGTTGCACATATACCGGCCTAGGAGAAAAACAGGGGGAAATTGGTTACCTTAGATCACTCTCGATGGCTCGTCCTTGGCACGCTCAGGGCGGGAAATCTGGCGCTACTTTCCTCAAGACTGTGGACGGTCGATTTGTTGTGAAGCAAATTACACGCACCGAGTTGCAAATGTTCTTGGAGTGTGCGCCAGCATACTTTGAGTATCTATCAAAATCTTTTTTCCACAATTACCACACATACCTTGTCAAAGTGCTCGGCGTCTACCAGATAGGATCACACAATTTGATGAATGGCAAACGGATTATGGAACAAGTAATTGTGATGGAAAACTTGTTTCACAATGTTTCAATAACCCGTGCTTTTGATCTCAAGGGTAGCACACGCTCAAGATATTTAAGAGTGGACAAAGACATAAGTGCTTCCGGTGAAGCTGTACAATCTAGTGCAAAGGAAAGTGGTGGTATTGTCGATAGGGCACCCCCTGTTCTTCTTGATGAAAACTTTGTTGAATTCACAAACGGGCGTCCACTACCGCTTCGTGACGAAGGCAAGGCGTGCTTCAATAGCGCCGTGCTCAACGACACCCTTTTCTTACTACTCATCAACGTGGTAGATTATTCAATACTTGTTGGTATGAATGATGAACGAAGTGAGCTTGTTGTGGGTATAATCGACTACATGCGACAATACGACATAATTAAAAAGGTAGAACGAATGGGGAAATCCGTGGGGATGATCGCGGGTCAGGCAGAGCCAACTGTAATTCAGCCCCAGAGCTATAGGAGACGCTTTCAGGCGGCCATAGAGCGGTATTTCATGATTGTTCCTGATAAATGGACATCAATCTGCATGCAACAGCCCGGGGTTGGGAGATCATGATGTACTGGTAGCAAGGAACTTGAAATCCCAAAATAGCCCCAAATAGGGCTAGGGGAACTTTAATCGATTAAGAACCGCAAAAGTGAACATCGTAATGGCGAAGGCGGCTGAGCGGTGAGATATTAACCTTCGCGTACCATGAGCGACTGAAGATACTAGTCACGTAGCCCGAGCCTGAGATCTCCGCGCGCCCCGGGCTCTGTTGCCCTTTCAACTGAGCGACGGCCCGGGATAAAGTCCCGTTTACTAATCCCAGGCTGTTGTCATAGCACTACGGCCCGGTAAGCTGAATTGCCGCGGCATAGGTGCCTAGGACCTTGAAACTTGAACTCTGCACTGTACATACACTCAGGCTGGCCGCAGTATAAACCAGCCTGAGTTTATTATAAAACATTCTCGTAGTGGGTTAGCGCCAGTCCCTGATAGGCCAGCTAGGACCCTGCTACTTTACATAACGCTGCGACACGTTCTTGCTACTACGTACCGCAGTACCAACGGTACCGTAGGTACCGTAGGTACCTACCTACGGTACGGTACCGTAGGTACCTACGGTACCTACGGTACCGTATAAGGCTGGTACCGTAGGTACCACGGTACCGTGGTACCGTACGGGCCTACGGTCGGCATGGTGTCACGGGCAAGAGATAAGCTGCCCACAAACAATCGAGTGTCTTGACGATGCAAGCACTCGAAATCGAGGACGCGGTGCTTGAAATAAATTTACAAGATAGAATCATAGATTATGTGCGCTCCGGTGGTGGCAGTGATCAGCGTCGTTGACATATGCTGAGACCAAACCCATCGCCATTTTTTTAGACATTGGCGAGATACCACGGATGTTGGGGCGGGGTCTAGTTGGTTATCCTCTGATTGCTTCTATGCTGCGAAGGTGGACAAGAATGTTGGGCATTGAAGGTGGTGCCGCCACTTGGGAGGCCCTGAAAAATGATTTGATGAAACATCTTGAATATTCAGTTCTAGATCGTGCAAGCCGACCTGTGCCCACAATATTTCATACACAATAGGAAGAAATTAGGCAGCCATACAAGGCAATGAGACTCGGCCTGCGTTCTTGGACCAACTACTTGCAAATCGTCGAGGCCGGGACATGGTCGTTGAGCTCTTTCGTTTCAGTGGAAAACGACCCGAATGTGGTGCTTCGGACCTCCTTGGAGCTTGTCTCCGGGAAATGGCAGCTATTGGCCACACAAATGAGCTGCTTGAGGTGCTCTCCTACTTTATATGTCTGCTCAATCACCTAGTTATGGCAGACAAAGTGCCTTGACCTAAGCAGTGACATCCACCTGTTTGATGCTGTAATAGCAGATATACTCAAGCATGCTAAGGAAGTGACCCGAGATCTTTCCCATGCCTCGGACGAGTGTAACATGGCTGTTTCAGCTGCTGTTGAAGACGATCTGTCGCGTGTCTGTGGCTCGTATGTTGAATCCCGATGGAACGCACTTGCAGTTCTTAAATTTTTGAAAAGCCAGGACAAAAAAGACAGCTCCCTTTGGCGTTACATATGTTTGGACCCGCAGCTCACGTTGGGGTTGCCAAAAAAGGATCTTTTGAGTAATGAAGCTGGATTGAGCAAAGACTTGTGTAATGCCGCTTCAATGCTCGTTGATGCGGCCTCTGTGAGCTCTCTCGAATGCTTCATGAAAGCGTATAATGCACATCCCTGCGTAGATGTATTAAGAACACCCTGTGTTGTAGATCGACTATTTAGTCTCGCGTCATTGCTCAGTGTCTTGGAAAAAATTATACGCACACAGTCCTATTACAAGGTTTGACCCTCGGCGCGCTAGTGAAGGTGGTGTGATAAGTGCGGCTACAATGATTTCAATTGCAGCAACAACAACCCAGAAAGCTTGGAATGACCTCGATCCCTCAACCATTGCTGCAGAGACTGCATGCACGGCAGCAGCTGTTTTTGCCTGTGGCAAGCGGTGTCTCGACAGCCGCCTCGTTAGTCACCCAAATGAACTTGAGCTAGACTGGAATACTGCACGAAAAAATGTATTACTCTACTTTTCTCTGCGTTTCCCGGCAGCACGACACGGTGTTTTTTTCTGGTTACGCAGATCCCTAAATGATCTTGAGTGGGCTCTGGGAAAATTGCCAGGGTTCTTCCCGACACTGGTAGAAATACTCCAGGCATATGCCACATACCCTCGATCACAGCGTGAAGTCTTTGAAATTCTCAAGCTCTTGCTTCATGGACCTTTCAGGGTTTCTGCAATTGAAATCAGCACGGATATTGGGCGTCGTCATATCCACACGAGTTCACAAAAGAGCTGCGGGATAGGTGGTATGCGAGGGGCTGCTCTTGTTCTTCTTGTCAACCTGACAACAACATGGCACGGTGCCCCTGAGGTGCTAAAATATGTTGAGCACGCAGGTTGTATTGACATCCTCCAAACTAGACACTTTATTATGTGCCTAGTCCGCAAACTTTTACCACCCTTCTCGTTGCCCTTTGCTCGTGCTGCAGAATCTCTATTATCATGCTGCAAGGCACAGCAGGCCCTATACAACCTCAAATCATCTCCTCCTGAGGAAAAGTTTGCTGTTGAACTCTTTGCCCAGGGGATTGTTGGTGCCCTGGAGAATCATTCCATGTCAGGTGGACAGAATTTGCGTTCAAAAACAGACTCGAATATACCATCACATGTCAGTGCCCATATTCTTTCTCCAGCTCAAGTGCGCATAGTGGCCGCACTGCCATCCAGGTCAACCTGGCTTAAGCAGAGGGCGACATTGCATCACTCCAATTCAAAAATACCAAAAACCAGATTAACCAGCTGCGCACTTAGTTTCAATCATTGCAATCGTGATTGAAACATTGCCAACACACAACCCTTAGTTACATCAGGAGCCTGGGTGTCCCAGTGTTTGCGACGGCCGACTCGGAAGCGGCCGAAGCAGCTGCGAGTAGAACTATTATAACTTCAAGTTGATCATACCGTTGGCCGGAAATGTTGGCTCTAAGTTCTCTACACAAAATGATCGGCGTGGACAGCCCGCTCGCTGCCTGCGGTTTTTTCAGCCGCGGCGGCGTCTTGCGACGATGCGGCCTAATTATCATCTTGCCAGTGCCAGTGATGCCCGCAGTACATGCAACCCACTTTACATGGCTGGCACTCGGGCCCAACAACGTCATGAGGAAGGCTCGGGCCCGGGCAGGCCCTGCCTTGGCGCGATCCAGCCCGCAAGGGCCGACTCGTCCGAGTCGGACTCGGACAGCCAACCATGGTCCCCCCTATGACCGCTGCGCAACATGTTTCCCCCATCGTCGCGCCGGCCTGTAATCTTAGTACCACGAGTCCTAGTACTACTACGAGTACTACCTACGGTACCGTAGGTACCGTAGGTACTACGGATACCTACGGTACATGTGACAGCACGGGATGGCAACACAAAACTCGAATTTCAAGACATTAGCCGATGTTGAGATTTTGGTATTGGCTGCAATATTGCACAGTGAACCAAAGGAAGCACTGCGCATGATACGACAGAAGCCAGAAATCATCAATAATCTGATTAGCCCTAAGCTTTGCGCCCTCTGTACATTGGTAAGAATTATGATTGAGGCAAGACTGCAAGGTGACGCAACGCTACAAGCAATACTTGCTGCTCGGCTCTCTCTTGGTAATGCTTGGAGCCAAATGCGCACAGTGCACTGCGACAAGAACCCTTCTATGGTTGCATGTGTCGCCTGTCGCTTTGTGAGCGAGATGGTGAGACTTCAAGATCGTCGTTTAAAGAAATGTCTAATCGAGGAAGGTGCAGTGAAAGACCTATGCAACATGTACTACAATAACAGAGGTGCGAAACTAGCAGTATGTGCTGCTATAATGGATTTTGTGTACTCAAGCACCCCAGATGCTCGACAGAAGTCTTTTCACCGATGTCTGAATGATATCATTCTTTGGGCTGCGCTAGAAAATAAACACGTGTCAGTGTATCCCAGAGCCACATTGGCAGCGATTGCCATGCTCAAAGCTAAACATGTTTCGACATTGCCTTCGGCAGTCGATGTTTATGTTTCTGTAGGGACAATACTTTTGGTTATAACGAGGCTGATGCGAGACCCAGGTGATTCATGTTCACCAATGAGCACTTTTTGGCCGTGCGAGACTTTGCATTGCCTTCAGCCGTGCGCTCTTTTGGACCATCTATCATGGATATTGTTTTGTGGTGACAAATCTGTTGCTCAGCTAACGATGGAGGTCCTTGTGCTTATGCTATCCACACTGCAGGATGCCAAGTGTATTAATATTTTGGTCTCTGCCATTGAGCAGGGTTGCATTGCCATAATATGGCTCGCTGCTCATGATTCCAAGCTTGTTGCATTTGTCCAACGAAGGCGGACAATATGGGAAGTCCCGAATGATTTTAGCATCATGAACACTATCACACATTTTGTTTATCTATCGGAGATGAGCTTTTTTCGTGCTTTTTCTACTTTGCGCTGTGTATCGGCTGATCACCACTGTGCGGAAGCTCATTACTCCAGAAAGGTGCCTGACTCAACACCGGCCACGGTCTGGCAGATGAGTAATTTTGTGTTTGGATTTCTTCTACTTCATGAGCCTCATGCTGATTCGTTATCACATTTGACAGACTTGTATGGTTTTTGTGAATTCATAGTGCTAGGGGGCAATTTCACGATGCTACTCAGAGTAACATCGCTCTTCGTTACCTCCGGCGCCTTGTCACCAGAATCGCGGCAAGCACCAACTCAAAAACCAATTTGCTTTCATAGCAAAAAACGTGCACTTGTTCGTTCGTGTCAGGGAGACACGAAGATAATATTGCCACCAACTAATATTCTAAAGGATTCGAGCCTTGTACATGCCTCTATGAATCAGCCTTTTACTGGGGATACTGTTGCTTCTGACAGATTGCCTGTTCTTCGAGGCGACTATACCATCTGGAATGAGATTCTTGCCAGGACTTTGGAAACTGACACGCCTGTTGTGCACCAGAGGTTTATATGCTGCTATTCAGGGCCCGACTAGTGTTTGTACAGTGCGGCTCGAATGAATCATGGTCTATATATGTAGGTGCTCCACCGCATCACTCCTTCAGTCTATAATGATCGCAAAATGCTATCAATGTTCTGACGTCACGATAAGATCGCTCTACGCACATGCTCTCCAATTATATAGCAACTCTAACAATTTACCCCCACCAAAAGTACTGGCAATCGCACTCAAGTACCAACTGCCAGGACTAGCTGTGCTTAATCTGAGTACCACATTTTATTCCATTATCATTAAAATATCTATCTACATAATTGTTTGAAAATCAGGTAAGTATGGTTCACAAGATAACTGCCAACATTCATCACCACACCCTCGCTATGCACCATTCTGCCATCCTTGCAGCCCTAATCCATTTATGGCTACTCGGATTTATAACCTACAATGATCTTGGGTAACTGGCAATGTAAATGAGTCGCATCGACTTCAGGGAAGAGAGGATGAGACGAACATCAACCACGTAGAAGAAGAAGGGTAAGGCGCCTTACCGTGCACGCTTAAGACATACGGTGAGCGCTCTCTCTTCTTTTTTTGAAAACCATTTACAATTCACAACAGAGACAAAAGTTGCATTGTGATGATACAAAAAATATTTGTTTGCTCTATGGAGCTAGGTGGTTGTTTGGGGTGTTATAAGCGTCGGAAACTGAAGATGAGTACCGATTATTATGAGATCCAAGATCAACTGGGTGTCTAGAAGCGCACGGTTCGTGCGCTAGCCTTCTTCTGGAGCCTTCTTCTGGCACCCCTGACCGGGGCGATAGGCCGGAATGCGTCCCCGAGGCGGCCAACGACGGCGGTCATTCAACGGGTTCTTCTTGGAGTGAACACCCTCGCCAGACTCGTCGGGCATATTGCCTAATGGCAGCATATTTTCCAACAGCTTTGTGTCGAGGCCAACTTGAATACCACTTGCATTTATAATACCACAATACCGTGACTACTGGTACTAGTAGGGCTGTGTTTGTATAAAAAAGTAGTGCAATTAAGCACCCAGCAGATCCACAGGACTCGGAGCCTCGACGGAGGGAAAATATGAGTAGCCCCCTCATTTTTCCATTTTCTTTTTTTAGAAAAAGGTATAAACGAGCAGCGAGAAAGCTCTTAGGAGCTTGTTCCTTTTTTAGGTCTTCCTTCCTTCCTTAATTAATTAATTAATTACCTAGGTAAATTAATCATTAGTACTAGTAATTTAAACTCCCTCAGGGTCACACCTGCCCTGAGGGCAGAAGTGAGGGCAGGTAACCCAGGGGGAGTTTGTGCCTTTGTCTATGCTAGAGGTGGCTCAGCAAGGGTGTCAAATCCGACGCGGGGAGCTTCTGTTTGGGTTTAGGCCTTTTTGATTCTTATTCGGGTTTTTCAAGTTGGGGAATCTTGGCTTGAGTAGCCTATCTTAAGTCCAAGTTGCCTCCCTCAAGTAGACTAGGCGTAGGCACGTCCTTTCCGGGGATACAGCGATTGTGCTGTCATATGCAACCCCTCGCTGTACATCTGCAATGGTAAACTTCAATCACGGTAACAGCAACAAATAAACAAATCAGGGAATAAGACGACCGGATGCCGCCAGGTTTTAAATAAACAAAAAGCAAAAGGACCGTGAATCGGAGAGTCCTTGGAGGACGCGAGGACGCGGAGGTCAACTCCAACCGCTCAGTTTCAGTAAAAGACCTCGTCATCAGTGGCCATGTTGACGCGGATGAATAGGGTCAGTAACGCGTGGCTCCTCCGCGCAGCACTTTGGTCGGTGGGGATTGTGATTTGACTCCCGAGTCGACGATCAGACTGAGGGGGGCGGGCACAGCAAATCTCGCGAAGTTTAGTCCCAGAGAACTTGAACTCACTGATGAGGCTCTGCCGAACCTAATCAACTCTTTTGTCTGCGCCCCAAGGCTTCCCAAGGGAAACCCCAAGAGCAGCCTCGGAGCAAGGGGTGAAAGAGAGGGCAACAAAGAGAACTCCGCTCCCATAGAGAAAAACCGCATAGTGACATCCAGGACCGGGTTCTGGATCCTTCGTGCAAGTGGTTAAATCCAGTTAGGGGACATGTCCTTTGAAAAATGAGCCAAGGCAAGGCTTCGGACTTCTGCAACCAGCCCTTTCTTTCGGACTGTTGAATCTCACAGGTAATTATCAAAAGTACTTATGAAAGCCAGACTTTTTTATGACAAAGGACGGGAGACGATCATGACTATTGAGAGAGACAGCACCCCATTTCCCATAGTCCACCCACTTCCGATAGTGGAAAATGGGCATTTCAATCAGTTCCGGGCGCTGTTTTTTTTGCTTTGCAGAAAGTGCAACTATAACTGTGGCAGCAGGAAGGGCGGCAAAGCCTCGCATCGGCTGAATTTGTACAGCATCATTTCTTCCCAGAGGCTGAAGAGTCAAGTTTGGGGTCTGGGGTCCTAAAATAGCATGCAGAGCAGCGCGCGGTGCAGAGCGGCAGATCCAGTGCATATTGGAGCAATCACGGATAACCGTCGCGTGCTTGTAAGTTGCATCTGGAGAAGCTGCCCAAAGTGCGTCTCTGTGTAAAATGCTATGTTGTTCATTTGTAAGCCAGGTGTTGAGGATTTTGCGGCATCGATCCATTCCTGAGTTTCCGTGTGGGAGACACCGGACGAGGTTTCCTCTCATCCACCAAACTGGCCAGTCAGTGTGATCACTCAAAATAAAAGGTGATATTCTCACTTTTAAGCTCAACGCAGCTGCGACGTCGCTAGAAAGGACTACACACGAGTAGCAGCCCTCCGCCGAGACAAACTTGCTCGTACTTCCACCACACTCGCTGTATCCCAAACTGTCCATTTGGAGAGCAGCAAGGTTGGCATCCCAACTACCCCAAACTTGATCTCCATGTAGATGCTTGAGCCATTGTTTCTTGCGCCTGAGTCACCCAGGTCTACAGAAGCGCAGAATGGCTTAATGTGGAAATATAACGCTGAGAACGCACCAATCGCCAGGTGCACTATACACCTTCAGCTTATAGTCAAGATTCTGATTCAGGTTTCTGCCGAGGTGACTGCAATTGCGCCATAAGAGATTGATATGCTCTTTGTTTTTGTGCATGGTCCATTGACCCCTAAGGAACAATCGCCCTGCATCGCCATTGAAGGACCATGTCTCGATATCGTAGCCATCGAAATCAGAACCGCCGAGCCAATTATCCAGCCTGTGATATCTATCTTGATGCGAGGTAGATAAGGATGATTGACCTTCCAAATATTACGTCTGTATCTGTGTAAGTCCAATGACTATATCCGTGCAAGTATTTGGCAAAAACCCAACCCCAGCTAGGCTTGAACTCAGAAAGAGAGCTTGGTGCAACTCTGAATAGGAGGTCCATTTTGCTTTGGACATTACCGTCAAACAAGCTCCCAGTTCCTAGGCCTTCTAGAATGCGTCCTGCATGCAATTCCGCGATGCCGCCATCATCTAACTCTTGAACTATGACATTCCTCCTGGTCCGACAAGCTTGTGGTATGTGTCTTCGCTCAGATGACTCGTATACTAGCAGCAACGTGGCTGTGTTAATCCCTCCAATCATAGTGTGGCATGTAAAGGAGAGGTGTGAGGGAATCATCTTACCAACCCACGGCAGTATGATCGCAAGCCTCATAGTCTATACTCACGAGACCATTGCTTATTCCTACAACCCAAGGAGCATACTGGTATGCAGTCTATGCAGTAGGCTGGGACAGAGGAAGGTTGGCGCCGCGCAGGGCTCCGGGGAACGCGCAAAGACGTGGACAACTTTACTCCAAACAAGGGGGCCCTGGCGTACTTAGAAAAACCCGCGACCTCTCGATCTGTAGAACCCGCGAGCTCTTGAGGCTCGGGGCTCGAGCTCAATCGCCAGTGATTTATCTTTAGCTTTGTCTTAGCCCTGCGGCCTACTAGCATGTGCTCATTCAGGTTGCTCCAAACAGCGTCTCGTCACGCGTTTCGCCCACAGCAACGATGCACGAGACGCTTTCGTTTGGTCAGGGCGATGCACTGGCGGCCGGCGAAATACCCGAAACTTGAATACCACATTAATCCTATACTACCCTTCCTTATACACTTAGACACACCACACACGCAACGCGCAATTAACTTGAAACACCGTAAACCAAGACGGTTGAACTAGTTAGTGTATTTTAAGGTAGCTCCCGGCAAACTATCTCAGCCGCCGGCGTACTGAGCTCGTTTCTTTTTTAGGTCTTCCTTCCTTCAAGTTTATTTATTTATATTTACTTATTTATTTGCTTTGCTTACTAGTAGAGCGAGGCCGCCTGGCCACCCGGCGGCCCTCAAAGGGCTGCTAGGGAATATCCGGTGTCCGGTCTGCTTAAGGAAGGGTAAAGGGCTGCTTAAGGGAGTGGGGGGGGGGTTCGCCTAGTTTATCGCAGCATTACCAGTGCAATACAACTCGCAGGAGTTGTCCCTAAATATAGGCCACGGGCCCGGCCCGGGTGGCCTACCGACTTTCTGTATTTTATTGACGCACCGGGGTGTTTGGGTTTTGATAGCTCAGGTTCTGAGTCGTCATGCCTTGGCTAGCCTCAGCCTGAGCAAGTGGCTCGGCTTTTGCCGACTCCGAGAAGTACTCCAAGTTGGACTCAGAGCACTAGATCCGGCCCGGGCCAGGGCAACTAGCAGAGACCCTGCCTCATGCGAGTCGCATATTGATTGCACGCGGACTTACAAAGAAACCCAGCTTTGGGAAAGTGACTCGGATACGTGTACATTTGAACCCTAGTGTACGTAGAATAGGGCAATAGGGCTTGGGTAGTCTGAGGAAAACATGCAGTGTCATCTATTCTCAAATCGCAGCTCAATCTCTTAGCCAGCCATGATTTTGGACTTTCATGACTCGGACGGGCAAGGTACGACGGGTTCGCTCTTGTGCTTTAGGTACGACTTTTCATCCCTGATCGGAGATGATAATATTGCTAGCTAATGTTGGTCTCAGTGACTCCGAGGTAAAAGCCAGGCAAAGTATGCAGCAGCTAATTGATGTGTCTTGGCGAAACAGGCAATTATACACAAAACCACCTACACAACAGAAAACATTGTGCAGAAATTATGGCTTTTAAGACTAGCCTCCTCAATCGTGAAACGAAGGTTTGCTTCGCAGTACACGCCAGATTGAAGCCCGACAGCACATTGGCCCCGACCGAGAAGCACCCTGCAAAAGTCATGGAAGGATTCAGCAAGCTCCAATGCAAAGAGAGTTCTCGTGTCCTGTCTCATTCCACTGAGTGACTCTAAAATGTAGTTCAAGACTATTCTCAACCTATATATCATGAGGTCCTAAATACCAATTGGTGCTCAACCATTCATTGACACGCTATCTCGCGTCATAGGATGCTTAGGGTCAAAATCGTCAGTGACAAGACGCGCCAAAGAAAGCTCAGGGCGTAGTTGTGAAACAAAAAAGGAGCGAAGATGCAGCACATTGTGTCGTAGTGCTCTTCCAAACAAATGGTAAATTGCAAAACGAATATCGAAGTTCCCTTGATTCTCTATGATGTCTGAATACCTGGGGAGTACGCCCGTGGCTTCTTCAACAAGTGAAAGATCAAGCCTCATAGAATTTGATAAAGATCTGATGTGTGATGTAAACCAAGATGACGGCACAATGGTGCATGCATGGATCTGTACTTTATCTGATGATATAGGTAAGCGAAATAATAAATTGAATTTGATCATACGTCTGTAAAGCCCAGCGCAGTAGTCCTCAAAAAGTGCTTTGACCTCGGATTCGCATCGTGTAACAGAACAAGGGATTAGTTGAAAACATTCTTTGCATCCCTGTAGAAATGATTGCTGCAGGTGGATCTCCGCAAGCTGTGGTAGATTTGAAAATGCTTGCTGTGAAGAGGAGTCTGACATGAAAGCAAGTTTGGTACTGCCAGGAAGTATCAGATGATTATCTAATTGGCGTATTGCATGCGTACTTTTGAAACTAGATACTAGTCCAAGAAAATGCACCCGTGATAACAGCATGCCGCGAGCAAATACTGATGGCTTCAACGCTTGATTTAAAACCTCAATCCAAAACTTTGACTGTTGCTTTCTATTGATTTGTCGGCACCATGATTTAGTCTGACGCAAGCACCAACGTGAAACCACCAAAAAACTGTTCATGAAACCGTTGCGAATGCATGTGTCCAGTATGGTCTGCGTTTGCAATATCTGGGCCAAGTACTTGTATGAGCGACTCGGAGTAGACGCAGCGGCCAAACTAGGCCCCAGGGCAATGGAAGACACGAGGTGGCAAAGGTGTTGTCGACTCGTGTGAGTCGTGTCTCCAATAATATGGTGGCGGTCCAACTGCCTCCGGTTGCAAGACAGCTCTCTGACAAAGCAGGAAACAGTTTTAGCTTCACTACGTGAGCTGTATGTGAGCATCGGACCCGGCGCTCACTAACTCGACGTATACAAGTCGTTATACAACGGTCAAACGTACGCGAGTTTTGCACATTAAATTTTTATTATTCGGAACGCGCCATCATTAAGATTCGGCTTATCTCCAAGTTAAATAGTATGAGCCTAGCATGAGTCAGCCTATTACTTGAAGTATCAGTCATACCAGCCTGAGGGATGCGGCTTGAACCTGTTCCTTCATGTAACCGCGACCCTGGAGGAGTATATCACAGTTTATACAAGAGCGAAGCGTATAAAAAAGAAAAAACCGAACGAGCGGCGCCGACAGAATTCAACTTGAAGTTTTGGTTCCGTCTTAAGCCCGGGGCCATCCCACACGCCGTCTAGGCAAAACCCATACCGTCTCGACCCTCTCCCACGCCGTCTCGGCAAAATGAATCATCGACTTAAAAATAGTTTTTAACTGGTTTTTATAACAATTCTACGTACGGGTTTTCCCCTCCTGCACGTGTCCGAAGCCTACGCCAAGTCTACTTGAGGGCAACTTGGACCTTGAGCTGGGCTACTTGACGTGGTATATACCCAACGTTCGACCGTGACTTTGCTGAGCAAAGCGTTAAACTTTGCCAAGGCAAAGCGTACTCAGTACTGACGTTCCGTCAGCACGTTTCACCGCGAGAAAATTAATGTTCCGGTCGGCGAGTCGAATGCTCCGCACCTTCCGCCACGATGACTCTGGCATCTTCCGCAAAACCCGAAATCGGTGGATTATAACAATCAAAAAGTCTTAAACCCAAACAGAACCCCTCCACGTCGGATAGTTATGACACCCTTGCTGAGCCACTCCCAGCATAGAAAAAGGCATGAACTCCTCCAGGGTTACCTGCTCTCAGGGCAGGTGACCCTGAAGGAGTTTATACCTTTTTCCCAACCGCCCGAGCCGCTCACCTCGGCTGATTACCCCTCAGCTCCCAGTCCACGGGCCCACTCTCGCCGCACACGCACACAAAATGCCCAATGTTCCGAGTTTTTGTGTTCTGGCAGTCGCAATTTCGAAAACATCTGTTCCCAGTATCGCGTGTCACAACGCTAACGTGCACTGGGGTGGGCCACGTCCGGCAAGCCGCTCTGTTTGCCATCGCATTGCTCCAACCGGAACTCCAACTGTCATCGCATTTGCTATGTGTTTGATCACAAGTAGTGGTTTTTTTCAGGTGGAATTTAAAAGCCCGATGACTCAAATCCGCATCACTCTGCGTGAGACGTCTATTGCTTCCTTGGAGGTAGTTGTGCCATGAGCAGCGGACTCTTCGCCTTGTTGCCCCCAATCGTCCGGCGGCTTCTACATGTTTGGTCAAATTTGTTCTTACACGGCAAAGAAGGTGATATATATGACTCTAAGTTCCCGCTACCACCTCCTAGAAGCCTCTTTGGCGCAGGCTGCTGTGTCGGCGGGCGTCCTGGAAAGCCTTTTTCTGCACCAGCAAATTGAGCAGCAGCTTCTTTGGAGATGAACATGGTGACTAAAGCTTCATCTTTGAATCCTGGCCTAGTTTCTAGGCCCCTAGGTAGGCAGACCAACGTTCCCTCCGGTGGGATGGCCCTTTTGTCAACGGTATCCTCACTAGGCATGCGAAATGATTCTAGTAGAAAGCCTCGGGCACTGTCTGAGTCGTCACCTACATGAGCGACATTTGGACTTGTAAATAGTTGCCCTGCGACGCGGGAGATGACACAGCAGGCCCGTAGTCTGACAGGCAAGAGTGCGATCTGCCGCTTCTTCTACATTACTTTTTTGCCTCATTTCTATATACCGTACTTCCGATGCAGTAAGAGTTATGGGCGGTGGAGCAGACAGCGGCTTATTTTGAGGCAAAGACAGGGCCCCAGCTGCAATGGCAACAGTTGCGGCCTTGTGCTTGGTTACAAATGGATGCGCAAGAAGTTGGCCAGCAGTTGGGCGCTTGTTTGTGTCACGAGAAAATGTTGCCAGAAGCAAATTTTTTAGAGCTTTTGACAATGTCAGCCTAAATGCTATGTAGGTTGCCGTTGTTTTGCAAACTTATAATGGGACACCATGCAGCGACGGTAGGGGGGGAGGGGCGTCTGCATTAGCAATGTGAAACATCAGGGCAGCTGGACTTCCTAATTTAAGACATTTCCAAGGAGGTTGACCGGTTACCATCTGGAGTATAGTGCATCCGGCACTCCATATGTCAGCCTTGCGGCCATGGCCTGTTTGCATTATGACTTCTGGTGCCATAAAATACGGAGTACCACGAAGCGAAAAATTCTGATTGTCTATCGTTCCCATTGGGCTCATGCGTTTTGAGCTTCCGAAGTCTGCGAGCTTGATTGTACCACGGTCATCGACCAAGATATTCGCTGCCTTGATATCCCGATGAAGCACCTGCTGGCCATGCAGGTAATTGAGTCCAACAAGTAATTGTGCTACATATTTACGCACAATTGCCTCCGATAGTCTTCCAAACTTAGTCACCAGCGCCTGTATTGAACCTCCAGGAACCCACTCAGTAAATATATACAAAGTTTGATCATCGTCGCAAACATCCGTGCCGAGGTACGTTACAATGTTGGGATGATGTAACGAACGGAGTAATTCTATTTCTTCTTGCATCTGCGCACGCTCTTTCAGGTCTTGCCTGCAAAAGGAGGTCAATAGGCAAGGGTGAATAAACAATGTACTGACACATTTCTTGTGAACATCACCTCTTTCACAGCAATGATTGCTCCAGTATCTTCTTCCAGTCCAAGGTATACTCGGCCGTTTGCCCCAGTACCAATGAGGTCGCCTTTGCGCCATGAAATATGCCCCGATGCTGATGCGATTACTGAGGGTCTCAAGTCCGTCAAGGGCGCCCTCTTGGCGTCATCGTTGTCACTTGACTGCGCTTGTACCCGGCTTGCGGTACAGCCCATCAACACTCAATAAAAAACCATCCGTGTGCAAGCAGGCGCAACGGTCTTACCCTAGACAGCGTCTGCGCAGCGTCACCCGCCCCTAACAATTACTGCGGTAGCGGGCCGTCTAAACCGCGTGATACGTAAGGTACCGTAGGTACCGTAGGTACCGTACCGTAGGTACCTACGGTACCGTAGGTAGGTAGGTACCCACAGTACGGTACCGCAGTTACTTACTGCGGTACCTACGGTACTAGAGAGAGAAGCCTACTACTAGCCCGTCCTACCTAAAAGCTGCATTAAAATACATAATCACACACAAGGAGCTCAAGCTAACCTACAGAAGAGATGGAGGTCCGATCATCAAATCGGTCATTGCCAGTGAAAAGTTCACT
>MDTC01194397.1_pt1 | contig 22334 bp, 22 predicted proteins | sample 811181 | NCBI WGS metagenome assembly MDTC01 (sample SAMN05326644, study PRJNA326480) | marine metagenome | isolation source: seawater | place: Pacific Ocean: North | collected 2011 | reverse complement strand
GTGTGCTCTTACCCGCGCCGGAATGGCCGGCGACAAAGGCGATTTCACCCCGACCGATCTCAAAATTTATTTCTGAAAGCGCTTCCCGGCCGTCGGCGTAGCGCATACTGACGTTGTCAAACGTGATCATTGAATAGATCAGATGCTCCCTAACTCAACACAAATCATTTCAATCAACGAAGAGCGCTTTAGTTGGCAAAGAGCGCCGCCACAAACTGCTGAGCTTCGAATGGTCGCAGATCATCGACTTGCTCTCCCACTCCGATAAAGCGAATAGGTAATCCCAGTTGTTTGGCGATAGCAAACACAACGCCTCCCTTTGCAGTACCATCCAGTTTGGTCAAGGCTATGCCAGTAAGATTTGTAGAGGCATGAAAACTTTCTGCCTGGCTGAGGGCATTCTGTCCGGTAGTGGCATCCAGTACTAGTAGAATTTCGCTCGGCAGGCGCTCATCCTGTTTCTTCAATACTCGAACGATCTTCTCGAGTTCATTCATCAAATTGTCTTTCGTGTGCATGCGCCCAGCCGTGTCTGCAATCAATACGTCTATGTCTCTGGCTTTGGCTGACTGGTAGGCATCGAAAATCACCGAAGCACTGTCTGCACCTGTGGCCTGTGCAATCACTGGCACAGTATTGCGATCTCCCCATACCTGCAACTGCTCTATCGCCGCCGCGCGAAAAGTGTCGCCGGCGGCTAACATTACCTTTTTATCCTGTGCCTGTAATCGTTTTGCCAGTTTCCCGATGGTAGTAGTTTTGCCCACGCCATTCACACCCACCATTAGGATGACAAACGGTTTGCAATCGCCAGGAATCAACAGCGGCACTTCACAGGGCTTAAGAATGTTCTCCAGCTCTGACTGCAGCGCCAGCATGAACTCTTTAGGATCGGCGAGCTGCTTACGGCCCAGTCGCTGTTTCAGGTGCGAAATAATCTGCCCGCTTGCCTCAATTCCCACATCAGCAGAAAGTAGCTGGGTTTCGATGTCATCAAGCAGGTCTGCGTCGATGGCCTTCTCACCGAGCACAAGCGATTCGATGCCCTCACTCAACCGCCCGCGAGTGCGGCTGAGGCCATTTATCAGCCGCGAGAAGAAACCGGACTCGTTAGAGTGTGAATTTTCAGCTGGTGATTGCGGTTGCGCCGAGTCTGTCGGAGAAGCCGCCTGCTTTGACGATTTCTGTTTCTTACCAATACCGAACATCGAGTGGAAATCTCTGGATAATTGCTACAAAAGGCACTTACAAAAGATGCTTGCGAATAAGCTCGCTATGCTACCACTACCGCAGGACTGGATACATAAATACAGATCGCCATGAGTACTGTAATTCGGGATTAGCCCTGATAGGCTTGCCAGCCTGAGTTCTCTAAAGCCTATAGAGTAGTTATCCGGACCGGATTGGCAACAATGAAACATAAACAATCGAGTAAGCGAAATTCCCTGCGTATCATTGGTGGCGAGCTGCGCAGCAGGAAGATTGACTTTCCTGATATCGAGGCGCTACGCCCTACTTCGGATCGAATTCGTGAGACCTTATTCAATTGGTTACAGGACTGTATACGGGCAAGCGAGTGTCTGGATCTCTTCGCAGGTAGCGGCGCACTTGGAATCGAGGCACTCTCTCGAGGAGCGCAGCGGACAGTGTTCGTTGAAAGCAATCACCAGGCCTACGCTGCCCTTCAAGAAAACCTGCAACGGTTGAAGCTGGATAAAGGTGAAGCGATAAATGCAGAGGCAGCACAGTGGCAAAAGAATTGTGGTGATACTGCGCAACAATTCGATATAGTGTTTCTCGATCCACCATTTTTCGATGACAATATTTACGAGGTATGTGGATGGCTCGACCTTTGTGGCTGCCTCAAACCCAAGAGCAAAGTCTATGTTGAATCTGGATTACAACTTGAAGACTCAGATCTGCCCGAAAACTGGACAAGACTCAAGCACAAACAAACTGGCCAGGTTTACTACTATCTGTTTGAAGTAAATACAAAGTTCTAAAAAATGACAAGTGGCACCCTAATCGATAATTTCCGACCTGCCTGGTGGTTGCCTGGCGGGCACAGTCAAACACTTTATCGGAAATTTTCTCCGGCAACTTGTATTGAACAAGTCAGGCAAAGAATCGAATTGGCAGATGGCGACTTCATTGACCTGGATTGGGCCAGGGAAGTTGGTTGCGGGGATAATGTCAGTGAAACGATCGTGTTTATTTTACATGGCTTATGTGGCTGTTCCGGCTCATCCTATGTGTTGTCGCTGCAACGCTTGCTTGCCGATAATGACATATCGAGCGTGGCAATGAATTTTCGAGGTTGCAGTGGTGAAGTCAACAGAAAGGCACAGGCCTATCATTCTGGAATTTCAGAAGATGTTGATGAAGTGTTTACATCCCTGGAGGAAATGTATCCAGACAAAAGATTCGTGTTCGTGGGCTATTCACTCGGCGCTAATGTACTTCTCAAATGGCTGGGGGAAATTGGCAGCAATCCCAATATCAGAAAGGCAGTCGCGGTCTCAACTCCATTTTCATTGACCTACTGTTCCAGAGCAATGCTTATGGGCGTGAGCAAGATGTATGGCAAATATTTTGTACGACGACTACTAGGCGATTTTCGAGACAAGCAACAGCATTTTGAGCAGGCTGGAGACCAGCAACAATCTTCACAGATTGCAGATCTGGGGGAACTGGATTCGATAACTTCGATCTGGGAATTCGACGACAGGGTTACCGCTCCATTGCATGGCTTCAAAGACGCAGAAGATTATTACAACCGATGTAGCAGCATTAATTTTATCGGAGCCATTCAAACAGATACATTGCTGATTCAGAGCCGCAACGATCCGCTGATACCGCCAACCGCTCTGCCGGATAAGGCGCACTTGCCGGCGAACGTCGACCTTCAGCTTAGTGACAAGGGTGGCCACGTCGGCTTCATTTCCGGGCGCAGGGACAACTGGCTGGAGCGACGCATACTGAGGTTCCTGCAGGCCTGACGAAGAGGATTCCTAAATTGTCGGATCAGGAGCAATTCGCTAGAATGCATAACAGCTAAAGGAACACGTAAATGAAGATAGCAGTCTACCCCGGCACATTTAATCCCATTACCAACGGACATACTGATCTGGTTGAGCGCGCGGCTCGATTATTCGACAAAATTATTGTCGCCGTCGGCACCAATACCCAGAAGGGGGGGACACTTCCAACTGAGCAGCGTGTCGAGCTGGCGGGTGAAGTTCTGAGCCACCTTACCAATGTGGATGTCTGTTCTTTCGATGGGCTGCTCACGGATTTTGTCAGGCTACAGGATGCCAATATCATCCTGCGTGGTTTGCGCACGGTGGCTGACTTTGAGTACGAGTTTCAACTGGTGGGAATGAATCGCGTACTTGATCCGACCATCGAAACGGTATTTCTGGCTCCGGCAGAACATCTGTCGTACATCTCTTCTACACTGGTTAGAGAGATTGCTTCCTTCGGTGGGGACATCTCCAAATTTGTACATCCTGCCGTCGTTAAGGCGATGTTGCGAGTCTGAAACCTTGTTCAGAGGGTCCCTAAGCCAGCTGAATTTATTTCTGGCAGTGAGTGCAATAGACGGTGCTGCGCTGCCCCAAACGTATCTCCTTGAGCAATTGCCCGCATTTCAGGCAATTCAGACATCCTCGACCGTAAACTTGCAGAGATTGCTTGAAGTACCCCGGTTCACCGCTACTGTTGGTAAAGTCACGCAAAGTGGTTCCACCCATATCTATGGCACTCTGTAATACCTGTTTGATGCAGTCAACTAATACACCATAGCGAGTCAGTGATAGGTTTCCGGCGGCTCTTTTGGGATTGATTCTCGCCTGAAAAAGCGCTTCGTTTGCATAGATGTTGCCGACGCCAACCACGATGCTGGAGTTCATGATGAATAGTTTTACCGCCAGCTTTCGATTACGACTGATACGATGGAGATACTCGGCGTCAAAATCCTCGCTCAGCGGCTCCGGCCCGAGCGAATTTAAAAGCGGATGATTCTCAATCGGCGTCCTGTCCCAGAGCATGCAACCGAATCGTCGTGGATCGCAATATCGCATAATGCCGTCATCTTCAAAGATGATGTCTACATGATCGTGCTTACCTGGTGGAGTTTTTGAATTGGTCAGTCGCAGAGAGCCGGACATTCCGAGGTGTATAAGCAAGGTACCGAGCTTTGTGTCCAGCAACAGGTATTTCCCCCGCCGCTTGATTGCACTGATCCTCTGCCCAGGCAGCTCATCGATAAGCGCGGGTGTAATTGGCCAGCGTAAATTTGGCTGACGAATTATCACCTGTTTAACTTGCCGATTCAGAATGTGAGGCAAGATTCCTCTGCGAGTTGTTTCTACTTCAGGTAATTCCGGCAAAGCGTTTCCTGTCTTGAGCTTGTTCAGAGGGTCCTTAATAGGTGTGCTTGGGTACAGCCGTTATAATCTTTCCCTTTTCCAATTATTTCAATTGTTGCTTTGTTCCAGTAGAGAGTACAGCAAATGGTGAGCGGCCCTTGACCAGGCAAGTGTATTTAGGAATCGATGCAGGCGGCACGTTTACGGATTTTATTTGCATCGAATTAAAACCACAGGTTTCCCTGAAGATTCACAAGATCCTTTCGACACCAGCTGCGCCGGAGCAGGCAATCATGAACGGGATTCGCGCCCTGGGATTGATGCCGTTGGCTGAAGACGGAGGCCTGTACATCGTCCATGGCAGTACTGTCGCCACCAATGCCACCCTGGAAGGCAAGCTGGCCAGAACCGTGTTTATCACCAATCACGGATTTGGCGATATGTTGCAACTCGCCAGGCAAACCCGACCCAAGCTCTATGCTTTGGAGTTCCAGCCGGTCCAACCGCCGGTTGAACCGGAATTGTGTCTTGAAACCGGTGGCAGACTCGGCGCCGATGGAAGTGTGATAGAACCATTAACAGATGCTGAGCTGGAGGAGTTGGTACAGCGAGTACAGGACCTGCAACCCGAAGCGGTTGCCATCAACCTGTTATTTTCCTTCCTCGATGACCGCTTTGAACGCGCTATAGAGAAAGCCGTTAGCGAGGCACAGTCAGCAATTTTTATCAGTCGCTCCTCTGAAGTCTTGCCAGTCTATAAGGAATATGAAAGAGGTATCGCTACCTGGCTCAATGCGGCGCTTGGGCCAGTGGTAAGCGGTTATCTAATGCGGCTGCATGAAGGGCTTGCGAAGTGCTCGCTACAGATCATGCAATCCAGTGGAGAAACTATTGCCGCAACTACTGCCGCAGACTCAGCGGTCAATTTGTTGTTGTCGGGCCCGGCTGGCGGCCTGACAGCCATTCACTTTCTTGGTAGGCAGATTACACAGCAGAGGATCATCAGTTTCGATATGGGCGGTACCTCCACCGATGTTGCCTTACTGGATGGAGAGATCTCTACCACTACCGAGGGATTTGTCGATCGCTTTCCTGTGGGTGTTCCGATGGTAGACATGCACACGATTGGCGCTGGCGGTGGTTCGATAGCGTTTATCGACAGTGGCGGTATGCTGCAAGTTGGCCCACAGTCCGCCGGTGCTAATCCAGGGCCGGCTTGTTATGGCATTGGCGGTACCGCAGCGACGGTAACCGATGCCAATCTGGTACTCGGCAGGTTGCTCCCCGAGGCGGCACTCGCCGACAGTTTGAGACTGCATCATCAGCTTGCAATAGAGGCAATCAGAAAGCTGGCGGTGCAGATCGACCTGACGGTAGAGGAGACGGCGTTGGGCATCGTGACAATTGCCAATGAGCACATGGCGGAAGCCATTCGCATGATTTCTGTAAACAGGGGTTATGACCCGAAGCAATTTTTACTGGCCAGTTTCGGTGGTGCTGGCGGCTTGCATGTGTGTGCGGTGGCAGAATCCATGCAGATGGACAGGGCTGTAGTACCGGCATACGGTGGAGTGCTGTCCGCTTTGGGCATGTTGGTAGCCGATCGAGGTCGACAATTTACACGCACAGTTTCGGTAAAAACTCGCCAGGCAGTCACGGGCAGTCTGCAGGATCAATTTGAAGCACTGGCATCACATGGCCGGGCGCAGCTAGAGCAGGAAGGACTGACAGCAGAAAATCTGCTGGTGAAATGCAGTGTGGATATGCGCTATGTCGGGCAGTCCTACACGCTCAATGTGCTCTGGCAGGATCTCGACCTCACCACGGAGGCGTTTCAAAGGCTACATCAAACACGTTATGGCTATGCGCTGCAGTCTGACACCGAGATCGTCAACCTACGGGTCAATGTGTTGCACCACAGCCAACAATTCGAATTGCCGCAAGTAACTCCGGCTACCGAGTGCAATAAACTTGCAAACACTGAGGTCTATGGTACTGCGGAGCCGGCAAAAGTATTGTCCAGGGCTGAATTTTCGCCTGGGGATGAGGTAGCCGGACCAGCAATTATTACGGAGTACTCCGCGACTACTTTTATTGCAACCGGTTGGATTGCATTGTCCGACCGATACGGAAATATGCAGCTTTCCCGGAAAACGTGAATGAGTCTGTTCGCTGTTTAGCGCATGAGATCGGCACGACTACCGTATGAAGCACTATCGACACAGTATTTTTTAGGTGGGGAGCTGTTTACACGTCAATTTCCCAGGTGATATAACTGAATGTCCTCGATTGTCGGGATGCAGGGCAGCTCTCGATTTCGTGGGATGATGACTCTCTGGCAGCCGACTTGAACTAAAAAAATGCGAGCTTTTTCTCTTAAAACCAGCTTGACCCTGACGTTCCTGTCCACGCTATTGTGCCTGTCACAATCGAGTGCGCAGCAACCGGAACCAGAAGTCGAGGTCGGGGCTGAGGCGGAACAGACAGGCAACACCAGCAACCGTCTGCTGTATATCGACCTACCCGTTGCATTAGCGGAAGGGCTGGATCCAGTGCTCCCGGAACCGCTGCCACTAGCCGACCCTCAAGACGATGCGGAATTTCTGCGTCGCCTGGATAGCATACGCCAGTACAGTTCGACAGTTGTTTCAATAGAACAAACAGGGGGTGCCTGGGACCGGGCTCTGGTGGAGGAACTCTCGGCTATGGGCAGCCTGCAACAGCAACAGGGTGAACACGCCGAAGCCATCGAGACACTCAATCGGGCGGTCCATGTAAACCGCATCAATGCCGGCCTGCACAGCCTGGAACAGATTCCCGCCATAGAAACCATGATAGATAGCTATATTGCGATCGGCGATTGGGGGAATGCGGATCTGTACAACAACTACTTGTTCTTCGTACAGAGAAAGGCATTCGGCGCAGACGACCCACGCATCATTCCAGTGCTCGACAGGCTGGCAAACTGGCACATGCAGGCATTTAACATCGGCTATGGAGAATCCCTCGGCTTAAGGTTGAGTACGGCACAGATACTGTTCAAAGCAGCTGCAAGGATGGTAAGCGTTCACTTCGGAAGGGCAGACGAACGATTTGTCGATCTGAAGACAAACATTGCCAGATCGGCCTACCTGGTTGCCCGCTACCCACAATACATGGCGGAACTTGACCGTCCCAAAGCCCGCACGACGGAAGATCTGTTGCGCGACAGCCTCAATGAACAGGGTCGGATGTTGCCCAGGGGTTTTCGGTCGGGCGAGGTAGCGCTCCTGGATATTATCGATTTTCACAATGAAGAGTTTAGTTCCGTCTATGATCTAGCCGAAGCGATCACTAACCTGGGCGACTGGTATATTATTTTCGCGCGACGCCGAGCGGCTGGACAGAAGTACGCTCAGGCCTATCAATTGTTGCTTGATCAAGATAATGGCGAGGAACTCATTAAGCAATTGTTCGGCCAGGTAGTACCCATACCTACATTCAGACGGCCAACGAACCTGGAGAAGGCCACCAGCCACGACCTGGATCGCAGTGGCCTACGCAGTGACTATGCAGATCTAAGTTTTGATGTCACCGCCAGTGGGGTAGTGCGAAACGTGCGAATGCTTAGCGAAATTACCGATGAGAATACGCTACAGCTGGATCGATTACGTCGTGAAGCAGGTCTTTCGACCTTTAGACCGAAGCTGGTGGAAGGCCGGCCTGTGAGGTCCGATGACAACCAATTCCGGTACCGGTATTGGTACTAATGATGTAGCATCGAACGAATCTGCGGCCGCTTGTTAAGCAATTGTTAAGCGGATTTGGAATACAAATACACTAGGCGTAATCAGGATTTCAGTAAGTAGGGAATTGCGTCGTTAAAAAACGGGAATAGTTGAAAAAATTGCAAAAAATTCACTAAAACGCAGAAAAGGCGAACTGTGATTTTGGAGCCAGACAAAATGATGAAGAAACCATCCAAGACTCTCCCCAGGCTGGTCTTGCTCAGCGGCATCAGTTTGAGCCTGCTGGCTTGTCAATCATCGACGAGCCAGAGCTCCCCCAGCATGCCCTCAGCTTCCAGCTCGAGTTCGTCCAGCGCTCCGTCTACGCCTTCAGCCAGTTCCAGCAGCAGCCAATCGTCTTCGTCGAGTTCAAGTTCAGCGTCACGCACACCCTCAATACCCTCGATACAGCAGAGTAGTAGTAGCGGTGCGCCCAGTGCCTCGTCATCCTCGAGCCCTGCAAGTGCGCAGAGCCAATCAGACTCCAACAGCCAAGGCTCTCAGTCAGGTAGCCAAAGCGCGGTTAACTCCGGTTCTTTTCCGGCAGGAAGCCAGGGTTCAGCAGGCTCCCAGTCTGACCAATCCCAGTCTGGTCAGCAGAGCTCCACCGGTGGTGCGTCTTCGAGCAGTGCAAACAGCCCGGGCCAGGATGCCGGCTCCCAATCCCGTACAGCGGGAGAAAACGCAGGGGATGATGGCGGTCGCGACAGCTCTACTGGGGACCTGAATAACGACAATAGTGGGAATAATGATTCCGTAACTGGTTCGTTAGGAAATCCAGGTGGGGATTACAGCCTGGATACTCTGCCAGATGGCGTATTAAGTGGGAATGGTGGCAGTCAATCTAATGGCGTAATGACGGCTGCTGAGCGGGCTGCCGTGCTCGATGAACGATTACGACAGGGCTATGAGACATTTGATGGATTTATTCTGAGCGAAAGAGAGCGTGCCCAAAATGAGAGTAACGCGGCAGGAAGCTCAAACCCGGGTGGGCAATCCGGGGGAAGTGCTGGTGACAGCGGTGGCGGCGCGGCTGCTCAACCCCAGACACTGGAGGAAGCAAGCTCTCTACCTCCGGGTGTTATCGCTTCCAGCCGGCCCGCTGGAGCACCCCCGGCGCCAAACCAGACGTTTCCACCACCAGAAGACATCCCCGGTGGTCGGGACGATGACGTAGTTGCAAGGCAATTGAGAGAGGCCGCCATGAGTGAGCCAGACCCGGAATTGCGTGAAGCACTCTGGGAAGAGTACAGAAACTATACGGGCATTGGTGACCAGCAATGAAACAATTAGTGACGAGCACATTACCGCTGAAGAATCTAACAGGAATAATTCTGCTTGCCCTTTTTGTAAGCGCCTGCGGTATGCACACAGTAAAGTCCACGACCTACACGCCGGTTATCTCCGACAGTCAGAATGTGCCCGAGGATTATTTACTGGATGTTGGTATCGCGATATTCGATCCAGGCATCGATGAGATCGCCAGGGGCGAAGAAGAAACCACCAACCATGAAATCAGAGTTGCAGAGTCTCGCTATGCGCCCTATCTGCTGGCTGAGACCCTGCAGCGTTCTGGCAACTGGGGCATAGTCAGACTCATGCCCAACAGCGCCAGCCCCATGGATGTGTTCATAGACGGCACTATTTTGCAGTCAAACGGTGAGGCGATGAGCATTCGTATCGCGGTATCGGATTCAACCGGGCGCGACTGGTACACCAGAGTCTATGATGAAGTTATAAGTCAGTTCAGCTATGACCCCTCGCAGCGGCAGCAGAATGATCCCTTTCAGGTGCTCTACAATAACATTGCCAACGACCTGCTGATGTTTCGTAATAACAATATCACTGTGCAACAAATAACCGAGATACGAAACATATCCGAACTCCTGTTTGCCCAGCGATTTTCACCTGAAGTGTTCGATACCTACCTTGGTGAAGACCGACGCGGCAATATTCAGATCGTCTCTCTTCCTGCGGATTCAGACCCCTTGCTGGAGCGCGTTCGTGATATCCGGGAAAGGGACTTCATGTTTATCGATACCGTGCAGGACTACTACGCGACTTATGTGAGGCAGATGCGCCTGCCTTACGATTCCTGGCGAGCGCTGAGCTACGACGAAACCATCGAACTGCGTGAAATACAGGCATCCGCCAGGCGCAACTTCATTGCCGGTGCGGCGGCAGTGGTTGGGGGCCTGGCAGCGGCAACCGGAGGATCCACCTATGCAAGCCAGACCGCTGGCATAGCAGGTGTTGGTGCCGGCGCCTACCTGATCAAGAGTGGATTCGACAAGCGGGCCGAAGCAAAAATTCACATGGAGGCACTGGAGGAGCTCGGACAGTCACTCGAGGACGAGGTGGCTCCACAGGTTTTTACCCTGGATGATCGCACAATTACTCTCACCGGTTCCGTCGAAGAGCAGTACCTTCAATGGCGGGAAATACTGGCAGATCTTTATGCGGCAGAAGTAGGTCAGCTGTAATCGTTACAAAAAAACCACATGGACTATTTCAACCGTAGAAACAGATATGTCAAAGAACGACGCCGACAATATAGAGCCCGTAGATTTTGACCTGAATGAAAGCACTCTATTCGCCAGTCAAACCACCACAGTAATATCCAACAAACCACCGTTAGGGATCTGGATCGCCCTGGCTGCCCTGTTTCTGGTGGCGCTACTGGTGATTTTTGTTTTGCCCTCGGTAGTCACCGAATACGAACTGCCCCTGGAAAGACGTGTCGACCTTACAGACCTGCAGCCGGCAGTAGCACCCGTCAATCCTGCAACAGCCATTTCTCCATTTGAAGAAGCCCAGCGGTCGTTGCAGCGCAAGGAAGCTCAGGATGTCCTGGCAGCACTGCTGGAGAGGCAGGGCGAGCTGGATGCATTGGAGGTAGAACAATGGGCACAGGCTGACTATGAGTCGGCGCTGGAAGAGGCCAGTATTGGTGATGAGTATTACCTCAGCCAGGATTTCGCGTTGGCTACGGAGTCCTATACCCGTGGCCGCGATGGCTTGGTCGATCTTTTGGATACAGTATCCACGGTACTGACTCAAACACTGATTGATGCACAACGGGCGTTGGATGAAGCCGACTCGACGATGGCGCAGGACAAGTTCTCACTGGCTCTGTTATTCGATCCCGAAAACGAAGTCGCGCAGATCGGTATGGAACGGTCACGGGCTCTGGATGCAGTTACAGCCTTGTTCGCCAGCGCCGATGAGCTGCTTGAAGACGGTGAGCTAGCCGCAGCACGGGATGCCTACCAGGAGATTCTCAATCTGGATAGTTACAACGATCTGGCTAAGCAGCGTGTCGCAGATGTTGGAGTGCAGATTGCCGAAAATGAGTTTGCCAGCATTATGTCCAGTGGCTATGCACTACTTTCCAATGGCGACGCAGAACAGGCAATAGCGACATTTCAGCGTGCCGCCAACATGGGCATTAATCAAGAAGAGGCATTCGCTGCGATCACCCAAACTGAGAATGAAGTCGCCAATGTCCAGATTAACGCAATACGGGAATTGATTGGCGCAGCCGAGAGTCAGGAGCAGTGGCAGGCTGCGGTAACGGAGTATGACAGCGTACTCAGCATCGATGCTAATCTGTTGTTCGCCATTAATGGCAGGGACTACGCAGGCAAGCGCGCCCAGCTCGATCAGCTGCTGGTCGATGCGATCAATAATCCAGAGCGTTTTGCCGAGGATGCCGTATATCAACAGACACTGGATGTCTACTATACCGGGCGTTCAATAGAAGAACCCGGCCCGAAATTGGTCGGACAATTGGACCAGTTGCAGGCCTTCCTGGAATCTTCGCAGGTGCTCATCGATATTAGACTAGAGTCTGACAATCTGACCGATGTCACCCTACTGCGGGTTGGTAACCTGGGGGCTTTTGAGCAACACGCGCTCTCTCTGAAACCAGGCCGCTACGTTGCCGTTGGCCGGCGGGGAGGTTACCGCGAGGTTCGTGAAGAATTCACGGTTGGGTTTGGACTGACCCCCGCCTCCGTTGTGGTGCGATGCGAAGAGCGCATAGCTGTTACCAGCAGGCGATGAGCAGATGGAAACCATTGACGACAACAGTGCAGTTCAAGGATCGCCTGACCCTATAATTCCGATAGACTTTACGCCCAATGATGACAAGGGGCCAAGAGTCACATTTAAACCTAGATGGATTCACGCGGTAGTCGCAGCCTTTGTAGTCATTTCTGGAATAGCTAGTTGGTTTGTGCTGACTGCGAAATCAGTCTTTGTAGAAGTCGATCCAATTACTGCGCAGATTCAGATTGATGACGGATTTAATGTCAGACTTGGGCAGCGCTACCTCATTCGAACCGGTTCTTATGTACTGACTCTTATCAATGAAGGATATCACGATAGTGTAACCCAGCTTCTAGTCAGCACGGAACAGTCTCAAACCCATCCCTTCGAAATGCGCAAGTTACCGGGGGTTGTTTCCATTGCTTCTCTCAATATCAATAGTGCTCGCGTGCAGGTCGATGGTGTTGACTTTGGTGTGACACCCCTGATCGACATCCCTGTCGAACCCGGCGAACATCAGCTCACTATTTCAAAAGATCGCTACCTGGACTACGGCGAAGCAATTACTATTGAAGGGCGTTCCGTCGTCCAACGTTACCAGGCTACTCTCGAGCCGGCGTGGGCGACCGTCAGCCTTTCGACAACGCCAAGTGGAGCCGATGTGCTGGTCGATGGCGAAGTGATTGGTATCACTCCACTGAATACAGAAATCCTGCAGGGTCGACGGGATGTAACCCTGAAGTTGGCCGGGCACAAGGCCTGGCAAGACGATTTCGATGTGATCGCAGGGGAAGATTTTACAGTACCTGCAGTGGAGTTGGAGCCAGCCGATGGTCTGGTGTTTATCCGTAGCAATCCGTCGGCGGCCAGTGTCACTATAGGCGGAGAGTTTAAGGGACTAACGCCGCTGGAAGTTGCGTTGCCTCCTGCCCAGGACCATGAGCTTTCTTTTTTCAAGAATGGCTACCATTTGAACAAGACCAGCATCCGCACTCAACCAAACCAGGAGCGGGAGCTAAATGTCGAGCTGGATCCAATTTTAACCAGCGTCAGTGTGATGAGCGAACCCCTGGATGCCGAGCTCTATGTCAATGGTGAGTATCGAGGGCTGGCGAACCAGACTATCGAATTGATGGCTGCCAGCCAACAGATTGAGATTCGTAAAGCCGGCTATGTGCCTTACGCAACCGAATTCACATCGCGTCCCGGCCTGGATCAGGTAATCAGGGTTGCTCTGAAGTCATTGGAGCAGGCCAGACTCGAGCAGATAGAACCAGTTATTGCCACTGCGGCAGGCCAATCACTAAAGCTGTTTTATCCAGGCGCTTTCACAATGGGAGCGTCGCGCCGCGAAGCCGGTAGAAGGCCCAATGAGAACCTGCGTGACATTCAGTTGCAACGGCCGTTCTATATTTCTTACCGGGAGGTCACCAATTCAGAATATCGGATGTTCGACGGTGAGCATAATTCGGGTACTGTATCTGGAGTGACTCTGAACAACGAAGCGCAACCGGTTGTTCAGATCACTTGGACACAGGCTGCACTGTACTGCAATTGGCTCAGCGAGCAGGAAACACTGCCAGCCTTTTACCAGGTCAATGAAGAAAATGAAGTAGTGGGATTTAATCCCGACTCCGTTGGTTATCGATTGCCGGCAGAAGCAGAATGGGCCTGGATCGCACGAACCGATGGCAGCGGCATTCAACTCAAGTACCCCTGGGGAGACCAGTTACCACCGCCGGAAAATGCTGGCAACTTCGCCGACGTAACCGTACAGAACTATCTCGGCGAGATCATGTTCAACTACGACGACGGCCATTTCGCGACCGCACCGGTTGGGTCATTCTCACCCAATCAGTATGAAATTCTAGACATGGCGGGTAACGTTGCCGAGTGGGTGAATGATTTTTATGGCGCGGTGGGTTCTATCGGGGGTGTCGAAATCGATCCGCTAGGACCGGAAGACGGTCAGTTTCACACCATTCGAGGATCTGGCTGGGCGCACGGATCAATCACCGAGATGCGCCTGTCATTTCGAGATTTTGGTGTAGAACCCCGCGACGACGTTGGATTTCGAATAGTCCGTTATCTGGAGCAATAGTCTATGCGCAAATTAGTCATACTATTTCTGGTACTTCTCGCATCGATTGCCTGGGCTGCAGACAATCAACCTCAGCAACAGGCGGATGAAAATGCCGAGCAGCTGGTGCTGGATACCGAGGTAACGTCAGAAGAACTGGAAGCGGCTGAAAATGATGAATTGATACTGGGTGATACCGAGGACACTGAGCAGGTAGACGAACAAGACCGCAGTTCATCGCGGTTTATCCCTACTGAACAGATTTCCCAGGACCTGGGAGTTTCTTTTCCAGTAGACATTTAAGTGATTGGTATTCAGGAGCAGGACAAGGGAATAGTTAAGGAATAATTTATGAAACAAGGTTCGTTACACGAAGCACTCTTTCAGGTCGCTGCCCTTATTCTGGCAGTTATCATAGTGCATGCCACCTACATCACGGTGATTAGACCCAATGCAGAATTGCTACAGGAGCAACAGAACCTGTTACAACAAACCGATGAGAATTTTGTGCCGGAGCGTTCGGTATTCATCATTCTGCGGGATTTTGAACAGGAGACCTGCATCATCCTGATGTTATGGGCGGTCGCCATAATCGGCTTGAAAACTCAAAGTACGCTGCGCGAAAGGTCGCTTCTGGACCGGACACTGGTTCAGGTCTCGGAAGGCATGAGTATTCTGCCGGAGGACTCGCGCAACTATGCCAGACCGGTGCAGGCTTTGCCGGATAAGGAACGTGAATTTCTGTTACCGAGAGCCTTGCTGGCTGGGCTGCATCGTTTTCAGAGTACGCAAAATATCCAAGATGCCGCAACGACAGTCAAAGACACCTGTGAGACCGAAGCGGATCGTATGGAAACGGAGCTTACTATCGTGCGCTATATCGCCTGGGCAATCCCCTCGATCGGATTCCTGGGAACGGTGCGTGGTATCGGCACGGCATTAGGGCAGGCTTACCAGGCAGTAAGCGGCGATATTGTAGGCGTTACCGTTAGCCTGGGTGTAGCCTTTAACTCAACTTTTGTCGCGCTGGTGGTGAGTATCTTCCTGATGTTTCTGTTGCATCAGCTTCAGTTACTACAGGACAGGTTGGTACTGGGCACGCAGCGTTATTGTGACGAACGTTTGATCCAGCACCTGCAGGTGCCTGAACGGGTGCCTGAGCGGGTGCCTGAGAGGGTCGGCCACGTATGAGTCTGAAGGTTATCGAGCTAAACGATTGCGGAATCTCTGTCGGTGATGAGAGTGGCATCATCACCCAGAGTCCCGGGTTCGCGCTGGCCGTCGGTAACTCATTAGAGATCGGAGAAATTGCAGAGCAACAGGCTAGACTGCAACCGACTAACAGCTACAACAAGTATTGGCATGAGCTTAGCCTGGAACCACTTTCCCACGGTAATAACATCAGACACTTTGCGGACATTGCCTATGCCCAGTTATTGCACCTGGCTGAAATTGGGCAAATCAATGCAGACGTCATCTTTGCAGTACCGGGTAACTTCACGCGGCAGCAATTGGCCATACTGCTTGGTCTGGCAAAGCAGAGCCCGTTTACGGCTGTAGGCGTCGTAGATTCCGCACTGGCTGCAGCTATTGCCGCCGCGCAATCAGATGCCATCATCTATGCCGATATTCAACTGCACCAGGTAGTGCTGACTAAGCTTAAACGTGTAGCCGGACAGTTGCACACCGATTCAGTGATCCAGTTACCCGGTGTGGGCAACCAGAACTTCATGGACCTCATGATGCAGTTAGCCACGGGATTGTTTATTCAGCAATGCCGGTTTAATCCGCAACACGATGCTAACTCCGAACAGCAGCTGTATAACGAATTGCCACGCTGGTTGCAGCAGAGCGATGCAGATCGAAGTAGCCTGATATTAGAATTGAAAACGGAATCCGCGGTGCATACAGCCAAGATGCCGCGCGAGAGCTTGATCAGTAATTTGAACGGCCAGTACAATAAGATTAACCAACAGATTGATAGCCTCGCTACTGAACACGATGTACAGCTGTTGCTCAACTCGCGCTTGTCGGCGTTGCCAGGATTGACAGCAGTACTAAACCAACACCGCGATCTTGTTGTACTGGACCCTCACAGCGTCAACACGGCATGCCTGGATTACCGCGATCTGATTACCGAGGGAGATGAAGCCATTCGCTTGATAGATAAACTGCCGGTGCAGACGGCAATAGAAGCTGGCGCTGCATCCACAGCTGAAACTGAGAAGAGTGATACAAACATTGGTGACCAACCAACCCATGTGTTGTTCTTAAACCGGGCCCTGGCGGTGGGTGCCATCGAGATAAAAAACAATGTAAAGCTCAATGGCAGTGCTTCAAGCGCGAAGACTATTGTGATGGCATTGGACAATTTGCCAGAAGATCTGGGCTGCATCGAGAAACGCGAGGCGGGGGTGTTTCTCGACTGTGGCAACAATGAAGCCCTGCTCAATGATCTTAAAGTCAGTGGCCAACATGAACTCAAGCTCGGCGATCGAATTCAGTTCGCTGCTAACAGTGAAGAGATTTCTTTAATACAGGTAACTAATGTCGTCTAAAACCAAGGCAAACAGACGCAAAGTCAATCCTCTCAGCCTGTCGTTTCTCGACGTCATGTTCTGTGGTTTTGGCGCGGTGATCCTGATTTTCCTGATTCTGGACCATGCCAGTACGATCTCGCCGGTTAATGAAAATCTCGATCTGACAGCCGAGATAAACCTGCTGGATGAGGAAGTGAGAGAGGGTCAACTGGGTCTGGTGCAGATCCGCAACACCTTATCCGATGTCAGTTTTGAAGTGGTGGACGCACAGGGCATGGCCCGGAGGATCCAGGATCAACTCGATACCTTTCTGCAGGAACTGGCCTCTCTGGAAAATTCCAGCGTCGCCACGATTGAGGACATTGAAAGATTGCGTGCCGATATCAAAGCCCTCGAGGAAGATTTACTGCGCTTACAGGCCAGTGCCTTCGAGCAGGAGGGCAACAGCGCTCGCCAGTTCATCGGAGACGGCAACCGCCAGTATCTGTCTGGCCTGTTTCTGGGCGGTCAACGCATTATGATTCTGATCGACAGCTCGGCCAGTATGCTCGATAGCACATTGGTCAACATTATCCGTACCCGTAATATGTCGGATGAACGGAAGAAGAATGCACCAAAATGGCAACGTGTTGTCAATACCGCAGACTGGATCAGTACCCAGCTGCCCATTACCAGCCGCTACCAGATCTGGCATTTCAGCGAAGACACCAACAGCGTCATGCCTGGCACTCAGGATGCCTGGCTGGAAGTGGCGGATCGTGACGAGTTAAACCAGGCTATCGTGAATGTTAATGACATCGTGCCGGACAAGGGTACCAATATGGAGCAGGTATTCCGGGCGGTGGCCAATATGAATCCCTTGCCGGATAATATTTTTCTGATTACAGATGGATTGCCAACCGTCAGCAACCGAGGCACATCCAAGGCCCTGGTAACCCCGGCGGAGCGCGTCGACCTGTTCGAAGAGGCTGTGGAAGAACTTCCGGAGGGCGTTCCGGTCAATATAGTATTAATGCCACTGGAGGGGGATCCGAGCGCTGCTGCCATTTACTGGCAGTTGGCACAATACTCCCGAGGTTCATTCTTAACACCATCCAAGGACTGGCCATAGTCTTGTTCCGAGGGTCCCCAGGCGCCTGACCAAATTCAAACGGATTAGAGCAACGGGGAATAGGTTAGAGCACTAGAATCGATAATTCATGAGAAGACGTAGCGACAGAGAAACAGACTCCTTCAGCATATCCTTTCTGGATGTGGCTTCCTGTGGGTTCGGCGCCATGATCATTCTGTTGATGATTACCAAGTCATCGGCCCCGGAGACTATCGAATATGTCGATGTAACACCGGAAGGCTCGATCATCGAGCTGCAGGAGCAATTGTTCGCAATTCGTGGTGAGACCACGATTCTCAACCGGGAGCTGAACGCCAAGCATGAGCAACTCTCCGCCCTGACAGAACGGATCGCCCGGCTGCGGCGGGACCTGGATGACACTGAAGGGCGTTACCAGACCTCCCGGCAGCTCTCCGATGAAACTACCGATGAAGTCGGGAGGCTATCGCTGGCACGGCAGACCCTGAGCGAAGAAATGGAAAGGTTATTGGCCGATAGCGTCGCGCCAACAGATAAAGCAATCGGCGGGATCCCAGTTGATAGTGAGTACATTATTTTCGTGATCGATACCTCCGGCAGCATGTTCAACAACCCGAGCTGGAACAAGATGTTGGGGGTAATCGAGGACACCCTGAATGTCTACCCCGGAGTCAAGGGCATCCAGGTGATGAACGACATGGGCGATTACATGTTTGATTCCTATCGAGGGGAGTGGATTCCAGACACACCGGGGCGCCGCAACCAGATCATTTCGACCCTGAGAAACTGGAATCCCTACAGTAATAGTAGCCCTGTTGAGGGCGTAACCCGGGCGATTAACACGTTTTATGAAACAGACAAGAAAATTAGTGTCTATGTACTCGGTGATGATTTCCAGCCTGGCGGGTCTATTCAAGAGGTATTGCGGACAATTGACCGCATAAATGTAGAGGATGCCAATGGAGATCGGCTGGTACGCATCCATGGCATTGGTTTTCCTACTATTTTTGCCGGCCCGGCGCGATTCCGACAGAGCGTTTACCGATATTCGACTCTAATGCGGGAGATGACTCAGCGAAATGGTGGTACCTTTGTGGGTCTGAATGATTATCAGTAATGAATTATTGGGCGTAAGCTCGACTAGCAGATGGGAAGCGATTTGCAGATGATACGATTGGCAGCAACTAGCGATAGGGGATTAAACAGAGCGGTACTGCTGTTTGTGCTCGTGGTGCTGGCTGGCTGCGGCGTAAGTAACGTAGTCATCGACGGAAGCTTCCCTACGCCGAATATCAGCAAAATACCTGTCTCGGTAGCTGTGCTTTATGACGATGCCCTCAGGGAATTTGCCTACATGGAGTATTCCGAGACCGGGCAGGAAGAATTTAATATTGAGAGTGGTCTGTCACACGTACAACTGTTCAATGCAATCTTGCCTGCCATGTTTGATAGGGTCATCGTCGTTGAAAGTATAGACGATGCGCAGTCTCAGGGAGTAGATGCAGTATTTGCACCGGCCATCGAGGAGTTTCAATTGGCCCTTCCAGCAAAGACCAAGCTGGATGTGTATGAAGTCTGGATCAAGTACAATATGCGATTACTAACAGCTGAGGGTGACTATATCGCTGATTGGGTGCTTACTTCTTACGGAAAGACTCCGACACAGACTTTCCTCTCTACAGAAGCGGCGATTAACGAAGCCGCTGTCGTCGCCTTACGAGATCTGGCATCGAGTTTTTCATTGAGTTTTGCCCAGGTTCCCGAAGTGCGTGATTGGTTAGGGAGTCTGTGATTTGTCAATGTCCGGCTTCTTCCGAAGGCGAGGTCGGTTTTAGAGCGAGGGGCTCGGGTAGAGAATTGTCATGCAGCATACTTTGTTAAAAACAAGCAATGCAGCTCCTTTAATAGTGTTTTTGGGGCTGCTCGCATCTTGCACCAGCACCACTGTCGATGAATTTCGTCAGGGCGATACTGGCATCGGGAGTGATGAGTCAGTAGTAATCCTGGGAAGACGTCAGGCAAGCGACTACGAGACCCGCTCAGAATTCGTGCAATGCGTCGGCGAGCGTATGACGCGCGGTGACGATTCAATACGTGTGGTCCCGGAACAGGAATTTGTCGACGCCATGTTCCCCTGGTTCGAGCCTCGTACCGCACCACTGCGTACTCGTGATCTCGAGCAATTGATGGCGGAAGATGTTGTCGCTACCAAAATGAATGAATTTGGTATTCGTTATATTGTCTGGCTGGATGGGTTCACAGAAACAACGGATCGCTCAGGTTCAATTTCCTGCACCATTGGCCCCGGCGGGGGTGGTTGCTTTGGATTTGGCACCTGGGAAGACGATGCAAATTTCGATGCCAGAGTATGGGACGTCGCTTCCCTGTCCTCAGTCGGGACGATTAACACCGATGCCACCGGGCAATCCTATCTGCCAGCACTCATAATACCAATACCACTTATCGCCAGAGTTGAAGCTAATGCATGTAGTCGGTTAGCCACTCAACTTAAACAGTTTGTAATCGGTAGTTAGGGACCCTCTGAGCAAGTATATGACCGCTCTGGCCTACAGCCAATTCTGCTATCAAGGCGCACTGGCGCAGTCAGGTGCCGACCTTTCAAGTCAGTGCAACGCAGAGAGCGGGATTGGCTGTAGGCCCCTTTGGGCGGGGTCTGTCGTGCTCCGCCGCGTCGTTGTCGTACTTGCCAAGGGTGTGGCCATTCCCTGCGTACGACGCCTAGCGGCAGAGCACGACAGACTCCCGCAGAGTGGCCATATACTTGCTCAGAGGGTCCCTTGCCCCATTTCGCTATCCATAAAGAAAGACAGGTGGCACCATGATTGACCTAGGCATTCAAAGCTTGACAAATTTCTTTTCCATTCAGTTCAAATTGAAACAATTTCTGGTCACTGGCTTGGCGCTTGTGACGATTCTGTTGCTGAGCTCCTGTGCTATCAATCCAGCCACTGGCGGCGCAAACTTAGTACTGATGTCGGAAAATAAGGAGAAGGAAATTGGTCTGGAAGAGCACGAAAAAGTGCTCAACAGCATGCCGTTGCTTGAAGATGAAAAACTATTGGCCTATGTCAGGGAGGTTGGCAACAAGGTCGCAAAAGTCAGCCATCGGCCAAATCTTGAATATACTTTTAATATTATCGACAGCCCTGATATCAATGCGTTTGCACTGCCAGGCGGGTATGTGTACGTCAATCGAGGTCTGCTTACTTTCATGAATTCAGAGGCAGACCTGGCCGCAGTGCTGGCTCATGAGGTAGGTCATATCACGGCACGTCATGCGGTGCAGCAGCAGGCCAGTGGTGCTCTGGCCAGCGCTGCATCTACTGTAGGAGGCCTTGTGACAGCAGTTGCCACTGGTAGTGGTTATGTGGGTTCCCAGATCAGTCAGGTCGCTTCGATCTGGGCGCAGACCGGCCTGAGTGGATTTGGCCGCGAGCATGAACTGGAGGCCGACCAGCTAGGTGCCCAGTACCTGGTCGGGGCTGGTTATGATCCCGCAGCCATGATCAACGTTATCACCGTACTCAAAAACCAGGAAGATTTCAGTCGACGGGTATCTGGAGGGGGCGGCGGCTATCACGGGCTATTCGCTACTCATCCACGTAACGATACTCGTCTGCAAGAGGCCATCGCTGCAGTTGGGCAGCTGGATGGGACTGAAATAACCCACCTCGACGACGAGAATTTCCGTGATCAGATAAACGGCTTGATTGTAGGGGCTAGCCAGGGATCTCAATCCACCGAGACACGCAATCGTTATTATCAGGCAGCGATGGGTTATACCCTGGTGCTTCCGGAAGAATGGGAGGTCGTTGAGACGATCACAACCGTAACCGCATCGGCACCCAACATCGGATCGCTAAAAATCGAAGCACTGAGATTGCAAGACAACATCGAGCCACATGTCTTTATTAGAGATAAGATGGGGATTAGCAACCTGCAGAAATCAGAAGCCCTTGAACAATACCGGTTAATCGGTTTTACCGGAATCGCGACTTCCCAGGAAACAGGAAACCCGGAAAGGGTTGCTGCAATATATTTTGGTCCTCGTGTATTTACTTTTCGAGGAGACATTCAGGATAGCAATGCCGAGGATGAGATCGATGCGGATCTGCTCGCCTCCATCCGGACCTTTAGAGCGATTCAGCGAGGTGAGGCATACTCCGGCAATGAGATGAAAATAAAGTTTGTACAGGCCAGTGAATTCTTTGATTTCGCCGTTGTTGGAAGATCCAGCAAAATCGCCAACTTCCCTGAAGAAACCCTGAGAATACTCAATGGGTACTACCCTACCGGCTCTCCAGAAGAAGGCGAATGGGTTAAGTTGGTCGAGTAAGTACCTCGACCAGGGTTAATTTTCGGGTGCAGCGGGTCTCTCAGCGTTTATATGCAAGGCGCTTTTGCGCCGTCCTAGCC
>MDTC01172343.1_pt1 | contig 22334 bp, 24 predicted proteins | sample 811181 | NCBI WGS metagenome assembly MDTC01 (sample SAMN05326644, study PRJNA326480) | marine metagenome | isolation source: seawater | place: Pacific Ocean: North | collected 2011 | reverse complement strand
AGGAGTATGTGTAGATAATATAAAAGTACCAGAATTTGATGAAATTAATAATTTTTTTAATATACATGGATCTTTAGTTAACTATGAAGCATGGAGATACTGGAAGGGTATAATAGAATATAATTTAAACCTCATTGACCCAAATGTCGCGGACCGATTTTTGATTGGAAAAAATATGACATATGAGAGTATTAATAAAATTAAAAAAAAAGTGAAAAGTTTAAAAAAAAATGTACTAAAAATGTTTGATAGTTATGATTTTTTTCTAATGCCTACCATTGCTACAGGCCCACCGACTATTAAAGATTTAAAAAATAAAAAAAAATATAAATTATATAATAATGCTGCTTTAGATAATACTAGAGGAGTTAACATATTTGATTTATGTTCAATTTCACTTCCATTAAAGCTTGATAAGAGAAGATGGTTATCATTATCAATAATTTCTAAAAAAAATCATGACAATAAACTTTTAGCTGTTGCTGAAAAAATAGAAAGTATATTATGATATTGTCAAATGAACTATTTAAACAAAAACATAAATAAAATATCAGAATATCCTTTTAATAGGTTAAGGAAATTACTATCAAAAGAAAAGAAATCTAATAAAAACAAAATACTAGATTTATCTATAGGGCAACCATATCATAAGTTTCCACCTTTTGTAAAAAATATATTGGTTAAAGAAAACCCAAAGTGGAGTTTATATCCTCCTATAAAAGGTTTGCCAATCTTAAGAAGTGAATATTTAAAATGGATCAAAAGAAGGTTTAATCTTAAAAGTGCTTTCTTTGGGGATGAAAATATATTGCCATTGTCGGGTACAAGAGAGGGCCTTTTTTCCATATCTTTGGTTTTATCGGTTGAGCAAATTATTGTGCCTAACCCTTTTTATCAAGTTTATTTAGGGGCATCACTATTTCAGAATCTTCCCGTAGCCTTCATGAATGCTGGTATTAAAGAGAATTATTTATTTGATTTAGATAGGCTTAGAAATAAAATAAAAAAAAAAACTTCTTTGGTTTATTTTTGCAACCCTTCTAATCCGCAAGGAAAATGTGCCTCAGCTAGTTATTTAAAAAGTTTGATTAATTTAGTTAGAAGATATAAATCTATTTTGGTTTTAGATGAATGTTATACTGATATTTATACAGAAAAAAAACCTGTAGGTGGTATGGAGGTTTGTCAAGAAACTGGGAAAACCCTTAAAAATATTTTAATTTTTCATTCTTTATCCAAAAGATCAAATGTGGCTGGTCTGAGGTCAGGCTTTGTAGTAGGTGACCGAAATATTATAAATTTATTTTCTAAATTAAGAAGCTATAGCGCACCTACCATTCCTTTACCAATTCAAATTTTGTCTGCAAAACTTTGGAGTGATGAAAGACATGTTAATGAAAGTAGAAAAAATTATAATATTAAATTTAACTATGCTGATAAGGTTTTGTCTTCTTATAATTGTTATAAAAGGCCAGAGGCCGGTTTTTATTTATGGATGAATGTTGGAAATGGAGAACAGTTTGCTAAAGAATTATATAAAAACTTTGATATTAAAGTTATGCCAGGAAAGTACTTGTCAGTAGAATCAAAAAACAGTCCTGGAAAAGAATATGTTAGAATTTCTTTAGTTCATAGCAATACGAAATCAAAAGAAGCCCTAAACAAGATAGCAAAACAATTAAAATGCTTTCAAAATTAAAAAAAGTTAATTTCAAGATAGTTATATACAAGACTTTAATTTGCTGTTTTTGTTTATTGTTAGCGATTTTTTTGTCAATATCACTGTACACGCATAATGATTTTGATCCTTCAATGTTTACAGTAAATGATGAGCCTCCCTTAAATGCTTTAGGTTCTTTTGGTGCAAATGTAAGTTCTTTATTATTAGTTATTTTAGGCGATGCATCTTGGTTAATACCTTTGTTTATGATTTTTATATTAAGAATCATAGTCTTAAAAGAGTATAATTTCTTAAAATTTACTATACGCTTTTTAGGATTAATCTTTTGTATTTTTTTTATATCTATTTCCCTTTCTGTTGTAGGTTTAGATTCTGGAATTTTTGGAAAAACTATAATAGGTAAATTTAGGACTGTATCAAAGGATTTAAATGAATATGAAAACCTAATTCTTTTCATAAATTTACTAGTGTTTTCGATTTTACTAATAGTTTCTGTATCTAAAACTAAAATAGGGCTTTTTGTTATTTCTTATAAAATTATTAAGCAAATTATAGAAATTTTAAAGAATATATTCTTTTTATTTTTTAATAGAAAAAAACTTCTTCAAAAAAGAATTAGAAATATTAAAAAAGAAGTTTCGCTAAATAGAAAGGCAAAAACAAATAGTAAAACTAGCTTTATTTTACCCAAGCTTGATTTTTTAGATGATTCAGTATCTTCTAAAAAATATCGAGGAGAAAACCAAAGTATTCAAGCAAAAGGATTAAAGAAAGTTTTGGATGATTATGGAATAAAAGGTTCCATAATAAATGCTAAAGAAGGACCGATAGTTACAAGATATGAATTAGAGCCAGCTCCTGGAACTAGGTCTTCTAGAATAATAAGCTTGGCCGACGATATAGCGCGTTCTATGTCTGCAAAGTCTGCGAGGGTTTCAGTTCTTTATGGAAAAAATGCACTTGGCATAGAACTTCCTAACAAACATATTGATGTAGTCTTTTTAAAAGAAATTTTGTCCTCTGAAGCATTTATTAAAAGTGAAGGTCTTTCTTTAGCATTAGGAAAGGACATATCAGGAAAGCCATTAATCGCTGATTTGAGTAAGATGCCTCATTTATTAGTTGCAGGAACAACAGGCTCTGGAAAGTCAGTTTCAATAAATGCCATGATACTTTCTTTGCTTTACAAGTTTTCTAATGCTCAGTGTAAGTTTATACTGATTGATCCTAAAATGTTAGAGCTTTCAGTTTATGAGGGTATTCCTCATCTACTTCATCCTGTCGTAACTGATCCAAGAAAAGCAGTTTTTGCTTTAAAGTGGGCAGTTAAAGAAATGAATGAAAGATACAAGCAAATGGCCAATTTAGGGGTTAGAAACATAGAAACCTACAACCAAATTATTGCTAAAAAAGAATACAAAGATGGAAAGTTAGTAAAAAAAGTGCAGATAGGCTTTGATAGTACATCAGGCAGACCTATATATCATGATAAAGAAATAGATATTAACCCTTTACCCTTTATTGTTATAGTGGTAGACGAAATGGCTGACTTAATGCTAGCAGCAGGAAAGGATATTGAGGTTTCTATACAATCTCTAGCCCAAAAGGCTAGAGCGGCAGGAATACATTTAATTTTGGCAACTCAAAGACCCTCTGTTGATGTTATTACTGGAACAATAAAAGCTAACTTGCCATATAGAATTAGTTTTCAGGTGACATCTAAAATTGATTCTAGGACCATATTGGGAGAACAAGGAGCAGAGCAGCTTTTAGGAAGAGGAGATATGTTGTTTATGGCAGGAGGAGGCTACACAGAAAGGGTTCATGGACCCTTTGTAAGTGACCAGGAAATTTTAAAAGTTGCTAATTTTATTAAGGCACAAGGCGAACCAGACTACCAACATTATATTACACAAGGAGAAGATGATGGTTCTGATGAATTTAATGACGGTGAAGAACTGGATCCACTTTATGATAAAGCGCTAATTTTAATAAAGCGAGAGAGGAAAGTATCCACAAGCTTCTTACAAAGACATTTTGCAATAGGTTACAACAGAGCAGCAAGAATAGTAGATGCTTTCGAAAGGCAAGGAATAGTTAGTTCCGCAAATTCTATGGGAAGAAGAGAGGTCCTAATTGACGAATAAGCCTTATTTTTTTTTTACAATACTTTTTTATTTTATAATTTATACAGGTAACTTTAATTATTTAAAATCAGAAAACTTTCACACTGAATTATTAAACAAATTAGAAGAAAACTTTCCTGCAGAAATTTATTTTAGTCAAACAGATAGTAAAAATATAAACTCTAGAGGATGGATGGTAATAGGAACCAAAGGTTTGGCAAGAGTAGAGTTTGAGCCTCCTAATCATTTTATTATGGTAGCAGATGGCAAATGGTTAATTGTTCATGATGCACAGTATGATAGAACAAGCTACCTTCCATTAGATGGAGGAATATTGGGAGCATTGTTATACCCAGAAATATTCAATGAAAAAAATCAACTCGATGTAATTAAGAATAATAACAACTCTTATTATTCATTGATGTCAGAAAACTTTGAAGGCACGGAACTTAGAGTTTTTTTTGACCGGGATTATAATCAATTAAAAGGGTGGGACATAATTGAAAACAAAAATATTTCAATTAAAATAAAAATTTTAAAAATAACCAAAATCCAAAACTTGAAAAAAATGGATAAAAATATTTTTAAATTTCCAGAATTTATGAGAGCAAACGAAAAAGGTTTTCTAGGTCCTTATGAAAGAACAATTAAAAAGATTCCTTCCAGCAAGACTAATTAAATTACTTTATTAATATATAGCCAAACTTATTTTTTATTATTTTAATTTTTATTTTTGAAGAAATAATTTTCTTTCTAATTCTTGATACTAGAGTTTCTAAAACTCTAGTATTAAGAGATTCCACTTTATCTAAATGCAGCCCCCAAACATTATACAAAAGATTTTTTCTGCTCATTGCTTTTTCATTATTATTCAAAAGAACTTCTACAAATCTAAACTCTTTTTCTGTTAATTTTAAAATCTTTCCTTTTTCATCAGTTAAACTTAAGTCTGAATGATTGAGTTTTAAGTTAAAATCATTAAAGTTATTCTTTATTTTTTTTAATATTTCCTTATATAAATCTAAAATCTTAATTGGCTTTAAAAAAATTTTAAAATTTTGTAAAGAACTTAATGTGATATTTTCTTTTTTGGTTGTAACTATTAAATTATTATTGTCATTTTGAGAGTTAATTTTTATTAATTTAATAAAATCTATAAAGCTATCATCTAAAATTAATACGGAATCATTGAAATTTTTTTTTGTAACATTATCAATTTTTTTAATAAGAAAGCTTTTTTCCATTTGAGATAAATTTTCTAAGGAGTCAAAAATGCTTGTATCTTTTCCAAAGTAGTAAATTGTTTTCATAGTAATTAAACTTCTCTTTCTCCAAATATTAGGCTCCCTATTCTCAATATAGTTGAACCATAAATTATTGCTTCCTTGTAATCATTGCTCATGCCCATGCTAATATTTTTTATATTTTCTTTTTTGCAAATGTACTGCATATTTTTAAAGTATTTACGAGGATTTTTATCCGCAGGAGGCATACACATTGCTCCATCTATATTTAAATTATATTTTTCTTTGCACATTTTTAAAAAATCAGAAAAGCTCGAGGGCAACACTCCTCTTTTTTGGCTTTCTTCTCCTATATTGATTTGTATAAAAATCTTTGGAATTTTAAAATTTTGACTTTTTAGAGTGGAAAGTTTTCTTGCGGAGCTTTCTGTATCTAAGGTCTCTATGACATTAAAAATTTGGATTAATTCTTTAACTTTCTTTGACTGAAGTGCTCCGATGAAATGAAGTTGTGCAATTTTTCTATCCAAATCAGTCCATTTTTCTGAGGTTTCATTAAGTCTATTTTCTCCAAATGATTTGTGACCTATTGCAGCTAAGCTTCTAATTTTATTAATATTTTGTTGTTTAGATACCGCTACTACATTAATGCTTTTATAATTTCTATTGAGCTCTTTGCAAGTTGACTTTATATTTTCAATAACTTTTTTATAATTATCAATTACTGACATTTTCAGTACTATTTAATATGAGTAAATTAAAATTATTTTATACTATTATGAAAATAAATTCTATTTGTATAAAAAAATACAAATTAAACCTTCCAATTTTTTGGTTATTCCTAGACGAAGATAGAATTGAAAATGAGGTAGCTTTTTTAAAGCTTTTGCCTCCAGCGAAGTTTATCGGAGTTGTGGTTAGAACAAAAAATAAAAAAAAACTTTATAACAAAACAAAATTGGTCTCAAAAATATGCAAGATGAAAGGATTTAAGGTGGTAGTATCTTCTAGCCCTCAAATAGCAATGGCAGTAGGAGCGTACGGAGTACATTTTCCCAAGCAGGTAAAAAATACTAGAATTTACAATAAACTATCATATTCATGTTCTTTTCATAATTTTACAGATACTAGGAGAACTAAAAATCTAGGAGTCGATAAGGTATTTATTTCACCTGTATTTAAAACAACTAGTAGTAAAAAAAAACAACCGATAGGATTAACTAGGTTGTTATTTTTATCTAGATCGTTAAAATGCGATATAGGTATTTTAGGAGGAGTAAACAAGCAAAATATTACTAAGCTAAGAAACAAAAGAATTACTCATATAGGAGGGGTAAGTCTTTTTTTCTAAATTTAGTTATTTTGGTTAATTATTATGCTAGCTTTAAAAAATATTTCTATCCAATTCGGAGGTATAAAAGCACTTTCAGATGTGAGTTTTGAAGTGGAAAATAATAGTTTATTTTCTATTATTGGACCTAATGGAGCAGGAAAAACAACATTATTAAATGTTATATCTGGAAGGTACAAACCAATATCAGGTGAAATATATTACAAAGGAAAAAATTTAACCCAATTACATCCTAATAAAAGAGCCTCTTTAGGTATAGGTAGAACTTTTCAAAATCTAGCTTTGTTTAATCATATGACAGTTTTAGAGAACATATATATAGGAAGACATCATTTATTAAAAAATAATTTCTTAAAAGGATCTTTTTATTGGCTTTTTGGAGGTCAAAGAGAAGAAATTGAAAATAGATTAGAGGCTGAGAGAATTTTAGATTTTTTAGAAATTAGCGATATTAGAAAAACATTGGCTGGAACTTTATCATACGGATTAAGAAAAAGGGTAGAACTAGCTAGGGCAATTGCAATAAAGCCTAATCTTATTTTATTGGATGAACCAATGGCAGGAATGAACCAAGAAGAGAAAGAAGACATGGCAAGGTTTATTATTGATTTAAATAGAGAGTGGAACATTACTGTTATCATGATAGAGCATGATATGGGTGTTGTAATGGATATATCAAAGAAAATTATAGTGCTAGATTTTGGAGAAAAAATTGCTGAGGGTAGTCCAGAGGAAATTATAAATAATAGTAGAGTGCAACAAGCATACTTGGGAGAACAAGAATAATGCCAGATACCCGACTTACAATTCCACATCTATTAATTCATAATTCTCAAAACTATCCCTCTGATATAGCAATGAGAGAAAAAAAATTTGGTGTTTGGAAAACTAAAACTTGGAAGGAAGTATCAGAAGAAGTAAAAGCTATTGCGATTTCATTAGAGAGTAAAGGAATGAAAGGCGAAACTACTATAGGTATAATCGGAAACAATACGCCTAGATGGGTTATAGCAGAAATTGCTACACAAGCTCTCAAAGGAATACCTCTTGGTTTATATGCAGATGCTTTGGAAAAAGAGATAGAGTATCTACTAAAATTAACATCTTGTGAGGTAGTTTTTGTAGAAGACGAAGAGCAGGCAGATAAGATCCTTTCATTAAATGATCTTAAAGAAAAAATAAAACTCATTGTTTATGATGAAGAAAAAGGAATGAATAAGTACAAAGATAAAAGGTTGATTTCTTACAGGCAATTGTTGAGTGAAGGAACTGACCTTTTAAAAAAAAATAAAGAGAAATACTCTATTTTAATAAAAAAAATTAAAGAAGATGATGTATGTATTTTTTGTCCTACTTCAGGAACAACATCTAAGCCTAAATTAGCTATGATTACTCACAAAAATATTTTAAACCATGCTAAAAGTTATCTGAACGCTGATCCGAAAAATAGCTCTGATGAATATGTTTCAGTATTACCTCTTCCTTGGATAATGGAACAAACGTATGCTATTTCAAAATGGTGCCTAAGCAGAATGAAAGTGAATTTTGTAGAAGAACCTGAAACAATGTTTGATGACATGCGAGAAATAGGACCTACATTCTTATTGCTAGGACCTAGAACATGGGAGCAAATAGCTGCTGACATAAGATCAAAGGTTATGGACTCTTCTTTAATAAAAAGAAACCTATTTAATTTTTTTAGCTCTTTAAAAGGTATGAACAATAGTTTGTTGGTCAAAATATTTTGTGAATTTTTTTTATTTAGGTCTCTTAGAGATCAAATTGGTTTTTCTTTTTTAAAGTCTGCTGCTACAGGAGGAGCAGCACTGGGACCGGATACTTTTAAGTTTTTTGTAAATATGGGAATTCCTCTTAGACAGCTATATGGCCAGACCGAACAATTAGGGGCTTACACAATACATAGAAAAAATGATGTAAATTATGAGTCTGTTGGATTGCCTTTTAGAGGGGTTGATATTAATATTTTTGAACCAGATGCTGAGGGTCTCGGAGAGATAATTGTAAAGAATAAAAATTGTATGAAAGGCTACTATGGAGTTCTTGATGAAAAAGTTACAATTTCTCCAGATGAATGGTTTCATACTGGAGATGCAGGATATTTTGATAAAGCAGGGCATTTAGTTGTCATAGATAGAGTATCTGACTTATCTTTTACTTCTGAAAAGTTAAGGTATTCTCCTCAATATTTAGAAAATAAATTAAAATTTTCACCTTTTATTGCAGAAGCTGCAGTAATTGGATCTAATAAGCCATATCTGTCTTCTATAATTTGCATACGATATTCTGTTTTATCAAAATGGGCAGAGCAAAAAAGAATTCCTTTTACTACTTATTCAGACTTAGCTTCAAAGACAGAAATAGAAAAACTACTACAATCTGAAGTAAAAAAAGTTAATGGGTCTGTTCCTGAAAAACAACAAATTAAAAAATTTGTATTATTATATAAGGAATTTGACGCAGATGACGACGAATTGACTAGAACTAAAAAATTGAGGAGAAATTTTGTTATTAATAAATATAATGAAATCGTAGATGCAATATATGATCAACGAAAATCTCTAAAAATAGATACTTTAATTAACCTTCAAGATGGTGGCACACAAAGAATTAAGACTGAATTAAACATAATAAACATGGAGTAATGATATGGCTTTAGACTTTTTAATACAATTATTAGTGAACGGATTTATTATAGGTCTATTATATGGTGTAGTAGCAATGGCATTTGTTTTGATATACAAATCTAGCCTAGTAGTCAATTTCGCTCAAGGTGAATTTTTATTGATTGGTGCTTGGGCATGTTGGTGGTTATTAGCGCAATTTTCTCTACCCTTTTATATAGCCTTTATATTTACCCTTATTTTTATGACAATTTTTGGTGTGCTTATACAATTAATAATATTGAGGCCTTTAATTGGAGAGCCTATTATTTCTATTATAATGGTAACTATAGGCTTAGCAATATTTTTTCAAGCTCTTATGAATTGGATGTTTGGAGTTTTTGTAGAACCATTTCCTAAAATATTTGAAAATGAAAGTATTAATTTATTTGGTCTTCGAGTTCAAACAGTCTATATAATGAGTGGATTAATCAGTTTATTGATAATGATAAGTTTTGCAATTTTTTTCAAAAAATCACGTTTAGGATTGGCAATGAGAGCGACAGCTTTCGATCAGCAAGCTGCGCAATCTTTAGGAGTATCGGTTAAACAAGTATTTTCTGCTGCTTGGGGCATCTCTGCAATGGTCTCTGCAGTAGCAGGAATAGTTTTTGGGATAGTAAATGGTATTTCATCAGGTATAGCATTCATGGGAATAAAAGTTTTTCCTGCTGTTATACTAGGAGGGTTAGACTCTGTTTTAGGTGCTATTCTTGGTGGTTTAGTAATAGGTTTATTAGAACATATTGCTCATTACCTTGATGTACAATATTTAAAGATAGGAAATATGATTAGAATAGCTCCATTTTATGCATTGCTTATTATACTTATGATAAAGCCCTATGGTTTTTTTGGAACTAAGGATATAGAGAGAGTCTAATATGAGTTTAAAAAAATTTAGACCATGTGGAGACTTTAGAACCTCTTATGCAGCTGACATGAGTATGTTTCAGGACAAGGGAAGCTATTATTTAACTTTGGGTGGAATAATTTTGTTAGCTCTCTCACCATTTCTATTTGATTCTTATATAATTTCACTTCTTATTTATATAGGTTTTTACGGGATTGCTGCTCTAGGATTAAACATCTTAGTTGGTTGTACTGGTCAAATTTCAGTAGGCCATGCAGTATTTTTTGGATTTGGAGCATTTGCATCAGCATGGTTAAGTAATAAATTCTTGGTGCCGGTATGGCTTGCAATACCAATAGCCGCCATAATGACAGCATTTGTAGGACTAATATTTGGTATTCCAGCAGCTAGAGTTAAAGGATTGTATTTAGCAATAGCAACACTAGCAGCACAGTTTATAATGGAGGATTTTTTTTCAAGAGCAGCTTGGTTTACTGGAGGAGTGGATGGAGCATCCGCCGAGCCATTAAAAATCTTTAATTTTTATTTTGATACAGACCAAAAGTATTTCTATATAGTATTATTCTGGCTTCTGGTTAGCTTTTTATTGGTTAGCAACTTAATGAGAACTAGGGACGGAAGAGCTTTTTTGGCAGTAAGAGACCATTATTTATCAGCAGAGATGATGGGCATCAATTTAATGAAATATAGAATTCTATCTTTTGGTATCTCATCTTTTTTTGCTGGTTTAGGAGGGGCGCTTTATGGACACTATTTAAGTTTTGTGTCGATAGAAGAGTTCAATATTCAACTCTCAATATTTTTTCTTGCAATGATTATAATTGGAGGATTAGGTTCTGTAAGAGGATCTTTAATGGGAGCAGCGTTTATGGTTTTGTTGCCTGAAGTTATGGACTATCTAACAAGATCGCTGGCTGAAACCTCTATTGATCAAATGTTATCTTTATCGAATGCTATTCCTTTTATAAAAGAAGCGTCTATTGGTCTAGTTATTATATTGTTCTTGATTTTTGAACCTAATGGATTAGCCTATCGATGGGGACAAATAAGAGCGTGGTTTAAGTTATATCCATTTTCATATTAATAAATAGGAGGGTCTAATTATGCATAAATTTAAAAATACGTCTTTTTTTCTTTTGATTATATTTCTTTTTAAACTAAACGTTGTTGCATCCAAGGAAATTCCAATTGGACATTTAGTAGACTTTACTGGACCAACTTCTAGTGTTGGAAAGCCTTTTGGTCAAGGGTTTATTGATGCTATAAAATATATTAATAAAAATGGAGGTATTAAAGGAAATAAAATAAAGGTAGATACCGTTGATTATAGTTACAAAGCACCAAGAGCAGTAGCTACTTACAAAAGATGGAAGTCAAGGTTGAAAGTAATAGCTGTTATAGGATGGGGAACAGCCGATACAGAAGCCTTAATGGGAACTATAGCTAGAGACAAAGTTCCTTTTTATTCAGGATCATATGCTGGTCAATTAACAGATCCAACGGGTAAAGCCCCTAACTCTTTTAAAGCAGCACCTTATAATTTCTTTTATGGACCTTCTTACTCTGATGCATGTAGAGGCCTTTTGACATGGGCTTTAAAAGACTGGAAAACTAAAAACTTAGATTTTAAGCCAAAGTTTGTTCATATGGGAGATAACCACCCTTATCCAAATGCCCCTAAGAAGGCATGTCAAGAATATGCTGAAGAGTTAGGTTTTGAAGTTCTTTCTGTAATTAATTACACGTTAGCTCCAGGCGACTTTACTGCACAATGCCTTACTTTGAAACAAGTAGAGGCAAACTATGCTTACTTAGCTAATTCTTCAAATTCTACTACTTCGCTTCTTAAGGCTTGTAACACTGTAGGAGTTGAAACACAGTTTATGACTAATGTCTGGGGAGTAGATGAGCCAGTTATTAAGGCATCTGGAAAAGCAGCTGATGGAATAGTTTTTGTAGTAAGAACTAACTCTGTTTGGGGAGATAACAATAAAGGTATGGAACTAGTTAAAAAAGTATCAGAGTTTTCTGGAGCAAAAAATTCATATAAATCAGTCCATTATATTTCTGCTATATGTACCATGTTTTATATAGCTGAGGCTATGGAGCAGGCAATGTTTGACGATGACTTTAATGGAAAAGGAATTAGAAATGCTATGTATAAAAAGGAAAATTGGGTTCCAAAAGGACTTGAGGATGTTTGTTTACCTTCAACTTGGAAAGAAGATGATCATAGAGGTTTAATGGAAGTTCCTATTTACAAAGTTAAAGTTAATGGAACTACAGAAAAACTTAATATTAACGAATTAATGAGTAAGAAAATTATTCAACTAGTAAAAGTAGATCAAATTACACTGCCTAGAAGACAGGAGTGGAGAGGCTATTAAAATTAATTTTTCTAATGTTAGAGTTAAAAAATATAGAGGTAGTTTACAACGAAGTAGTATTAGTTATCAAAGGTCTAAGCCTTGAAGTAAAAGAAGGTGAAATAGTATCTTTGTTGGGAGCTAATGGTGCAGGGAAATCTACAACCTTAAAAGCTATATCTGGGTTATTAAAAAATGAAGATGGGGAAGTTACTAGAGGAAATATTCATTTTTTAGATAATGATATAACCAACTCTAATCCATCAGACATAGTTAAAAATGGGCTATTCCAGGTTATGGAAGGTAGAAGATGCATAGCTGATATGACGGTACAAGAAAATCTTAAATTAGGAGCGCATACCAGAAGGGATAGAAAAAATATTAATCATGATATAGAAAAAGTTTTGAATTATTTTCCAAGGCTTAAAGAAAGAAATGGTTTATCTGGATATTTATCTGGAGGAGAACAACAAATGTTAGCTATCGGAAGAGCCTTGATGGCCAAACCAAAGATCATTCTTATGGATGAACCATCTATGGGGCTATCTCCATTATTAGTTAAGGAAGTTTTTTCCATTATAAAAAAACTTAACTTAGATTTAGGGATAACTATTCTGCTTGTAGAACAAAATGCGAGGCTGGCACTAAATGTTTCTAGTAGAGCCTACATCATGGAAAATGGAAAAATTGTCTTAGAAGGTTTATCTAATGATCTTTCTAACAATGAAGATGTAAAAGAGTTCTATTTAGGAGGTGGTAAAGGAGAAAGAAAGTCTTTCAAAAACCTTAAATCATACAAGAGGAGAAAGCGTTGGTTGTAAAAGCACCCATTTCAGATAAATTTTTTTTTGATAAAAACGAAACCTTAGATAGAGAAATAAGAGAAAAAGTACTTTTTAAAAACTTTGGTAAAAGACTTAAAAAGATTACAAGCTTGTCTAGAGGGTGGGATAAGATTTTTAGGGGTATTGATTTATTTGAAATTAAAGAAAGAGATGACTTGCAGGCACTCCCTGTAACAAAGAAGTCTTCTTTTCCAGATTTGCAAAAAAATGCTTTCCCTTATGGAGGTCTAAATACAAAACCTCATACCCAGTTTTCATCTATGTTTGCTTCACCAGGTCCAATTTATGAACCAGGGTATAAAGGTGATTTTTGGAATATATCTAGAAGTTTGCATGCAGCTGGTTTGAGAGAAAAAGATATTGCGTATAATACTTTTTCATACCATCTAGGGCCGGCAGGAATAATGATGCACCAAGCCTGCAACAGTATTGGTTGCACAGTTATACCTGGAGGTGTTGGAAATACAGAACTGCAATTAGAAACTATAAGTAATCTTAAGCCTTCTTTTTATTTAGGAACACCATCATTTCTTAAAATTTTATTAGAAAAAGCAAAAAACAACAAATTAGATATATCCTTTCTCAAAAAAGGATTAGTTGGAGCCGAGCCTTTTCCTACAGCATTAAGAAAAAAAATTTCTGAAGAAGGAGTTAATGTTCTTCAGATGTATGGAATTGCAGAGGTAGGTTGTATAGCTTATGAAACAATGGATCAAAGCAATAATTTAGTTGATGGAATGTTAATAGAAGAAGATGTAATTTTAGAAATAGTTAGACCAGGAACATCCAGAAGCCTTCCTCCAGGTGAGGTGGGGGAAATAGTTGTTACAAAAATTAACTCAGATTACCCTATGATAAGGTTAGGAACAGGAGATTTATCAAAAATTTTAGTAGACCTTAGTCCCTGCGGAAGGACAAATTTTAGAATACAAGGATGGATGGGAAGAGCTGAACAATCAACTAAATTTAAAGGAATATTCATCACACCTACTCAAGTTAACAAAGTACTTGATAGTTTTAAAGATATTTCTAAAGTAAAACTTATTATCAATACAAAGGACTTTTTAGATAATGGAGAACTTTTATGTGAGACAGATAGTAAAGATTTAGAACTACAAAATAAAATTAAAGATTTTTTCAAAAACAATTTTAAGCTTAATGTTAATATTTCATTAGTAAAGAGAGGTGAGATATTAAATGATGGATTAGTAATAGATGATAAAAGAGAGTTAGATTAAATTTTTTTGATGAGCAAAAAATATTTATTAAAAGTGAAAAATCTAAGCTGTGAAAGAAATTATAAGATAATATTTAAAAAATTATCATTTATACTTTTCCCTGGAAATATTATTTTGGTAGATGGAGAAAATGGTGCTGGAAAAACTTCACTTTTATTATGTGTTGCTGATGTTTTAGATTATACCGGTAATATATTAGTTAAAAATGGTATAGATAATTTAGGGTATGTAGGTCATAAGAATGCACTTTTTGAAAATGAAACTATATTTGATTTTTTTGCTTTTTGGAAAAATATTTACAACTATACTAAAAACTATCAGGATGTTTTAGAATATTTTAATTTAATTGACTTTATAGAAACCCCAATTAGTCTCCTGTCCTATGGACAAAAAAAAAAACTATCTTTTGCGAGATTGATTATGATGAACAGTAAAATTTGGTTGTTAGATGAGCCGATATCAGGGTTAGATGAAAAAACAAAACAAATAATATTAAAAATTATAAAGAAACATCTTTCTCAAGGAGGAGGAGTGTTAGCAACTTCACATCAAAATTTGAATTATTTTGATATAAATAAAACTACAAGAGTGAAAATTGATTAAATTATTTTTCTTATTTTTACTAAAAGAGTTTAAGGCTTATATGCTTTACTCAAATAAATCTTGGTTTGCGGTATCTTTTTTTTTATTATGTATGCTGATTTTTCCTTTATCATTAGGTAGCTCAGAAGGCTTATTAAAAAAAACTGCAGTTTCTTCAATATGGATATGTGTATTATTTGCCAATTTAATCTCATTAGAAAGCCTTTTCAAAGATGACTATCAGAGCGGTATATTGCTTCAATATAAAATTAATAAAATACCCTTTTCAATAATAGTAGCTACCAAACTTATAAGTCACTGGACCTTTACGGGATTTCCTATAATTTTTTTGTCCCCCATTTTTTTAGTTTTTCTAAGTGGATCTTTTAATGATATTTTTGGATTATTTTTTTCTTTATTATTTGGAACTCCGTTATTTAGTCTCATAGGTATGCCAATAGCCGCATTAACTTTAGGATCCTCTACTAGAGGTCCTCTATTAATTTTTTTATCGATTCCCTTTTTCCTGCCTATAATTATTTTTGGCGTACTATCAGTCGGTAGCTTTAATTCTGGCACTTATTCTGAATATTATTTACTATGTGCTATTCTTAGTATTAGTATAGTAATTTTACCCTATATAACTATAAAGATACTTCAAGAGAGTTTAAAATAGTATGTTAAGATATTTACACAAATATGCAAATCCAGTGAGATTTCTAAGTATAGCTAGGCCTATGAGAAAGGCTATGGGGTTATTTTCTTTGTTTATAATTTTAGTTGGCTTAGTATTTGCCTTATTTTTTTCACCACCAGATTACCAGCAGAAAGAAACGGTCAGAATAATGTATATACACGTTCCAGCTGCATGGATGAGTTTAATGATATATGCATTTATTTCTTTTAGTAGTATTGTATTTTTGGTCTGGAAGTTTCCACTTTTTTTAATATTAGCTAAAGAGTCAGTTACTGTAGGAGTAATTTTTACATTCTCAGCACTTTTTACTGGTTCTTTGTGGGGAAAGCCTACCTGGGGAACGTATTGGGTTTGGGATGCTAGGTTAACTTCCTTCTTAATATTGTTTTTTATTTATTTAGGCTTAAAACTAATTAAGGAGTCATTTTCGCATTCTTCAAAAGGTGACTACGCCTTTGCATATTTAGCTTTAATAGGAGGTTTCAATTTGCCAATAATTAAGTTCTCCGTTGATTGGTGGAATACTCTTCATCAGCCGGCAAGCATAATAAGAACAGGCGGAGTATCCATTAGTAATGAGATGTTAATACCTCTTTTTTTGATGGCAACAGGTTTCTTATTTCTTTTTATTTATATTTTATTAGTTTCAGTAGAAATAAATCTAAAAAAAAGAAAAATGGGCTATTCTAAGGATAAAATAATTAATTAAAATGACAGAAGAAATATTAAAATTTATTAGTATGGGTGGACATAGTTTTTATATATGGACAGCATATTTTATTCCATTAACATTAATTTTTTCTTTAGTAATCACACTAAGAAGTAAATTAAAAAGAATTAAAAAAAATGAAACTGAAGTATAAAAGATTTAATTTTTTAATAATTTTTATACTTGCAATAGCAAGTACAATTTTTTTTGTTTTAAAAGCGCTAGAGGAGAAGATAGTCTTCTTTTATTCTCCTACAGAAATTCTAAATAAAGATGTTAAATTAAATGATACCATTAGAGTTGGAGGCTTAGTTGTAGATAACAGTATAGTTTATGATAATGGTGGACTAGAGGTTTTTTTTACTATTACTGACGAAAAAAACTCACTTAATATTTCCTATAAAGGTATTTTGCCTGACCTATTTAGAGAGGGACAAGGTATAGTAGCAGAAGGTAATATTGATACAGCCAAAAATATTTTCTTAGCTCAAAAGGTTTTAGCAAAACATGATGAAAATTATATGCCACCAGAAATAGAAAAGATGATAAGGAATTAAAATGTTGCCTGAGCTGGGACATATTTTTTTAATTATTTCTTTTTTACTTTTTGTATTACAATTAGTAGTTTCAGTAGAATTTCAATCATTAAATTTAAAATATTCTTTTTTCGATGTTGTTAGGAGGCTATCTTTTTTTTCATATATTCTAATAGTTTTTTCTTTTTCAATTCTGATAATAAATTATATATATTCAGATTTCAGCGTATTAAATGTTTATAATAATACACACACAAATAAACCACTAATTTACAAAATCACTGGAACTTGGGGAAACCATGAAGGTTCGCTTTTAATGTGGTTATCAATCTTATCTTTATATGGATTAACTTTTTTATTTTTTATAAAAAATTTACCTAAAAACTTTGCTTTCAAAATTATGATTACATTAGCTTTAGTAAATTTAGGGTTTATTGGTTTTACAATATTTACCTCAAACCCTTTTATAAGAACTTTTCCTGTTCCCAGCGAAGGTCTAGGTTTAAACCCTGTACTTCAGGACCCTGGCTTAGCTTTTCATCCGCCATTATTATATCTCGGTTATGTTGGTTTAACTATTCCTTTTTCTTTTTCAATAGCTGCGCTACTACAAGGAGAAGTTACTAGAGAATGGGCAAAATGGGTAAAGCCATGGATTTTATTATCTTGGATATTTTTAACTTTGGGAATAACTCTTGGTTCATGGTGGGCATACTATGAATTAGGTTGGGGAGGTTGGTGGTTTTGGGATCCTGTTGAAAATGTATCCTTATTACCATGGCTTCTTACAACTGCCTTATTGCATTCAGTAAAAGTAACAGAAAAAAGAGATGGTTTAAAAAGCTGGACTATTCTTTTATCTATACTTGCCTTTTCATTAACCCTATTAGGAACTTTTATTGTTAGGTCTGGGTTGCTAACCTCTGTGCACGCCTTTGCATCTGATCCTGCAAGAGGAATTTTTATTTTGATTTTTTTAGTTATAGTAACTGCAGGGTCTTTGTTTTTATATGCTTTAAAGCTAGAAAAAATAGAGAATAAGAAAAGTATGTATTTAGTTTCAAGAGAGGGAGGTTTGTTATTAAATAACATCTTCCTATGTGCTTCTGCCGCCACTATTCTATTAGGAACTATTTGGCCTCTAATTATTGAGATAATTACAGGGCAAGATATTTCAGTTGGGGCACCTTATTTCAAAATAGTTTTTCTTCCCCTTATTTTTCCAGCTATATTTTTAAGTGGTATAAGCATTAATCTAAACTGGAAAACAGCTAATTTAGATTATCTCTATTCTAGATTCTGGCAGCTGATGGTAGTTTTTATATTTCTAGTTTCTATTTATTATTTGATTTATGAGGTGCCGTTACTAATTTTGTTAGGCGTATCTTCTGCAATTTGGGTGTTATTATCAGTAATAGGAGATTTTTTAAATAAATTATCTGATAAGTCTAAAAGCTATAAAATAAATTTGTATAAGGCAAAAAAAATTAGATTATCTATTTATGGGATGTACTTAGCTCATTTAGGTGTAGCAGTATTTATTTTAGGGGTTTCTTTATCAGAAGGCATGAAAACTTACTATCAGGGAGTAGAAAGTTTAAATAATAAAATTAAAGTAAATAATTTTACTATATTATTCTCTAAATTAGAAAAAATTAAAAAAGAAAACTGGATTTCAGAAACAGGAACTTTTTTAGTAAAAATAAATAATGATGAATTTAAGATGAATGCTGAAAGAAGAATTTATTTAGATACGGGGATGCCTTCTACAGAGGCAGCTATTAAAAGAAACCTTTTTAGTCATTTATATATTGTAATGGGTCAAGAACAGCCAGCAGGATCAGGAAATAGAATAATTAGAGTTTATCATAACCCGCATATAGTATTAATTTGGATGGGAGCAATTATTATGGCTTTTGGAGGAGTAGTTTCTTTGCTAGATTATAGAAAAAGTATTTTTAAAAAATCATAAATTTTCCATTATGAAACTACTTAAATTTTTTCCTTTAATAATTTTTTTAATTTTCTCTGTTTTTTTATATAATAAGATTAAGTTTAAAAAAGAATTAGAACCATTGAGCTCTGCTTTAGTTGAAAAAAAATTTCCTAATCTTAAAATTAAAAGCCTAGATAGTAATGAAAGTATAAATAATTTCATTGACAATAAGTTTGTAGTAATCAATATTTTTGCTTCTTGGTGCGCTCCTTGTCGAATAGAGCATGAGGTTTTAAAAAATTTTTCTAAAGAATATACAATTATAGGAATTGCATATAAAGACAGTATTAAAAATATAGAAAGCTTTTTGCAAGAGTTGGGCAATCCGTATGATAAAGTTTTTTATGATTTTTCAGGAAAAGAGTCAATTAATTTAGGCTTATATGGAGTTCCTGAAACTTTTTTTGTTAACAAGGATAGTAAAATTTTATATAAACATGTAGGGCCTATAAATAAGCAGGAATTTAAAAAGATAATTTCGGGAATATTACATTAGGCTAACTTTAGTTATGTTATTAATAAAAAAAATACTAATTATTTTTTTTCTTTTATTCTCTATTTTAGGTATTACTAAAAATATTGAGTTAGAAACAGAAAAAATGAGAATGCTAGCTGCAGAATTAAGATGTGTAGTTTGTCAAAATCAATCATTGTTGGAATCAGACTCTCAAATAGCAAAAGATCTAAAAGAAATAATATTAGATATGTATTTAAGTGGTAAGAGTGAAAGCGAAATTAAATTATTTTTAGTAAATAGATATGGGGAATTTATTTTATTCAAACCAACTTTTAGTGTTGAGAATAGTATTCTTTGGTTAGCTCCATTTCTTTCTTTTTTAATTATAAGTCTTTTAGCTTTAAGAAAATTTAGGGTTTTTAGAAAAGAAAAATGATATTTTATTTATTAATTATCATTAGTTTAATTACTACAATTATTTTATTTAGTTTTAGGGGAGTATTGCCTTTAGAGCCAGAAAATAAAAATAAAAAATTAAAATTTTTTCTTCTTATAGTAGTTTGCCTTATAGCAACTTCACTTTATATTAATCTTTCTAACTATTGGATAGGAAGTTCAACATTAGAAAAATTACAAACTCTAACTAATATAGAAAATAGGGAAGCAAATGAAATTGCAATTGTTAGAGAGTTAATGATAAATTTAGAAAAAGAACTTAGTGATACTCCAACAAAAAGCATTAAAAAAATACTAGAGTTAGCAGAAGCTAAATTTTTTCTAGGTTATTTAGAAGAGTCTTTGGCATTGTATAAACAAGCAAGAGAATTATATCCTGATAGCATTAATATAATGAAAGCAGAAGCACAAGTAAGAGTATTACTAGAAAGTGAAAACTTCAGCAAAGAAACGTTTAACCTATTAAGAGATATACTATCTATTGAACAACAAAACGTACTAGCATTATATATCATAGGAAACTATGAATATGAAAAAAAAAACTTTTCAGAAGCTTATAAAATGTTTCAAGTTTTAAATAGATTGTTAAATGAAGGCACCCAAGAGTATAATGAAATTAGAAAAAAAATTTTAGAAATGGAAAATAAATGAAAAATAAAATAAAAAATATTTCTATTATTATACCAGTTCTTAATGAGCAGAAAAATGTAGCTTTCTTAGTAGATGAAATTACAAATGCACTAAATAAGAAAATAATATATGAAATAGTAATCGTTGATGATGGTTCTACCGATGGAACGATAAAAAGTATAAAAGAAAAAATAAAAAAAATTTCATGCCTAAAATTGATAGTTCACAAAAAAAACTATGGACAAAGTTTAAGTTTGCGTACTGGGATAATTAATTCAAAATATGATTATATAGTAACACTTGATGGAGATGGACAAAATGACCCATCTAATATTTTAGATTTAGTTGGCGTCTATAGAAATAATATTCCTTTTTTTTAGTAATAGGTAATAGAAAAAAAAGAAATGATACTTTTTCTAGAAAATTTGCTTCCAGGTTTGCTTTTTTTATTAGAAGGGTTCTGTTAAATGACAAAGTTCCAGATACAGGTTGTGCGCTTAAAGTTTTTAAAAAACAAGACTTTTTATTACTTCCATTTTTTAACCACTTACATAGATTTTTACCTTATTTGTTTTTAACAATGGGAGGTAAGATAGTTTCTATCAATGTAAATCATAGAGAGAGAAAAAATGGTATTTCAAAATACTCAAACTTTCAAAGAGCATTAGTTGGAATTTATGATTTATTTGGTGTAATATGGTTAAAAAAAAGAACGCATTCTTCTATTGTAATAAAAGAAATTTGTGGCTCCACTAAAAATAAAAGAGGAAAATATGGAAATTAGTTTATCTTGGCTCATTATAGGTTTTTTAGGACAATTATTTTTTTCAGCAAGATTTATAGTACAATGGATCTATAGTGAAATTAACAAAAAAAGCATTATACCTTTAGCTTTTTGGTTTTTTAGTATTTTAGGAGGGGTAACTTTGCTAGCTTATGCAGTGCATAGAAAAGATCCAGTTTTTATTTTAGGGCAATCAGCTGGATTGCTTATTTATGCTAGAAATCTTTATTTTATAAATAAACAAAATAAACTTAAGATTTCATTTCTGGAACTTAAAAAAGGACTAAGTGATATACTTATAAAGTTTAAAAAATTATTTAGTTGAACTATTAGATTTTTTTCCAATTCATTAGCAAATATAGATTATATTTCTTAATCTTTTTTCTATTAAAAAAACTTAATTCCTTGACTAATTTATGGGACGTGCTTCTTTTTATCATTTCTTCAGTAGGAGCTGTTCTAGTAAGAAATAGTATATTGTATCCAACAAGATTATTGGTATCCGTAGTTAGTTCGTAATGATCATCAATCTTGATGTCTCCATTCCATTTAGCTCTTTTCCCCTTGAAGTCTCTGACATAGTAAAGCATTAAAGCAAAGTCTTCTCTATCATCTGCCATAAAGGCAACATCTTTGATATTGTTAAGTTCTTTAGAAACAAATAAAGCCAATTCTTTTGCATGCTTTTGTTTCGAAAACGGGTCTAATAAACTATTATTTTTTCCCAATAAAATTACTACGATAATCATTGAGCTTAATAAAAGTTGAGATAAGAATAGGTAATATTTCTTTAGTATCAGATTTTTTCTGTTTAGCATAACTGCTAAAAAAATGAATCCAAAAGGAAATCCCACCGCAGCCCAATTAGCATTTGCCCTAGAAAATATGGATAATATCGAAATAATTATGATAGGCGTTAAAAAATAAATAAGTAATATTTTGCTTTCATTATTTAATTTTTTATATTTTGGAATATTTTGTAAAATTAAATAAAAAGGATATAAACCAAACAAAAAAAACTGGGCTAAAATAAAAAAAAAAGGTTCTTTAAGATTAAGATTAACTGTGCCAACATTAGCATTTT
>MDTC01144322.1_pt1 | contig 22348 bp, 17 predicted proteins | sample 811181 | NCBI WGS metagenome assembly MDTC01 (sample SAMN05326644, study PRJNA326480) | marine metagenome | isolation source: seawater | place: Pacific Ocean: North | collected 2011 | reverse complement strand
TACTAAATGGCGCGCCCGAGAGGATTCGAACCCCTGACCTACGCCTCCGGAGGGCGTCGCTCTATCCAGCTGAGCTACGGGCGCTTAAAAGCAAGAAACTACGGCAATCTTCAATACTATGCTAGCTAGTTTTACTACGGTTATTTTGGGTGGTTTAAATCCTTGGCAGGCATGCCGTTTTGTGGTGAGTGCAATGGATTTTTCATCCAGTCAAAAATGTCGATCCAAACAACTTTCGCATTTAAATCTCTCAAGAGCATATGGTAACCGCTCCCATATTCCTTGATAAAGATATTAGAAGAACCGTTTGGCAAGCGCGTTTTAAGAAAGAGGCGCGCTTTGCTTGGAATGATATCCTCCTGTTTTCCGTACAATATTAATGCTGGTCCCTTTAATCTGTTAGCGCCAGAGAGAGCCATGTCCATCAGATTTACTAAGCCGTTTACAGCATCAACGCGTGTTCGTTTTATTATTTTTTTATCTGTAGATAATTGCCTTAGCATACTTAAGTTATCGGAAGGCTTGCGCCCAAAGCCCCCACCGCTCACACGGAGCCCGGGTGCTAATCTGGTCAAAATCCATAGCGCAGCCTCTTGCCAAGCTGGCATAACCACACGTCCCCAGATGGCTGGCGCTATTAGAATTATTCCATCGTGTAAAGGCAGACTATTCTGTGCTGATGCTGCGATAGTAACGGCACCTCCCATACTTTCTCCTAGCAAAAAAAGCGGTACATCTGGATGTTTCAAACGAATAATGTGAGCAATCCTTGTGAGGTCAGCTGTTAATGACGGAGCTCCATGCCAGCGCCCAGCAAATGGTGCTCCGCCAAACCCACGCTGATCATAGGCATAAGTGGTCACACCGAATTTGGCCCAATAGGCCGCAGGTTTTTCAAAGGCGTTTGAATAATCATTGAAGCCATGAAGCGCGAGAACAACAAATCGTGGATTAATTTTTGGTCCCCATTGCCTGAAAGGAAGCTTTATGCCGTCATTCATTACAAAATTATTCTGTTTTAAAGTCGCCGCACGTAAAGAAGGCCCGGGTTCTATATAGCGGGGCCCACATGCGCTTAGTAATAATAGTGCTGCCGCCATTCCCATGGCATTCTTCATTCTGCGGGGTCTTTTTTTCTATGGGGCGAGGTTTTTGTTAACTGTAGGAAAATATCCCCCAGATTGGTTTCCTCACTTTTTATATCAACAATCGCTAGCTGAGCTTTCCTAAACTCCTCCAGAATTTGGTTAACCTTAATTATGCCTTTCCTATAATTGATCACGATCGCTCCTTTTTGAGTGAGTAAAGGAGAAAATTGCAAAAGATTGGGGGGTACTGCAACGAGCGGATGGTCAGTGGTTATAATTAAAGTTTTTTCATCAATTCGAGACAATAGGGTTTCTTTTCTTTCCGAAGTGATCAATTCTCCGTTGTGAATAATAGCAATACGATCACAAAGTTTTTCAGCCTCTTCAAGATAGTGGGTAGTGATTAGTACAGTTACCCCACCCCGATTGAGTATGCGGATGTTTTCCCAAAGCTGTTCGCGCAGTTCAATGTCGACGCCGGCCGTTGGTTCATCTAACACTAGAACCGGCGGATCGTGAACCATAGCTTTTGCAATTAGGAGTCGGCGACGCATTCCACCAGAAAGGGTTCGAGCATATGAGTCGGCTACAGAAGAGAGTCCCACACGGGCAAGAATCTCATCCGTTTTGGTATCCGCGGGCGGCACCCCATAAAGTCCCGCTTGCATATTCAGGTATTCACGTGGAGTGAAAAAGGCATCCATATTTAGTTCCTGAGGAACGATTCCGATGGCCGAGCGAGCGTTCCGTGGATATTTATCTATATCAATGCCCCAAATTTTAACGCTGCCGCCGCTCTTCGTTGTAAGTCCGCCAAGGGTGTTAATTAAAGTGGATTTTCCGGCCCCGTTGGGGCCTAATAAAGCAAATAGAGATCCCGTAGGTACGCATAGATTTACCCCCGCTAGCGCGGTAACTGTGGGCCTCTTTTTTGAACTGGCATAGATCTTCGTTAATCCGTGGATCTCAACAGCCAGCTTAGGGGGCTTGCAATTAGGGTCAGTCAATTTGTGCCTCCTAGGCAATTGATTGTTGCGAGGCATTCGCTATCATCCAGGCTTACCAGTGGTCAACCATGGATGCCTATTAACTGTTGAAGGAAAGTACCGTAAATGAAACCAATTGAAGTAACTCGCGTAGATACAAAGGAGGTGAGTTGTGATGGCGGAAGCGGAGCCTCCGGACACCCGCGCATCTTCTTAAATATGGGTGATAATACGGAAATTGAGTGCCCTTATTGCGGCAGGCAATTTAAGTTGTTGATTGGAGCTACACCGGTAGGTGGGTAAGAGGAAAATTTTAAAATTGGTAGGGCGATTATGGAACGTTTGTATTTAGTAGATGGATCTGGTTTTATTTTCCGAGCTTACCATGCGGTTAGGCCCTTGACACGCCCTGATGGCACACCGGTCAACGCCGTATACGGGTTTACTCAGATGTTATTGAAGTTAGTCGAAGAGAGTGATGCCGATCATATAGCTGTTATTTTTGATGCCGCCAGGAAAACTTTTCGCAATGATATATTCCCTAATTATAAAGCGCATCGGCCGCCACCACCGGACGACTTAGTTCCACAATTTGACTTGGTAAAGGAGGCAACGATGGCTTTCGGGCTACCAGCCATAGAAATGCCGGGTTACGAGGCCGATGATATAATTGCTACTTATGCGAAAATGGGGGCTGAGGCAGGAGCGAGTGTGACGATTGTGTCTTCAGATAAGGATTTAATGCAACTGGTTGGCGGTCGGGTATCGATGTTTGACTCTATGAAAAATCGCCTCATCAGATCGGAAGAGGTGATCGAGCGATTTGGTGTAGTGCCTGAAAAAGTTGTTGAGGTGCAGGCTCTAGCGGGGGACTCAGTTGACAATGTGCCTGGGGTTCCTGGCATCGGAGTAAAAACAGCGGCATTGCTTATTAACGAGTATGGTGACCTTGAGAACCTTTTAGAGCATGCCAATGAAATAAAACAGAAAAAGCGACGGGAAAACCTTATTGAATTTTCTGAGCAAGCGCGCATCTCTCGTAAACTTGTGCAGCTCAAGCAAGATGTTCCGGTGCTAAATTCGTTATCCGAATTCGCGCGGAAACAAATTGATAGCGATAAAACTATACAATTTCTTACTGAACAGGGCTTTAAATCAATTATTTCTCGGTTGAATATAGAATCACAAAGCCCTCAACAGGAGCAGAATGAATGTTTTGAGAATGTGGATTACGAAATTGTTCAGGACAAACAGACCCTCCAAGATTGGATAGAGCAAGCTTATCAAAAAGGGTTGGTCTCAATTGATACTGAAACTACCTCTTTAAATCCAATGAAAGCTGAGTTGGTGGGGATTTCATTGTCGGTAAACCCGGGCAGGGCTTGTTATATTCCAGTTGCACACAAGAGATTACAAGAGCCAAGCAGTCTCGGTGTGGTTGAAAATAACAGTCTCAATCAAAACCAAGATTTAAAACAGCTCTCAAAGTCGCTTGTGCTCGATATGCTTCGGCCTTTGTTAGAAGATGAATCGCTCATAAAAATTGGCCAAAACATTAAATATGATTCTCTCATTTTACTTAGATATGGAGTAGTTGTTAGCCCAGTGGATGACACAATGGTTTGCTCGTTTGTTCTTGAGGGAGGTTCAGGGAAGCACGGGTTAGACGAGCTTGCGGACCGTCATTTGAATGTCAAAACCATAAAATATAAAAGCGTAGTTGGATCGGGGCAGAAACAAGTAACTTTCGACTACGTGCCGCTTGAACAAGCTTGTAACTATGCGGCTGAGGATGCTGATTTGACGCTTCGGTTGCACCGTATTTTAAAGCCGCGATTGTTAGATGAAAAAATGGTAACCGTTTACGAAACTATTGAACGTCCACTCATTCCTATACTTATTCAAATGGAAAAAACCGGAATACGTGTTGATCAAGGCTTATTGATAAAATTGAGTAGCGATCTGGCTAAGCGCCTCTCTGCCCTTGAAGATGAAATTAAAGCCATTGCCGGCGAAGACTTCAACATAAATTCTCCTAAACAGCTTGGGCAGATTTTGTTCGAAAAGTTAGGTTTGCCCGGCGCAAAAAAGACTAAGACCGGAGCCTATCAAACCAGCGCCAAGGTCCTAGAGGATCTTGCTTCAGAGGGACACCATTTGCCCACGCAGGTGCTTGAATGGCGCCAGCTAGCAAAGCTCAAGAGTACCTATACAGACTCATTAGTGAAAGAAATAAATCCGGAAACAGGGCGTGTCCATACATCATATGCGATGGCAGGAGCCCAAACCGGGCGACTCTCGTCCACCAATCCAAACTTACAGAACATCCCGATAAGGACCAATGAAGGCAGAAAAATTCGCCAAGCATTCGTTGCGAAACCTGGACATAAGCTCATGTCATTTGATTATTCACAAATTGAGCTTCGTGTTCTCGCCCATATGGCGGAGATCGACTCGTTAGCTCAGGCCTTTAAAGGAGGAGCTGATATTCATGCAACGACTGCATCTCAAGTTTTCGGTGTTCCATTGAATGATATCGATCCACAAATTCGGCGCCAAGCAAAAGCCATTAACTTTGGAATTATATATGGCATCAGCGCTTTTGGATTGGCCCGCCAGCTGGGCATCGATCAGACAGATGCTAGGTCTTATATCAATGCTTATTTCGAGAAATACCCAGGCATCAAGGATTATATGGAGCGCTTGAAGAGCGAATGTCGCAAGACTGGAATGGTTACAACGCTTTTCGGTCGACGCATCCATTTGCCGGGCATCAATGATAAGGATCACATGCGTCGTAATTATGCAGAGCGTCAGGCTATAAATGCCCCAATTCAAGGAACAGCGGCTGATATAATTAAACGTGCTATGATTCGGGTGCCGCAGGCGCTTCAGAGCCATGGATCTGAGGCAGCAATGCTACTGCAAGTTCATGACGAGCTATTATTCGAAGTGCCAAATAATGAAGTTGATGAAGTGGCTAAGATAATTACTGAAGTGATGGAAAGAGCTGCGGGTCCAACGGTAAAAATGTGCGTGCCTCTGGAGGTCGAGGCCGGCATTGGTGATAACTGGGATGAAGCTCACTGATAACAGTTTATAAAGTCGGAATATAAATTTATATTTGTTACGGCATGCTACTTACCTTTCTTAAAGTTAGTAGCATGGGTATGGTGTTTTGCTTGTTGCTGTGGATTGTTTTCTGCTGATAGTTGCTCGTCCGACAATCGATATATAAAAAAGCGTGCTTTTCATGATAAAAGAAGGAATTAACTAATGTTAAAAATTCTTGGGCGTAACACTTCCTCAAATGTAATGAAGGTTCTCTGGGTTTGTGATGAGCTTGGGATTGAATACAGTCGTGAGGATGTAGGCGGAAAATTTGGGAAAAATGACCAGCCAGATTATTTAGACATGAATCCGAATGGTCTGGTGCCAACAGTCATAGACGATGGATTCGTGCTCTGGGAATCGAATGTCATAATCCGTTACCTGGCTTGCAAGTATGGACACGAGACCACCCTTTGGCCAGATGATCCGAGAGAGCGAGCTGATGCTGATCGTTGGATGGAGTGGCTCAGCACAACAGTTAATCCTCCAATGTTCCTCATTTTTCGGAACCTCGTAAGAGAAAGTGAGGAGACGCGCAATATGAAAGAAGTTGCGCTGGGGACAGAAAAGGCGACGCACTTCTGGAATATACTTGATACGCACTTGGTTGACAGAGAATTTGTCAGTGGCTCTAAATTTACCTTAGGAGATGTGCCGTTGGGTGTGCATGCTAGACGCTGGATCGAGTTGCGGCCAGAACAGGCAAATAGTATGCACAACCTTTTGTCATGGTTTGATAGGCTAAAAAAACGTCCAGCTTACCACCATTGCCTTATTCCCCTACAATGACCTGCGGTTGCACGGGACGCGTTGACGAGCAATGCTGAGGTCATATTCAAGATGGTTTGGTGATGTATAATGAAAACTAAATACAGTATCGGTGAAAATGTACAAGTGCTAGCGATTGATCCAGATGGACATGTCCGTACACCTACCTATGTACGTGGCAAAACAGGGATTGTTGAGAGCTATGCCGGTGCATTTTCAAACCCAGAGGCGCTTGCTTACGGCAACGATGACGGGCCCAAATTGCCGCTATATAGAGTTCGATTCCAACAAACTAAGGTCTGGTCAGATTATGCCGGTCCTGCACAGGATACTATGGTGTTGGATCTCTATGAGCATTGGTTGGAAATCGCTTGATTTGGCTATTAAGACTTGGTGCAGCAGCGGTTGTTTTGCTTGTTTGTGGATGTTATCTGCCATCTGATTTTGATGCTCAGTTGCAAATAGACCGGCGTGGGAATTATATTTTCCGGTATAATGGGAGTCTCACACACTTAGGGCTGCTCAAAGAAATTAATTTAGGGAAACTTAATGATAGTGAGGTCTCGGAGAAGGTTTTGACTATTCAACGCGACCTTGCACGTGATAAGGGTTATGGCCCTGGCTCTTCCACAGAAAAGCGGGTCCGGCATATTCAGCACATAAAGAATTCAACCTTTCGGGTCGCTTACAAGCGCAATGGAAATTTGAACAAAGAGCGTTCTTTTAACTTTATCCGCTTTAATTCTCGCATGCTTTCTATAAGCCGAGTGCCGGATAACTCGGGAATCAAAAAAAGATGGTTGATAAAGGTCATTGGTGACAAGCCTAATAGCGAACTTATCAGGGCCCTGGAAAGAGTAAGCTTAAAAGCAAACGGTCGTTTTCGTATTCAAACTGACGCAGTGATTTTGCGGCACAATGCGGACTCGTTTTACCAAACAGGAAAATCTGTGGTTTATGTCTGGAAGATAAAGAGCCTCACGAGGACACCACCCGTTCTCATCTTTAAGCTACAAGCAGAATAAACAGAAAATAAGAGATATTTCGAACTCTGGTATTCTGCTTGTTTTATGAGGAAGCAAAAATACCCGCTTTTTTCACATCTTCACTAACATGATCCTCAAACTGCTTAAAGTTTTCCTCAAATCTACCACGTAAGTTATTAGCGGTTTTTTCGTAAGCTGATTTGTCTTGCCATGTGTTACGGGGGTCTAAAACCTCTTTCGGCACATCAGGGCAGCTGTTAGGGACCAAAACCCCAAAATGGGGGTCCGGGGTAAAGGTGACATCGGTCAGTTTACCATCGAGTGCTGCCCTGACCATGGCCCGAGTGTAGGAAATCTTCATTCTTTCACCCGTGCCGTATGCTCCGCCTGACCAACCTGTATTGACTAACCAACATTTCGCGCCGGACTTTTCTATCCTCTCACCAAGCATTTCTGCATAAACTGATGGATGACGCGGCATGAAGGGTGCTCCAAAACACGTCGAAAACGTTGCCTCTGGCTCCGTTACTCCTTTTTCGGTGCCAGCTAGGCGCGCTGTGTAACCAGATAAAAAATGGTACATAGCTTGATCAGCGGAAAGACTGCTTATCGGTGGAAGAACACCAAATGCGTCTGCTGTGAGCATCACAATATTTTTTGGTTGTCCTCCAATTCCTGATGGTTCTGTATTAGGAATAAAATCGATTGGGTAGCAAGATCGGGTATTTTCAGTCTTACTGTCGTCAAATAAATCAAGGTGCCGGGTGTCCGGATCCATTACGACATTTTCGAGCACCGTTCCAAATCGATGTGATGCCGCAAAGATTTCAGGCTCTGCCTCTTTAGACAGATTGATAACTTTTGCGTAGCAACCACCTTCAAAATTAAATACCCCGTCGTCAGACCACCCGTGTTCATCATCGCCAATTAAAGTGCGAGATCCATCGGCAGACAGCGTGGTTTTACCTGTACCGGAAAGGCCGAAGAAGATGGCCACATCACCTGCTACTCCTATATTTGCTGAGCAGTGCATGGGTAAAACGCCATTTGCTGGAAGGGTATAATTAAGATACGAGAAAACCGATTTTTTTATTTCACCCGCATATACCGATCCAGAAATAAGCACAGTTTTCTCTGAAAAATTCATCATAATGGCAGTTTCAGAATTGGTATTATCCATTTTGGGCGAGGCATGAAGGTAAGGTGCATGTAAAATAATCAGGTCTGGCTCGAAGCCCTTTAGCTCTTCAGGAGCTGGGCGGATAAACATATTCCGTGCAAATAGGCTGTGCCATGGAATGTCCGTGATAACACGCACACGAAGCCGATTAGTTTTCTCTGCCCCGGCATAAAGATCTTGCACATAAAGGTCGCGCCCCTGGTAATAGGAAAGTATTCGGCGATGTAGGTTTTTGAAACTGGCCTCATCCGTACTTTGGTTGACGGGGCCCCACCAAATATTATCTTTGCTTGTATGCTCCTCAACTAGGAATTTGTCTTTCGGGGATCTACCCGTGTGTTTGCCGGTATCAACAACCAAGGCCCCACCGATAGATAACTTGCCTTGGTTGCAACGAATGGTGGCTTCATAGAGAGGCTCAGCAGCCAAGTTCCAAGAAACCGAGTTTGTATTGATGATACCGTGAACATCTAAGCTCTGAAATTTTTCTGTAGCCACTTTGGCGCTCCTCTTATTGTCCACCGTAGTTCGGAACAACGAGTTTTCTGGTGAACAACGTTTCCCCATGTTTAAGGGTCTAGATATCTGTGATATCCGCTCTCAAATCAATAGAGAATCCATATCAATGTGTCTCTTGGTATGTTGATATGCTGTTTATCTGGGAATTATTGCAATTTTGGTCAATAAAATAGTTGAAAATGTTGTTAATCAACTTCAACCTTCTTTGGCTAACTCGGTAGAAATAGCCTCTGCAAGGGCATCTACGCTTGTTGCATGGCGGAAAATGCGAGCAATTTTTCCGCTGGGAGCTACTAGATAGAAGAACGTTGTATGATTGAGTAAATATTCACTGGCATCATCTTGAGTTACGACATGGCGTAATACGCGGTATGTTTTGGTGACACTATCAATTTCATCTTTGTTGCCTGTGAGCCCACGCATTTTTGGATGAAAATGGGTTACGTAGGTTGCCAGTGCCTCTGGGGTATCGCGGTCCGGGTCTACCGAGATAAAAAGGGGTTGAACTAAGTCTGCGGTCTTTCCAAGACGGTTAAGTGCTGCTGTTATTCTCGCGAGGCCCGTTGGACATACATCTGGGCAAAAAGTATAGCCGAATGTGATCAATAAAAATTTGCCAGGAAAACTGTTCTCTGTGATCTTCGAGCCATTATGATCGGTAAGTGCAAATGGGCCACCAATATCTATAACGGGTAAGAAGCCAATTTTTGGCGCTGGATTTGAGTTGGTATTGTCAATTTGGTGCCAGTATACGAGTGCTGCTAAAGCAATAGCAGAAAGTGCGGCTACCAAAATCCCTATGACTTTTAAGGATATAGAATTTTTCATGCCCAACCAAACAATTCACGAACGTCCGAATAGGCATCATTGTCACAGTGCTTTCTGACACGTAACAGTAGGCAAATCGCCGCATCACAGTGCTTTATCTTCGCGGTTCCATAGGCCTTTGAAAATGCCATTTTTTTGCCTTTTTATCGCCCTAACAGAGGCATCAGTATCAACTAGTGTAGGATTATCTCTGAGGAAAACTTTTGAAGTACAGCGCTATAAAGATACTAAGTGGACCTAAAAATATGATGTCCTATGCCGTCCAAGCTTTGTATAAAAATAAAGGAGGTAGTTGTGAATGAATAAAACAATTGCATTGGTTGATGATGACCAAAATATTCTTACTTCGGTCTCAATGGCTCTCGAGGCAGAGGGCTATGACGTAGTGCTGTTTCATGACGGAGAAGAAGCACTCAAGGGGCTAATCAAAAATACACCTGACCTTGCTATTTTAGATATAAAAATGCCAAGGATGGATGGAATGGAATTGCTTCAAAAATTAAGGCAAAATTCGAAAATCCCGGCTATTTTTTTAACCTCCAAAGATGACGAGATTGATGAAGTACTAGGGCTACGTATGGGGGCAGACGATTACATCAAAAAGCCATTTTCTCAGCGACTGCTGATAGAAAGAATTCGCACAATTCTCCGTCGTTCTGAGTTATTAGAAGAACCTTTGGATGGCGTGCCAAAAGACCTTATTGAGCGTGGGAAGTTGAAGCTTGACCCTCAACGTCATTCGTGTTGCTGGGATGGAGTTGATATCAAACTCACCGTAACAGAATTTCTTTTGTTGCAATCTCTTTCACAGCGACCGGGGCATGTAAAAACTCGGGATCAGTTGATGGATGCGGCTTATGGAGAAAGTATCTACGTGGATGATAGAACAATAGACAGTCATATAAAACGCCTCAGACGCAAATTTCGCGAAGTTGATACGGATTTTTCTCAGATAGAGACACTGTATGGTGTAGGATATAGATATGGCCAATCGTGACTTCTAAGTCTAAGAAGGCCAAACATCTTTGTTCCGATAAACTAGCTGGCTCGGCTGACGGACCAAATGGTTATTTTCGTTCCATCACTATGTCCCTGAAAAAGTGGCGAGAAAACTGTCAGCGGCAGCGCATTATCTCGCCACTCACATTAAGAATACTCGCTGTAAATATTGTTGCGTTATTAATTCCGATCGGGTTCCTGTTTTATTCTGACTCTTATCGGGATGGGCTCATTGACGCAGAACTAGAGGTCATGGGTAATAAGGGTAGGTTAGTGGCTGCTGCACTTGGCGAAACTTCAGTTGGCGAGACGCATGCAGGAAGACAATTCATCAACCCACTTATGGCGAGGGACACTATCCGGCGTTTAAGTGATGATCCTAAATTGCGTACACGGCTTTTTGTGCTCAATGGGGATCAGATTGTCGACAGCAAACAAACTGATATTCAAGTGGAATCACTATCTCCAAGCGGAGAGAATTATATTATATGGGATTGGGCATTCGGCCTAATTGACTGGGGTATTAATTGGCTGCCATCGGGCGAAAAACTGTCCCATTATCGCGAGGAGGTGTTGCCTCGCGCAAACCATTATGATGAAGTCGTGCGCGCATTTTCCGGTAATGTTGTCGGCGTCATCCGCATGGGTGGGAAGAGTGGTTTGATGTTGTCGGTAGCTGTACCCGTGCAAAATGTGCGGCGTGTCGTGGGAGCGATACTTCTATCGCAAGACGCAACAGACATAGAATCTGCAATTCGTGATTTTCGCCAGAAGGTCATTGTTGTATCAGGTGCGGCGCTTGTTATTACCATCCTTTTATCTCTCTATCTGGCGGGAACTATAGCGCGACCGGTTTTGCGGCTTGCGGGCGCCGCTGAAATGGTTCGTTTGGGGCATGGTCGAGAGTCACAACAAATACCTGACTTTTCATCACGAGGAGATGAGATTGGAGATCTTTCGCGGGTGTTACGTGAAATGACCGATGCGCTGCATGAGCGTATGGATGCAACGGAGCGGTTTGCCGCTGACGTAAGCCATGAAATTAAAAACCCTCTGACTTCTCTCAGAAGTGCCGTTGAGACAGCTTTGAGGTTGAAAGACCACCAACAACAGAAAAAGCTGATGGGCATAGTACTCGAGGATGTTCAACGGCTTGATCGTCTTATTACGGACATTTCTAACGCGTCCCGGCTTGATTCCGAGCTTAGCCGTGAGGAGATGCAGTCAATAGATGTAGGGCGTATTATTTTAGCTTTGGTAGCTGTAGAGAATTCTGTATCTAGCTCTGCGCGGTTTGAGGTCGAAGTAGACCCGAGTATGCGCCTTGCTGTTAGAGGCTCGGAGAGTCGTTTAGTACAGGTATTCAGAAACTTATTGGGTAACGCTGCTAGCTTTAGTCCACCCAATGGGAAGATTACAGTCAGAGCAAGAAAGAATGGTAATTGCGTTGAGGTAATGATTGAAGATCAAGGGCCAGGTATACCAATATCAAAACTATCAGCGATTTTTGACCGGTTTTATACTGAGCGCCCTGAAGGTGAGAAGTTTGGTGCTCATTCCGGGCTTGGACTTTCTATCTCAAAACAAATAATCGAGGCGCATAGGGGTAAGATTTTAGCTGAGAATCGAGGTCATTATGATGGGGAAAGCAGTGGTGCCAGATTCATAGTAGTTCTCCCGGCGGAATAAAAAACTTCAAAGAAATCTAACGTATTGTCATGTAAACGTCTCGGCTAGCGATGGCCAAGCAGTTTTCTAATAGCTCCTTGAGCTGCGAAAGAGTCAATTAAGCTCTGAATCTAAGGGGTCGTAGAGTCATTTTGATAAAACCCGACTGAGCGCATTCAACTGTGGATGACGATGCGCAAATTTTTTTTCATACTTTCAGTTGCTTGGAATATTTGAGCCGTGGGCTCTAGGTGTTATAGAAATGCTAGCTTCGCCAATTGATTCTACGCATTTGGGTTGATTTAAGATTTTAGCTTGAATGTCAAATGTGTACCGGTTGGTGGTCAGTCTGTTCCGTGGGCCGTGCCCCGGAGTATCTGAGGCATCTGCGGTGGTGTAGCTGTAATGCGCGATAGAGAGCACGACGTTATAAAAAGGTTAGGTGAGGGTTTAACAGTTGAAAGAGCGCGTTGTATTAGTCACTGGCATGTCTGGCGCCGGGCGCACAGCGTCACTCAAGGTCCTTGAAGATTTGGGGTATGAAGCAGTTGATAACCTGCCGCTCTCATTTTTGGGCAGGCTGATCGATCAGCCTGAGCCAGAAAATCTTCTCGGCAAGGGAAGGCCATTAGCAATAGGGGTGGATCTTCGGACCCGAGGTTTTTCGGTTGAGACGGTAATCGATGAACTTGAGCGTTGGAAGGCCAAGCATAATGCCGAGGTCCTATCAATTTTTATCGACTGTGAGGATATGGTGCTCGGGCGGCGCTTCACTGAAACACGTCGGCGGCATCCTTTAGCATCTGACCGTCCGCTATCAGACTCCATTGAACTAGAGCGTCGCCTTTTATCGAGACTTCGTGATCGTGCTGACTTGGTGTTAGACACCACTGAGCGAAGCTTACCTGAATTGAAAGTTGTTCTTGCTAAGCATTTCGCATATGACAATAGTACAGGGACAGAAATTTTTATAAAATCATTTTCATTTCGTCACGGTTTGCCTCGTGACGCAGACTTAGTCTTTGATGTTCGGTTTTTGAGGAATCCACATTACGATGAAAAGCTCCGCCCGTTGTCTGGAGAGGACCAGGCGGTGCGTTCTTATGTTATGCGAGATCCAGGTATAGCTGAGTATTTAAACACAGTTGATAAAATGCTAGCCCTTTGCATTCCCCGCTACAGGGAAGAAGGCAAGAGCTACTTGACCATCGCGATTGGTTGCACCGGAGGTCGCCATAGATCTGTATCTGTGGCAGTTGATCTTGCGGAAAGATTGGAACACAGAGATTGGCGGGTCCGGTTACAACATCGTGACATGCATCGAGACGCTGGCAGCGATATGCTCTAGGCAGAAACCGGGGTAGAAAGTTGATGACATAGAGGGCAAAATTTTTGCTCGCCGGTATTTCGGAGACAAAAATGCGCTGTTATTATTAAGGTTTTCGACCTGCAATACATTTGAGCATGCGAGGGTGGGCTTGACTACTTTCTCCAAGTAACGGAGTAACAGGTAATTGCAGGTACCCCAACTTGGATTCGGTATTTCGAATTTATAAACTTATCCCCATTTTGGGTAACTTCTTTAGTGCGATTTTCTTTGCTATCGTGGCTTTTTCATAAATTCACTGTTTGTGTAGTATTTGGTCTTCAATACAAGCGCATTTAGCACCTCTTTAAGAATCAGAATGCAGTCAGTCGCATCTAAACATAACGACATAAACATATCGTTATATTTTTGTTGATATCCTAGCATTGTTGCTAGTATAAACGGGAAGCGGATTTGGGCAACCAATTGAAGCCCTTTTTAAAAATTATGGATAAAAGAGAGGTTCTTATGGCAGCGTCTAATGATTTTAAGGTCGCAGATATCGAGCTCGCCGACTGGGGTCGTAAAGAGATTGCTATTGCTGAGACTGAGATGCCCGGCTTAATGGCCATCCGTGAGGAATACGCTGGGAAAAAGCCTCTTGATGGTGCGCGGATCGCTGGCTCTTTGCATATGACTATACAAACAGCTGTTTTAATCGAGACACTTGTAGAGCTTGGAGCAGAGGTGCGTTGGGCTTCTTGCAACATTTTCTCCACGCAGGATCAGGCTGCTGCTGCCATGGCTGTGAAGGGCATACCCGTTTTTGCATGGAAAGGTGAAACGGAAGAGGAGTATTGGTGGTGTATGGATCAAACCATCAAGGGGCCTGGTGGATGGGCGCCGAACATGATTTTAGATGACGGAGGCGACCTCACTATAATTATGCATGAAAAGTTTCCTGAACTTCTAAAAGAGGTTCGCGGATTGTCGGAAGAAACAACTACTGGAGTGCATCGCCTGAACGAGATGGAGAAAAATGGCAGTCTCGCGGTGCCGGCATTTAACGTCAATGACTCGGTGACAAAATCAAAATTTGACAATCTCTATGGGTGTCGCGAGAGCCTCATCGACGGTATCAAGCGTGCAACTGATGTAATGCTTGCTGGGAAAACCGCTGTTGTGGCGGGGTATGGTGATGTTGGAAAAGGTTCGGCAATTAGTTTGAGAGGCCAAGGAGCCCGCGTCTTGGTCACTGAAGTTGATCCTATTTGCGCGCTGCAAGCGGCCATGGAGGGATACGAAGTTACAACAATGGAGGCCGCAGCCCCGGTCGGGGATATTTTTGTTACTACAACCGGGAATATAGACGTTATTACGTTGGACCACATGAGAGACATGAAAGATCGTGCGATTGTGTGTAATATTGGGCATTTCGATTCTGAAATTGCCATAAACGATCTGAAGAATCTTAAGTGGCACAACATCAAGCCTCAAGTCGACGAAGTTGAGTTCGCTGATGGGAAACGGTTGATCGTTCTTGCGGAGGGTCGTCTGGTGAATTTGGGGTGCGCGACGGGGCATCCAAGCTTTGTTATGTCGGCCTCATTTTCAAATCAGGTCTTAGCCCAAATCGAGCTTTGGCAAAATTATAAAAACTACGAAAATAAGGTGTACGTGTTGCCCAAATCGTTGGATGAGAAAGTCGCTCAGCTCCACTTGTCAAAACTGGGAGCCCAACTGAGCTCGCTATCGGAAGAACAGGCTGAATACATTGGCGTTGGGAAGAGTGGTCCGTTTAAACCAGATTATTATAGATATTAGAATATTACTAATAATCTGCGGAGCACTTACGGATTTCTTGGTGCCTATTACCCGCGATGGCTATTGAAGTAGCGCGTCCGTGCAGAATTTTTTAAGTGGTACAAATGTGTGTTATTGCGCGCTCCAGTGAATGCAGTGATTAGACGGGAGGCATTGCTGAGGGTGTTGCTGCTGCGATATGTAATTATTTCGCCGCTTGAGTAAATCGCTTTAGGTTCGATAAAATAAATATAAGATCTGGCAAGACCTTAACGTCGGTTGCGTACACTGGGCACGTGGCCCTTAAACCAAGTTAACTGATTGTTAAATGCAAAAAGGATATAATGTCACCTGCTCAACATCATTCGTTAAACACCACTGGAGCATGCGATGCGGTTAAATTGGATGACGTATCTTCGAGTTTAAGGCTTGCGGAATCCATTGCAAGAGTAGCGACAGTCGGTGATGTAATAGGACTAATGGGGCCGATCGGCATTGGTAAGACTGTATTCGCGCGCGGCTTCATTCGGTCTCTGACCCATCACGATGAGATCGTGCCCAGCCCTACTTACACGTTGATGCAGGTCTACGAAACGGGAGCCATTCCGATATACCACTATGATTTGTACCGAATTCAATCGAATTCGGAACTGGAAGAACTTGGCCTTGACGCTGCTGTGGCTGGGGGGATAATTTTGATCGAATGGCCTGAGAGCATTGGTGCTCTAGGCGGTGTCTCACGGCTCAATATGTCCTTCGAGGCAGGCAAGGAAGGACCGTCAAATATTCGAATTATCTCTTTCGACCCTGGTCTCGCATGGCAAAAACGATTGAATAATGCTGTGAAAGCATTTGTCGAGGAAACCGATGCATAATCGTAAAACTTTAGCGAATGAATTTTTGGGTCGAGTGAAATGGCAAGATGGAGAACACACACCCTTAGCAGGCGACGCCTCTAATCGTCGATACGAACGTATTAGAAAAAAAAATGAGCGTGCTGTGTTCATGGATGCTCCCCCTCCCCTTGAAAATGTAGGCGCGTTTTTAACCATCGCTAATTTGCTTCGTGATCTCGGTTTGAGCGCGCCAAATATTTTTGAGGCAGATATAGATGCAGGCTTTTTATTGATAGAAGATTTCGGTGACACAACCTACACAGAGAGGCTGCTGGCTGGGGTTGATGAAGGTGAACTTTACAAGCTAGCAACTAATGTTCTAATCCATTTGCATAGGGCGTACCAAGATGATGGGGCCATGTCAGCCTATGACAACGACCTCTTGGTGAGGGAAACTCAACTTTGTTTGGATTGGTACATGCCTGCAGTCTTGGGAACGGATACCCCTGATCTTGACAAAGCAGCCTTTGATAGCGCATGGCGAACTGCTCTTAAAACCGCTCGAGAAGTGCCGTCGAGCATTGTATTGCGGGACTTTCATGCTGATAATCTAATGTTATTAAATAATAGAAACGGTATTGCTGCGTGTGGTTTACTAGATTTCCAGGATGCCGTTATAGGACCTGTGAGCTATGACTTGGTATCGTTGTTAGAAGATGCTCGTAGAGACGTACCCGCAAAAATTAGTAGGCAAATGTTGTCTCAATACTTATCGGCTTTCCCCACATTAAACCCAGATAAGTTTGCGAGTTCATATGCCATACTCGGTGCGCAAAGGTGCACGAAAATTCTTGGTATCTTTACTCGATTAGATAGAAGAGACGGAAAACCACAGTACCTGAAACATATTGCTCGAGTATGGCGTTGGCTTGAAACCGACCTTAGGCATCCTGCATTGGCGCCTGTCAAAAAATGGTTTGATTATTATTTTCCCCAAAAGTATCGTATTACTCCAACGCCGGTGACACGAGAGTGACGTTAATTAAAAAAGCAATGCTACTTGCCGCAGGCCTTGGTACTAGGATGGGGCCGCTTTCAGCGAATTGTCCCAAACCCTTGATAAAAGTGTTAGGAAAACCTCTAATAAATTATGGGTTTGATCACTGCATTGAATACGGCGTCAGGCAAATCATCGTTAATACTCATTATTTATCAGACCAGATCTGTAGACATTTATCAAATTTCAAGCGTGTTACAACCGTATATGAAAAGGAACGCCTAGAGACAGGTGGTGGTGTTAAGAATGCGCTAAGTCACTTTGGGCAAAGTCCTTTCTTTGTTATCAATAGCGACGCGCTCTGGGTTGACGGCCCTTATCCTGCGCTAGAGCGGTTGGCGATGGCATGGGATGAAAATCGAATGGACGCATTACTTTTACTGTACCCAGTGGTTCGCCTAACCTCTTACAACGGGCACGGTGATTATCACGTAGACGGTACTGGTATTGCTCGGAGGCGCACTGAACAAGAAGTATCGCCATACATTTTCGCAGGTGTTCAGATTTTGCACCCGCGCCTATTTCAAAGCACCCCTGAAGGGGCATTCTCACTAAACGCACTATACGATCAGGCCGAGTTAGTGGGCCGCCTGTATGCACAAGTGCATGATGGTGAATGGTATCATGTAGGAACACCCGACGAACTGAGGGCAGTAGAAATTAATATATCACAGAGAAATGTTAGGGTGGACAACCGGTGAATTATTTCGACACTGGGTTAATTAATGTTTAGGCACAAGGGCTCCATTTTTACAATCCCGGCTGAGCAATCTTTTTTAGACAGTTTGGCTTCCCAAATGATAATCGAAACGGAAGGAGACCTGAGTCAATTCTCGGAGACGATTGTCTTATTGCCTACTCGTCGTGCGTGCCGAGCCTTGCAGGATTCATTCTTACGACTTCGTGAAGGTGTTCCAACAGCTTTACCTGCCATGCAGGCAATCGGCGATGTTGACGAAGAAGAACTAGCTTTTGATAACATTACGGGGATTGATATTGCGGAACTTGCCCCCGCTATGCCTGATAGCTATCGTATTTTGTCCCTAGCAAAGCGTATACAAAGTCACAGAATAAGCTTGCCCGAAGTGTCTCCGCATGTATCCCCCCCAGATCAAGCACTTCTGCTGGCTATAGAGTTAGCGCGCTTTCTTGACATGGTTCAAACGGAACGGCTTGATTTTGCTGGTTTAGATGCTCTGGTGCCAGAGGAGCTTGCTATGCATTGGCAGGAGACTCTTGGTTTCCTACGTGATTTTACAGAAAATTGGCCATCAGAGGTTGAACGTTTGGGTTTCTTGGAACCAGCGGAACGGCGCAACAGGTTACTCGATGCGAGAGTTCAACAATGGGGCAGTAATCCGCCAGCTGGGCCTATCATAGCTGCTGGCTCTACCGGCAGCATACCTGTAACCGCTGATTTGTTAGCGATGGTTGCGAGGATGCCTCAGGGACGTGTAATTCTGCCTGGATTAGACCTTTTAAGCGATGAAACGAATTGGGCAGCTATTTCAAAAGATCCTACACATCCACAATTTGGGATGGCGAGGTTGCTGAAACGGCTTAAAGTAAAGAGAGAAGATGTCGCAGTTTGGGGCCATCAAAGTATTTGCGATCGGCGGGCCCGTTTGATTTTAGAGGCAATGCGTCCCGCACCAATGACTGCAGTTTGGCAGAATCTGGAAAAATCTGAGCCTCTACCAACAGATGGGCTGCATCTTATCGAATGTTCCAACGAGTCAGAGGAGGCGGGTGTTATTGCTCTTATATTGCGAAAACAACTCGAGGTAGAAGGCAAAACGGGTGCACTAGTGACCGGCGATAGACGATTGGCGCGCCGCGTAGCTATGGAACTTAAACGCTGGAAAATTAATATTGATGACTCTGCCGGTATTCCCTTAGCCGATACTTATCCGGCAATATTCATGCGCCTGGTAGCTGAAATGGTAGCAGAACAATTTGGGCCAGTAGCACTTCTAGGTCTTGGAAAACATCCACTAACCGCTGCTGGTTTTACTGTGGCCGGACTCCGGTCAGGGATTCGGTTAATGGACCGTACAATTTTGAGAGGACCTAGGTCCGCACCGGGTATTCAAGGTATTCGGTCATTACTGGAGACTACTGAAAGCAAGTCTTTAGATGCTTCAAGTAAAAGCTTACTGGCTAATATTTTGGATGAATTCGATATCCGATGCCGCCCTATGAGTTCCCTTAGAGATGGGAAAGTGCCATTTAGTGCGCTGGTGGAGGCTCACATTAAGGTCGCAGAGGCGTTAGCCCAGACTGAAGATAGGGGGGGGGCCGAACGACTTTGGGTTGGAGAAAGCGGTGAATCATTAGCGCGTTTCTTCTCCGACTTACGGGTTTCTGCAAGTGTATTTTCCGACCTTTCGCTGTATCACTACCCAGCAGTCCTGAATATCTTAATGAGGCGCACGATTGTGCGACCGCGTTACGGGATGCATCCAAGATTAAATGTTTGGGGACCATTGGAGGCTCGGTTACAGAAAGCAGATTGCATTATTGTTGCTGGTCTTAATGAGGGAAATTGGCCGCTTGAAGTAAAACCCGATCCGTGGCTAAGTCGCCCTATGCGCCGCTCATTTGGTTTGCCGGTTGCTGAACAGCGCATAGGGCTTTCGGCACATGATTTTACTCAACTGTTAGCGGCCCCTGAGGTATTTTTAACCCGATCTAGAAAAGTTGATGGTACTCCGACGGTGCCTACCCGTTGGTTAAGCAGACTCAATTCTGTACTCCGTGCCGCGGGAAACAGTAGTGGCCTGATAGCGCCAGATCATTGGACACATTGGCAAACAAGGCTCGATAGGCCAAAATTTATAAAGCCGGTAGGTCCCCCGGTACCTAGACCACCTATTTCTGCTAGGCCAGAAAAATTGTCAGTAACGCAGATAGAAACTTTAATGCGTGATCCCTACGGGATCTATGCGCGCCATATTATCAATTTGAAGAAGTTGGAGCCACTTGAAGCTGACCCCGGGGCCTCTCAAAATGGAATGATAATCCATGTCATCCTCGACCGATATATAAGTCGTTTCTCGGATGGGCCTCCGCCCGCTGATTTACAAGTATTGTTAAAAATTGGCGAGGAGGTTTTCGGTGAGCATCCCATGCGACCTTCAGTGTATGCATTCTGGTGGCCGCGATTTTGTCGCATCGCGGAGTGGTTTGTTGTCGAATATGAAAGGGTGCGTGTAAATGGGGTGATAAAATCATTTACCGAAATACAGGGCTCAATAAACTTGGAGACGAAAAATGGCCCTTTTGAATTAACAGCACGTGCTGACCGAATAGACCAGTTTGCTGATGGCAGGCTAGAAATCATTGATTATAAGACTGGCAGTACTCCGACAAAAAAACAGGTCCAAAATGGGCTGTCTCCCCAACTACCATTAGAAGCGCTCATTGCTAGTAATGGTGGCTTTGAGGGATTAAAGGGCCAAGATATTTGGGAGGTTTTCGCATTTTATTATTGGAAGCTCGGGGGAGGTCATCCGGCAGGAACGACTACATCGTTCGACAATTTAGAAACACTGATTGAGGAAGCTTTCGTTGGGGTTCAGACGTTAGTTGAAAAATTTTCTGACCCTGCGACCGCCTATGAGGCAATTCCAGTTCCAAGCCGCAAGCCGCACTATAATGATTATGAACACTTAGAGCGCATACTTGAGTGGTCGGGAGGTACAAAAAAATAATTGTAGATCCTAAAGCAGAGGGCTTCAGAGCGGATGCTTTGCAGCGTCGAGCGGCAAACCCTAAAAAAAGCATTTGGTTAACGGCCAGCGCCGGTAGCGGGAAAACAAAAGTCCTGACCGACCGTGTCCTGACACTGCTGCTTGAGGGCACTTCACCAGAGCATATCTTGTGCTTGACCTTCACAAAGGCAGCTGCCGCAGAAATGGCTAATCGTGTAAATGAGCGTCTAGCTGAATGGGCGACTATGAGCGCTCCTACTCTATTTGAAATATTGGGACAGGTTCTCGATAGGGTGCCGAAGTCCCGAGAGGTGAAGCGTGCTCAATGTCTTTTTGCCCAAGTGCTTGATTTACCAGGAGGATTAAATATCCAAACCATCCATAGTTTCTGTCAATCACTGATAGCACGCTTCCCGTTTGAGTCCGGAATACCACCCCACTTCGAGATTATGGAGGAACAGAGAAGTGCTGTAGAGCTACGCCGGCGTGCGCGCGATAATATTTTGGCCGCTGTGGATAGTGATGTAGTCATGAATCAATGTCTTTTGCATCTGACCCAGCACGTCCAAGAGAAGAAATTTGATGACCTTATTTCAGAGGTAATTAAAAATCGTGGGAGGCTCGCTCATGGTATCCTTGAGAAAGGCGGGGTCCAAAATGCTATAGATCACATTTACAAGTTTCTTGGGGTCAAAAAAGTAGAAACAGTAGAATTGATCCAAGCCGAAGCGTTAGAAAAGGTTGATGATGATAAACTTACCCGGGGTGTTGAGGCTTTTCTAAAGGGAACAAAGACCGATAAAAAAAACGGTCAAACATTGTCCAGTTGGCTTTCAGACAGTAATGAAAAGAGAGCAGCCAATTTTGACAAGTATCTCGAAATTTTCATTCGGGTAAAGGCCGGGACGGTAAGGTCTAAAATATTGACTAAGACTGCGCAAAAAACTGATCCTGGACTTGAGGAAATACTCCAATCGGAAGCAGAGAGGTTATTGATAGTGCGCGAGCGCATAGCGGCGGTCGTAACAGCTACATGCACCGCCTCCCTGCTGCGCATAAGTGCTGCTCTTCTTGAGGAGTATGACCGGCTAAAAAGGAGGTTAGTAAGGCTCGATTATAACGACCTAATTTACGTTGCGCGTGCTCTCCTGACTCGAGCTGGTATTGCTCCGTGGGTGCTCTTTAAGCTCGACGGCGGGATTGATCATATCTTGATCGACGAAGCACAAGATACAAATTCTGTACAATGGCAAATAGTAGAAGCGCTGGCGGAGGAATTTTTTTCTGGAGAAGGCGCAAGCACAGAAGTACGCACCTTATTTGCAGTTGGTGATATAAAACAATCAATTTTTGGGTTTCAGGGGGCTGAGCCAGAGCAGTTCGGGAAATATCGCGATAATTTTGCAACACGGGCTTATGAAGCTCAGCGAGACTGGGAAGACATAGACTTGTCAGTTTCTTTTCGTTCGGTAGACGCAGTATTAGCTGCGGTAGATTCGG
>MDTC01201457.1_pt1 | contig 22359 bp, 18 predicted proteins | sample 811181 | NCBI WGS metagenome assembly MDTC01 (sample SAMN05326644, study PRJNA326480) | marine metagenome | isolation source: seawater | place: Pacific Ocean: North | collected 2011 | reverse complement strand
TTTTCTAAGGGCCGACTCATAATTTGATTTGAGCGTGGCCTGCTCGTAACTGAGCAGTCGGCCCTGTTCCTTTTTCATGTCGTACATCGGCTGACTCAATTGGGCTCCAAATGCAGCACATAAGCCAATGCCTATAGTGAACAGCCCTGTCCCGAAATGCTTCATAAAGACCTCCTAAGCAGCCGTGAGGCCCATGATCATGGCCGCGACAAGGTTGGTGACGGCCTCTCCGATGATAAATCCGGCGGCGATGGGTACAAGCGTGGACCCAATCCATTCTTGGCCTTTACGCCGGCTGAGATAAATAGACCCTAAGCAGCCGATGCCGTAGGTCAGTGTAATTGAAAACGGAAGGTACATGGCCAGTCCGATCAAAACGCCAAGACCGGGCACAGGGAAAAGGCCGAGGCCTAAACCAATGGCCGCGCCACCTAAGTACTTATCGAGCGGAGCTGCTCCCTCTCCGAGACTTTTTATAACCTGGGCTAAAGCATCTCCTTGGGGCGCACTGAGCTCGGGATTAATATCCGAGCCAAATCCGACGCTGTTCCAGAGAAAAAATAGAACGCCGACGGCCACCGGAACACCGAGCCAACCGACAGCGAATTGAGCAAGCTGCTGCTTACGCGGTTGAGCACCGACTAGATGGCCCGCTTTCAGATCACCCATCATATCGGCACACTGACCGATGCCGACACAGACAGCGACCCCGAGAATAATGGCTGAGACAGCATTTCCGCCAGACATAAAGAACATAAGAGTCACGCCGATAAGCGACATGCCAGACAGTGGGGAGATATCTGTCATTCCAGTTGCTTGAGCAACAATTAATCCGGCAAGGGCGAGCCAAATTGTGCCAACAAAAGCAATTCCAATACCCTGACCGACAGTAATATCAGGACTCGATGTCATCGCAGCAAAGAACAAGATAATGACCGATCCGATCATGCCCGCGTACAGAACGCGGCTACTGAGTTCTTCGCTTCCCCCTTGCCCACCGGCTTTGGCGGCCTGTGATAAACTCTTGATGGCACTCTTCAATGCAGGAAAACTGGCCACAACGCCCGCAAATGCACCGCCGATAAGCACGCCAATGCCAAGGGGTCGAAGCATCTCACCGTATAAAACTTGATTACTCCAGGCGGCGTGTCCGACCCAGTCAGTCGCTGGAAGCGCAGCCTGACTCGGAACCCAACCCAAGCCAATGGCGATGGGGCTGATAAGCCACCATGCGAGCACACCTCCGAAGACAAAGGGTAAGCCGCCTGAACCAGATAGTAGACCAGCCCCTAAGCTCGCAAAACTGACATAGACAATCAACGGGACTGACATAGGGAGACCAAGTGGCCCACCGATGTCTATCTCATCAGGCAGGATCTTTACGTTGCACAGAATGTGTATTGTGGTTGCCAAAATAACGCCGATGGCAAGCATCTTTGCTTGATGAATACCCGCGCCCGGCGACTTGAGTAAGGTACCAACAGCCACGCCACTGGGAAACTTGAGTCGCTCGAACTCGATCATTTGTTTCCGAAGCGGAATGATGACCGCAACCCCGAGAAACGACCCTCCAATCGCCGCAAGAATAGCGGGCAGGGGCTCGACAGTAATGCTCGTGTCGGTCGCGCTTAATAAGAATAAAGCAGGCAGGGTGAACACGATGCCCGCAGACGCCGTGTTGACACCAGATGCAACGGTCTGATTGATGTTATTCTCAATAATGGTCCCCTTCTTCAGGACACCGCGCAGCAGACCAAATCCAAGAATCGCAGCAACCGTTGAGCCCCCCATCGTAAACCCGAGCTTCAGGCCGATGTAGACGAATGCGCAGGTCATGATGACACCGATCAAAGCACCCACTAACAGGGCTTCAATGGTAAACTCTCGATAGGGCTCTCGATGCAGAGACAGCTTACGACTCATATTATCTGACATGTAGATAATGTCCTTTTGAACAGTCAATACAGACTGGACGGGCTTAGCCGATAGCGCATTGAAACGCAATGACCGACTGTTCCAGAACAGGTCAGTAGCGACGGTATGCCGGGCGTCTTAATCCATCTACTAACGAAATCCATGGTGGACAGGACTGGACAAAAAACACTCGATTACGGGCGACGTCGTCGTTTGTTGACCCGTTGAATAAGCCTATATGAGTCTCTTGCACACCCTTCTTCAACTCCGTAACCTAGAGCTAAAGATAAGCGTGGCACGTATCGCTGGACCGCCACCGCAACCATGAGGCTGAGGCTATGGATTCGAGGCATGATCGAGCACGGATGAAAGGGTATCTGGGCCTGATCCATTCGGCAGACCGGATAGAGACAGTCGCAATTGGTGGGCTGTGCCTATCCGATATCTTGACTTGATTCGAGACGTGTCGCGCGTGATATCAAAGGAAATACGGACTCATTGAATGATCTCATAGAGTCCGATGGGATGGATGCATGGTTACACCACACGATATAAACGAAATGCTGAAAAAAATTTGGCCTGACACGCCTGTTTTATGCAAGGAGGTCGATTCAACCCAAGCTCTGGCAATCTGGCCTGTCGCGAAGGCCGAATTGCGTCCAGGCGGCACCATTTCAGGTCCTACGATTTTCGGCTGCGCCGATTCAGCATTTTGGTTTCTTATCAATGGGGTGCTGGGGCGCATCGATTCGACCGCTGTGACACAAGAACTATCAATTCGTTTTTTGCGCCCCGCTCGTGGTCCTCAATTGTACGGACGCGCAAAACTTGAACGCCATGGTCGTTCATCCGTTGTGGCGACCGTCTACGTCTGGGTCGATGATGAAGCAAAACCCTGCGCCATCGCCCAAGGGACCTATCAGCTCCGCTCTTGAATAATCGCCATTATGGCGCTAGAGGAGGCCGGATATGGCCGGAGTCTAGCTTTATCTGTCGCGGATCGCTTCAAACGGACTTACGCGATATAGGACTTGATTTAGCTCTCTTTGATGAACAGCTTTAGATAGGCCGAGACCACCACAACGATTGGCAAACCATGAAACAAAAACATTTTATAGACAGCCATAAGGGTGCGACGCCCATTGCGATATTGGTTTTGATGTATCTCTACGACAATTGGCAGAACACAACGGCGTGGGTCTACTTTGCAACTCACGGCACCTACGGCATCCTGTGGGTTCTGAAGAGTAAGACCTTTGGCGACCGGCAATGGGAGAGCCCATGCGGCGCCCCATACGGGCTTTTTATTTGGGCCGGCCTGACACTATACTGGATCGCCCCATGGCTCATCATCGCAGGCAACCTAGAAGCGCCACCTTGGTGGCTCGGGGTTGCGGGCATGATTTTCGTAATCGGCGTGTTTTACCACTTCGTCTCAGACATGCAAAAACATGTGACGCTGACTCTGAGGAAAGGGCTGTTCATGGACGGGTTATGGGCTCGAAGTCGAAACCCTAACTACTTCGGAGAGCTGCTCATTTATGGAAGTTTTAGCAGCCTTGCAATGCATTGGATTCCCATGGCCGTCCTCTGCTTATTCGTCAGCGTCATTTGGATTCCAAACATGATTAAAAAAGATCGATCGTTGTCTCGATATCCAGACTTTGAAACCTATAAGAAACAATCCGGCTGGATGTTTCCCAAACTGTTCTAGTGGCCTGCCTCAGAGTGGTCGCTGCCACAGAGTGGCGAGCCAGGGCTGCTCGTCAATGGGTCGACCTGACGGTCTTCGATAATGGCTGAGATAGTTGAAACCGACGGATTCTAGCGTTCGTCTCCAGTGGTCCAAATCATAATACGCTCCGTACCGATCTCCATTCCAACCCTCAACATTTTGCCCACGAGGATTCGAGCTAAAAAGTATGCCGCCAGGTTTGAGTGCCTCTAATAATTCACTCATAACGCGCACCAATTCCTGACTCGGGATATGGAACAAGCTCGCGTTTGCAAAAACCCCGTCGAAGGCTGAACTTGGTAAGTCGAGGGAGATAAAATCTTGGTGCAGAACAGGACATCCGCTCAGTGTTCGCGCCATCTCACAAAAACGCTCGGCACCATCGAGTCCAACGGGCTTATGACCCATGGCTTTAAAAGTGGCGAGATCGCGACCTGGCCCGCATCCAAAATCGAGAATCCGCAGGTTTTGGGCATCACCGAGGCACCTGAGTAAGGCATCGACATTTTGGGAGACGTCATGGTCCTTGGTCCCGAGCCAGAAATCCTCGGCATTTGAATTGTAGTGGCCACATGTCGACTGGGTCATCTCCAAGAGTGCCCGTTCAGTAAGACTCATTCGAAAGACCCAAAACCCACTCTATTTAGCTGCATCAGCAGACAGCGGGCCCAAATAATCTCCCTGAGCGTCATACAAGAAAATGGGCAGACCAAAGCTTTTCAACCCATCCAAGATCTTGGCCTTATCACCCGCAACAATGATCTGAAAACTATCGGCGGCAGCATACTTTTTAGCGGCGTCTTGGGCCAGAGCAAGCGTCACTTTGCCGATTTTATCGATGCGGCTTTTATACCAGGCCAGGCCGCGCTTTTTGGCCACGATACCGCTCAATTCACCGGCGACGTTCGCCATCCGTTCGAAACGACCCGGAATGCCTTTGACCATACTGCTCTTCGCGCTTTGGACTTCGTCTTCGGTTATCGGTTTGGTGCCTGAGACAAGTCTAATCTCTTTGAGAATTTCATCGATGCTGGCTTTGGTCGTCTCGCCTTTCACCTTCGCATAGATGAGGTAGGCGCCATCGTCTAACAAGCGCATAAATGCGCCCCGTGCCCCGTACGTATACCCTTTGTCTTCTCTGAGATTCATGTTCACGCGTGCGGTGAACGCGCCCGCGAAGGCTTTGTTGAAAACCTCACTCTGATAATAGTCGGGCGCCGTCGTTCCCCCTGCCTGCCGAATGGCGATGACCATCGACTGAGACGAACCAGGAAAATCGACAAGCCGTATGCCAACCTTGGTCGGCTTGATGGCCGGTTCAATGGGACTCTGATCTTGACGACCGGTCCATTGACCCAGATTTTTCTCCAAAGCGGCTTCCAGCGCAGCCTTCTCGACATCACCAACGATCACAACGGTCGCCCCCTGGGGTTTAATGAGTTTTTCGTACTGGTTTCGAACGTCGTCCTGAGTGACCTGATCAAGTGTTTTGCGAACACCATTGGGTGAGTAAGCGCCATAGCCCGTGCCGTTCATCACCCGTCTTGCAACGACGAACGCAACCGAAGATGGATTGGACTCGCTCGTCAACGCCCGAGCATCTCGTTGAGCCTTGACCCGATTGAAATCAGCCTCAGCAAACTCTGGCTTGGTCAGAATCTTTGCCAAGAGTGAAAGTGACGCATCGAGTTTGTCTGCGAGCATTGCCATAGACACCGTCGTCGCGTCGATACCGGCACTCACTCCATAGTCGGTCGCGAGTTGCGAAAACGCATCTGAGATCTCGAGCGCGCTCAGACCGTCTGCCCCTTCATCAAGGAGGTCAACCATCAAGGCCGTTGTGCCAGCCCGACCACTCGGATCTGTTGCCGACCCCCTCGGTAAAACCAACTGCATAGCCAAGAGCGGTGCTTGGGTTTGGCGTACGAACCAAACATTGAGTCCATTATCAAGAGTCCAGGTCTCAATCTCAGGCTGGCTCCAAGGTGAGGCCGCTGCTGGTCCGGGGAGTTGAGAACGATCGGGCCCTTTTGGCTCTTGCAACTGAACGCCGCCGCAGCCCATGGAGATCACGAAGACTGTCACCAAAGATGTCGTCCACTTCATTTCGAGTCTCCTTTCGGAGTCTTAATATCTGGCGCTTCGACGGGCAAGACATCGATCCGGAGGTGCGGTTTTTTCAACCATGTGTTGGCCGACGTGAACACAGCGTCGGCAGTCAACTCGGTATATCGGGCCAAATCGGCTCCAAGATAGTCGGCCTGTCCCTTGATATGATGGTACGTGCTCAGCAGCTGCGCTCGCGAGAGCACACTCTCAACCCGCCCATAGAAGGACTTCCGATAGGCATTAATGGCCTTGGCCATTTCGCTGGAACTCGGCTTGGTTGCAAGAGCGTCGGCGAGAGATTGGGTCAGGGCCTGCTCGAGTTCATCCACTGACTTGCCCGGTGCCGCGACTGCCTGTACGACAAAGAAACTGCCTAAGGCCATAGAGACTTGATACGCATTCACCCGCGTCGCGATTTTTTGGTCAAAAACGAGGGGTTTATACAAGCGACTGGTTTTACCAGAGCTCAAAACCGACGCCAAAATATCCATTTCCGAGTCACCTTTCGCGTATAGAGCCGGCGTGTGCCACGCCATGACGATCATGGGCAGTTTAACTTCATCCCGGTCGACGATCTGTTTGTTGGCCGATAAAGATCCAGCCTGATGCTCGGGCCAGGGTGTACGCGAGCCCTTGGGTAAATGACCAAAGTACGTCCGCACCAGCGCCTTGGCTTCGGCTATTTCGAAATCACCCGCAATAGTCAAAATCGCATTGGTTGCCGAATAATGCTGCTTAAAGAATGCTTTGACGTCATCCAAGCTCGCAGCCGTTAAATCCGCATGAGACCCAATGGTCGGATGACCATAGGGATGCTGTTTGGGATAAAGCTGCTCATAGAGGTGCAACCACACTCGCCCATAAGGCCGGTCTTCATAGGATTGCCGTCGCTCATTTTTGACAACGTCTCGTTGGTTATCCAGTTTCTTCAGCGTCAATGCCGGCAGCAAGTTTTCCATGCGGTCTGACTCTAACCAAAGAGCCAGTTCCAAATACTCCCTAGGCACTCTTTCGTAGTAATTTGTCCGATCGACGTTGGTCGTCCCGTTAATGGCTGCGCCGATGGGCTGTAAAGGCTTGAAGTACTCATCATCATAGTTCTGAGAGCCTTGGAACATCAGGTGTTCAAATAAATGAGCGAAACCACTTCGACCTAGTTTCTCGTGGGCAGACCCCACCATATAACGGACTTCGACGGCCACCACAGGTAAGCGAGTGTCTCGGCTGAGAAGCACAGTCAAACCGTTGTCTAAAACCCATGTCTCCACATCGATTTTAGGTTGGTCACCGTGTGACGCGTCGGTCTTCGAAGTCGCGACTTTGACTCCAGATTGACTGTCGGCTGACTGAACTTGGAGTGGTAGCATGAAAGCGATAGCGAGAACGATATGGATGGGTCTCAAAGGGCCTCCTCGAAAAAGATTTATTGTCATGGCTGTTAGCTTAGTCTGCGAACTTGGTCAATCGATGCGAGCATCAGTAAATCCCGACACGCGTGATTTTGGGTTTGGATGACCTAGAGCATTCAATCGATTCACATGATGTCTCTGTTCGTGTCTTTTCGGCAAAACATTCAGCGTCCTTTATGCTATGGGACGTCAGTTAACCCGCTGAGCGCTCACCGAGTGAGTCTCAATCAGTGCGCAACCAGGGATCGCTCCATTCAGATCTGTGTACTGTGGTGACATCTGTGAGGGTCAAAAGAAATGATTCAAGTTCATCAAGCTCCGGTTGGGTCAGGTCAAGGGGCTGTATGCGGTGGTCTTTATAGGGATTCAATCGGCCGTCTCCGATGTATGGACCGGATGTGATCAACCGGCCTCCCGCATTGTAGTGACTGAGTACATCGCGCAACGTCGCCCCAGTACCGTCGTGATAATACGGACCTGTGAGCGCGAGATGACGAAGTGTTGGAATCCGAAAGCGGCCAATATCCGCCGGCGCGCCAGTCAGCTCGTACAAGCCTTGTCGAGAATTGGGGTACAGACCTCCGTCGATAGAATAAAGACCTGTGTTGAACCAACCGTGACGATCATGAGTCGGTTGATCAAAATCAACACCACCATGGCAATTCGAACATGATGTCCGATGGGAGAAAAAAAGTCTTTCACCCCTTTTTGCTAACTCGCCAATGGCGGTTGAATCGCCAGCCAGGTAACGGTCGTATGGTGCATCGTACGTGCCCAGCGTAGAGACAAATGCTGAGATTGACAGTGCCAGTAGCTCAATGTCTAACGCGGGGCTATCCAAGGTCGCGAGCAACTCTTGATATCGAGGGTCTCCATTGAGTTCATCAAGCATCTCATCGATTAACTCAGAGGCACCCATTTCAACGGGATCGCTGCCCAGAAGAGGAACCAAGATTTGCCGCTCGAGACCAATGAGATTTGGATCGACCCAACTCAACGCCCTGCGTCCGCTGACATTGAGCAAGGTCAACGTATTTCGGGGGTGCACGGCCTCAGTCGTGCCGACAGCACGGACAAACCCATCGGTGAAACCTTTGGCCTGCTCGTGACAAATTCCGCATGAACGGTCGTTATTTAGGGATAATCGACGTTCGTAGAACAAATGTCGCCCAAGCTCGATGAGCGGTGACGAGACACGGTCGACGGTGTAACCGGCCTCGGTCTGGCATCCGGTGGTCAGGATCAAGAGCAAGAAAACAGAAAAGGTAAGGGGTGAGCTCGAGTTCAGCATGATCTGTCGCGCACAATCGGCAATCTTAATCTAATTTAATAAAGGACAGGCGCACTGGCTCAGTGGCTTCGCCGGTGATTCGAACTGTGAATGAGCCCCAAGCATGATACAGATGGCGCTGTTCGGTGAGTCCGGATTCCTCGCAGGCCCCATTCCAACTCAGACGTTGAGTCTGCTCGACATCACAATTATCATCCAAAATCATCAGGGATTGTTGATAGGTCAAAGACGAACTGATGGTGACCGACCAATCGGGTATTTCGAGAGTAAAATAACCAATTCCAGAGTCGGGTAGCCGGACAGAGAAAGCTGTTTCAGGCTGCGGAGTCACCACCACCTGCCCAGCGGAACTCAAATCCGAGACAGCGATCAATTCCATCGGAACAGTATCCAAAAGAGTACAGGCGGCCTGCGCCAGGGCATCGTTAGGTCCAACGGGGAGTTGAGGCCGTCCCATCGGCGGCTCACCGCTCATCTGGCCGGCCATATCCCCTAGGGTGAGAGACTCATCGGGAATACAGTCATCCGGGCGCGCATTATGATCGCCGTCGCCATGAGAGGTCGCGTTATCACCACAGGCTGAAAAGTTCAGACTCAAAATCGCCAAAAAAATACATTTGTACAGTCTCATCATGTCGAGATAACTCTCATCGTCAAGGACTCGTTTTTGACATTTATGGACACTCGGACAACTTGCACACAGTTGTGCGTGTCAGTTACAGTTAACACAAACTGATATCTCTACACCAAGGTTGTAAGCAACTTTACGACGCTGGACATTATCTCTCTTGATATGAGTCAGCTCCATGGAATGTATCTGGGGCGACCGTCGGGTTAGCGTAGGATGGGTGACTGAACCGTGAGGAGTAAAATGGCCGAGCAAAACTCAGCTTGGAATGGGCACCTGCACAGCTGTCTGTCGACTAAAATACGGTTGGTGGTCATGAGCGTCCTCTGGTTTGCCGGTGGCTGTGGTGGCGAGGACCGAGGCGCAGACGAAAACCTAGACGTTCGTATTGAATTCACCGTCACCGCTGGCGGGCTCCCGTATCAATGCGGCCATGTGGTCGATAATTTAGGCAAAGAGGGTGCAGCGCTGGCGATTACAGACATGCGGTTCTACATCCATGATGTGAGGCTTATCAACGGACAAGGAGAGGCCCAACCCGTCACCCTAGTTGATGATGGCGTTTGGCAGAAAGACGGCGTCGCACTGCTCGACTTCGAGGACGGCTGCGCCAATGGTACACGCCAATTAAACAGCCGAGTACAAGGGCAATCTGTGGACGGGTCGTATACCGGAATACAGTTTCGAATCGGCATACCAAACCAGCTCAATTCACCAAGAACTGTACTTGAAAACAGGGGGAGTCCACTCAATCAAGCGTCCCTTTTTTGGTCTTGGCGTTCCGGCTACAAGTTCATGCGTGTCGATACAGACAGCGATTCATTTCGCTTTCACCTCGGGTCTGTTGGGTGTGATGACGACTTCAATTGCCGATTTGAGAATATTCCGACGATCACGATGAGCGGATTTGAATGGCAAACGCAGGTCGTCGACTTAGATATCGATCATCTACTGGAGGAGACGAACGTAGGCGAAAACACGGACGGCACGGCACCGGGATGCATGGGCGACCCGGATGATCCAGAATGCCGTGGCATTTTCGCGCGTCTCGGACTCGGAACAGCCGAGACCACAGCCTTTTCAGTGCGGGCTAAGTAAGGCCATGATAGATGTTTAATCAGCCCACTGGCGACACCACACATCGACGCCTCCTGTTGAGATCGATTATGGTCTGCCTGTTGCCCGTAATCGTACATTGTGGCGGTGGCGACATGGAGACACCCGAAGAGCCCTTCCAACTTCAATTCCCCGATCATTTTCCAACTGTTTTTCTACCTGATGATAACCTGCCCAATGCAGCGAAGTTAGAATTGGGTCGTTTTCTCTTCTACGACCCTTTGCTCTCGTTCAATGAGTCATATTCTTGTGGGACGTGTCATCAGCAAGCCCTCGCCTTTACAGATGGACGACCGGTTGCACTTGGCGCGTCCAACGAAAGCCATAGTCTCGGGTCCATGTCCCTTGCCAATGTCGCCTACGGGGCGACCCTGGGGTGGGGCAATCCAACTCTAACCTCGTTGGAAGCACAGGCCCTGGTCCCTATGTTTAACGAAGAACCGGTCGAGTTGGGACTGAGTGCTCTCACAGAGCAAGCGTTGTTGGACAGACTACGCGCTGAGGACCGCTACCAGCGTTTGTTTCCGAGGGCTTTCCCTGCGGATAGTGATCCGTTGACAGTGGGCAATATCGTCAAAGCCATCGCCACTTTTGAGCGGACAATCATCAGCGCCAACGCACCCTATGACCGCTATTTAATAGGAGATCGAAGTGCCCTAAATGAATCCGCACTGAGGGGAATGAATCTGTTTTTCTCAGAACGCTTGGAATGTTTTCATTGTCATGGTGGCTTTGCATTCAGTGATTCCGTGAAAAGTCCTGACTTCCCATTCACCGAGAGGCCATTTCATAACAATGGCATGTACAATGTCGGTGGATCCGGTCGTTATCCGAGCAATCAGGGTGTCTATGAATTAACCAGTGAGAGGCAAGACCTGGGGAGATTCAAAGCGCCGACCTTACGAAATATTGCTGTTACCGCCCCCTATTTACATGACGGCTCAGTCGCGACGTTGGAGGACCTGATTGACCTATATGCCAACGGCGGCCGGCAGATCGTCGATGGGCCGAATGAGGGAGACGGCACAACACACCCCAACAAGAGTGTTTTTATCGTCGGCTTCATTCTCAACGATGATGAAAAACAGGACCTGATAGCATTTTTAAATTCGCTGACGGATGTAGAGTTTCTATCAAACCCCGAGTTAAGAGACCCGTATACGGATGCAACAGATTGAAACGTGCTCTTCTTTTTCTACTGCTCGCAACGAGTATTTTGTCCTGTCGAAATCAAATTGGCAGTCCATGTAAGAAGAAGGGCGACTGCGCACTGGGACTCTATTGCGACCTTGAAAGAGAGCTCTGCGATGACCGCGGTAAACTACTCAAAAAAAAGGCTGAGAAAATCTACATCTATCCGATTCCTCCGAAAACGACCCCAGCTCAACCGAAAGTCGCGCCTCTAAACGGCCCCTGAACACGGAACGCTAAGAGTTCGTGGCGACCGTCTGACGTAACCACCTGAACGGAACAAAACTCTACACGTGTACTTGAAGGGGGACATCGTGCAGAGACTTATCGTAATCACCGTCATGTTTTTCGCTTGGGGGGCGCAGGCGCACAAACCCAGTTTTTCCGACGGAGAGTTCAAATCGCTCGAGTCCGCTTGGCAGATCGAAAACATAGCCACATCCATTGTCTTGTATCATCAAGTCACCTGCGATTCAGGGCACCTATGGCTTGAATTTGATTCCATCGGCGACGAAGACCTGTTCGTTCAGTTGGGTGTCCCTGTCATCGACCGACTCTCGGACTACCGACCGTCCGTCGCGATACTGGCCCCCGGCTTACCGACCTTGACTGAGACCGTGCCTTTCGACGTACCCGATGGACTGGGAGGGGTGGTCTACCATTCCGGACCCGTTGAGACGCCAGAGGATTTCTACGAACCGTTTTCACAAACGGAATCGTGGATTCTCTTGGAGACGACCAAGCGGATTCAAGAGTCCGGGACAGGGTATGTCGTCGCCTGGGACCCCAGCGGAATGACTGGGAAATTATGGGTCGCTGTGGGCACCGTAGAAGACTTCAGTGATGTCGCGCCCACCGACTTTAGCTCATGGCTTGAGCAAACTCAGGCGTATCATGAAACAGGACCGTACTCAGATGCGGATGTAACCGAGGTCACCTGTCGGCCACAAGCGCCATCGGGCTCCAGTGAAAACGCAGCATCGGACGCCAATGGGGACGCAGCGTCGGGCTGTCAGACCGCACACCATGATACACGACCCAGTCTGCTATTTTTGGTGATGATGCTCGTCGCAGCAACAGCTTTTGGGCGGCAGCGCCGACTGTCTCGTTCGACCCGCATGCGCCAAAACCGCGCCTGAGGGCTAGGCGAGCACGCTGAAGTCCGCGAACACAACGTAAATCGCCAAGACGCAGACGATAAGAATCGCGCCCACCTTGTGTGCGTGCGGCCACGGTGTGATGTCAACATCGCCGCTATGCTCATGGACCCATGCCTCAGCTCGCGGTCGTAGGGACGTCATGACCAGCATAAGCAAGATGAGCAAGCCAAATACGGCGCCCAGGAAATGAAACTCATGCATGCGTGTAACAAGACCTGAGAAAGCGGGAACAAAGTAACCAAGGGCAATCAAAATAAAGCCCAGAACGAGAGCCAGTTTTGCTGCAACGGCGGGCACACGACGATTCAAGATGCCCAGCAAGACAACAGAAAAAATCGGGATGAAATACATTCCGTTCATTTTCTGTAGGTATCCGAATATGCTGTCCTGGCCGGCCAGCAATGGCGCTACACTCATGGCGATTAAGGCGACGATCCAACCAAAGCGTTTGCTGACAACAACCACCTTGTCATCGCTGGCCCCTCGATTGACCAACTTCTTGTAGATACCGAGGCTGAACAGCGTAGAGACACTGTTGAGAGCAGAGTTAAACGAGCTCAAGATGGCACCGACCATGACGGCCGCAAAAAAACCAACCATAGGCTTTGGCAAAGCGTTCCGAACCAAATGACCGTAGGCATCATCCGCTTTTATGGAGTCTCCATAGAGATGGAATGCAATCAGCCCGGGTAGTACAAGGATCAATGGGCCGAGTAATTTCAGTCCACCAGCCATGAGTACACCTTTTTGGCCTTCGGCCAGATTACTGGCCCCAAATGTACGTTGGATGATCTGCTGGTTTGTACACCAATAGAAGAGATTCAGAAGCAACACACCGGTAAACAATGTGGAGAATGGCACCGATTGAGACGGTCCACCAATTGAGTTCATTTTCTCCGGGTTTGCCTCCTGCATCAACGCCAGAGCTTTGAAGATCCCTTCATCGCTAATGAGATTAAGCCCAAAGATGGTGATCATGATGCCACCGACCAAAAGGCCAAATCCGTTGATGGTGTCAGATACAGCAACCGTTCTCAAGCCGCCGTAGATTGCATATACAGAGCCGATTAGGCCGACGAGCCAGACGGTGAACCAAAGCTGCCCTGACTCAGTCTCAATCCCTGTCAAAGTCTGTAATTCGAGCATGCCGTTGAGACCTTTAGCGCCCGTATACAAAATGATTGGCAAAAGAAGGCCGGCGTAAGCGATCACAAAGATGAAAGTCGTAATGATCCGAGTCTGCTCATCAAATCGAACTTCGAGGAACTGAGGGACTGTTGTAATCCCACTCTTCAGAAACCGGGGAAGAAAGAACAGAGCCATCAAAACCAGAGCAATGACGGCAACAACTTCCCAAGCCATGACGGAAAAGCCATCTCTAAACGCCGCTCCGTTTAAGCCAACCAATTGTTCGGTGGATAGATTGGTGAGCATCAGAGAGCCTGCGATAAATCCGGCTGTCAGCGTACGACCACCCAGGAAATACCCAGTTGAGCTACCGTGGTCGTCGTTTTTGGTCATTACGAATGTAATGAGCGCCACGAGACCTGTGAAAAAGATAAAGGTAGCTAGAACCATGTTCATATCCCTCGGGTGTTCGCGATTTTTTATGACACAATCAAAGTTAATTAAGGTGATTTCGAGCGGCACCATACCACCAGAAAATTGCTGGTCAACGCCTTTACTCAAATCCGGACCGCTGCCAGGAAGGGTTGAGCAGGCCCAGCTCAAAAAATAGTCTTGAATGCTTCTTCGCTTGACCTAACCACCCAAGCTGTAAACAGTGATGACCATCACACTATGGACAGATATTTTTCTCTGGAGAACATGCATGAAAATCTGGATCGTAACCTGCCTGACTGGGCTCATTCATATGGGCTGCGGCCATGGTTTATCGAACAGCAATCAAGATAATTTAGGCGAGGGGCGAATGAATCCGCCGAGCCGCTCCCAAATTCAACAAACACTCTCCTATAAGGACACCATCGGCTTCGCGGGCATCGACTCCCCTCATCTTATACTCCAAGATCTGATACGCATTTTGGACGACATTAAGCAGACGTTCGAAGAGAGCTCACCGAGTGCTGTACTCGATGCCCTGACAAAAATCTCGAGTCCGAAAAAGCGCGCGGAATTTATTGGCTTCGACCCGGCGACTGAAGACGGCTGGAAATCCATTGGAATTGACCCTGGACTGGGTCTGTATGTTGTCGGTGATAAAACCCTTTTCCAACCCAAAAACCCTATGATGTTCGGATTCGGCTTAGAGAGCCGCGAAAAGTTCCTTAAATACCTGCATTCAAAAGGTAAACAAATCCAATTCATTGAGGGGGCGAACGGCGTTGATACAGTCGTGGCAAACCAAAGGGTCATGGGATTGCTTGGCCAGCGAGGCCCTTACACCTATTTGTTCCCCATCTCGCGGAACACCAAGAATTTGGACCAGCTTAAGGTTGCATTCAGCGACTTCATAAAGTCGACATCGACCAATTCAGATGCCTTGGTAATCCCTGGGCAAGCCCGCGCAGCGCAGTTCATCGGACTGATAAATTTCGATCCCCTTTTTGACGTGATCAAAGGGATGGAACAAGGGCCACCAGCCGACATCGAATTTTATAAAAAGAAGCTTAAATCCTTTGGCGCAAGAAATGGATCAGGCGTGTTTGCAGCTCATTTACGCGCCAAAAAACCAGGCCAAGATACACTGCGGAAATTGTTTGGTGTACCGACAAAAATGACCACGGCAAAATTCTATGGACAGGATAAGTGGGCGTTGGCTCGGCTGTCTATAAACTGGCCGGAATTCTTCCAGGGTCTCGCCGAATTAATGCCCCCTTCCATGGCTCAACAGCGGATGGTGGTCACCATGGCGCAAACGGCCATCGCAACAAACATGGGGTTTAGCCAAGAGATATTTAAAGAGGCCTTATCTGGCCACATGATGTTCGGTTTAGATCTCTCTTCTATCAAAAGCGCTCAGCCCGAGATCTTATTTGCTGAGACTCGGGCGGTCATCGCCCTGGGAACTCATAACGCCAAAGCAGCGAAAGTGCTCTTCGATACAGTGATGTCAAAACTGGGGACCCATCCAGATCCCCGATTTATACCCAAAGCACAGAGATTCGGCGAATATGACGGTTACCATTGGCCAGCTGCACCGGGAAATCCAGCGTTGGTGTTGGCAGAGGATGCCGTTCTCATCGGTCCAAATGCCGCCAGCGTAAAACAAGCGCTCGAGCACGCCAAAAGCAACAACTTTGCCAGTACCAAATCCGGCGTCTCCATTCAGGCTAAAGGCATAATTATCGGATCCCATGTTCCCTATAACGATGTTCTAGAAATGATTGTCAGGATGGCGCGCTCGACCAATGACCTAAATCAAACCGAGCAAGAGAGCATCACGGCGCTGTCGAATCTGCTGGACCAATCCAAAGCATCGAAACCAATGGAGATGGCGTTAAAACTCGAAGACGGTGTCAAATTGAACTACGAAGGGGAATTAATCGGGACGCAGTTCGTATCGGGCATCATTTCAGCCATTGTCATCCCTGCTTTCACAACGCTTAAAAAGAAATCGATGAGCACCGAAGCTAAGGTGAATCTCCAGCGCTTAGCTATGGCGCAGCGTGCTTATTACGAGGCCGACAGAGCCGATCGAAACGGTAAGATTCTACCAAAACAATTTGCTGGCCCGTCCAAGCTGGTCCCCGGTAACCCAACCGAGTTCATGTGCAAAGATGGGCGACCCATTGAATTCAAGCCGACGCCAGAGACATTTTCCGCACCTGTTTGGCAGGCGTTAGGCTTCGCGATAGAGGACCCGTTCCGCTACGCATATCAAGTCGAAATTGAGGGCAAGGGTACACTGTCCAGATTCACCGTACGCGCCGTTGGCGATCTAGACTGTGATGGACAATTGTCTACCTTCGAACAGTCTGGCCGTATCCAAAAAGGGGGGGCTGTGTCGGTCGGACGGTCCTCAAAGGATGAACTCGAATAAGGCGCATAGACCCGGCTGTTCCCCCTGGCCTGGGATCGAGTTAGGCTGACGAATTAGCCTCGCAATTCTTGCGAATCCCTTGCGCTCTGCTGCGTTCTCATTCAAGCTCGCAAAGTGAATCGCTTAACTCGATAGAATCAGGGGGGACCATGCCACTTTCTAAGAAACTCGCCGCAGAATTTTTTGGCACATTTTGGCTCGTTTTTGGCGGATGTGGAAGTGCTGTACTCGCGGCTGGATATCCAAGTCTTGGTATTGGATTTGTCGGTGTATCACTGGCATTTGGCCTGACCGTCCTGACCATGGCCTATGCCGTCGGTCACATTTCAGGTGGTCATTTTAATCCTGCCGTGACCGTTGGTGCGTGGGCCGGTGGCCGCCATCCAGCAAAGGAAATCATTCCATATTGGATCGCACAGGTCATCGGCGCAATCGCGGCCGCAGCCGTCCTCTATACAATCGCAAGTGGCAAAGCAGGCTTTGATCTCGCTGGTGGTTTTGCATCAAATGGATACGGCGAACATTCACCAGACAAATATTCGATGACCGCTGCGCTGATTGCGGAAATTATTCTCACCATGTTCTTCGTCATGATCATCTTAGGCTCAACAGACAGCCGGGCGCCTGCGGGTTTTGCACCCATCGCCATTGGTCTCGGTCTGACATTAATCCACCTCATCAGTATTCCTGTTACAAATACATCAGTGAATCCTGCAAGAAGTACGGGGCCTGCTCTCTTCGTTGGTGATTGGGCAACGTCACAACTCTGGCTTTTCTGGGTTGCTCCACTGGTTGGCGCAGCCATCGGAGGCGTTCTCTATAAAGGCCTATTCGACAAGTCTGAATGAGCCACGAACCGTTTCAATTCATGACTGACTCATTCGACGCGCTCAACAACGATCCCTCGATCCTCTAGGAATCGTCTTGCTTTCGAACAGAGCGGTGCGTCAACGACGAGCAAATGACCTTGGAGCGTTCGCCCTAAGTAGGATGAAGCGACACTGAGCGTCTCAACAAGAGCCTTTGCATCCTTTGTAAGGACCCTGGATTTTCTCCGGATGAGCCGAACACAGTGGTGGTCGTATAAATAGAGTCCCCCTCGCCCCCTCAAACCAATCTCTTTCAAGAGAAGGTTTGGGGTCTCGCCATCAAGTATATTTTGTCGTTGCTCTGCTGTTAACATGATCTGCCTCACTCCAAACCTCGAATTGCACATGCCTTAACCAGACAGTCAGCTGTAGGCACATTAGAACCCCGTGATTCTACGGCTTTATTGCACAGCTTTTTAAGGCTGGTCTTATTCTTAGCATAGAAGAAATAATTTAAAATTTAGATCGATTCTAGCACTGAGACGTACGGATATCTGAGGACACAATCACGGGGAGGACCTATGAATCAAGTACGCGCTAAAATCCTATTCATCTCACTTGTTTTTGGAGCGTGGATTGGCGGATGTCAAATGCCTGAAGCGATGGACAAGGGGAGTCGTGCGGACATGGACAATGACAGCGATCCCCCCCCCATTCTCACTCACGATGGCATCGACAGCATACTCGGCCAACTCGACACGCTGACGCTGAGTGAACTGCCGGATGAATATCGACGCATTGCCAATCTAGACCATGTAAACCCGTCCCATTATCGCCATCGTAGCTTCTATGTCGTCAGACCCAGTGATCGTATGCGTTTAATTGTGGGTCATTTTAGAATCAAAGACTTCCTCCCTGACAGCAGCGCTGCAGATGTGCATGGCGATGAACAAAACCCCAATTTTAGCTGGCCAAAAGATTCAGAAGAAACCTACCTTTTCATCGATACCAAGTTGCTTCACCGACTCTTAGATTTAATCCTTGAGCTCAGGAAGCAAGATTATGACCACCAGGCTATGACGATTTATTACGGTTACAGGCCGCCGGCTCACAACCATAACATTCAAGGTGCTAAACGGAGTCAGCATCTGTATGGAAAAGCCCTGGACATGTGGGCTGGCGATGTCAATCGGGATGGACAGGCGAACATGGACGACAAGATGATCATTCTTAATATTCTCGAGAAAAAGATCTTCCGTGGGACTGGTGGGATCGGCCGTTACTTGGATGATCCGAGGGCCATACATTTCGATACTCGACGAAAAAAAGGCCGTTGGAACAAGTGACTCTCAAAACCGTCGGTCGCCGAGCGAGCTGGTTGGCAAAGGGTGAACACGTTCCAAGTTGACGACCAGCCCAGTATTGCCAGCGCCCGAGGCGTGGGCAAATTAAAGGGGCAGCTCACGGGGATTGAACACGCCTAACGCTCTCCGTAGCAGGTGGGAGAAATTGCTTTGCAGGAGTCAAATTCGACTCTGTCTTCGGCCGTACATATAAACTCCGCATCCGCAGTTATGACCATTTTAAACATGTCATTCTGACATTTGAGAATCTCTGCAGTGCTCGATGTGCATCCAATGTCCCTTAACATCTTGAAGTTATGGACGCACCCAGCGAACTGACATGCAGGTGAGGTGTCGTGGTTGTCTAAATCGCACGCCTCAGCCGTGTCGATACGTGTGGAATCGACCACGAGGTCTGCCTTATCTAAACACTCTTCTACGGACGACAAACAGTCATCCATCCCATGAGCTAAATCCGCATCTAGATAACAGCTACTGCGCATAGCAAAGATGTATTGTGGGAGCACCTGAGTGTCGCAAATGGCATTGATCTCACCGTCGGTGAGTGATTGAACAACGGTCTCTGTATCAAACAACTGATCTTCATTGTCCGGTCCATCAGTAGCCCCTTCATCACCACATGCGATGAGAGTGATTGAAACAGCGAAAAGTGTAATTAGATTAGCGAAAGAACCCATGAGGTCTGCTCCTGTGTTTTAAAATCGGTTGGGTATAAAGCAGGTGCCGTGCCAAATTTGATTAGATCAGGCGCTCTAGCCTCGAATTGAACGCTCAGCGCTGTATTTTGGAGACAACCAATCCCCAGCACGTGAAACGTCGTTCACACGCAAAGCATTAAAAGTGTAAACAGCGATTCACCATAGAGCGGGTCGGCGGATCGGAAACCAATGCGGTCTTGAGACCCAAAGGCCTGAGGGGGGGTCGACAGGCAATGAGCGAATCATAGCTTTTAACTCGCACCCAAAAGGAATGTCGAACGGATGAGCCGCCTCACCCAAACACTTCAAAGCACACAGAACAATAGGCAGGGGTCCATACCCAGGTTATTGCTCCATTTGCCCACGCACATAGTCACGGGTTGGATCATGACCTGTGTTGACCTCGAGGACGGCAACATTCAGGGCGTTTAAGGTCTCTAGATGAGACGGTGACAGCTGCTCACCAAGATCTGTTTTCACTTTTTCCGATAAGGCACCAAAGGCGGCCATGTAGGTTGTTTCTTCACCGGGTACTTTTTCCGTAAAAATACGCTTGAACATCTTTTTGACGGGCTGTTTTACACCTGCCCGAATATCATCTACCAGATCGTCAATGAGGCTGCCTCCATCAGGTCTCTGCCGTCTGAGTAGAGCCAAAGCCTCTTCTTTGCCCGCATTGAAGACGTCGTTCGCCCTATCGGCCTCATCATCGGTCAGCTCCAATTTCTCGGCTAACTTATCCATGGGGGCCTTCCATTGACCCGCCCAATTTAATTCCGATTTCTTCCGCTTTAATTGCTTTAGCTTCTCGTCAACAGTCTGCTCAACACGCTTGACCAACTCATCGGAGAGCCCGGCATTCTGCCCATCCGCGGATGGCATCGGACGGTCTACACCCGATGAGCCAACCCCGGCGCGACCACCTGCACTTTTGATTAATTTAATCCGTCGTTCGAGACCGTTTAAGCGGCGATCAATCTGCCCGTTCATTTGGTCGAGCTGTCGATTAAGCAAGCGGACCTCTGCTTCCAAATCCAAAAGTCGTTGTGAGTCAATCTTTGCTTGTCCCGACGGTGTGTCCGGTTTTTCTGCGGGCGTTCTCCCACTGACCAGCCAATAAACAAAACCACCGGAAATCAAGGCGACCAGAATCAGCTTACTTAAATGCATCCACACAATATGGCTCCCTCAAGTTCTCTTGGACCAGGCAGACGATAGGGACGAACTTAAGCAATAAAACCTAGAACTCGACATCACAAGCGTCTGGTTTTATTCGCCTCAATGGAGTCATCTTCACACACTCTAAACTCGAACGAGGAGTTCCAAAAGCTTAAGGTTGAGTGCTTTCGATTATGGGTTGCTCCACAGTCAGCAGCATTCCACTGGTCGGCGCACAACCCGACTCGCATCCTTGAATTTGACCTCTACACTCGTTATATCGATCGAGCAATTGCTCGAGATTTTGGCCATTGCCTCCACCATTGCCTCCACCGCAGTCTTGCGGACAGGAGTTGCGATGAGTCTCAAGCGCATCGCACAACCCATCCCCGCACCAATCGAATCCATTGGGACGTCGTTGGCAGTCTCTTGGACAGAGCATGGGATTGTTTTGCTCTATAGGGTCGCAAAACCCGTCACCGCACGGATGTGGTCCCGGGTCTTGCCCGCCTCCAGCATCTTCATCGTCATCTGCGCCTGCCTCCATGCAGGCCACTAAGTTTTGTTCGCATTGTACACTGCACTCATCGGTGATTCCGAGACAACTGACAGTCCAGTCCATGTCCTGTAAAGACTCAGAATGACCCCGACCTACATCAGGAAAACTGAGTAAAGTGGCTTGATGACCTTCCCGGGCTAAGCGGGTATACATTGGACGAGCCGTGGGGAAGAGAAAGTCGTCTTCATAGGCCATGACACAGACTCGACGCGCCGGGTTCGTCGAGACCGGGTATGCGGGAAAGTACTGGCAGTCGTTGCATGGAGCGATGCGTCTGCAATCTTGACCGTGTTCCAGAAAAGCTGATCTGCGACAAACACCTTCCATCTGTGGGAGAGGTTCGGTCTCACCGGCTACGAAAAGACCTGACCCGCCTTGCCACACACCGGCAATTGCATCGGGAAAACAGATGCCGGCATATGCGGCAAACATGGAATTCTGACTGAACCCGCCTGTAAAAACCCGCGTTCGATCAACAAGCCCCTGCCCTGCTAAACGGCCTATTGTGTCGAGCATACCTCGTAAATAGGGGATGTCTTTTGAGTCCTCATCAGCGCAAGGAGTCGGATTTTGATCGTTGCTGACGCCGTCATTTCCAAAGGTCCAGTTGCCGTCTGTCGACGACGCACACACCGCGACGAAGCCATACCGATTAGACGCGTCAATGAGGCTACTTCGGGATGTGCACCCCCCTTGAGCCAGTTGATTCTCCGCATAGCAATTCATCTTGATGTAGACGGGCATGGGCTCATCACGATCTGGGGTATAGATTGTAAAGCAGCGCGACTGGCCTGCGACGGTCCATTCATAGGTGGTAAAACCGGCCTCGTTGCTGCAGGGGCATGCACCCATTTGTCCGCCCACACAGGCTTGCGGTCCATCGGGATCCGGTTGTTCAACTGCGCCACCTGCGCCACCTGCGCCACCTGCGCCACCTGCGCCACCTGCGCCGTCTGCACCAGCTTCAGCGCCTGCGCCTCCGGCACCGCCTTCAGCACCAGCACCACCGACTCCACCAGCACCACCAGCACCACCGACTCCACCAGCATCACCGATTCCACCAGCACCACCTGCGCCGCCGACTGCTCCTGCGCCACCTGCGCCGCCAACGCCGTCTGCACCAGCTTCAGCGCCTGCGCCTCCGGCACCACCTGCACCACCTGCACCACCTGCACCACCTGCACCGCCGACTGCTCCTGCACCACCTGCGCCGCCGAC
>MDTC01223391.1_pt1 | contig 22369 bp, 18 predicted proteins | sample 811181 | NCBI WGS metagenome assembly MDTC01 (sample SAMN05326644, study PRJNA326480) | marine metagenome | isolation source: seawater | place: Pacific Ocean: North | collected 2011 | reverse complement strand
GAAGACCGTAACGGTAATGGCGTCTTAGATAAGGAAGTTAATATACTGCCTTTTAAAATTGGTTTTATCGATAGTGAAGAAAATTCAATTAGCCTTGAAGGAATTAAAAATGTTTCTCAAACTGAAGATGATGATACTCTTGATATTACATTAAAAATCAGTGATGCTAAGCGGCTAGAGACAGCCTTAGACTTAAGTTCTTTGTCGCTTAATATGTCTGAAGGGGCATTTAGGGATACGAACTATAGCTCTTTTGCGGCGTCTTCTATTGCTATGTCAACCAGTCTGGATTCACTACCTTTAGTAGCAGATTCAGCTGCGTATGATTATGCAAAGAATGAATTCTATATATATTTTCGTGATTCAGAAAATTCCAATTTTGATATATCTTCATCACCAGCTCCGGTTTGGAGTAAGATACAAATTTATAATTCTTTAGAATCCTTTTCATTGACTACGGGGACTCCTTCTGCAAGTGGGAATTATCTGAAATTAAAGGACCTCTCTCTTGGGGTGCTGGCGCAAATTGAGAATCTGATTAACTATGATGAAAACGGGAATTTAATTGATTCTGTATTTTGCTCATTAGATGGATATACTGTTTATGACCGTTCAGAAAATGGTAACGTTGCGGCCCCTAAAATTCCAATCAGGTTTTATGCTGGTTCTACATCTTCAACCTATGCGGCACCGAAGCCAGATAAAGATGACTCTGGTGGATTTGTTTACTATGATGCTATTGATAACCTTTTATCATTTACATGGGATACAAAGATAGCAACTTTTGGTGGTGTAGATGTTCCAGATGATGATGAGATAGGAGAAGACGATTTTAGTGACCTTTCGGGTATTTCTTTGTATGATCATCAAAATCAAGATACGCTTCAATTGTCATCTGGTAGGATTTGGCGATCAAGCAGTAAAAAAACTATTTATGTTGAATTAAGTGAAGTTGATCAGGTTTTAGTTGAATCAAATGTTAATAAGGACACACTTCATTTTCTTTTAGAATATTATGCATTTGCGTCGACTAAAGATAATGGGACACCTGAGATTACACGAGATTCCACGGCTTTTGTAGATTATGCATCAGACTTAGATGGGCCTGAAATTATAAGTGCCCAGTATGATGTTGATTCCAAGTCTTTTAAAATGGAATTTAGCCAGCCAATATCTAAATCAAATATCTCTATTGATGGTTTAGGTTTTCAAAGTATAGATGCAGCATCTGTCTTTGATAGCTGTTTGGTGACATCATCAGATTCAATGGTAAATTATTCTACCGAAGTAATCATTTATTTGTCTGACGCTGGTCACTCAATTCTTAATGGTATGGATAACAGTGATAAAACATCATTTACCATGTACGCAGACACGAATACCTTTATAGGTTTGGATAATGCGTCTAATGCTAGTGACACTATTGGTGTTGATTATGGAAGCAATTTTTGGATCACTAGTTTTGAAGCTTTTCCTTCTGTAACCGCACAACAATTTTGCTCTATTGGCTACATAGGGTCTCAATGTGATATTTATGTGGATGTAGCATCAAAAGCTAGTTTCACAGATTCAATATTAGCAGTGATCGGTCAAGCCTTTGAAGATACTGTGCAGTTTGATTCAACTGTTGCTCAATATGGTGGTCTAAATGTTTCAATTGCATCGACAGTACGATCATATGCTGGTAATGAAAATGATATTGATGAAAATGGCAAGGTTGTTTTTGTATTTACAGATATTTTGGATGAGTTTGGTCTAGGGCGTAATGATACCCAGAGCAGCCTTTTTGTGCATGGATACAGTACTCCTGATGATACTGTTGCTAATGGTCAATATGCGAATGGCGGAGAAATTATTTATATTGATACGAACCCGTTAGATATTACGTCTGCGAATAGCGATAAGAATATCTTACTTCATGCTATTACACATGAGTATACTAAAATGGTTATTCAGCATAATAAGCCAAATGAAGAACCATGGATATTAGAAGCAGTGGCGCAGTTAATGCAGAAAAAAATATTTGGGAATTGTGTGTTTTTTGGTGAATCCACAACGCCTTCTACATCGACAGGAAATCAATTAACGTACTTATCAACTGGCGTCAATAAGCTCAAAGGTAGAACGGATCAATATAATGTTAACATATTTTTTACCTATCTTCAGGAAAAGTTAGCTGCTAGTAATCTACCAAATGAGCCAGAATGGAAGATTGTTAATTATATTTGTGATACTAAACAAGTGGGGGTTAGCAGTGTAGATACAGCCTTGGTTGCTGTAGGTGCTTCTAAAACTTGTGCAGATTACTTTGCAGATTATGGGATGGCCTGTTATTTAGATTTAGCAAACACAAACAACAATTATAATGGTATATATACTTTCGATGCTCTCAACCTTGAGTCAGCTCCGTCTGGTAAGAGTGCAAGTGTGATCAAATGGGATAAAGAAAATAATGCGCCGGCTCCATTTATGTTTAAAAATATTGCACCGTGGTCCTACAATTGGGTTATTATGCAAGGATATATTGTAGATATTGAAAAAAATCTTATTCCTAAAAGCCCTGACCTAAGCCCTACAGATACTTTGATTTTTAACGGATATGATGGCATCAAATTCAAGGTTAAAAAATTGGTGTTGAAAAGCGGGTATCTTGATGCAATGACAACGGATTATGAAGTTGTTGATTTTAACATTGACACTACCAATGGCTATGGGCAACTCCCTGTTACTACCAGTTCAGATTTTACCTTTAGGGAATTAGGAGTGACTATTGATGAAGATGGTGAAGAGCAACCGGATACGACGACGGGTGTACAACTTGTGATGCTTATGGTGGCAAAAGTTGATGATGCCCCTGCTCCGCCGACATCGGATTTTTGGATATCTAATATCACATCACAGCCGGATTTTAGTGATTTATATGGATTCCAAAATCAAGGAGCTCCAAACCATCTTGATTTGTTTGTTATTAGTCAGCGAGCCGTTTATGATTCAGTTGGCAATGAATCTGCGGCGGTACTATTTAATACAGAGCGAGATTCAGGTGAGTTAGTTTTGAGCATTTTAAACGATGATATTGACGGTTTTCGATCTTACCACGCTAGTTATGAAATGACTGCTGATTTGGATTATACATTTATTTTTGAAGGAACAGATGCATCTGGAAACCAATTTATACCAGATTCATTATTGGTCAGTACTGTGTTCTATAATGTGAATAGTAGATCGGTGATGCGTGTAGGTGAGTCTAGTTTAATTTTAGAGCCAGGGGCTATGCCCATTAATCAGTTTTTAGCGGGCATGGTATTCCCAAATAAATTCTTAAATAATTTTCCTTTAGGTCTTTCTCCTGTTTCTGAGATTGTATCTTTTGGGCCTCAAGATAAAAAAATAAATCGCCCTTCAATGGTCTCAATTTATAGTGGTGAATTGACAGATAATGCAAGACTATATCAATATCATAATAATCAGTGGCATAATATAGGCGGGGATATTCATAATAGCTTTATATCAACAGAGACAAGTGTGCTTGGGAAATTTGTAGTATTAGAAGGCGATGGGCATTTGCCTCAATCAACTCAACTCGTGATCCCCGGTGAATTTGCCTTACACCCAAATTATCCGAATCCATTTAATCCAGTGACAACTTTATCCTTTTCGATACCAGAAGTATCTGATGTATCTATAGTTATCGTTGATCTTTTAGGTCGTACAGTATGGTCTCAGCAGAACTATAATTTAAACCCGGGACTTCATCGAGTTCTGTGGGAAGGTAAAAACAAAACTGGGAACCCTGTTTCAAGTGGTGTGTATTTTATTGAAATGAAATCAAATGAATTTGTTGCTCATAGAAAAATTTTATTAATGAAATGATAACAGTTTTTAAGAATAAATTAAATTTATTAATCATACCCCTGTTATTACTTGCAGTAGGTTGTGGAGATTATCTTAGTGATGATAAGTATCTTAGTGGAGAAGCAGAATCTTATGATGGGTTTATGGAAGAAGGCTGGGCACAGTTCAGTTCTGGGGATTATGAAGCAGCAGCGATTGCATTTCAATCTGCAGCGGAAAGGGACGCGACTCAACCAGAAGTTTACTTAGGACTGGGGTGGAGTCAACTGCGGTTAATGGACCTTGCGAACGCTGAATCCAATTTTCAGAAAGTGCTTTCATTTGCATTTTTAGATGAAGCGAATACTACATCATTAACTAATGATGCGAATGCTGGTTTAACATTTTTAAAGTTAGCTACTAGCGAATATGCGAGTGCAATTAGTTTTGGGAATATGGTTCTCGCTCAGAATAGTGCTTATCAATTCAGTAAAGATAATACAATTGATTCCCAATCTTTATTAATTGCAATTGCGGAAGCCCATTTTTATTTAGACCAAATTAGTGATGCGTTTACTATAATGATTAGTTTGGGAATATCATTTTCCACTGTTACTGCCGCAACTGATGGAGGAACGGTTCAGGCGTACTATTCTAATTCAGCGATTGATGGATTAGTGAGTGCTGCGGTTGATAGTGTAGATCATCTTTTGATTACGGTTGAAAGTGCTATAGTTTCTGGTTTAAGTTATGATATTGCAGAAATCTATGAAGGGACCATTCAGTTTGATATTATAGGGAACCCCGTTCCATCATTGAATAGTGCCATCATAGTAGAATATTATTATACCACTGATTATGCAGAATTTTTGGTTGAACTAATTTCTAAAATAACACAATAAAAAAAGGAGCAAGATCAATATGAGAAAAACGATACATATTTTTCTTACTAGTGCATTGTTAATAGGCTCTTCTGCTTTTGGATTGGATAATTCAATTCAACAAAAAAGCAGTCAGCAAACAATGATTGTCGAAAAAGACATAGCTCTAGATAAAAAATCAGTTCGCAAGAATCCCCGTTTTGAAAAAGCGGAGAGCATTGTAGCTGAAAAACAAAACCGGGTACAGTTTTTAATGCCTGGTGGTCGTGCAATCCCCAATGCTAAAGTCATTGATAGATTTGGGGCTGATGCATTTAATGTTGATAACTCAGACATGATTCCTCTTCCAAAAAATAATCGGAAGAGAGATCATAGAGAAAATATTTCTAGAGATGAGCTTTGGAATCTTTCTCATGTTAATGAGGGAGATGCATACTATTATCTAGGTTCAGGTGCAGCAAATGATACATTTGCTACGGTTTTTACACCTGCAGCGCCCTGTGTTGTTACAGAGGTATATTACCAGTGGTTTAGCGCTGGGAATTGTATTGCTTTTGGAGCAGACTATGGTACAGCAAGGAATGTAGCTGGAGCTGAAACAGGTGATTGCTATAATATCGCTCGTGGTGATGCTTTTTACCTTGACGATAATGCAGATACTGTTTGGGCGACACCTGTAGGTGCCGCTCGTACTACTGCAACGCCGAATACTATCGCAGGTTATGTATCTGATTGGTCTGCTGATGCAGCATTAGATATCGGTGGTACATTTGTTGTTGGAGACAGTACAGATCTTTCAGCTGTGGATCAATTTGCAATTGTTACAATTAAAGGTGGTGATACACCACAACCATTGGCAGCGAATACTGACGCGATTGGTGCAACTTCAACCTATACATGGTTTGGAGGTCCTTGGACAGAAGGTAAATGGGGTGCATATAATGCGATCATTGATAATATGGTTTTAGTTAAGGTTACATATCCATGGGGAGCTCCTATTGCTGTAGCATCTATGGGGCAGCCTTCTAATACATATGATGTAAGTGGTACTCGTACGATTGAAGTAGACTTATTTGATGATGAAGGCACTAACGGAATGGCTCTTGATGAAAATGATACTCTTATGTATAAATATGTACTAGGTGATAGTACTCATTCTGGAACTCTTACTGCTTCAAATGCAGTAGCGGCAAATGGTAATGGTATTTATACTTTTGATATTGAATACAGTCTTATGGCTGGTGATTCAGTGATGTATTGGGTTGAATTAAAAGACAATGATGGTTTAGAGTCTTCATCTATGATGCAAAAGTTTAAGGTTGTATCTCCTCTAAGTCCAGCATCAGATATATTAGTCGTAGTTGATAATATTGATGTTGATCAAGAGTCAGTGCTATATGATGCAATGGATAATTCAGGCTTTGTATATGAAGTTTGGGATGTTCAAATCAATAAAGGTATTGATGCATCTGTAATCAATTTTGGTTGGAGCAATATCATTGTCTCTGGCTGGGGAGTTTCATCAGTCCCTGCGACAGCAGACCAAGATGATCCAGGGTATGGAGATTTTGTAGTGGCTGGACATAACTTAGTGTTAATGGATATGGACCATTTTTATGGTCACGGTCTGGATGCTGAGCCAACGTTTGCTGAAGGCGACTTTATGTATGATGTTTTTGGTTTAGCTTCAGGAGTTAATGATCCGATGGATGATGCTGGCGAAAACTCTCTGCATGGTGATACGTTAACAGTATATGGTGCCGGAGAGACTGCTTTAGATGAAGACTGGACTGATGGGTATGATCAAAACCATACTATATTAATGACATCGGGCTGGACAGATTTAATGGTAGTTGGTGAAGCAACCGAATTATTCTATGATGAAGAAGATAATGTAGTTGGTGCATCCATGACTCATGACAATGGTGGAACTGCTACATATTTATCTTTTATGCCAGAAGCTGGCGTGATGTGGGATATAGATGATGGTGGTGACACCTTAGGTTGGGATATTAGTCATGTCGATCTATTTTTTGATGGAATGCTTGAATTTCTTGGTGCTGTTTCTCCACCAAATGTATATGTAGATGGTACATCATCTACTCGTTTTGGTGTAGCTTCAGGAACTTCTACTGCGACTATTAATGGGTCTGCAGAAGATGGTGATGGTGAACTAGCTACCGTACATGCTATCTATGATATTGATGGTACTGAATATGAAGTTGCTATGACGGATAATGATGATGGTACTTTCACTGCTACTGTTGACCTAACGGGTTGGACAGACACAAGCTATTGTACATATTGGGTTTCAGCAACTGATAATGATGGTTTAAATCAAACATCAGGTTTTGGATTTTTCTGGGGTACAACCCATGCACCAAGTGGTAATTCTGTACTCTATATGGAAGACAGTTATGGCCCTTATGCGGGTTATGGACCAGCAGATGCTGATTCAATCATTATGGCAAACATGGCTGCTGCTGGAGCAGAGTATGATAAATGGGTAGTTTGGGATAATTATCAACCAGACTATGCATCGGTACTTATGCACTACGATGCTGTTGTTTACGCAGGCGTACTTGACTGGACAGCAAATCCAGCTCCAGCTGATGTACATCCATTAGGTGAATTCGTAGACAATGGTGGTCATTTGCTCTACAGCTCTGAAGAGGCAATTGGTACATGGACTGACTGGACAGATGGTTATATTCCAGGTGGCCATTTTGCATATGATGTATTAGGAGTTGAATGGGTCTTAAATGATGTTGGCTATGATACAGTTCTTGCATGGGACACAACAGAAGTGACGGAAGGGTTTGATACAATGGATATCGCTCTTAATTGCTTCTCCTATCCATATGACTGTAGTTATAATGATATTATGGATCCATTGTACTATGGAACTGATGATCAATTACCAAGCCCTTTTGCTGCGTATGATTCTAATCTTCCTTCTTGGACAGAAGGTCTTTATTACGCATCGTCACAGCATGGTAATTCTGCATTTCTACCATTTAATATGTCAATGTTACCCGATGCTCATCAGCAATTACTTTTAACTAACTTTTTGACATGGACTTCCTATGTCTCAAATGATGATGTTATTAGTATGCCTACTGAGTTTGCATTACATCAAAACTATCCAAACCCGTTTAACCCAGTAACAAATATTAGATTTGATATTCCAGAAGTTTCAGATGTGAATATCACAGTCTTTAATGTTCTAGGTAAACAGGTAAGTTCTATTGATCTGAATTCAATGAACCCAGGTCAACATAATGTAAATTGGACAGGGATTGATAAAGCAGGTAAAGCCGTAAGTAGTGGTGTATATTTTTATACCATTAGAGCTGGTGATTTTTCTGCAACTAAAAAGATGATGCTTTTAAAGTAAAAATATTTACTTTAAATAATAAAAAAGGGCAGGTTTTCCTGCCCTTTTTTATTATAAGATAATCGATTAATCATTATTCAAAAATAAGATTTAACATATTATATAAATCAGGATTTTGTAAATCCTTTCCTAAATAAATTTCTTCATGGTCTTTCATCAATATCATTTCCCAGTGCAAATGTGATCCTGATTTTGTTCCTAATGTACTTTCACGCATTCCTGTATTTCCGGATCTTCCAATTACCTGGCCAGATAATATTTTTACACCAGGCTTAATAGTATCTTCAATAGAAGATAGGTGGGCATATATGGTTATTGACCTGAAGCCCGGTACTAAATTAAAACCATGGTCAATAAAGATTGCTTGACCAAGAAGAACACTGTTAAATATATCAGAAGGTGTATGCCCAACCTGAGAACTTGTTTCAAGTAATTGTTCTCTGAAATCTGCTGGTACTTCTTCAAATTCTAAATCAGCTCTAATCACGATACCATCTGCAACGGATTTTACTGGGGTTCCCCAATTTGCAAAAAAATCGATGCCTCTATGTATTCCATTTCTATAGTCTCTCGGAGCATTTGGAAGTCTCATAGCTCTTTTGGGGACAGGGATACTATCGCAGGGTAATTTTAATTTTAATGATTGAACCCAATCAGGATTGAATGTTTTAATTAATGATACTTCATTACTAGGTTTGATTGTTGATAGTACATGTAGTGGAGAATTATTTTGGCTATTTATAGATTGTCCTTTTATAAAAGAACTAATTATTAACAGATTAAATATTATTCTCATTTAACTTGATTAATAAGATAGTTTAAGCCTTCAGAGCATGCATCAATTGGCTGCCCAGAAAAGGATTTCATATTTTCTCCGGATAGAATGGATTCTTTTTTTGTTGTGCCAAAAGAATAAGGATCCTCAAAATAGATCACTGCTGTTGGAAGGTTAATTAATGTAATGGTTTCTACGATTGTCCAATTAGACCTTGCCCATGAAGTAGGAATAATTAATAGAGAATCATATTTAATACGATTTCTTTGTAAAAAGTTTATAGCCTGAAATTGTTTATGCGTTTGAAGTATTTTTGTTTCAATATTTACTTGTGAACAGAGCTTCCTAATGTGTTTATTTAGTTTATCTAAGGTGAGATTTTCACTACTTTGTTTAGATTTTACACCAAGTAAATTCAGGTTGGGTCCTTGTAAAATTAATATTTTCATCTTAGAGGAATAATATGTCCCAAAATATAACCAACTATAATTCCAATCAGAAGTGCTAGAGTAACAATTCTACTTTTTGCTAATTCGGTGGCATAGCCCTTTTTAATGGCAACACCGGAGACAACATACCCCATTGCATTTAATATCCAAAAAACTGGAATGGAAATAACATTAATAATCAATGGACCTATAAATGGAATCATGCCTATTAGAACGCCTATTCCTGCAAATATTTGTGTAAAAATACTAATTGTAAAAGTGGCAAAAAGAATAATTTTTTTATCAATACCATAAAAAAGTGATAACCCTATTATGGTTAGAGCAAAAATCCATCCGATAAACTGCTTTTTATAGATTTTTATAAATAAGATTTTATTCATTGAGTATTGCCATTACAGTCATAAAAGGATACTGTATTGATGCTTGCACTATCTTTTTGGGTTCTTTTTGTTTTACCCATATTTCTCTAACAAGATTTTCATTGATTATTTCATTCATAAAATAATCAGTCTTATTCAAAAACTGACCTTTTCGATCTGTTATTTTTAAATCTAGTCGAAAATGATCACACATAATAGAATCTTTATTCCAATACAGATTAACAGAATCAGCCCATACAAAACGAGCTTTACCAATTTGCCCTTCATGTTCATAATTAAACCATTTTGTGTCTAATTCGCTAAATGATTTATTTTGTACTATGGCAATTAAGGAAAAAATATTTAAGGTTTCATTTTTAACTTTAATTTTAGTTTTGTTATTATAAATTAAAAAATTATTAGAATCTAATTTTGCAAAATGGTTTGTTTTAAAAGACCCCTGCCTTATTCTTTTCCCCCATTGGATTAGCTCAAAAGATTTAGGGTTATATTTTGTAGTATATTTATTTTTAGCTGGCCAAACTGTATCAAAAATACCTCTATTTTGTGTTGAAAATATGATTTCCCCCTGATTATCAATTTTTTGATCAACATCTACAGCTGGAATACCAAAAATTGATACAGTATAACTTTGACTAATTAAAAAAGCAGATGTGAAAAGATGTATAATGATAATTTTCATTTTTTCCAATTATATTGATTTAAGATACCTGATATTGCAACAAAGGGTATGTAAAATGGTTGAGCCAATGACCATATTATATATGGGAAAAGTTTAATTTGTGTTTCAAATAATCTTGCACCACAATAAACCGTGATACCCTCAAAAATAAATTTTAATAAAAAAACAAATTTCCATTCATTTCCACCTAGAAAAATTGAAAGAAGAATAGAAAAATTTATAGAAAAAGCTAATGATAGAAATAAAAAAAATAGAGGCTCTTTTTCCCAATTTTTTTTAGAATTTGATGCCCATCGAATTCTTTGATTTAGAAATTCACCTATTGTTTTCATACCATATGTTGTCACAAAAGACGCGGGTTCAATATTAATTACAGCATTATTAATTTTAGAGATTGATTGCACTAGATACATATCATCACCTGAAACTTCATGTTTTACAGATTCAAATCCATTAATTAATTCAAAATCTCTTTTTAGGTAACCAAGGTTTTGACCTGTTCCAGACCAAAATTTATCCCACCCTCCGGCTCCTGTATTTGCAGCGATAATACCTAAAAAGTCTATCCTTTGATAATGATCAAAAAATGAATGGGCAATTACTTTGGAATATCCAATAGAAATCCCTTGGTTCTTTATAATACTGTAAGCCATGCTAGCGACCCATAATTTTCCAACTCTACAATCCGCATCTGTAGATAGTATTATTTCACCCGTTGCTTCATTAATCCCTTGTGTTAATGCATTTTTTTTAGGCATTATTTCCTGAGATGTCTCTGTAATTTTAATTTGTTTAATAAAAGAATAATTAGATTCCGCTTCTGATATAATTTCTTGTGTGGAATCTGTTGATCTGTCATCAATAATGATTACTTCTAACTTATCAGTTGGATATTCTTGTTTGACTAGGTCTTGTATTAAATTTGGTAGGTATGTCTCTTCATTTCTAGCTGCAATTATTATTGAAATAAATGGTGACTCTTTAAATGCATTAATAGGTTGATAGGAATGCTTAAAAAGGCCAACAATTATAAAAGATACAAAAGCAAGGTATGCACCAGTGCTCACTATGAGTATAAAAGCAATCATTTAAATTGACAGAAGTGATCCAGCAATAATAAAGTAAAGAAAAACGCCTAATATATCTATAGTGGTTGTTACAAAAGGTCCAGTAGCAACAGCTGGGTCAATATCAATTTTTCTTAAAATAAGAGGAATAATTGTACCAAACGCTACGGCAATTAACATAGAGCAACAAATGCTTAAGCCTACGACAACTCCCAACATCGGATCTGAATTCATAAACTTAAAATTTGCAAATATCCCTAGTAAAAGTCCATATAATACCCCCAGGATTATTCCGACTCTCAGTTCTTTAGCCAAGATTTTTAGTTCATTTCCAATTTCTATACGCCCTGTAGCCATGCCTCTAACAATAATTGTTGAAGATTGAGTCCCAATATTACCCCCCATTCCTATAATGACAGGGATAAAAGCTGCAAGCGCGATAATATTTTCTAACATATGTTCAAAAGTACCAATGATAGTTACAGCGATAATTCCCCCTATCCAAGAAGCAAATAACCAAGGTAAGCGAGCTTTAGCATTTTCCCAGCTTGATTTAAGCAAAATTTCACGATCTTTTCCTGCTCCAGCCATTTGTAAAAAGTCTTCTGTGGCTTCTTCTCGAATTACATCAACAACATCATCTACTGTCACAATACCAATTAAATGTCCATCTCCATCTAAAACGGGAACAGCTAAGTAATTATATTGAGCAACAATAAGAGCTACATCTTCTTGATCAGTTTCAGGGCGAACAGAATGAACCTTTTTTACCATTATATCTTTTAATAAGGTGTCTGATGGTGTAGTTGCTAATGCTCTAAGAGATGCAACACCAACTAGGCGATCATCGTCATCAGTTATGTATAGATAAAAGACCATTTCTGCATCCGCTTGATCTTGTAGAGTTCTTAAAGCATTTTCACAAGAAGTATTTTGGAATAGAGTGAATACATCAGTTGTCATCATTGCTCCAGCTGAATCTTCAGGATATCCCATTAACTCTTCTATCTCTTCTTGCTCTTCAGTATTCAATAGGTCTATAATTGCGTGAGCTTGATTATTTTCCAAAGTTCCTAATATATAACTTTGATCATTAGCGGAAGCATGTTCAATTAATTTTGCTACATCCTGAGGGGGCTTTCCATCTAGCAAATTCGCAATGAGTGTATCATCTAACTCTACCAAAAATTCTGCAGTATGGGCATCGTTATTCATAAGATTAAACACTTGTGTTTGTTGGTCATCATTAAAATATCGAAATAAAATAGCAAGATCAGCTGGATGTGTTTTATAAATTAATTTAATGAGATTTGTATGTGCATGTCGTCGTAAAAGGCGACCAAAAGTATCTCTTAGGATGGTTATCTCATGTTCAAACATTTCTTTTCTCATACTGCTGTCACCCTTGAATTATTGATCCCTTTAAATCCATAAACTAACCCAATGATAGCTAATACAATGATGAAGGGAGAGACATGTTCTCCCCAAACATAAAAACTATGTTCTTCTAAATTTGTAAAGGAAAATAACATGGCTCCACCATTATTCATACCATGTAAGATTAGAGGTGGTAAAACAGATCCTGTTTTCCAGGCTAAAAATCCTAATAAAATTCCTAGAAAGTATATTTGAATGAACCAATATGGGTTCATATGAATCATTGCAAACAATAATGCTGTAACTAAAATAGCTCGAGTAATATCTTTCCAATGTTTTTCAAGAAACTGTTGTAAGAATCCTCGGAAGAGTAATTCTTCGCCTAATGGGGCAATGAGAACTACTGCGGTAAACAATAAAATGAATCCTCCAAGAGATTCTGGTTGTAATAAACCATTGAGATCTAGAATGTAATCAGGAGCAGGGATAAGAAATTGAATCAATCGATCTATTTCATCAGAAATAACAATAACCCCAAATGAAAAAATAATTGTTAGATATAATATTTCGTAAGAGACAAAATTTAATCGAAGTCGTTTTAGTACTGGCTGTTTTCTATAGATTAAGAACCAGACTAATGGTACAAGCATAAATGCTTGTCCAATTATAAAAGATATGAAAGTATAAAATTTTTGTGGAGAATCTGGATTAGATAGACTTAGCCCGATGACCAAACCAGCAGCAAGAAATGCAGATAGAATGGATACCAAAACAATACCAAAAGCGGCACGAATGCTGATCATGTTGTTCATACGGGTCGGGTTCCTGAAAATTCATTTGTTTAAACTTACGTTATAGAATTCATTTATAGAAAAGATCAATTTTTTAATTGATACATTATAATTGAACCTGCAATTGCAACATTTAACGATTCACCAAAGCCCCATCTTTTTATAGAAATCGCTTTACTCATTTGTTGACGAATATCGTTAGATAATCCATGGGCTTCATTGCCTAAGGCTAAAATAAATTTATTCGGTAACGTAACCTTAGTAAGCTCAGTGCCATTTTGATCTGCCCCAAAAAGCTTATGTGATTTTAAAAAACCACTTAATTCAAACTCGGTGTGTATTGTAAGCGGAAAATGTGCACCCATGCCAGAGCGAATTACTTTTGGATTATAAGGATCGACACAGTCTTTAGATAATCCTACATGATTAAAACCAAACCAAGCTGCAGAGCGAAATAATGAACCTAAATTTCCAGGATCTGATATTGATTCTAAATATAACCAGCGGTTTACATTGTTATCTGGTTTCGACACTTTTGGTAAAATACACACTGCGGCGATTCCTGATGGTGTCTTCGTATTGGAGATTTTCTCCATTATTTTTGATGAAAGATGAATGACTTCTACATTATTTGTAATGGAAGATTCAGCCCATTCTGGATTATCCTGAATAAATCTATTGGTAACATAAATTGCGCTTAATTTATGTTCATAATCTAATGCTGCTTGGATAAGTCTTTTACCTTCAATAAAAAATTGGTGATGATTATATCTATATTTTTTATGACGAAGAGAACAAATTCTTTTAATTTCAGAATTAATCATTTTGGTAAACAATTTTGCCATTTACTATAGTGAATAATACATCTGTATTAAGAATTTCTAATGGATTATTAGACAAAAGCTCTTTATTTAAAATTGTAAAATCAGCATAATAATTTTTCTTTAATGCTCCTTTTTTATTTTCTTCAAAAGATGCATATGCTGCCCATTCAGTATAAGATTTTATTGCCTGTTCTAAGGTCATCCTTTCTTGTTTTTGCCACCCGCCATCTGGCCAACCAGATGAATCTTGTCTTGTGATAGCAGCATAGATGCCTGCCAACGGATCGGGGTATTCAACGGGAGCATCAGAGCCTCCAGGGACCGGTATTCCAGTTTGAATAATTGATTGCCATGGGTAGGCTTCATATAATCTATCATCTCCTAGCCGTTCATCGACCCAATACATATCACTAGTACAGTGTGTGGCTTGCATAGCAGGGATTACATTTAACTCTTTAAATCGATGAATATCTTGTTTATGTACAATTTGTGCGTGTTCTATTCGATTACGTAATGTTTTATCCGCAACTTTTTCATATGTATTTAAAATTGTTCTTACGGCTAAATCACCAATCCCGTGTGTGTTAACTTGAAATCCAGCACTGGTAAATTGTTTGACAATTTTTTCATATTCTTTATTGTTTATTAATAATAACCCGCTATGATCTTTGGCATCTGAGTAAGGTTTAATTAATGCTGCGCCTCGTGAGCCTAACGCACCATCTAGATAAATTTTAATTGCTCGTATTTTAATAAAGGGATTATCTATTTCTGGTCCTTTATCGATATAAGATAAATAATCATCGGGGTTATTATTTAGCATTGTATATACACGAATTGAAAGTTCGTGATTTGAAGTCATTTTCTTTAGTATCTCAATTTCCTTTTTTGATGTACCAGCATCATGGATAGATGTAATACCTAATTGATTGAGTAAGGACTGGGCCTTTATAATATATCTATAAATATCGTCTTCAGATGGTTCTGGAATTTTAGATAAAATTAAATCCATCGCGTTATCAATAAAAATCCCCGTTAGTTGTCCAGTTTGATCTCGTATGATTATTCCACCGCTAATATCAGGGATATCCTGATTAATCTCTGCTATATTTATAGCTAGGCTATTAGCCCAAGTTGCGTGGCCGTCAATTCTGTTAAATGCCATAGGGTGTTTAGTCGAGATGCTATCTAGATCTTTTTTAGTTGGATACTGTATTGTTGGCCAATCATTTTGGTCCCAACCTCGACCCTGAATCCATGTACCTTCCGGTGTTACTGATACTGCCTTTTTGATTTTATCTAGGACTTCTTTTTTTGTGGTAGTGCCAACTAAGTTGATTGATTCCATTGCCCATCCTAATCCAGTTAGATGCATATGTGCATCTATAAATCCTGGATAGACCCATCCTCCTTTTAAATCAATTCGTTTATCAGCTATAACATTATCATTGTTTAAAAAATTTGTGATCTGTCCATCATTACAAAGAATGGCCTTGATATTAGGTTGATCAGGAATTTGAAGGTTTGTAAATAAGGTTGTTGGCTTTGAATCACAATTTATCATAAGTAAAAGAGTTAGAGTTATAATAAAATTTTGGGTTATATGCATTGTAAAAAATAAATGTTGTAGTAATGTGAAATAAGAATTTTTTTATTGATATATAATAACATTTATAATGTATCCATATCATATTAATATTCTTTCTGTAGTTTCTCTATCTCCGTAATTTTAACATTAATTATTAAAGAGTATTTTATTATGAGTAAAGGATTACCAAAAAGACACGAAGATTTTTCAGGTTGGTATACTCAGGTAGTCAATCGTGCGGGGCTGGCTGACTATGGTCCCGTTAAGGGCACAATGGTGATTAAGCCCTATGGTTTTCAATTATGGGATAATATTAAAGAATCGTTTGATAAAATGATCAAGGCAACTGGTCATGTGAATGCTTATTTTCCTCTTTTTATTCCAAAATCTTTTTTAGCAAAAGAAGCAGAGCATGTTGAAGGATTTGCTAAAGAATGTGCGGTTGTGACACATACGCGTCTTAAATCAGATGATATTCAAGGGATTGTAGTTGACCCAGAATCTAAATTAGAAGAAGAAATTATTGTTAGGCCTACTTCCGAAACAATAATTTGGTCAATGTATAAAAAATGGATTCAGTCTTATCGCGATCTTCCAGTTTTAATCAATCAATGGGCCAATGTTGTACGTTGGGAGATGCGCACAAGGTTGTTTTTACGGACATCTGAATTTTTATGGCAGGAAGGGCATACGGCTCACGCAACCGCTGAAGAAGCTCAAGAAGAGACATTAGATATTTTAGAACTGTATAGGCAATTATCTGAAGACTATTTAGCTGTACCAGTATTTACTGGAATAAAAACTGAATCAGAAAAGTTTGCTGGTGCTGATAAAACATATTGTATTGAAGCGATGATGGGTGATAAACGGGCACTACAAGCTGGCACCAGCCACAATCTTGGGCAGAATTTTGCAAAGGCTTTTAATGTTACTTTTCAAACTAAAGATAATAAAGAAGAGATGGTTTGGGCTACTAGTTGGGGAGTAAGCACGAGATTAGTTGGTGCTGTTATTTTAACTCATGGAGATGAGAAAGGATTGAGGCTACCACCACGAATTGCGCCTATACAAGTTGTTATAGTTCCAATTTCTAAAAATGATACACAGGCAATGGAAATCAAAAATTATATAGAGCCAATAATTTCAGAATTAGAAGAAAATAATATTCGTATTTATCAAGATTGGGCAGATAGATCTCCTGGATATAAATTTAATGAATGGGAGATGAAGGGGGTGCCCTTAAGGATTGAAGTAGGGCCGAGAGATATTGACAATGCTAATATTGTTGTAGTGCGCAGAGATTCAAATGAAAAAACTATATTATCTAATAAAAATGCTGTAAATCAAATTATCAATCTTCTTGAAGAAATTCAAAATGGGCTCTTTGATCAAGCAAAGAAATTTAGAGATGAGAATACACATACTGTATCAAGCTATGATGAATTAAAACAAATAATTTTAGAAGGAGGTTTTGTCAGATGTGGCTGGGATGGGACTGATGAAACTGAAGCAAAAGTGAAAGAAGAAACAAAGGCGACTATTCGTTGTATTCCAATGGATGAAAACCCTAATGAATTATTATGTGTATACTCAGGGAAACCTGCCAAGCATGAAGTGATTTATGCTAAGGCTTATTAATTTCAATAAAGTATAGTAAGAAAAATTGCTCATATTTGAGCACATGATTATTTTGAATCAATGATTATTCATACTCCCGCAATAGTATTAAAATCTTTTCCGTACGGTGAGACTTCTATAATTGCACGATGTTTCACGAAAGAAAAAGGGAAAATTAGTATTATTGTAAAAGGGGGTCGCTCAAAAAAATCATCACAGTCTGCATATTTTCAACCTCTAAGTTTTATTGAAATAATATATAATTATAAACCCAATAGACAATTACAAGTTTTATCTAAAGCTAGCTTTTGTGAATCTTGGCTAAATATTATAGAAGATTTACGGTCTGTTACTTTAGCTATGACTATTCTTGAAATCACAGAAAAAACACTATTAGAAGAAGACCCCCATCCTAGATTATTTTCTATATTAATCGAAGTATTACAGAATTATAATAATGGTAGCTTAGATCCCAGTTTATTATTTTGGTATTACGAATGTGCTTTGCTATCTCATTTAGGATTTCGTCCTAATTTAGATGAATCTGAGTTCCCAGGATTACAATTACCAAACCCAAATTCAGGTCAGAATAGCGGTGTTATTTTAGCAAGCTTATTAGCGGGTAACATCAGTGCCTTACCTAAGGAAGAGATTACACAAAAAGATCGAAGAATAATTAGTAATTATTTATCAAAATTATTGCGCTATCATTTTGATGGATTGGAAAAATTAAAATCAATAAAAATAGCACGTAAGATTTTAGCTGACTAGTTATAATCATATGATAAAAGGAATATTAAAAAATGTTGATGGCCAATCATACATATTGTCGGATAATGGCAAAGAATATTTTAAAGAACGTATCATTTGGGATGGTTATGTCCACCATTGGACTGAGCAAAAGATTTGTTCGCGTGAATTAATACAAAAAGACTATGATCAAGAATTACCAATTATTATATGTTGGCCAGATATTGAGGAACCAGAGACTCCATTTGTAGATTTATATTATAATGAAAGATTGGTTAAGTATTTTGCTTCATTATTAGGCCATACAGCAATTAATGTTAATGGAGCAATCTTTAATTTTTCCCATTTGATAAATGAAAATGAAATAATATCGAAGGAAGAATATTTTTATAGACCTGCATTAGGTGAATTTGCGCCATCACCACAAAATGGAATTTTTGAAATATTGGATAATGGGAAAGTATTTTATGATAAATTTGGCCGAAATTTTATGCGTAGCATTCATCGTATTAGAATTACGGGCATTGATACGGATTGGATAATGTCAGAATTAAAAGAAAGATTAAATTTAATTATTAATACACCGTCTGACCCATCTAATATAGAAAAATATAAAGACTTTAGTTTTTTTTCAAATAATTGTGCGACTATAATCCGTGATGTGTTTCATATAATAGGATATAGAAAAATTAAGGGCCGATTCCCAAGAGAATTATTTATTAGTGCTGCTTACCATCTTTCTAATATTAATGGTTTAAATATTGAATATTCGTTTTTACCTCAATTGAAAGTACCAGAAGCACCACTTAGTATGGTATCTCCAATTCTCAATCCATTAAACTATTTTCGTTTTAACAAATTACGTAAATTAAATACTTTATGAGATATCAATTTCAATCTGACCCGGGTCAATTTGCATACAGGCCATCTATATTTACTGATGCTATTAAAATATTGGTCTCAGTGAATTTTGGTATTTTTCTTTTGCAGACGATATCAGGATCTGAATCACTTTTTTTCCCTTTATTTGGCCTTGTCCCAAAATTTGTTTGGTCGCAGTTTATGATTTGGCAACCATTTACTTATTTATTTTTGCATGGCGGAATTTGGCATGTATTAATTAATATGTTTGTATTGTGGATGTTTGGTAGTGAATTAGAACGTCTTTGGGGTAAAAATCGCTTCTTAAAATATTATTTTATAACTGGTCTGGGTGCGGGATTAGTCACTATGCTATTTAGCCTAAATTCGATTACGCCTATTGTTGGAGCTAGTGGTGCAGTCTATGGCATTCTTTTGGCTTATGGATTAACGTATCCAAATCGCACAGTTTATCTTTATGGCATTATACCAATTAAATCATTATGGTTTGTTATAGGTATAGGGGCGATTGCTTTTATGTCTTCTTTTGATAGTGGAGCTCAGATTAGCCACCTCACTCATTTATCGGGGATGATAATTGGATATTTATTGTTAAAAAAACCAATTCGATTAAGAGATCTTCTATTTACAATTAGAAAGCGTACAATTGAATACAAAATTGAAAAACAAGAAAAACAAAATAATAAATATCAGAATATTGAAATGGATATCAATCGTATTTTGGATAAAATTAATGATGATGGTTATAAAAGCTTAACAGATGAAGAGCAAGATAGACTATATAAAGGAAGCAAATCATTATTTCAGTATAAGAAAAAAGATTAATATACTCCTAATAAACAAAAACGTAAATTTGACGCAAATTATTATTAAGTATTAACATATATTATAGTAGATAGGGTTTAAAAATGGACTTAGGAACAATTATTGGTCTAATCGCTGGTATAGGTATTATAATAATAGGTATTATCCAAGGTAGTGGCGATTTAGTCTGGTTTTACAATTTAAATTCAATAGTGATTGTGATTGGAGGGACTCTTGCTGCAACCATGGTTGCATTACCTTTAAGAGCAGTTGGAAATATTTTTAAGATATTAAAGAATGTGTTTGTTGGTGATGATTTTGACTATACAGGAACTATTGAAGAGATAGTAGAAAAGGCGCAAAAATCTAGGAAAGATGGATTGCTTTCTCTGGAAGCTGATTTGCCAAATATGAGAGAAGGGTTTTTTAAAAATGGTATAGAGCTAGCAATTAATGAAAGAGAATCATCTCGTTTAAGAACATTTCTGAATTTAGAGATGAATAATATTGAAAGTCGCCATATTGCAGGTCAAGAACTATTTCTTTATATGGGATCTTATGCCCCCGCATTTGGTATGTTGGGTACGGTTTTAGGTCTTATTGTTATGATGAATAACTTTGCATCAGGTGGAGGAGAAGAGGCTAATGCTTCGTATGATGTTGCGGAAAAGTTTGCGGAACTTCTATCTGGAATGGGTTTAGCACTCATAACAACTTTTTATGGTGTTTTTATGTCTAATATGATTTTTTTACCAATTGGTGGAAAATTAAAACGTAGATCGGAAAATGAAATGATGCTAAAAAATATTGTAGTGGAGGGTATTATTTCAATTCATGCCAGAGAGCATCCGATCCTTATAAAAGAGAAGCTGATGACATTTGTGCCATTTTCATTGCGTCCTGAAAAAGAATAAAATATTTATGGCCTTACGAAAACAGCTATCTATGGATGAAAGGCGGGCTAAGGCAACGGCATGGGCGCTTACTTTTGCAGATTTGGTAACGTTATTATTGACATTTTTTGTACTATTGCTTGTAATCTTAAATGATGCAGAAAAACATATCGACCGTGTGATTAATAAGCTTTTGGATGAGACATATGAAGAGTTAAATGAAAGTATATCATCTTCATATGTATCGGTGGACCGAGTTACAAAAGGGATCAAGATTACAATGAGAGGTAAATTATTTAAGTCAATGCGCGCAGAAGTTGATCCCAAGGTTTATCCGCTACTCGTACAAATTGGAGGAATTATTAGGACATCAAAAATTATCAATGTACATGATGATGACGACTATATTACGCTTTTGGATTTAATTGATAGGCGTGGAAAGTTTTTAAATGTAGAAGTACGGTGTGAAGGCCACACAGATGATTTTAAACTCCCTCCTAGGGCAGAATTTCCAAGTAACTGGGAATTATCATCTGCTCGATCATTAAACCTTGTTAGATTATTAAGCACCTATGCGGGCATGCCAGAAAAACATTTTTCTGCTCTTGGTTATGGAGAATTTCGGCCTCTTATCGATGTTTCAAGCTTAAGTAATTCAGCAGAAATTTCTGAAGCAAGAGCTAATAATCGTCGAGTGGAAATATACTTAGATGCATTTTTAAAACAAAAAATTATTGCAGGGGCATCATTATAATGAAATTATTTTTTTTGATATTTTTTATGACCTATATTTTTAGTCAGGATACAAAAGTGACTCAAACAGCAGATTTATCAACAAAGCCTAATAATACGACAGTAATCGGGAGTCTTCAGCCAGGTGTATCTGTAAAAAAATTAAAATTAGATTCGTCCGGTAAATTTGTTAAAGTCTCCATAGAAGCTTTTATCCCAGTGAGTGCTTTAGAAAACCCAACTGTGTCATTACCTGTTGGCTCTACACAAATTGCTGATGGTGTAAAATTTAAAGTTATAAGCGCGAAACCAAATGGTAAACAAGTCAAGGTAAAAGTCCAAATTACTAATACAAGATCTAAGGCTTTTGATTTTACTGCTTTGACATTAATGAAGGTAAAAGCATCTGGAGATAATTCTGGTGAGCTTAATCCATTTGAAGGGAATAATACAGTATCTTTTGGGTTAAAAAAAGGCAAGGTCATTACAACTGATCTTGTGTTTGATTTTAAGAAACCTCCAAAAGATGTAGAAATAATTTGTATGTCAAAAATGAAAAATAGTGAAAAGGTCTATTTTCAACTAGGATTTTAATTTTCTATATCCTTTTTTGGAACAACCTTAAAAACTTTTTCACCTTTTTTTG
>MDTC01153781.1_pt1 | contig 22371 bp, 20 predicted proteins | sample 811181 | NCBI WGS metagenome assembly MDTC01 (sample SAMN05326644, study PRJNA326480) | marine metagenome | isolation source: seawater | place: Pacific Ocean: North | collected 2011 | reverse complement strand
GAACTCGGTGGCCGCGCCGCCGCTGACGCATGTCCCGCGCACCAAGCGCGGCGTGATCTCCTACGCAGCCCGTGACATCGGGGAGCGCCTGGACGCCAAGGCGCTGGTGGCGTTCACCCAGTCGGGTGACACGGTGCGCCGGCTGGCCCGGCTGCACACCCCGCTTCCGGTGCTGGCGTTCACCGCGCTACCCGAGGTGCGCAGCCAGTTGGCGCTGACCTGGGGGACCGAGACGTTCATCGTTCCGCACATCGAGACGACCGACGGAATGATCCGGCAGGTCGACCGGTCGATGCTGGAGATGGGCCGCTACAAGCGCGGCGATCTGGTGGTCATCGTCGCGGGTGCTCCGCCGGGCACAGTAGGCTCCACGAATCTGATCCACGTCCACCGCATCGGGGAGGACGACGTCTAGGAAAGAGGACGACGATCAAGCGGCGAGGTACGAGCCGCGTTGAGGAGTCCGACCGGATAGGAAAGAGGGACTGCGTCAGTGTCGTCAAAGGCCGACTTCGACGAATTGCTGGCGATCCTCGATCTCGACCAGCGTGACGACAACACCTTCGTCGGTGTTCATCCGGGCAAGAACCCGGTACGCACGTTCGGCGGCCAGATGATGGCGCAGGCGTTCGTGGCCGCGGGACGCACCCTGAAGCATGCGGTGCCACCGAGCGCGATGTCGGTGCACTTCATCGCCGGCGGCGACCCGGACATCGACCTGGAGTTCCACGTGACGCGGTTGCGCGATGAGCGCCGCTTCGCCAACCGGCGCGTCGATGTCATGCAGAAGGGTCAGCTGATCACCACTGCCATGGTGTCCTACCTGGCGGGTGGCCGCGGCCTCGAGCACGCGGTGACGGCGCCCGAACTCGGCGACCCTGCGGAGGTGGCGCCGCTGGATGAGCTGTTGCGCGGCTACGAACACGTGGTGCCGCATTTCGTGAACGCGCTTCACCCGATCGAATGGCGCTACACCAACGACCCGGCCTGGATCATGCGCGACAAGGGCGAGCGTCTCGAGCACAACCGGGTCTGGATGAAGGCGCACGGCGCGATGCCCGACGACCCGGTGCTGCATGCCGCGGCATTGGTGTATTCGTCGGACACCACCGTGCTCGACTCGATCATCACCACCCACGGGTTGTCGTGGGGTCATGACCGGATCTTCGCGGTCACCACCAATCACACCGTCTGGTTCCACCGCCCGGTGCGCTTCGACGAGTGGGTGTTGTACTCGACGAATTCGCCGGTGGCCGCCGAGTCTCGCGGCCTGGGCACCGGCCATTTCTTCGACCGCTCAGGTCAGTTGCTGGCCACCGTGGTGCAGGAGGGCATCGTGAAGTACTTCCCCGGTCGCTCCTAGGGCGTCGGGGTCACCGTGACGGAGAACTGGTCTTCGACGCGCCGGGTGAACTCCTCAGCGCACTCCTGAACGGCCGCCTGGTCAGAACCGGCGCGGGTGACGCAGTCGATGTAGTCGGTACCACCGACCGAATCGAACAGACCGATGTAGATGGGGATGAACACCAGCCCGGCGATGATCGCGACGAATCCGAGCGCGATCCCGGCGATCGCCACCCCGCCGTTGTCGGCTTCGCCGCGCTTGACCCGGCCGCGACCCAGAAAGCCGAGGATGACGGCGACGACGCCGAGGACGATGCCGCCGGCCACCGACCAGCACAGCAGCAACCCGATGATCGCCAGGATCAGTGCCGCGAGGCCGAGGCCGTTCTTCGGCTCGGACTGCGGGGGCCCCGGGTAGCCGGAATAGCCGGGGTAACCGGGATACCCGCCGTACGGCGGCGGTGGAGGCGGTGGGTAGCCGCCCGGATACGCACCGTACTGGGGCGGTTGCGGCGGTTCACTCATGACGGTGAGACTACCTCTCCGGTGCCAGGTCGACGGTCCGACAGTCGACATCTTTGCCCAGGTGATGGGTGGCGACGACCACGGTCCGATCGGGCCCGAACAGGGCGCCCGGGGTGAGCAGATCGACGAGGATCTGCTCGGCGTCCGAGGAGTCCAGGTGTTCGGTCGGTTCGTCGAGTAGTACCGCGGGAGCCGTCGTGATCAGCGCCCGTGCCAGCAGCAGCCTGCGGCGCTGTCCCGCGGACACGGCCGAGGCGCCACCGACGAGCACGGTGTTCAGCCCGTCGGGTAACCCGTCCAGCCACGGGCCGAGTCCGCTGCGCACCAGCGCGTCGCGCAGCTCACCGTCGGTGGCGTCGCCGCGGGCGACCAGCAGGTTGTCGCGGACCGTGGTGGCGAACAGGTGGGCGTCCTCGGCGAAGAACACTCCCTGCGCCGGGGCGGAGCCGGGCAGCAGGCCCGCGGTGCGCATCAGCAGCGTGGTCTTGCCGCTTCCGCTGGGGCCGACCACCGCGACCCGCGCGCCAGGGGAGAGGTCGAGGGCGACCGACGCCGGTCGCCGCTCGTCCTCGGCGTCGGGGTCGGTGAGTGCACCCAGACGCAGCGCGGCGATGCGCGCCCGCATCAGCGCGACCGCCGCGCCCGGCAGCGCCGCGGTCGCTTCGAACGCCGACAACGGAACCAGCATCAGGATCGCCAGCGTCGTCGGCGCCACCACATCGGAAAGCGCGACGCCGGCCAGCACCGCGCCCAGCACGCTGACCCCGATGGCGGCGGTCGGCATCGCAGCGGCGAGCGCGGCGGGTGCGGCCGCGTGGTCCACGGCGCGGCCCCAGCGGCGCTGTTCGTCACCGGCGGCCGCGATCACCTCGTCGAGACGACCGCTGACCCGAAGCTCGGCCGCGTGCTCGAGCGCGAGCATCGCCGCGGTGTCGCGCTGTGTGTGGTGCTCGACCGCCACCTGTTCGGCGGCCCACGCCGCTCGCGCCGACAGCGCGGGGGCGATGACACCTGCGACCAGCATGGACGCTGCCAGTACCGCCGCGGCGGGCACGGAGACCAGAGCGATGAGCACGACCGCGGCGCCGCTGAGCACCGCGGCGACGCCGATGGGGACAACGGCGCGCACCACGACGTCCGACAGCTCGTCGACGCTGGCGCCGATGCGCGCGACGAGGTCACCGCTGTGGCGGCGCATGACCGCGTCGATCGGGCCGGTGGCCAGCCGGTTGTAGAGCTGTTCGCGGGCGTTGCCCGCGGCGCGCAGCGCAGTGTCGTGCGACGCCAGCCGTTCGCAGTACCCGAGCACACCCCGGGAGATGCCCAGAGCCCGCACCGCGACGACCGCCACCGTCAGCTGCAGCACCGGCGGCATCTGCCAGGCGCGGGTGATCAGCCACGCCGACACTGCGGCCAGCGCGAGCGCGCTGCCCAGCGACAGCGCGCCGAATGCGATGGCCATGGCCACGCGGGGGAGCCGTGGCCGCAGCAACGACAGGGTCAGACGCAGCGCCTCAGTGTGGGACACCGACACCACCCATGTCGACGACCTGCGAGCCGATCGCCAGTACCGACTCGCGGTGCCCGACCACCAGCACCGTCGCACCGCGCTCGGCGCGCTCGGCGACGGCGTGCAGCACCCGGGCCTCGGTCGGCCCGTCCAGGTGCGCGGTGGGTTCGTCGAACAGCAGCACCGGCGCGGGGGAGCCGAGCACCCGGGCCAACCCCAGACGTTGACGCTGCCCCAGCGACACCCCCACCCCGCCGCGTCCGATGCGCGTCTGCAACCCGTGCGGGAGACCGGCCAGCACCTCGTCGAAACACGCTGCCCGACAGGCGGCGTCGAGGTCGGGCAACGGTCCGAACAACTCCAGGTTCTCGCCGACGGTGCCGGGCACCAGCACCGGGCGCTGCGCCAGCCACGCCAGGCGGGTCCACCATTGCCGCACGTCGAGGTCCTCGATGGCGGTGCCGTTGATCCGGATCCGTCCGGCCGGCACCGGGCCCAGCCCCAGGATCGCCTGCAGCAGCGTGGACTTGCCGATGCCGTTGGGGCCGGTGAGCACCGTGACCAGCCCGGGCGTGACGGTCATCGCCGGCGCGTCGACCTCGATGGTGACCGCGTCGCCGGTGACGGGTACGCGGCCAGTGCCCGACGCCGGCGCAGTGTCGATGAGGTCGAATGCAGCCTGCACCGCGGTCTTTCCGTCCTGGGCGGAGTGGAACGCCGCACCGACCCGGCGCAACGGCCAGAACACCTCGGGCGCCAGCAGCAGCGCCGTCAGGCCGGCGGTCAACGTCATCTCGCCGTACACCAGTCGCATCCCGACGCTGACGGCGACCAGCGCCACCCCGAGGGTGGCCAGCACCTCGAGCACGAGCGCCGACAGAAAAGCGATGCGCATGGTGGCCATGGCCGAGCGCCGGTGTGCGACGTTCAGTTCCGCGATGCGGGCGGTGGATCCCGCGGCGCGGCCCAGCGCCCGCAGGGTGGGCAACCCGGCGACCAGGTCCAGCAGCCGCGACTGCAGCGTCGACATCGCGGTCAGCGCCGCCGCCGAGCGTTCGGCGGTCGCCAGCCCGATCAGCACCATGAAGATCGGGATGAGTGGCAGCGCGACGAGCACGATGAGCGCCGACTGCCAGTCGAAGACGGCGATCACCGCCGCCGTCACCGGGGTCAGGATCGCCGCGACGAACAGTGCGGGCAGATAGGTGGTGAAGTACACCCGCAGTCCGTCGAGTCCACGTGTCACGACGATGGCGGCATCGTCGCGGCGGCGGGCCAGGTCCCGGGGCGGCATCGCTGTCACGGCGGCCAGGACCTGGTCGGCCAGGTCGGCGATCACCGCGCTGGCGCCGCGTTGCGCCAGCTTCCCCTGCTGCCACACGGCCAGCGCGCGCAACACCCACAGGGCGGCCAGCAGCGTGATGGGCACGGTCAGCACGGCCAGGTCGCGTGATGCGGCATCGGTGATGACGGCGGCGACGATCCCGGCGAGGACGATCGCCGACGCGATGGTGGTCGCTGCGATCAACACACCGCACGCCGTCGTGGCGACCAGGAATCGGCGCATCGCCGCCGAGGCCCGCCACAGCCGCGGGTCTATCGGGGCGCGCGAGGTGTCTGTCAGGACGAACGCCTCGACAATCCGATGGATTCGGGGATCGAGTCGGCGCTGATGCGCTTGCGGAACACCCAGTACGACCACGCCTGGTAGCCCAGGACCAACGGCAGGAGCGTGAGCGAGGCCCAGCTCATGATCTTCAGCGTGTACGGCGTCGACGACCCGTTGAAGATCGTGACGCTCCACTCCGGGTTCAGCGTGGACGGCAACAGGTTCGGATACAGCGACCCGAAGATCAGCACCGCCACGGACGCGACGACGAGCACCATCGAGAAGAACGCCCATCCTTCCCGGCTCTGGCTCCACATCAGCGCGACCGCTGCCAGCAGTGCGGACACCGCGGCGGCCAGGGCGAGCCAGGTCCAGGATCTGCCGTGGGCCAGCTGGGTCCACACACCGAACCCACCGGCCAGCGCGATGACCGGCACCGTCAGGACCCGGGCGAACCGGAACGCATCCTCACGGATCTCGCCGCTGGTCTTCAGCGCCACGAAGGTCGATCCGTAGAACGCGAACAGCGCCGCGGTGGCCAGCCCACCCAGCAACGTGTAGGGATTCACCACGTCGAACAGCGTCGCCTGGGAAGCGCCGTCGGCGTCGATCGGCAGACCCTGCAGCAGGACCGCGAACGCCACACCCCACAGGATGGCGGGCAGCCACGAGCCCAGCGCGATGCCGATGTCGGCCCAGTGACGCCACTTGGGATCGTCGATCTTGCCGCGCCATTCGATGCCGACGATGCGCACGATCATGCCGAACAGGATGGCGAGCAGTGGCAGGTACAGCGCCGAGAAGACGGTGGCGTACCACACCGGGAACGCGGCGAACATCGCCGCGCCGGCGGTGATCAGCCACACCTCGTTGCCGTCCCACACCGGGCCGATCGTGTTCAGCGCGGCGCGGCGGTGCCGTTCGGCGGAGTCGTCACCGCCATTGCCTGCAGTGCGCGCTCTTGCCGCGGCCCCGAATGGGATCATCAACATGCCGACCCCGAAGTCGAATCCCTCCAGGATCAAGAATCCGAGGAACAGCGCCGCTATGAGGAAGAACCACAGTTCCTGTAGTCCCATCAGAATTCACGTCCTCTCAGCACACGGCGATCAGTAAGCGAAGGAAAGGGGTGCCACGTCGTCGTCACTCGGCGACTTCGGTGGTGCCGGCTCGGAGTCGTGTTCCTGCGGCCCTTCGGTCACGTAGCGGCGCATCAGGAAGAACCACACCACCGCCAGCGCGCCGTAGATGGCGGTGAAGGTGATCAGCGAGAACAACACCATGCCCGCCGAATGTCCGGAGACACCCTCCTGCACCGTCATTCGCACCATCTGGTCACCGGTCGGGTTGGGCACCACGACCCACGGTTGCCGGCCCATCTCGGTGAAAACCCAGCCCGCTGAGTTACCCAGGAACGGGGTGGGGATGGTCAGGATGCCGAACCGGCCGAACCAGCGTTGATCGGGGATGCGCCCCCGGCGGGTGAGCCACAGGGCTGCCAGCGCGAACGCCACCGGGATCAACAGGAACCCGATCATCGCGCGGAACGCCCAGTAGGTGACGAACAGGTTGGGCCGGTAGTCGCCGGGACCGAACTTCTCCTGGTACTCCGCCTGCAGGTCGTTGACCCCGTCGAGGGTCACCCCGGTGAACTTGCTCTCGGCGAGGAACGGCAGCACATAGGGCACCTCGATGAGGTGGACGACGCTGTCGCAGTTGTTGTGCGTGCCGACGGTGAGGACGGAGAAGTTCGGATCGGTCTCGGTGTCACACAACGACTCTGCGGACGCCATCTTCATCGGTTGCTGGACGAACATCAGCTTGCCCTGGAAGTCGCCGGTCAGGAAGAGCCCGCCGGCCGCGATCAGCGCCACCAGGCTGCCCATGATGGTCGCCGGGCGGTACATGGAGCGGGCCTCGGAGGTCTTGTGGTCGCGCACCATCAGCCAGGCTGAAACCCCGGCGACGAACACCCCGGCGGTGAGGAACGAACCGGCTACGACATGCAGGAACGCCCAGACCGCGGTGTTGTTGGTCAACAGCGCCCCGAAGTCGACGAGTTCGGCACGACCGGTGTCGGGATTGAACCGTGCGCCGACCGGGTGCTGCATGAACGAGTTGGCGGCGATGATGAAGTAGGCCGAGGCGTTGACGCCGAAGGCGACGATCCAGATGCAGGCGAGGTGCACGGCCCGCGGCAGCCGGCCCCAGCCGAAGATCCACAATCCGATGAAGGTGGACTCGAAGAAGAACGCGATCAGCCCTTCGAAGGCGAGCGGAGCTCCGAAGATGTCCCCGACGAACTTGGAGTACTCGCTCCAGTTCATGCCGAACTGGAACTCCTGAACGATGCCGGTGGCGACGCCGAGCGCGAAATTGATCAAGAACAGTTTGCCGAAGAATCGGGTCAGCCGGTACCAAGCGGTGTTGCCGGTGATGTGCCACGCCGTCTGCATGGCGGCGATCAGCGGTGCCAGGCCGATCGTCAGCGGGACGAAGATGAAGTGGTAGACCGTGGTGATCCCGAACTGCCACCGCGAGACATCCAACGCGTCCATTCGCCGCTCCCAGGCTGTGCTGACCTAATCTACGACACAGTGTAGTAACTATTGGGGCGCTGTGCGCTAGGGACTTCCGGCCCTCATTCGGTCGTGGCGCCGGTGACTTCCTGCCTGAATTCCGTCATCTTCTTGCTCGCACTGCGGATACCGAAGGCCGAGACCACCTCGAATGCGCCGAGAACGATCAACCAGATACCGACCACCTGGGTGAGGATGGCCAACGATTCGAACGGCACGGCGAGCATGATCACACCGGCGATCAGGCTGATCACGCCGATGAAGATCTCCCAGCCCCGCCCCGGCAACGTCGGGTCGCTGATCGCGGATACCAGTGTCGCCACGCCGCGGAAGATGAACCCGATCCCGATCCAGATGGCCAGCAGCAGCACGGCATCGCCGAAGTTGATGAAGCACATCACGGCCAACACGAGCGCCGCGGCGCCGCTGATGAAAAGCAGTACCCGACCGGCCAGGGAGACTTTCAGGCTGAACGCGAACACCACCTGGGTGATGCCGGCGACCAACAGATATGCCGCGAAGAAGACCGACGCCACGAAGATGCTGATGCCGGGCCACACCAGCACCATGACGCCGAGGATGACGGCCAGAATTCCTGAAAGCAGCACGGTCTTCCACAGATGCTGCAACATGCTTGGGGGAGCACCGGTTTCCATTCGCGCAGTGTGGCACACCCGCTGCGCCGACCCGCCGATTTCGCGTTACCGCTGTGTTGTCTCCACACGGTCGTTAATGTTCCGTTACCGGCGCTGCGCGCCGGGTCATCGGTCGTTAACGTCCTTGGCTGGAGATGACCGGAGAGGACTCCGGTCAGGGCCGACGGCCCGAAGCAGAAAGTAGAGGCAACCGTGTTGTTGGGTGGAATCCAAGAGCGCAGGACGAGGTTCTGGCGCATCGCGGCCGTCTTCGCCGCTAGCGGCGCCCTGGCCCTCTCGGGCTGTTCCAGCAGTACCGACTCCAGCGCACCCGAGTCGCCGACCGAGAGTGTGCAGGCCGAGACGGTCGAAGAGATCGCGAACACCGTGCCCGAGCCCATCAAGTCCTCGGGCAAGCTCATCGTCGGCGTCAACATCCCGTACGCCCCGATGGAGTTCAAGGACCCACAGGGCCAGATCGTCGGCTTCGACGTCGATCTTATGAATGCGATCGCCGCAACGCTGGGTCTCACGCCGGAGTATCGCGAGGCGGACTTCGCCAAGATCATCCCGTCCATTCAGGGCGGCACCTTCAACGTCGGGATGTCGTCGTTCACCGACAGCAAGGAGCGCGAGGAGCAGGTCGACTTCGTCACCTACTTCTCCGCCGGGACGCTGTGGGCCAAACCGCCCGGCTCCGACATCACGCCAGAGACCGCGTGCGGCAAGCGGGTCGCCGTGCAGGCCACCACGGTCCAGGAGACCGACGAGCTGCCCGCCCGCAGCCGGGAGTGCACCGAGGCCGGCCAGCCGGCGATCCAGATCGTGCCGTTCGACAGTCAGGACGCCGCGACCAACGCGGTCGTGCTGGGCCAGGCCGACGCCATGTCGGCCGACTCCCCGGTGACGCTGTATGCCATCAAGCAGACCAACGGAAAGCTCGAACAGGCCGGCGAGGTGTTCGACTCGGCACCCTACGGTTGGCCGGTGGAGAAGGGGTCGCCGTTGGCGCAGTCCCTGCAGCAGGCACTTCAGCATCTGATCGACAACGGTCAGTACCGGGAGATCGCGGCCAACTGGGGTCTGGAGGAAGGCCTCATCGACAAGCCGGTCATCAACGGCGCGGTCTCCTGACCGAGGACTGTTCGCATGAGTGATGCGGCTGCGCCGTCGGCCATCGATGCCGTACCGCTGCGACATCCGTGGCGATGGGTGACGGCGGCCGTCATCCTCGTGGTGGTGGCCCTGTTCCTGTACGGGGCCGCCACCAACCCGGCCTACGGCTGGGCGACGTTCTTCGAGTACCTGTTCAACGAGCGTGTGCTGCTCGGGGTGTTCAACACCATCCAGCTGACCGTCTACTCGATGGTGATCGGCATCGTGCTCGGCGTCGTGCTCACCATCATGCGGTTGTCCGGCAACCCGGTGATGAGTGCGGTGGCGTGGGTGTTCCTGTGGGTCTTCCGCGGCACCCCGGTGTACGTGCAGCTGGCGTTCTGGGGTCTGCTGCCGGTGATCTACCAGAACATCCAGCTCGGTGTGCCGTTCGGGCCGACGCTGGTGCAGTTCGACCTGCAGTCGTTCTCGTTCCCGTTTCTCCTGGCGGTGCTCGGGCTGGCGCTCAACGAGGCCGCGTACATGGCCGAGATCGTGCGCGCCGGGATCACCTCGGTGCCCGAAGGGCAGCTGGAGGCATCTACGGCGCTGGGGATGTCCTGGTCGCTGGCCATGCGCCGTACCGTGTTGCCGCAGGCGATGCGGGTGATCATCCCGCCGACCGGCAACGAGGTCATCAGCCTGCTCAAGACGACCTCGCTGGTGACCGCGGTGCCTTACGCGTTTGACCTGTACAGCATCGCCACCCGCGAGATCGCCGCACGGATCTTCCAGCCCGTGCCGCTGCTAATGGTTGCTGCGGTGTGGTACCTGGCGATCACCAGTGTGTTGATGGTGGGCCAGTTCTATCTGGAGCGCTACTTCTCTCGTGGTGCGTCGCGGAAGTTGACCGACAAACAGCTCGAGGCGCTGGCCGAGGCGCAGGGGGGTGACGGGGCGTGACCGCAGCCGAATCAACCGCCCAGCCGATGGTCAAGGCCGAGTTGGTCTGCAAGAACTTCGGGGCGCTCAAAGTGCTCAAGGGCATCACCCTGGAGGTTCAGCGGGGACAGGTGCTGGTGCTGGTGGGCCCGTCGGGGTCGGGCAAGTCGACGTTCCTGCGGTGCATCAATCATCTCGAGACCGTCAATGCGGGCCGGCTCTACGTCGACGGCGACCTCGTCGGCTACAACGAGCGCGGGGGTCGGTTGTACGAGATGAAACCGCGTGAGGTTGCCAAACAGCGACGCGAAGTCGGGATGGTGTTCCAGCACTTCAACCTGTTTCCGCACCGGACCGCGCTGGGCAACGTGGTGGAGGCGCCGGTACAGGTCAAAGGCGTCAACAAGCGCGACGCCGTGCAACGCGGCACGGAACTGCTCGACCGGGTGGGGCTGGGCGACAAGGCGACCGCTTACCCGGCGCAGCTGTCCGGCGGGCAGCAGCAGCGCGTCGCCATCGCCCGCGCGCTGGCCATGGATCCGAAGCTGATGCTGTTCGACGAGCCCACCTCGGCGCTGGACCCCGAACTGGTGGGCGAAGTCCTTGCCGTGATGAAGAAGCTCGCCTCCGAGGGGATGACGATGATCGTTGTGACCCACGAGATGGGCTTCGCACGGGAAGTCGCCGACGAACTGGTGTTCATGGACGCCGGTGTCGTCGTCGAACGCGGAAACCCGCGCGAGGTGATGAGCAACCCCCAGCACGAACGGACGAAAGCGTTTCTCTCCAAGGTGATGTAGCGCCCGACCCGGCCGCGCCGCTGTGGCGGGCGGCTCAGGTGTTCCGGCTGCTCAGTTGCCTCTACGCACTGGGCTTCCAGTTCGCGATCAATACGGACCTCGATCACCCGCTGGCCGGCTGGCTGTTGTTCGGTGTCCTGATCGTGGTCAGCATCGTCTACGCCATCGCCTACCTGCGGGGCTTCGGCCGCCGCCCGGGCTGGGTGATCGTCGAGATCGTCGTGGTGCTGGCGTTGATGCTGTCCACCGAGGTGATCGCCGGTGATCAGTGGGTGGCCGACAACCAGTCCTGGCCGACGACGCTGTGGGCCACCAACGCCGTCATCTCCGCGGCGATCCAGTTCGGTCCGATCGCGGGCATGCTGACCGGCGTGGCCGTGATGGCCGCCGCCGCGGCGCTCAAGGGTTACGTCCACATCGATCTGGGCCGACACGCGACGCTGGTCATCGAGCTCGCTGTCGGGCTCGCGGTCGGCATGGCGGCCCAGACCGCGCGGCACGCTCACGCCGAACTGCAACGGGCGGTGCGGCTCTCGGCCGCGCTCGACGAACGTGAGCGACTCTCACGTCAGGTCCACGACGGGGCGATCCAGGTGCTGGCGCTGATGGCGCGGCGCGGACGCGAGATCGGGGGCGAGACAGGGCGGTTGGCCGAGCTGGCGGGCGAGCAGGAGCGGGCACTGCGCCGGCTGGTCAGCTCGGCCGAGGCCGAACCGGCCGATCCCGGCACCGCCGACGTGGGGGCGCTGTTGCGCAGGCGCGCCTCCGACCGGGTGTCGGTGAGTGTGCCCGCCGAGCCGGTGTTGCTGGACGCCACCGTCGCCGGAGAGCTGATCGCCGCGGTCGGCAACGCCCTGGACAATTCCGAGAAGCACGCCGGGCCGGACACGCGTGCGTATGTTCTCCTGGAGGACCTCGGCGACGCCGTCACCGTCAGTGTTCGCGACGACGGAGTGGGCATCCCGGATGGTCGGCTCGCTGAAGCGGTCGCCGAGGGGCGGCTCGGGATCGCGAAATCTATTGTGGGAAGGATGAACTGGTTGGGCGGCCGGGCGGAGTTGAGCACGGGTGCCGGCGCGGGCACGGAATGGGAGCTCACGGTGCCCAGGACCGGGGGACCGGGTGACTGAGCGGCGCACGACGGTGATGGTGGTCGACGACCATCCGATCTGGCGCGACGCCGTCGCCCGTGACCTCGCCGACGACGGGTTCGATGTGGTCGCGACCGCCGACGGAGTGGCCTCGGCGAAACGGCGGGCCGCGGTCGTGCTGCCCGACGTGGTGCTGATGGACATGCGGCTGGTCGACGGCAGCGGGGCGCAGGCCACCGCCGAGGTGCTCGCGGTGTCTCCCTCGTCGAAGGTGCTGGTGCTGTCGGCCTCCGATGAGCGCGAGGACGTGCTGGATGCTGTGAAGGCCGGCGCGACGGGTTACCTGGTCAAGAGCGCATCGAAGCAGGAACTCGACGACGCCGTACGTGCCACCGCGCAGGGTCGGGCGGTGTTCACGCCGGGGCTGGCCGGGTTGGTGCTCGGTGAATACCGGCGGATCGCGCGTGACTCGGCGAGCCCGTCCGGCCCGCCGCGTCCGAGCCTGACCGAGCGCGAGACCGAGATCCTGCGGTTCGTGGCCAAGGGGCTGACAGCCAAGCAGATCGCCGAGCGGTTGTCGCTGAGCCACCGCACAGTGGAAAACCACGTTCAGGCGACATTCCGCAAGCTGCAGGTCGGCAACCGCGTCGAGCTGGCCCGCTACGCGATCGAACACGGCCTCGACGAGTAGTTGTACTCATCCGCCGGGCGCCCGATCGTTGCGAGGATGACGGTATGACCGAACCGCATGCCGTCGTGATCGCCCGGCTGTCGGCGAATTTCGCTGCGCTGTCGCGGCAGTTCGTCCAGGTGTCCAGTGACCTGGTGGAGCTCGAGCGGGTGCTGGCGGGGCGTCCAGGGCCCCTTCCTGCCCAGGAACCCCAGGCCGCTCCCGCGGTGCCGCCTGCCGCGTCCGCACCGACGCCGGCCGCGCCCCCGCCGCCGTGGCCCGGCTTTGCGCCGGTAGCCGCGCCGCCCCAGCCGGGCTTTTCGCCGGTGCCCGCCCCGCCGTACGGGCCGCACTACCCGCTGACGAACCCGTATCCGGCCGCTGCGCCGATACCGCCCGCAGCGAGGACACCGGCTCCGCCGCGGTCGCAAGGCTGGATCGGCAAGCTGCTCGCGGTCGCCGGGGTCGCGGTCACACTGATCGGTGTCGCGCTGCTGCTGGTACTGGCCGCGCAGGCGGGCCTTCTGCGGCCGGAATTCCGGGTCGGGGCGGGTGCGGTGCTGGCCGCGGCGTTGGTGGGCGCCGGATGGTGGCTCAACACCCGCCCCGGTGGCCGAGTGGGGGCCGTCTCCCTCGCCGCCACCGGCATCGCTGCGGCCTACATCGACGTGATCGCGGTGACCACCATCTACGGATGGGTCTCGGCCCCGGTCGGTCTGGTGGTGGCGGCAATCGTCGCCGGCACCGGACTCACGCTCGCACGGTGGTGGGACTCCCAGCACCTCGGGCTGCTCGTGCTGGTTCCGCTGATCGCCCTGGCTCCGGTCGTCACCGACGGCATCACGCTCTTGCTGGTCGGGTTCCTGCTCGCGCTGGCCGCCGTGTCGTTGCCGGTGCAGCTGGGCAAAGACTGGATCTGGCTGCACGCGGCCCGCATCACCGCCGCGTCCTTCCCGCTGCTCGTGGCGCTGGTCGTGCGGTACATCGATGCCCGCGACGATCTGTGGCTGGCCGGCGGCTGTGCGATCGCCGCGCTCATCGCGGTCGGGTCGGCGCTGATTCTGTTGCCGGGCACGACCCATCGCGCAGCGATGGCGGTGCTGACCGCCGCCGGGACGCTGCCCGTGCTGGCGGTGGGCCTAACTGTCGACCGGATCGCCGCCGCGCTGATGGCCGCGGCGTTGTCCGCCGCGATGCTGGCCATCGTGCTCTCCGGAGACAGGCTGCCCGGTGTGCCGGGTGCCGCGCGGCAGGTGTTCTCCGCCCTGTCGGCGGTGGCGGCACTGATCGCCGTCACCGTCGCGTTCGACGGACGCGTGGCCGGGCCCGTACTGCTCGCGCTGGCCGTGGTGGTGGCGGTGGCGGGTCGCCACGACACCACGGCGCGGTGGGCGGCGTTCGGCTTCACGATCGTCGGCGCCGGGGTTCATCTGAGCTACTCACCACTCTTCACGCTGCTCGAACCGGTGAAGACCAGTGCGGCCGCTGGTGTCTCGACGTTGGTGTCCAGCGTTCTGCTCGCATCGAGCGCGGTGGCGGTGCTGTGGTCATGGCGCAGCAGGGAGGCAGCGCTGTGGGTGGTCGCGGGTGGAGTGGTCGTCTACTCGGTCACGTCGTTCACCGTCACGGCGGGCACGATGATCGCCGGTGACAGCGCCGGCTTCTACGGAGGCCACATGGTCGCGACGATCTGCTGGATCGTGCTGGCCGCCGCGTTGTTCGGATACGCGGCCCGACGGTCCCGGGCCGAACGTTCTGTCCCGATCGGCGCGGGACTCGCGCTGGTCGCCGCCGCGGTGGCCAAGCTGTTCCTGTTCGACCTGGGCACGCTCGACGGCATCTTCCGTGTCGTGGTGTTCATCGTCGTCGGGTTGATCCTGCTGGGCATGGGCGCCGGATACGCCCGGTTGCTCGACAAGCAGGACAGACAGGATCACGAGAATGCCGTCGACGTGACGACCGACACCGGTTAAACTGGACTCAATCCAGAAAACTGGACGTTGGGAGAGATATGAGCACAACAGCGAACCGTCGCAGGACCGATGCCGAGATCAGTGGATTCCATGCCTCCCCGGCGCTGGCCGAATCCCTCCAGCGAGTGCTGGTGGACCTCATCGAGCTGCATCTGCAGGGCAAGCAGGCGCACTGGAACGTCGTCGGCACCAACTTCCGCGACCTGCACCTTCAACTCGACGAGGTGGTCGATTTCGCCCGCGAGGCCAGCGACACCGTGGCTGAGCGGCTGCGGGCGCTCGACGCCGTTCCGGACGGCCGCTCGGACACCGTGGCGTCGACCACGTCACTGCCGGACTTCCCGGCGTACGAACACAGCACCGGTGAGGTCGTCGACCTCGTCACCGCACGCGTCTACGCCGCGGTGGACACCATCCGGTCGGTGCACGACACCGTCGACGCCGAGGACCCCAGCACCGCCGACATCCTGCACCAGCTCATCGACGGCCTCGAGAAGCAGGCATGGCTGCTCAAGTCGGAGAACCGGAAGGTCTGAGTGGGCGGTGCCCGACGAGGTACCACGTGTGCATGGCGCCCTTGCCCTTGATGTCGACCACGCCGCGCTCCTCGAGCAGGAACCGGTGCCGCAGGCGGTCATAGACGTTGTCGGGCACCTGAATTCGGCCTTCGACGTCGGTGGTCTCCATGCGGGACGCGACGTTCACGGCGTCGCCCCAGACGTCGTAGAAGAACTTGCGGGCACCGACCACTCCGGCCACCACGGGGCCTGCGGCCATTCCGATGCGCAGCGGCACCTCCCGGCCCCACGGATCTTTGAGATCGGCCACGGCGTCGGCCATGTCGAGCGCCAGCGCTGCCAGCGCCTCGAGATGGTCGGACCGCGGCGTCGGGACGCCGCTGACCACCATGTACGAATCGCCGCTGGTCTTGACCTTCTCCAGGCCGTGCCGGTCGACCAACGCATCGAGGTCGGTGTAGAGCAGATCCAGGAACCGCACCAGGTCGGCCGGCGGCGTGTCGCTGGCGCGCTTGGTGTAGCCGGCGATGTCGGCGAACAGGATCGATGCGTCGTCGTATTTGTCGGCGATCACACTGCGTGACGGGTCCTTGAGCCGTTCGGCGATCGTCGTCGGCAAGATGTTGGCCAGCAACCGTTCGGAGCGTTCGTACTCGGCCTCCATCGCCGCCTCGGCGCGGTCGATCTCGCGCAGCGTGTACCAGATCGTGGCCACCACCATCACCGCCGAGCCCACCACCGAGCTGACGAAACCGACGGTCAGCGTCCACGGCGGACCCAACCCCCGGCTCTCCGGCACGGTCAGCTCCAGTGCGATGGTGAGCGCCCCGCCGGCGGCAGCGACCAGCGAGGCGAGCGCGATGCGTTCGATACCCAGAACCAGCACCATCAGCGATGCCGCGACCAGGAAATAGAACTGCAGACCGGACCCGGTGCCCACCGTGTAACACATGAAACCGACCGACGCGTAGGCGAACACCGCGAACGTCAGTGGCGCGACGAGCTCACCGTAGGGGCACAGCTTGGGAATGACCAGGAACACCAATGCGCACGCCACGTTCGCCACGCCCAGCCACCACAGCGCGCCGCCCAACGTCAGCTGCAGGGCGCCGAACGATGCCGTCACCGCCGCGGCGATCCAGCTGGCCAGTTTGAGCACCCGCACCCGGCGGGCCACCCGGTCGCTGTGATGCCGACTCGGCGACCAGGCGCGGCCCGTCAGGGCAACTTCGGGTACGCACATCGGCCGCACGCTGAGCACGGCCAAAGACTATCGCCCAGACGGCGACTAACCTGCAGGAATGACGCGTATCGCGTGCTGCCAACTCGACCCCGCCTTCGGCGATCTCGACGGCAACGACGAGCTGATCCGCGCAGCGCTGACCGACGCGGTCGCCGCCGGTGCCGACGTCGTGGTTCTGCCCGAGCTGGTGACGTCGGGTTACATGTTCACCGATGCCGCCGAGGCACGGACGGCGGCGTTGCCGGCGGACAGTCCCCGATTCGCGGAATGGGCTGCGTTGCTGGGCGATTCGATCGCGGTGCTGGGCTTCTGCGAACTCGGCACCGACGGGGGGCTGTACAACAGCGCCGCGGTGCTGCAGGCCGGCGGCGTCACCTCGGTGTACCGCAAGACCCACCTGTGGGACCGGGAGAAGCTGATCTTCACGCCAGGAGAGCAGCTGCCGCCGGTGCTCGAGACGCGTCACGGCGTGCTCGCGGTGATGGTCTGCTACGACCTGGAATTCGCGGAACTGACCCGCCTGGTGGCGGTGGCCGGCGCTGAGATGATCGTCGCGCCGGTGAACTGGCCGCAGTTCCCGCGTCCGGCCGGTGAGCACCCCGGCGAGGTGATCACCGCGATGTCCACCGCGCGGCTCAACCGGGTGGCCGTGGCCGTGTGTGACCGGGCTGGGGTGGAGCGCGGGCAGTCCTGGACCGGCGGCACCGTCATCGTCGATCCCGACGGCTGGATCGCCGCCGACGCGGGGCCGGGGGTGGGGACAGCGGTCGCCGACATCGATCTGGCGCGAACGCAAGACAAGAAGTTGACCGAACATGTCGACCTGCTGGCCGACCGCAGGCTCGACCTCTACGGCTGAGCTGGGGTTATCCGGTGCCCTCGGTGAGATTCGAACTCACACTGTACGGGTTTTGAATCCGTTTCCTCTGCCAGTTGGGATACGAGGGCATCGCACCGTGTCGGTGCGCGGCCTTTCACCATAGAGGATGCCCCCGCGCTCGCTCATCCGGCCCGGGAGCGCCACAATGTCCTCATGTCATCGCCTGGTGCGTCATCGACCGACGCCGTCCCCGCACGCCGCGTTCTCGTCGCCGAGGACGAGGCGCTCATCCGGCTCGACCTGGCGGAGATGCTGCGCGACGAGGGCTACGAGATCGTCGGCGAGGCCGGTGACGGTCAGGAGGCCGTCGACCTGGCCGAATCGCTGCGGCCGGACTTGGTGATCATGGACGTCAAGATGCCGCGGCGCGACGGCATCGACGCAGCCTCGGAGATCGCCGCCAAGCGGATCGCCCCGATCGTCATCCTGACCGCGTTCAGCCAGCGAGAGCTCGTGGAGCGTGCCCGCGATGCCGGCGCGATGGCCTACCTGGTCAAGCCGTTCAACATCTCCGACCTGATCCCGGCCATCGAGGTGGCAGTCAGCCGGTTCAGTGAGATCGCCGAGCTCGAGAAGGAGGTCGCCAACCTTTCGGACCGGCTGGAGACCCGCAAGCTGGTGGAACGCGCCAAAGGCCTGTTGCAGACCAAGCAGGGCATGACGGAGCCCGAGGCGTTCAAGTGGATCCAACGCGCGGCCATGGACCGCCGCACGACGATGAAGCGGGTGGCCGAAGTCGTCATGGAGACGCTGGATCCGCCGGCCGAGAGCGCGGAGAACGGCTCGACATAGCTCGAAGCCGGCCCTGTCCGGTTAAGAGTGCGTTTCCGAGGCGTGTTTCCGCACCGATGAGCGGCGCGGCGTACACGCCGCGTTGTCCAACATCACGCATCGGGGCTACTGGTTGGTTATGGTTTCCCGCGAAGCGTCGCCTCCCCGGCTGTCCAGGGTAGGGCCCCGGCGGCGCCGATCAACTCAGTGAACCGGAGGTGAAGCGTGCGAGGTCGCGTGGCACGGAGTGCATTTGCTCTCACAACTGCGGGTCTGGTGGTGCTCGGCCTGGCCGGCTGCAGCCAGTCGGCACCGGAACAGGATTCCGGCGATTCCGACCTGTCGATCGTCGAGCAGGTCCAGATCGACGAGAACGGCGCCGAGGTGCAGGCCGACGCCAGCGCCGACCCGGCGGATCCCGCCGGTGACGGCAGCGCCACCTGCCCACCCATCTCGATCGCGATGGCCGGCGCGCTCACCGGGCCTGATGCCGCCCTGGGCATCAACATCCGCAACGGCGTGCAGCTCGCGGTCGACAAGCACAACGAGGCCAATCCGGGTTGCCAGATCCAGCTGAAGACCTTCGACACCGAGGGTGACCCCCAGAAGGCCACCGCGATCGCCCCGCAGATCGTCGACGACCAGTACACCGTCGGTCTGGTGGGTCCGGCATTCTCCGGCGAGACCAAAGCCACGGGCGGCGTCTTCAACCAGGCCGGCCTGACCGCGGCGACCGCCTCGGCGACCAACGTCACACTCTCCGAACAGGGCTGGCGGACCTTCTTCCGCGGCTTGGCCAACGACGGCGTGCAGGGCCCGTCGGTCGCCAACTACATGAAGAACACCCTCGGCATGCAGAAGGTCTGCGTCGTCGACGACAGCACCGACTACGGTCTCGGTCTCGCCCAGGCGATCCGCGACACCCTCGGCCCGGTCGCCGACGCGGGCTGCAACATCTCGGTCAAGAAGGGCGACAAGGACTTCTCGGCGGCGGTGACCCAGATCGACGGTGTCGCACCCGACGGGGTGTTCTTCAGCGGCTATTACGCCGAAGCCGCGCCGTTCGTGCAGCAGCTGCGCGACGGCGGCGTCGAGACCACCTTCGTCACCGGTGACGGCGTCAAAGATCCTGAGTTCGTCAAGCAGGCCGGCCAGTCGGCGGCCGACGCGGTGATCTCGTGCCCGTGCGGCCCGGCCTCGGAGCAGTTCGCCCAGGAATACACCGACAAGTTCGGCCAGGCCCCGGGCACCTACAGCACCGAGGGCTACGACCTGGGCACCATCATGGTCAAGGCCGTCGACTCCGGCGCGATCACCCGCCCGGCCATGCTGGACTACTTCGCGAACTATGACGGGCAGGGTGTGGCCCGCCGCTACCAGTGGACCCCGGAGGGCGAGCTGACCACCAGTCTGATCTGGATGTACAAGGTCCAGTAGTCGACGAGGACGAAACGCGTCCGGAACAGCGAGGTTCCGGACGCGTTTTCGTCGCTCACCCGGTCTCCAGGAGCCCTCCCACGGATGATGCCCGACTGTCTCAACGAGTACGCCTGCCTCGCGGCGAACATCGACTTCAACGTCGACGGGCTCCGTAACGGGTTCTGGCAGTTGACCATCGACGGTTTGGCCTGGGGTGCCATCTACGCCCTGGTCGCGGTCGGTTACACGCTGGTCTACGGCGTGCTGAAGTTGATCAACTTCGCTCACGCCGAGATCTTCATGGTCGGCATGTTCGGCGCCTACTTCTGCCTGGACATGATCCTGGGCTTCACGCCGAGCGGCAACGACTACAACCTCGGCATCGGGCTGACCGTCTTCTACCTGTTGGTGGCCATGCTTTTCGCGATGGCCGTCTCAGGCACGGCGGCAGTCGGTCTGGAGGCGGTGGCATACCGTCCGCTGCGGCGGCGCAATGCCAGTCGGCTCTCGTTTCTGATCACCGCCATCGGTATGTCGTTCGTCCTGCAGGAGTTCGTCCACTTCATCCTGCCGAGCCTGATCGACGGCTACGGCGGCAGCAACGCCCAGCAGCCGATCATGTTGGTGGTTCCCGAAACCCAGTTCACGGTCTTCGGCGCCGACGTCAGCAACGTCACCCTCGTCATCATCGCCGCGGCACTGATGCTCGCGCTGCTGACCGACACGGCCATCAACCGCACCCGGTTGGGCCGCGGCATACGCGCGGTCGCCCAGGACCCCGCCACCGCGACGCTGATGGGGGTCTCGCGAGAACGAATCATCATGACCACCTTCCTCATCGGCGGTCTGCTGGCCGGCGCGGCGGCGCTGCTCTACACGTTGAAGGTGCCTCAGGGCATCATCTACTCCGGCGGCTTCCTGCTGGGCATCAAGGCGTTCTCGGCCGCGGTCCTCGGTGGCATCGGCAACCTGCGCGGCGCACTGCTCGGCGGACTGCTGCTCGGCGTCATGGAGAACTACGGACAGGCGCTGTTCGGTACGCAGTGGCGTGATGTCGTCGCGTTCGTGCTGCTGGTTCTGGTGCTGTTCTTCCGGCCCACCGGCATCCTGGGGGAGAGTCTGGGGAAGGCACGCGCATGAGTGTGGGGAAGAAGGGCGCCGGTAGTACAGGCCATGCCCTGCTGGCTCCCGGTGACGTGCTGCGGCGCTGGTGGGCCGATCGAACCCGGGTGCAGAAATGGGGCGCCGGCCTGTTGGCGTTCGGCGCGCTGGCACTGCTGCCGCTGTACACCCCGCACTTCCTGGACACCCCGGGCATCAGCTTCGGCGGCACGATGGCGCAGTTCGCGATGGTGGCGATCATCGCGATCGGCCTCAACGTCGTGGTCGGGCAGGCGGGGCTACTCGACCTGGGATACGTCGGCTTCTACGCTGTCGGCGCCTACACCGTCGCGCTGTTGACCAGTCCTGAGAGTCCCTGGAATCAGGTCGGCGTGTCGAAGTTCTTCAGCACCGACTGGGCGTGGCTGGCGTGTGTGCCGATCGCCATGGCGATCACGGCGCTGACCGGTTTGATTCTGGGCACCCCCACGCTGCGACTGCGCGGTGACTATCTGGCCATCGTCACGCTCGGGTTCGGCGAGATCATCCGTCTGATGGCCGACAACCTCTCCGACATCACCAACGGCCCGCGCGGACTCAATCAGGTTGCCTACCCCCGCCTCGGTACGTCCGAAGAGCTCCCCAACGGCGTGTTCTCCAGCGCCAACTCCTCGGGCGACGCCAACTACGGCACATGGTGGTTCTGGCTGGGCCTGGCGTTGATCGTCGGCATCCTGCTGCTCGTCGGCAACCTGGAGCGCAGCCGGGTCGGGCGGGCCTGGATCGCGGTGCGCGAGGACGAGGACGCCGCCGAGATCATGGGTGTGCCGACGTTCCGGTTCAAGCTCTGGGCGTTCGTGATCGGCGCCGCGGTGGGCGGGTTGTCGGGCGCGTTGTACGCGGGCCAGGTGCAGTACGTGGCGCCGCCGACGTTCAACATCATCAACTCGATGCTGTTCCTGTGCGCGGTGGTGCTGGGCGGGCAGGGCAACAAACTGGGCGTGGTGTTCGGGGCGTTCGTGATCGTGTACCTGCCCAACCGGTTGCTCGGCGTGGAACTGTTCGGCATCAACCTCGGCGACCTGAAGTATCTGTTCTTCGGGCTGGCGCTGGTGGTGCTGATGATCTTCCGGCCCCAGGGACTGTTCCCGGTGCGAGCCCAACTGCTGGCCTACGGCAAGAGCGCGCGCAAGCTGTTGCGCGGCGCGGACGAGCAGGCACCGGTATGACCGACCCGCATCCGGATCCCGAACAGGCCGCGCTGCACCGCGACGTGCATGCCGCCGCGGGCGAAGTACTGTTGCGCACCGAGGATCTGACGGTCAAGTTCGGCGGGCTGACCGCGCTGGACTCGCTGACCTTCGACATCCGGCGCGGGGAGATCCTCGGGCTCATCGGCCCCAACGGTGCCGGCAAGACGACCTGTTTCAACGCCGTCACCGGCGTGTACCGGCCGACATCGGGCACGGTCCTGTTCGACGGCGCGCCGCTGGGCACCGTCAAACGCCACCAGATCACCCGCAAGGGCATCGCGCGCACGTTCCAGAACATCCGGTTGTGGGGCGAGATGACCGCGCTGGAGAACGTGGTCGTCGGTACCGACGCCCGGCACAAGACGTCGGTACCCGGTGCGTTGTTCCGCAGCGCGCGCCACCGCCGCGAAGAG
>MDTC01107304.1_pt1 | contig 22371 bp, 19 predicted proteins | sample 811181 | NCBI WGS metagenome assembly MDTC01 (sample SAMN05326644, study PRJNA326480) | marine metagenome | isolation source: seawater | place: Pacific Ocean: North | collected 2011 | reverse complement strand
GGGAATGCAGCCGGTGATAATCCGCGGATTCTGATAATGAATCTCTCCGCAGACATCACAGACATGGCGTTTTAAGGTGTCGCCCGAGGGAACCCGGAAAACGACTGGCGCTGCACACTGGCTGCAATATTTCATGGCACAATCCGTCCGGTGCTGCCTGAATAGCCACTATAGCATCGGCGGATATCTGGCCCCGGTGAAGGCAAGGTGAGCTCCGGGCGCATTGGGGCGTTTATACCTTGCTGGCACGTTGCATGAGGGTGCAGGGTTCGTGCGCACGATGTCCTCGGCCGTTGTCTTTGTAGGCAAAGCAGAGTTGTGCTAACTCAGTCAAAATTACATATCACTCTAGAGGTTATCGACAAGGAGAACATTAGCCATCCAACAATACCCTCATCGGATTCGTGAGGTTCCTAAAGGAGATTGTTTCATATGAGCAGTAAAGCAGTGGCCTCAAAAGACAACGTGGTTAATCAGCTCCGTCATTGCCCGACCGCTACTTTGTGTAATGCACATCCGAAGATCAAGGCGATGAGTTCAAGAATCCAGCCCCTTTTTCGCGGCGCGACTATAGGCGCCCGGGCAAAAACTGCTGCAATTTCGCCAGGTCAAAATGCAGCAATCCATAGAGCCATCAGCACTGCTATCGCAGGACAGGTGTTGGTGGTGGACGGTGGTGGATCCCTGTCTTACGGCCCTTTCGGCGACATCTTGGCTTTTTATTGCCTTAAAGTCGGCATTACCGGCTTAATAATTGACGGTACGGTGCGAGATTCTGAGGCCATCACGGAAATGAGATTTCCCGTATTTTGCCTAGGTACCCATCCGGCACCTACCGGTAAGACTGACCCAGGCGAGATTGATGCATGCATAACCTGTGGCGACGTGACTGTCTGCCCGGATGATATTGTGATAGCTGACAGCGATGGCATCGTCATCGTGCCTGATGCGATCAGCAAAGATGTTTATCCCTTAGTTCAGGCCATAGTCCTAAAGGAAAATGAAATCAAAAAACGAATTGAAAAGGGAGAAAGTACCTGCGAGATATTCGGAATTGAGCCATAGCCGTAAAGAGAATACTGTTATCGCTCATTGCCAAGTCCATCCCCTCACCCCTACTTGCTGATGTTTTCAGGCGAGATGTTGTTGGTCGACTCAATTGGGTGAAGTGGTTTACCCAACACCTGAATCAGTTCTCTAAAGCCGCCATCACGGAAAGTCGAAATACTCGCCAACATTTCATTTTGGTTCTGTGATGAAAAGAATGGTGATGTTAAATGACAGAACTTATCCTGAAGGCCAGCGCGACCCAGTGGATTAGCCGGGTCTCCAAGTGGATGTTCCACAAAATGCTCCCACCGGCCCCGGCCGCCAACACCCTCAACGATTACGCGGGCAGCAGTTTGCACTGGAAAAAGTGCATCGATCTGGTTATCGACCAGCATCGTTACCTTGGATCCAAAATCTATTACGCTGGCATTTCCCAGAAGCTCTGTGTTGAGCGGGAGTAGGTGGTCGCGACCAAACAAAGCTGCGATTCCAAGAACAAAAGGAAGGCTGAACTGAGCTGCTTCAGCGGTCTCAGGATTGACTCGATTATCAAGGGCAACAGCCCGCGCGAATGTTTCCACGTGGATAGCGCTAATCTCGTCAGCAGATAATCTTTCTTTTTCAATAATTGCTAGAAAACCATCTATCGCTGGATGAATCCAACGACAACACGCATAAGGCTTAAAAAATGTTCCATCAATCATGAAATCCTTGCCTAAATTCTTGACGATCGTGGCCCCGTCATAAAGGCGCGGCTGGTCGAGGGTGTCCATATAGCCCTTGAATCCTGCTGCTGCTAGATCAAGTGCGGTGAGGCCTGTGACAACGGCCCAGGCTATTCCTTCTTTGACATGACTGCCGCCGAAACCATGCAGATCAGCTGACAGCAGGCCTGGACTATGTTGCTCCGTTATTAACAAGGCTTGAATAGTTTCAGACAAAGTAAATTTACGTAATCTGGAGCCAGCCGCAGCGACACCAAAGCCGCACCAGCGACCACTCGCGGTGCTTGGATGCATTTCGGGATTTCGGCCCACTGCTAGCCGTACAGCTGCCTCATAACCCAGTACGATTGCTGTCAGCGTTTCGATAGGGCCAGCCTTAACTTCTTCAGCTATTGCGATCGCCGCTGGTACCACAGCCGCGCCGGCATGCCCAACTGCCAGACGGTGACCATCATCGATATCTGCTGCTGAGGCGGCCATGCTGTTGGAAAAAGCTGCCCCTAGCGTAGCAACTCCAGCCCGTGTAAACCAAAGGGTCGAAGCACCGTTTCGATAATGTTTGTCAGCCACGCAACGGACCGCCTGGGCGCTTTTAGAACTATGTCCAATGACGGCGGCACTGACAATATCCAAGATGCAGTCTTGTGCTGCATTGAGAGTCTCTCCAGGGACATCCCTGGGAGCCACGTCATTTATGAAGGCTGCGAGCTGTTCTATTGTGCGCATAAATCTGAGGTTTCACCATTACTTCTCAGCGGCTAACAGGCCGATTTCATCCCTCATGATCTCGCATCCCTTTCTTAGCAGACGACATATTGCTTCTCGGGTATACCAGGCGGTGTGTGACGAAAGTATTACGTTGGGGCTTTGAGCAATTGGATGGGAGGGGTCAATCGGCTCCTTATGAAAAACGTCGAGTGCAGCAATAATACCTCCTTCCGAAAGCGCCGCGACTAAAGCTTCCTCATCAACTAGTTGAGCCCGTGCGGTATTGATCAGGATTGCACTTGGCTTCATTAGACTTAACCGTCTCGAATCGAAGAGTCCATACGTGTCTTCGCAAAGCGTTAAGTGAATCGAGATAATGTCAGAGAGCGACATCACCTCATCAAGTTCATAGTGGTCACATGGTATTTCGGGCGCGATACCACTTCGATTCCAACCTATAACCCGCATGCCAAGCGAATTGGCGAGACACGCAACCTCAGTGCCGATGCCACCAAGGCCAATGACTCCAAAAGTTTTGCCTTGTAATTCAATGCCCTGATAAAGGCCCCACACGCCATTGCGGATGTTTCGATCCAGTTTAGAGATATGCCTAACAGCCGCGAACATTAATGCGACCGTGTGCTCAGCTACGGCGCGGTCACCATAGCCCTTGATATTTCGAATTCTCAGGCCAAGTTGGGATGCTGTTTCAAGGTCAATATGAGTAGCCAACCCCGTTGAAAGATAAACGATGGTCTTTAGTTTGGGACAAGCGCTCAAAACTTGTCGCGAAAGGAAGGCCATATACACCATAGCCACAGAATGAGGGCGTAGTCGCTCTATTAGTTCATCTTCATCCGCGGGAGGTGTGTCGTAAATTAAAATGTCAGGAATCAAGGCACGAGTCTCGGCCGATAACATAGGCGCAATATCCGGCGTACAATCTACGAATACCGCCGATGGTGTGGCCGCCATTACCGGAATTCTTTTCGCAGACCTACTATTACTAACCTACTACTGAGAAACTACTGCCCCGATTCAGTTCACGCCGGCGCGAGAAAAAGCACAGATTCTGTTCATACTGCTGCAGGTTGGGTAATGGAAACACTAGTGGCTTCTCATCATGGTCTACCCCGGATTCCACATAGTCGATCAGGGCAGTCATCATCTTTCCGACAACAGGGCCATTTTTGAACTGGTTCCCACTTGTTCCAATTGCCATGTAGAACCCTTTGAGATCAGACTTGTCATAAATTGGAATCCAGTCATCTGTGACATCATAAAGATCAACAATTCCTTTGACATTGTTTGGGATGTTCATGGCAGGAAAACGCTGGGCGGCGCGCATAGCTTGGACCCTAGCTTGGTTGGATATGTCTGTGACGTAGTTGTCAGGGTCAACCCAGTCCAGGCCATCACATTCCGGTTCTTCACTCCCAACCAGAATATGGTTGCCCACTTCCGGTCGATAATAACCACCAATATTGGCGTCTGACCCTATTATGCCGTCGGCCTCGAAATCGAACCCTGTTGGTGATGGGATATGCGCGACCTCAACGCGCAGGGCCCGTGTCTTAATGGCCATTCCATCGGTCACGCCGGCAAGTTCGTTAATCATGTAGGAGTGTGGTCCAGCAGCGTTAACCACTATTTGTGTTTGATAGGTCTTGCCCGACTCGGTAGTTATCCCGCTGACGCACCCGTTCGAATTGTCGATAGTGGCGACACGGTCGGCAAATGTGAACATAGCGCCGTGCGCCTCAGCTGCACGTTGTACGTTATGGGTGGCTAGCTGGGGATCGCTAATAAAACCTGCCTTCGGGAAAAAGATCACATGCCGCATTTCACCGGCTGCCTGGCCAAATTCTGGATCATCGGGTCGCCGTGCTGGGTAATAGTTTCCCGAGTCGATGATGGGGACGCGTTGACGCATAATCTCTGGTGTCCAGATTTCATACGGTATGCTTAATTTTTCTGCAATATCAATCAATTTGCGGCCATAGTCGTTTTGAGAAAAACAGGTATAGATGCAGCCGACTTCTTTGTATTGGATTAAACCCAGTTCGTCGTCAGTTTCCAGGTACTTAGCCCAGTTTTCCCAATAGGGGTAATTCGAGAGCGCCAGGGCAGCACCATCAAGAGTGGAGTAATGTGTGCGAATAATGGCGCAGGAATTACTTGTTGATCCATAGCCGGCGGAGGGATTTTTATCGATACAAAGAACCCGCCTACCTGCTTTTGCAAGTTCAAAAGAAATACATGCACCAATAATGCCCGCACCAATAACAATTGCGTCATATTGCTTTTTCATATCAGTACTCCAATCACCAGGGAAATTTCGATATTTGTGGTGTACTCCTAGCTCAACAGTTCACAGGCTTTGCTAATTCGTGTCGTCGCAGTAGCCAATACTTCCAATTGCTGCGCAAAGCACAACCGAAAATAATCAGGCAAGCCAAAATCTGTACCAGGCACTAGCACGACTTCTGCTGATTCCAGAAAGAATTTCACAACAGCATTGTCATCCTCTAATTTCTCACCAGAGGGTGTCTGCCGGCCCAGTAATCCTTTGCAGTCGACGAACAGGTAAAACCCGCCCTGGGGTGGTTTAGTTGTAAGGCCATTTATTGAATTGATTGCTTGAACTGTTTGATTTCTCCGACTCAGGTAAATCTCCCGCCACTCGCCAAGGTTGTCCTGTTTGCCTTGTAAGGCAGCAACTGCTGCTGCTTGGGAAACCGAACACGGGCTCGTGGTCGATTGACCCTGAAGTTTCGACATTGCGGCTATCAGATTCGTTGGACCGGCGGCGAAGCCGATACGCCAACCGGTCATCGCATAGGCTTTGGATACCCCGTTGACAGTCAGCGTCCGTTCTTTAAGGTTGGGCTCGACTGCAGCGAGCGCGGAAAAACTATCTGGCTCGTATACGATATGTTCGTAAATATCGTCGCATAATATGAAAACATCCGCATTCTCAGAAAGCACTTCAGCAAGGGCGTGAAGTTCATCCTGCGAATAAACAGCACCCGTTGGGTTATTTGGTGAATTCAGGATAAGCCATTTAGTGCGTGGGGTAAGCGCTTCCCTGAGTTGTCGAGGCATCAATTTGAACCCAGTTGACGCTTCACAAGGTGCAATAACAGCCCTGCCACCGCAAAGTTCGACTATATCTGGGTAAGATACCCAAAAAGGAGCCGGCACAATGACTTCATCGCCACTACTGAGGGTGCAATACATGGCATTGAAGATAAGTTGTTTGGCGCCACAACCAGCCATGATTTGATCCATCTCATAATCTAGATCGTTATCACGAAGAAATTTTTCCGCGATGGCGTTGCGCAACTCCTTGGTTCCTCCAACCGATGTGTATCGGGTAGCTCCTGCAATTGCGGCTTGAAAAGCTTCTTCAACAATATGCCTGGGGGTATCGAAGTCTGGTTCACCTTCGGCTAGATTGATGACTTTCCGGCCAGCTGCACTGTATTCACGAGCAATTTGTGCGAGGTGTACCGTGCTTGATAGCTTGGCCTTGCGGATACGAGCGTTAAGTAAATTGTTCAATGTAGTAATTTAGCTCTCTCTATCGAGCTCGGATGTCATAGACTATGTCTTAGAGCCCAATTTGGTCAGTACCTCGTTAGTTGTCATCACGCCCGCTAAAAAACTAAACAAGTTAGTGAGCGTTGCATTGTGTTCTATGTCCGTTCGCGTTGCTGTGCCATCTGATACGATGATATTGTGAAATCCCAGTGCCATAGCGTCACGGATAGAGGATTCACAGCAGGCATTTGTGAGCGTGCCAGTTATGATCAATGTGTCACGATTACGTTCTCTAAGTAGTTTTTCAAGGATTGACGATCCCTGTATAAAAGCACTCGGACGAGTTTTTACTACCTTAATGTCATCTGTCGCTACATCCATACGGTCCGATAGATTATGGCCATGGCTGCCTATCGCTGTTTCGGAAATTACTCGATCACGCCACTCCTTTGGGGCGAAATGCTCATACATACGATGTGTCCAGTCAGCAGGAAAAGTTGACTGGGTCCAGGCGACGATGCCCCCGGCTGCACGAGTCGCCCGCGCAAGCCGATTAATATTGTCGACTATCGAGCGCGATTCTGGAATTTCGACAGCAGATAAGTCCGGTTCTACCCAGGCATTTTGCATATCTATTACAACCAAGGCCGAGCGTTCAGGCTCTATGCTACTGAAAACCTGCGTATGCCCACGTAGGGCGATACAGGAGTCGATTACGTTTTCTGGAATAATGGTCTTATGCATAAAATATGTATACACCGCATTAGAGTTTCACAATAAACCGGCATAAACCAGTTTTATTTTCATTGGGTAAGGCTATGTAAACAGAGCAAGAATTCACTCCATCGCTCTTTTAATGAAAAAGCTTATTTGCCACCAATAACGTACACTGCATCGCAAGGAATCACTACGGAAACTTCTTGCCCTGCCGTGAAATGGTGATCGGCGAAATCACTATCGATCTGCGATGTAACCAAAAGCGTAGCTCCGCTAGATGTCGATATCTCGTAGTGCATTAGTGGCCCAAGATATACGGCCCTATTTACCTTGCCGGCTACTTCGCTGGCGTTATCGCTTTTAACACTTTCACTGATTCGCTTTAAAGATATTCGTTCAGGACGAATCATGACGACGACATCATCAGAGTCATGGAGATCCTTATGCTGTGAATGCAAAAGTAATCCGGCAGCATCTACAAGAATTTCCCCATTCTTCGACTGCCGGATACGTCCATCAAGCAAGTTAGAGCGGCCCATAAAGTCGGCCACAAATCGATTGTGAGGCCGCTCATAAATATCATTTGGCTGGCCGATTTGCCGAATAACACCTGACTCCATGACACAAATACGATCCGACATGGCCATAGCTTCTTCTTGATCGTGGGTGACGAAAATAGTCGAAATACCGAGTTGTTGCTGTAATACCCGCAGCTCAACGCGCATATGATCGCGTAACTGTTTATCAAGTGCCCCAAAAGGTTCATCCAAAAGAAGAATCTTTGGCCGAATTACAAGTGCTCTCGCCAGTGCTACACGCTGTTGCTGCCCGCCAGAAAGCTGGTTCGGAAATTTTTCCTCGTGACCCCCAAGTTGCACCAGTTCTAATGCTTTCCCTACACGCTCGGTGCGCTCAGCCTTAGGTGTTTTTCGCATTTTCAGGCCGAATTCAACATTCTCCCCGACGTTCATATGAGGAAAGAGCGCATAATCTTGAAATACAAGCCCAACTTCACGAAGATGCGGAGGGATATTTGTAACATCCACACCACCAATTACCACCGATCCAATCGTGGGTTTTGCGAAGCCTGCGATAAGCCGGAGTGTTGTTGTTTTTCCGCATCCCGAAGGGCCCAGTAGTGTTAGGAACTCAGCCGAATTGACAACGAGGTCAACAGAGTTCACGGCATTAAAATTACCATACCGCTTCGAGATTTTTTTCAGTTCAACAGCGCTCATCGCACAACTCGCTCGCCAGAGACTATCTGCCCTCGAAGTATAAGCACCGTGGTAAGTAAGGCTGTCAGGACGAGCATCAAAGTTGAAACCGCGGCAATCGATGGTTTTACCTGGTACATAAGTGTAGAAAAGATTTTCAACGGCAAAGTAAGTTTGAACGTTGACAGAAAGAAAGTAATGATAAATTCGTCAAATGAGATAATAAAACTGAAAATTCCTCCACCAATAAGGCCTGGTGCAATAACCGGGAAGGTGACATGCCATAGAGCTCGTAACGAAGAAGCACCAAGACTGCGAGCCGCCTCCTCCAAGGAAATATTAAAGGTCTGCAGGCTGGCGGTTACGGTTACGACGACAAAAGGTACGGTAATCGTGAGATGTGCAGGGATGAAAGACCAGAAGCTGTCAGAAATACCCAACTCAAGTGCTATGCGAAAAATTCCCAGCCCAAGCACAATATGTGGCAAGACCATTGGCGATATAAGAAGCGTATACAGTTCCCGACGACCTCGGAGTGGCCCCCGATTCAACCCGAGCGCCGCCATGGTGCCGATCACCAGGGATAACGGCGTTACGATAAGGCCGAGCGCAAAACTCAACATTAACGAGTTTTGCCAGTTCTCCGACTTAAAAACATGAACGTACCAGCGGACGCCGTAGGACGGCGGCGGAAAACTCAGATATGAAGCCGCTGTAAATGACTGAATGGTCAGGATAACAAGCGGGGCAAGAAGAAATATGACAGCAAGAAGTGTAACTAAAGCTACAAAAATACTGGGCCATGAATTAAGTCGCTCGCGAAACATCAGTTATCCCGATTACGTCTGCCCTGTAAACGAGCTGAGACGATAACCATGACCAGAACTGCAAGCAAAAGCATGAACGCCATTGCTGAAGCCGCGGGCCAGTTGTAAAGATTTCGAACAGAGTCAGCTATCAGCATGGGGAGGGTGAGAACAAAATTACCGCCCATAATCACAGGAGTGACGTAGACCCCCATAGAAAGAATAAAGACTAACGTGCATCCGGCAGTCACACCAGGCAGGCTGAGTGCAAACGTGATATTGCTGAATACTTGTAGCGGAGATGCGCCAAGACTCGCTGCGCCCTCTTCAACCGATCTTGGGATAGCCTGGAGGCTTGCAAAAATCGGCAGCACCATAAACGAGAGATAGACATGTACTACCCCGAGGATCACGCCGAATTCGTTGTACATAAGGGGCAACGGTTTGTCGATGAGTCCAGACCCCCGAAGCATATCGTTGATAACACCGGACCGACCGAGAATAAGAACCCAGGCTGTGTTTCGGACAACGATGCTTGTCAATAACGGCGACACGATAATAAACATCAGAATAAGCTGCATTCGCGGGCTCGCATTTCGCATAAATATTGCAAATGGATAGCCAATAACAAAGCAGCACACTGTTATGTAGATAGAAAGAAGAACCGTCTTCCAGAAAATTAGCAAAGTTATTCCGTCTGTGAATATCTTTACGTAGTTATCGAGATAGAATCCTTGTGTTGTAATGCTGTCTTCAAAGCGGGCGAAACTCAGACCTACGAGAAGAGCCAGAGGAATCACAAAAGTTATTCCATAAAGTAATCCTGCCGGTGCAAGTAACCACCAGGATCTGCGATTTTTTTGGTCAACTTCACTCACGATTCAGAAGTCTACAGGTACCTGCAAATGAGTACTGCCCATTGAACTAATAAAAAAGCCGGGGTGCCCTTCCCTAAGGTCGGACACCCCAGCCAGGTCTTCCCAATGACAACCCTATAAATCGATTAAGCTGACTTCCACTTATTCCACATATCAGTCCATTCTCCCGATTTCTTGAGAATTAACTCAAAATCCTCAGGGACTGCTTTTTTCACTACTTCCGGATCAGCAACAATGACAGCTTTTGCCTGGGCATCAGTATATTGAACCTGTTTGTTTGGCGTGCCGTAGCCAAACTCAACCATTCGTGTCTGGGGCTCTTTGCCGACTACCCAGTTAAGCCATTCCTTAGCAAGTTCGGGATTCTTGGCGTTCCGTGGCACTCCATAAACGCTGTAGCGGACGAAGAAGCCCTCATCTGGGACGGCGGCTTCCAGAGGCAGCCCTTCGCCCTTGAGTTTGGTGACTCGCCCATTCCAGAATGGTGTCATGACTATCTCATCATTGCGGAAAAGTTGCTCTGCGTCTGCTCCGCTAGACCACATGGAAACGAGGCTCGGGCGCAGTGCGGAGAGGTGCTTGAAGGTCTCATCATCCACTGGATAAGGTTGCCCCTTATGTGTGATGTTCACCATTTCCAGCACCTGATTTTTCAGCCCTTCGTTGATTGCAATTCTTCCTGAGTATTTTGGATCCCAAAGTACTTTCCAGGACGTTGGTGCCGGAACAACCTTCTCTGTGTTATAAGCCAGGATATAGCACCAGAGAACCAGGCCTGGACCGTACGGCGTGACAAACTTGTCGTATACGTCAGCATATCCAGGTAAATCGCCAACTTCTTCGAGCAAGTTATTTCGCTTAGCAAAGATGAACTGGTCGCCGTGCATCGGAACCACGTCCGCTTCCGGTTGACCGGCAGCAATTTGTGCCTGAACCTTTTCCATTGGCAGTCGGCTTCCTTTCAACTGGATATATTGAATTTTTATGTCAAATTTTTCAGCGAATGGCTTATACCAGTGTTTGTCATAAAACTCCCCCAGATTGCCATCATAAATGTAGGCCGAGAAAACCTTAGGATCACTGGCAGCATGGGCCTTCACGAAAAAATATGGAAACCCGGCTACACCTGCCGTAGTTGCCGCTGATTGGATGAATTTTCGTCGCGTAATTTCACTACTATTTCTTGATTTCTTCTTCACTATTACCTCCTTTGCAAATGCATTTAACACTGGTTTGAATCTACAGCTCCGTTTTTACCTTTTTGCAATCGCACTACGTTAATGTTGGTAACATTTATTTTGGCTTATCTGAAGATTATAATAAAGTCTATACTGAAAAACTCAGGCATCAAAGGCCGTTAGGATTGAAGTGGTTAGAGGGCTCTGAGCATTGGTGTATTCCAAAGCCGCAAAGACGTGATCATGATTATCTAGTTCAAGGTATTGAGCAGTTAAGCCCTTATCAAGACAGGCGTCAGTGTAAAGTCGAGATTGTCGTTTAAATTCATCAGTTTCCCCGCCACCCACTGCTACTACCATAGGTGGCGCTAGATCAGGGATCATATGTACTGGACTGTTACGGTGGCTGTCGCTCTCGCTCATCCGTAAATCATCATTTAGGTAACAAAGGCGAAGCGGTTCCAGATCAAACAACCCCGAAAGGGGAAAAGCGGCCCGGATAGAGTCTTCTGGCATTCCACGGGCTGGCCAATTGGTTGAAGCAAGGATAGCGGTAAGATGGCCACCAGCAGAGTGACCGGTAACAAAAAAGCGACTACGGTCACAACCAAGGTCGTCGGCGTGATTCCAAATCCATGCAAACGCCTGTCGATTCTGTTCTGCGATCTGATCCATCGTCACTTCTGGACATAGATCGTAATTATTAAGAACGACACATGCGCCAGATTCTACAAACTGTTTTACAACATAGCGAAACATTGCCTTATCAAAAGCCCGCCAGTAGCCTCCATGAATGAACAACAGCATCGGTGCACCACCTTTTGCTGGCCAGATATCCAAAGTCTGTAGCGCGCTGTCGCCAAATGGTACATCTAAGCGGCAATCAAAATCTTCGACCACGCGAAGGTTGTCAGACTCAAGGTGGGCGAAGGTTTCGGCAAAGTGGGGGCACCGGCGCTTCATGTCGTATTCAAGATCAAGGCTCTCTTGATCATAGGGGCCGTACACTGCAGCACTCATCTCAAATTTCTCCGTCTTTGTCTAGTAGGCCGGTTAGAACAATGAATTCCCAGTATATTGACAACGGCTGGTGAAATATATATGTATCATATATAAAAAAAATATTAAAATATGTCTCTAAGGCGTTAACTCTATCGTTACCGAAAAAGTATGTATAAAACCCTATCTAGTTAAAAATTAAAGGAAAAAATGTTTGTACGTACTGCTCACTGGCATTGTAAGCCGGAATTTTTCGACGAGGCACCAAGACTGTTCAAGACTGGCGCATTGCCCATCTTAAGCCGCCAGTCGGGCCTGCTTTGGGCGCAGTTGGTCGGCCACTCAAACGACACCCTGCGGATCGCCATCACAGTATGGCGAGATGAAGCCTCCTATAGGAAATACATCGACAGTGAAGACAATAATGTCATCACCAGGATATTCGAGCACATGTATGTAGACGGCCACTCGCCGCTCGGGTTCGATCTCCCTGTGCTTCATGAACACTTCTTCTAAGGAATAACTGCATCTGAGCGCGGAGGTACTTGAAACTTAATGTTTTTGGATTTGCCAACAGCGGCTCACTATAACCAGTGGGCTAACAAGCGCATCTATACCGCGTGTGATCGGTTGTCTATCACCGAGTTAGCTTTGGATAGACGTGGGTTTTTTAAGTCGATCCTTGGCACCCTTAATCACATTTTACTATCCGATCTAATTTACCGTGAGCGCCTCGAAGGAAAACCAACCACGTTTACCCGCCTTGATGAGTTATTGTATGAAGAGATTTCTATTCTTCGGAAGGCGCACGAAGCACAGGACACGTGGTATATCGATTTCTGTGATAGAGCAGCAAATACAAGCATTCTTGAAGATAACCTGTCATTCGACACGGTTGAGACGGGAGAACATTTTTCCTTACCACTGCGTATGTGCTTAATCAATCTATTCGAACACCAGATTCACCATCGCGGCCAGGTTCACCATATGTTGTCAGATGCTGGAGTAGATCCGCCACCCCTCGATTTTATTAAGTACGGCTCTGGTGAATAGAAGCCGCGGTACGCAAACAGATAACCTGGCGGCATATGGGTGAGCACATTGATGTTCTAGTTATTGGCGCTGGTCAAGGCGGCTTGTCAGCCAGTTATTTTTTGACCCAACAGGGCGTCCCGCACCTGGTATTAGAGCGCGGTGAGGTCGGTAATGCTTGGCGCACCGATCGCTGGGATTCTTTCACCTTGGTTACCCCTAATTGGACTATACGTCTGCCGGGTGCTGAATATCAGGGCAATTCCCCAGATGCTTTTATGGGGCGGGAAGAATTCGTTGCTTATTTGGAACGCTGGGCCAAGTCTTTTAAATGCCCGCTTAGTGCCAACACGGAAGTAACAGGCTTGTCATCGGATGGCTCAGCTATTCGCGTAGAAACCAGCGAGGGGGCTCTAACAACGGCTAATGCGATCATCGCCACTGGCACTTATCAACGAGCAAAAATACCAGCCATCGCCAGGCAATGCCCAGTCAGACTGTGTCAACTCGACGCCAGGCAGTATCGCAGCCCGGATCAATTGCCTGATGGAGCCGCTCTTGTGGTCGGCTCTGGGCAAACAGGCTGTCAAATTGCCGATGAAATTAACAAGGCCGGACGAGAAGTTTATCTTTGTGTCGGACGGGCAGGACGCTTGCCCCGTCGGTTTCGTGGACGCGATGCTCTGGAATGGCAACTGGATATGGGCTTTCTTGATCGCACGCCCGATATGCTGGATGCGCCAGCCGACCGTTTTAGAGGTGACCCACACGTATCTGGTAAGAACGGTGGGCAAACGCTGAGCCTGCATGACTTCCGTGCTCAAGGCATCCATCTTCTAGGCAGGCTGAAGAGCATATCTGGAGAGGTAGCTTACTTGGCAAAGGGAATCCAAGATCAGGTGGCTTACGCCGACCAATTTGCTGCGGACTTCAGAAAAAATGTAGATGCTTATATCGCAGCCAGCGGCGTGGTCGCTCCAGCCGCAACGCCGGAAGAACTCGCTGGAGACCCTGTTGGAGAAGATTGGGTAGTTCCAGATACTCAGGAAATAAATTTTCTTGATTGCAACATCAATACGATTGTCTGGGCAACCGGATTTAGTTTTGATTTTTCTTGGATTAATTTCCCCGTCATTGATGGGTTTGGTTATCCAATAACCAAGCGTGGCGTTACCAGCGTACCAGGACTCTACTTTGTGGGACTTAACTGGATGTATAAAAAGAAGTCCGGAATCATTTATGGTGTTGGCGAAGACGCTGAATATGTTACCAGTCATGTTATGGACCGGTTAAAAACAAACCCCTTGGAAGAAACCAGGTCACTGGTTGGCTCTCAAGCTAGTTAGTGGCGAAGCGTCTATATTCGAGCTGGCCCTAATTACGAACGAAATCACATCATCATGGGAACTGAGGATATCTATATTGGCATAGACGTTGGTGGAACCTTCACTGATTTGACTGTCTATGCGCCATCCCAGAACCGGCTTAGCCTGCACAAATTGGCCTCAACTCCGGACGCGCCAGAGCGGGCGATCGTAGAAGGAGTTCGAGAGATTTTAGAAAAAGAAGAACTTTCCGCTGCAAATGTAGTGCGTCTAGCCCATGGCACAACTGTTGGCACCAATGCACTGATCCAAAGGCGTTGTGGCAAAGTGGCACTGATAACGTCCGAAGGTTTTCGAGATCTGCTTGAAATTGGCCGCCAAACGCGACCCAGGGTGTATGACATGCACACCGATCATCCTTCACCAATTGTTGAACGAAAACTCCGATTTGAAGTCCCACAACGCCGGTATTCAGATGGCAGTGAGTGCATCCCTCTTGATATTGATGCTCTGTCCCGGATTGCCAGCACTGTTGTGTCCGAAAAGGTTGATTGTGTTGTCGTGTGTTTCCTGCATTCCTACGCTTATCCGGAGGATGAATACCGGGCAGTCAAGAAATTGCAGGATGAGCTGCCCAGGCATATTTCCGTTATCTCGTCTGCATTTGTTTATCCAGAATTCCGTGAATACGAGCGATTTTTGACGGCTGTTCTCAACGGCACCTTAATTACGGTCGTCGGTTCTTACATTGACCACTTAAGCACAGGACTGGCGGAATTGGGAATCACCTGCGAAATCAAAATCAGTCAAAGCTCAGGTGGTCTCATGTCAGCAATGATGGCTCGACAACTGCCGATTAGGGCATCGCTCTCTGGCCCTGCTGCTGGTGTTCTCGGGGCATCCCGGCGGGCCCGGGCAGCGGACCGGACCAATATTATTACCCTGGATGTTGGGGGCACCAGTGCAGATGTAAGCCTGCTCCACGAGGGTCAGCCTGTCAAAGTGCATGATCGAACTCTTGCTGGGTTCCCAATTCGTATGCCGGCTCTTGATGTCAACGCGGTTGGCGCCGGCGGTGGTTCGGTCGCTTGGATTGATCGCGGCGGCCTGCTAAAAGTTGGCCCACAAAGCGCCGGCGCTATACCGGGGCCGGCATGTTACGAGCAAGGTGGTGACCAGGCTACAGTGACTGACGCCAACGTGTTGCTTGGGCGTTTGAACGGCCAGGCCCTCCTTGGTGGCAATATGCCAATAAAAAAGGCCTTATCCGAAGTTTGTATCGCCTCCCTTGCCAGCCAGCTCGGTATGGATGTTGAGGATACGGCACTAGGGATCGTAAAGGTGGCATGCGCGACCATGGTCAAAGCGATACGTTCTATTTCAATCGAACGCGGCCATAATCCACTGGACTTCGCGCTCTTTGTTTATGGGGGCGCAGGCCCTCTTCACGCGACAGAAGTGGCTCGAGAACTTGAAGTGGGGACCGTTATTGTTCCTCCTGATCCCGGCATCTTATGCGCAGATGGAGCCCTTGCTTCAGACCTTAGGTCTGATTTTGTGAAAACGGTGTTGACACCACTGGAAATTGGGGCTGAAAAACTAATTGAAAAAGCACGAACTGAGTTATTGGATATGGCCTGTAGTTGGTTCGAGGATGAGGGCGTTAGTGAAAATGACCAGGCTTTACTTTGGGTAATTGAGCTTCGCTATTTCGGTCAGAATTACGAAATCTCCCTGCCTTTGGCTGACGCTCCGACCGACCAGTCGACTTGCTCTAATTTAATGAATCTGTTCCACCGGGCCCATGAGACTAATTATGGGTTCTCCTCAGAGAACGAGCTAATTCAGATCGTTAACCTCAAAGTAACAACCATTGGCAGGACCGTACCCCCACCCTTGCCGATTGTTACTAGTAAAGTTTCAGCCCAGCCATTCGGTGAGCGACGCGTCATGTACGCCAAAGGGGATTGGTGCGAAACACCAATTTATCAGCGGGCAGATTTAGGTTTGGAGCAAGTCATCATTGGACCTGCCATTATTGAACAAATGGATACGACAACGATCATATTTCCTGGCGATCAATGCGCGGTAGATAAATGGGGCAATCTGGCAATCCAGATTAATTGAGGACAACACCATGATATTGACCCCCGTCGAAATTGAACTGCTAAGAAATGCAATAACCAGTATCGCGGATGAAATGTACATAGCCTTGATGAAGAGTGCCTACTCTACCAATATCAAGGAAAGGCGAGATCATTCGACCGCGATTTTTGATGCCAATGGCCGTGTCGTCGCCCAGGGTGAAAGCATGCCCCTCCACCTAGCATCGATGTTGGGGTTGGTGGAAGTTGTACTTGAAAAGTACGATCCTGGATCACTGCAGCCTGGCGACATGTTTCTTTCGAATGACCCTTTCGTTGGCCGCGGTTCGCACTTACCGGATGTGTCAATGGCTGCCCCAGTTTTTTCTGACGGCAAACTGGTGATGTTTGTAGCGAACATTGCCCATCATGCTGACATAGGTGGCATGGTACCCGGAAGCATGGCTGGAGGTATGACAGAAATTTACCAGGAAGGACTGCGCATACCACCGATTCGCCTGATCGCCGGGGGTCAGCTCCAAGAAGACCTGATGGATCTTATTCTGCTTAACGTGCGTGTACCCGAGGAACGTCGCGGCGACTATAACGCTCAAATTGCCGCAAATAAACTGGGAGTTAAACGCTGTCAGTCTATCGTGGAAAAATGGTCGATTGGGCGGTTAACGGCTGGCATGGATGCAATGATCCAGGCTGTAGCACAACGCATGCGGGCAGCTATCTCGGATATTCCCGATAATAAATACCAGTTCACAGATGTCATTGACGACGATGGTATCGATGCAACTCAAATCAAGCTTGTGGTTGAGATTACAGTACAGGGTGATGAGATCATTTTTGATTTTGAAGGTACATCCCCCCAAGTCAAAGGCAACATTAACGTGACCATGGCCGGACTCCAAGCAGCCTGCCTTTATTCCCTTAAGGTGCTTATAGATCCTGAATGCCCCCAGAATCACGGCATGCTTGATCCGATCTCGATCAAGGCGCCGCTTGGAACTATAGTTAACGCAGAATTCCCCGCTGCATCGGCGGCCCGTGCACAGACTGGACAACGCATCGTTGATCTAATCTTTGGTGCGTTAGCTGACGCCTTACCTGAGCGCATTATCGCTGCGGGGAATGGGGCAAATACATCGGCTAGTTTCTTTGGTCGATTGAATGATGGAAGGTTCTATGTCTATCTGGAAACACTGGGTGGTGGTGCCGGTGGCAGAGCCTACCAGGATGGCACCGATGGAGTTCAAGTGCATATGACCAATACCTCCAACCTGCCGATCGAATCACTGGAAACTGAATATCCCCTGATGATCGAACGCTACGAGTTGGTACCGGATTCGGGTGGCGCAGGAAAGTGGCGGGGTGGACTAGGTCTCCGTCGGATTTACCGCCCTGTCGGCCATACCGTGACTTTCAGCGGTCAAGGCGAGCGTTTCGTCAACTCGCCCTGGGGTCTTTTTGGCGGTCATAGTGGGGCCACCGGCAGTTTCGATTTGGTCGGGGATGATGGTACACGGCAGCATCTCTCCAATAAGCCTTCCGCTGTGGAGGTGAACCCCGACACTGTGATCATCGTAACAACGCCAGGGGCAGGTGGCTACGGGTTGCCAGTCGAGAGAAATCAAGAAGCACTACATGACGACGCGAGAAGCGAAAAATTCAGCGCCCGATTCCTTGAGCAGAAGTACAACTATCTTGAATGAAGTGATGGTGAGAACGTGACCAAAACGGAGTTCTTATCTGGCTTCGATCTGGGGAAAAGACCGATAGGCGCATCAAACAACGGTTACCGAAAAGCATGAATAAGACTTCTGCCGAAAACAAGCAGCACAAGGAATCTCTTGCTGCGGCCGCCACAAGTACTATCCGCGACAGGATACTCGATCTGACTCTGAAACCAGGCAGTCGAATCGACGACAAAGTATTGATGCAGCAGTTTAGCGTGGGCCGAACGCCGATCCGGGAAGCGCTCAACCGGTTAACCACCGAGGGATTAGTTAATATGCGCCGCAATCGCGGCTGGTACGTTTATCCCCTGGATATAGATCATGTTAAACACTTGTTTGATGCCTATATAGCAGCCGAAAGATTGGTTGGGTATTTCTGTATTACCGATCATCCCAAACTATCCGATGATCTTCAGCGAATTCAAAAAAAATACGCTGTTGTCCAGGGTAATCGGAGTTATCTGAATATCACTAAACGAAATGCCGAGTTCCACACTCGGCTTGCTGTGGCCACAGAAAATGACTACATATGTGATTTTTGCACTCGCCTGTATAACCTTGCCAGGCGAATGTCTTTTTTTATTTACCTAAGGGAATCTGATTCGGAAAAAAACTTTTCGAGACATGCTGTGCTGATCAATCGTGATCATGACGAGATCATTAAGCTTATACAGGCAGGTGATAACGACAATTTAATTGATGTTTTGACTCGGCACGCGAAAATGTTTCGTGATCGGGTCATGCGCGTGATTGGCCAGACACGGAGCGAAAATTTTCCGGTATAACCTGGTAATTGAAAATGTTGACTACCCAGCAGCCGTCCCCAGCTGTCGAACAGCTAAAGTGTAGACAACATCAACCCCGCCTAGCAAAGGCTGTTAAATTCACTAAGATCGAGAGTCTTCAAGGTGGCTGGTGTTGGCTGACCTGACCGAATATCCCAACCGTGTTGTGCGTAATAGTCGTCCAACATTTTTGACCAGTCAGTGTGGCTCAATGTGGTACCAGTCATGGCGCCAGATGCCGATTGGTCAAAAAATCGTTCCTGTGGATAATCATCCTTCCGGGTGAAGTTAGCGAACTTCATATTGACGAGTTTCTGCAGATTATGGATGCGTTCGCCGGTGGCCATAAAATCCTCTGTAGACAGATTCTCCCCGGTTGCCAAGTTATAGAGTTCGACGAAATCGCCCGGTCCTGGCATCTGTGGGCCCATCCAGTTACTTGAAAAGAAACAAACCCCAAGACCTTCCATTGCAGCATGGAACCTTTGGTAGTAAGCAATCAGCTTGCCTTTCTCGTCATAAACTTCTGGTTGCTGTGCTGTGCTTACACCGAAAAGTTTGCGCGATTCCTCGGTGGTCAGATCCATCCGCTCGGTCAGGGGTGATCCGACTGTATGGGTGCCGCCCCTTTCAGCAACGGCAACACCAAGAGCCCAGCCTTTGAAGGGGCGTAACTCTTCAGCAAGTTCCTGTCCCTTGACATGCATCGCAAAATACTCCGATCCCTGGCCTACGATTTGGGACGCTTCCTGAACACCTTTGGCAAGTAGCTCACCAATGGCGCCCTCCCGGTAGGCCATGCGGCGCAACAGGCCTATCAACGCGTCATGGTTGCCCCAAGTCAGATCCAGACCATCGGTATCATCTTGGCTGAAAATGCCACGTTGGTAGCATTCGAAAGCCCACGAAATGACCCCCGAGGCGCTACTAATATCGAGACCATATTCAGTACATAGCGCACTGGCCTTGAGAATGGCCGGCAAACTGTCAACATCAAACTTAGCGCCAAAATCCCAGATATTTTGGCATTCGATTTTTTCTCCGCGGGTACCGGCATATTCACCCTGATCCACTTCCTGATATTGGCTGCATGGCGTTGGGCAGGCAAAACAGGCGAAGACCTTGCGGATATGGTTTTTCCGTAAGACATCACAAGAAAGGTGTTGGGCCCGTTCTTCGGTCATGTGAGTAAACTGGAAATTTTTCACCGGTACCGAACCTTGGCTATTCCATTTTAGGAAGGAAATTGGCGTACCGAACTTCCGCAATTTCCGTGACGTCTTAGTTTTACGCATCTTCAGCGAAGCAGCGTGGCAGGCTTCCAAAAACCCTTTAGGGTCGTGAACTGATAACCCGCCAGTGCCCCTCACAACAATGGCCTTGAGGTTTTTTGCGCCCATGACGCTTCCAAGCCCACAACGAGCGGCTGCACGATTGCGCGACACAATGACGCTGGCTGCCTTGAGATGATTTTCACCGGCCGGGCCTATAGCCAGCACCTGAAGCATCTCATCGTTGTGGCGCGCCTGCAGCAGATCACAAGTGTCACCGACTGTTTTTCCCCATAAAAAATCAGCATTTTCTATAGAAATATCGTGATCTTGGATCAGGATATAGACCGGACGTTCTGCGCGACCTCGCACTATTAAATTATCAAAACCGGCGTACTTCAATTCAGGCGCGAAGGCGCCACCTGCGCTCGCTGAGCCAAAACCACCGTTGTGCGCATTGAGGCCATTCACGCTGAGGCGACTCGAACCTGGGGCAATGGTGCCAACCAGAGCACCTGCTCCAAAGCCGATAACACTTTCGGAATCCAGCGGTTTAGTTCCCGCTGCCATACCGGTCAACAACTTGTAGGTATTTATGCCGAGTCCACCTATGAAACGCGCAGCGAGTGGTGCTGTGTCCTCAATTGAAATCGTGCTAGACCCTAAATCTACTTCGAGTATCTTTCCAGCGAGCGCCGCAACCCGGGTCATCAATTAGCCCTCCCGATGATCGCACCTTGGCAACACCATTTAACGCACAGCGGTGATTCTTCGGTTACACAGCCGTCACAGGCGAGATGATTAACCGAATCTGTCTCGCAGATGGTCAGGCTCACTGACGGTTTGGCTTTATCCTTGGTGACCACAATGCTGGATGGCAGACGACCGAATAGACCGACATGATGAAAGCTACATATAACCTCACAAATGCCACAAGCAGTGCAGTTTCTAGGTTTAACTTCCAGTCTGATCACAGTAGTCGATAACCTTATGTCTCGCAGCTGCGCCCAGTAAAATGCTCGGAGCGGGCAAGAAGCGCGTCAAAAGGAACCAGCGCGCACTTTGCTAGGCAAGATATTTGTGATTAAAAAATATATTCTTCATATATTTTGGATGACCACGTTTTGATCGTCAAGTAGTTTTCCGACATATGTATCGCGTTCCTCTTTCAGCCATACGGCATTAATTACGCTGATTCAGAAACGATAAAACCCGCCAGCGGGGGGCGGAAAAATCGCGGAAAGTTCAGGCAAAGCGAAAATGACGCCAGATATTTGTTACCGACAACTTTATTTTATTTCGCTGGTCGTGGATGTTCCGGCACTTGGCTTAAGCAGGCTTGTAACGTCTTTTGTCATTCGGACATCGGCGAAGAACTGGATCATGTTAACGAGTGTGGCATTATGTTCGTCATCACTCCGGGTGCCTGTAGCGTCAGCTACAAACAAGGTTTTGTAATTCAGAAACATTGCGTCTCTTGCGGTTGACTCACAACAGACGTTCGTTAGTGTTCCGGTGATAATCAAAGTGTCAATCTGGCGATCATCCAGTAGTGCCTTCAGATCGGAGGTGCCAGGTACTAAGGCACTTGACCGTGTTTTTGGAAGAATAGGCTCATCATCTGCAACATCCATTCCATCCCAGATGGCGCGACCAAATGCCCCTTCAGCCGTATCTGCAACGAGCGCGGCGCGGGTTTGAGCATCTGTAAAATAATCGTGCCAGGACGACCATCCTGAAGTGTAAATATGCTGGGTCCAGATTACGCTCCCTCCAGCTTTGCGCATTGCACTGACTAGTGTATTAATGTTCGGTGTGATATCAGCTACCCCGGGAACTTCAGCGTACGAGAGGCCTGGAACCACGAAGCAATTCTGCATATCTATCACTAGAAGTGCCGTACGTTGGGGTTCCAGCTCCTCGAACAAATAACGCCGCCCACGCCGCGCAATACAGCGCTCGATGATATGGTTTGGGATATTAATCTGGTGCACGGAAATGGGTCCCGGAAAACAGGAACAATGGTCGAAGAATAGACGTTCGTCAAGTCACTGACAGGCTACACGATGGAGCCACGTCGACAGAACTTTGACTGGACTGTCGGCTCAGCGCTGCGGCACGATGGTGTCGATGAAGGGTTCGAAACGCTGCCCCGAACGGTCGGCGAAAAACCGCTGCAAGCTACGCACCACCACCGGGAAGGCCATCTCGTCCCAGGGAATATCCGCTTCTTCGAACAGCACAGTCTCAAGGCTCTCCACCCCGGGTGCAAATTCACCACCGAGCAGTTTGGCGCGGAAGATCATGT
>MDTC01080941.1_pt1 | contig 22384 bp, 17 predicted proteins | sample 811181 | NCBI WGS metagenome assembly MDTC01 (sample SAMN05326644, study PRJNA326480) | marine metagenome | isolation source: seawater | place: Pacific Ocean: North | collected 2011 | reverse complement strand
TCGCTGCGCCTTGGTTTTTCGATAGCGAATATCGACATGATCTTTCCAGCGTTTTTGTTTGCCAAAAGACTTTACCAGTACCGCAAGTCTTCCACCCTGAAAGGGAAGCATCAACCTTACATTCTGATTTCGACCACCGGCAATTAGTTCAGCATCTCGGGCTTGAAGCAAATCAGGCAACCGCGATAGTGCCTGGCTGAGTTGCTCGCAGCGGAAGGCATTAATAATCATACCTGCATATTCACCCACCACGAGTGCAGAACTGTCCTGGGCAACATTGGTAACAGAATCCCTAACAACGAATTCGTTCACGGCGCGAATAAACCTGTGTAAAAGTAGGAAAGAATAAAACCGGCACTGACAGACTATATTACGCAAAATGGGCGCAGAAACCGATCAAGCCTCCATCAACTCGTGCCTGGTACTGATTAATAGCGTACAGGCAGAGCTGCAACTCTGTCAGTGCTGCAAGGGCATGAACGGCAAGCAGCAGCGCGAAGCAATTGCTCAGGCAACGCGCCGCATCAGCAGCGCACCGACCCCGGCACACAGCAAGATTGGTGTCAGCACCGCCATCAAAGGGCTGAACCCATAGATCAGGCTGACTGGCTCCATCATGCGCTGTACTGTAGTGAAGGCAAGGCCGATACTCATAGCGATAAAAATGCGATAACCCATGGTGGACTCGCGTAGGGGACCGAATACAAACGAGACCGCCAGGATGACTAGAACCAGAGTGGCCAGCGGTTGCAATAACTTCTTCCAGAAGGCCAAAAAATAGACACCGCTGTCGAGACCCTCTGAGTCAAAATATTGGGCAAATTGCAACAGGCCAGAGATGGATTGTTTGTCAGGATCGACCAGAAGCACACTAAGCAGTTCAGGCGACAAATCAGCTTCCCAGTCTTCCTGCAAATAGTTACCGGTGATAATCTTCGAACCATTCATCAGGCTATGGCTGACATTAAGCATGCGCCAGTAACCCCCCGTCCCGGTTCTTACATACTCACTTGCCTCAGCAAAGCTTGCAGAGATCAGTTCGCGCTCATCGTTTAAGGTATAGCGACTAACCCCGATAAGCTCCTCGCCGCCAGGGGCAATTGCATTGATATGAATATAATCATTGCCCACCTTGCGCCACGTGCCAGCCTCGGAATTGATTGAAGTAGAACCACTCTGCTGAATCGCCTTATTTGAGTTGGCGACCTGTTCCAGAGGCGGCGAAACAAACTCGCCAAGCACTAATCCAATCAGCATCACCAGCAGCGTCGGCTTTAACACTGCGGCCACAATCCGCCACTTGTGTATTCCCGCAGACTGCATCACCACCAATTCATTATTGGAGGCCAGCACGCCGAGGCCAATCAAGGCACCGCCCAGAGCCGCATAAGGCAAGAGCTCATAAATACTGGTGGGCGTTGTCATAATGACATACAGCAGCGCGTTGCCTACGCTGTAATCCACACCGGACTCACCCAGCTCATCGATCAAGGAAAAAATAAGATCCAGAGACACGGTAACGCCCAGCACCACTGCTGTGGACAGCAGCACAGCAACCTGCACATGATTGCCCAATAGCTTCATGTGCCTGCTCCCAACCTCAGCTTGAGCCCTTCTGGCCCGGTCCGGAACAAAGTCACTCCAATTGCGATAAACACCAGGTGAACCCACCACAGCCCTACAGTGGGATCAAGCTCACCCTCGGCAATGCGATCACGGCAGAATTCCAGGGAGATAAAATACGCCACATAAATCAGTGCAGCCGGGAACAGTTTGTTGTATCGACCCTGTCTGGGTTTTACCCTGCTCATGGGCACTGCAATCAGAGTAATCACTGGGATCAGCAACAAGACAGAAATACGCCACTGTAGTTCTGCCTGGTGAGCAATGTCAGGAGAACCAATCAAGGCTAATGTGCTCAGCGTCGATTCTTCCAAAACCTCTTCAAATTCTTCTGGCGCCGGTAGCAAAATGGCCTGGGCATCAAACTGACCGATACTGAAATCAGCCGCACCAGGTGTCCCATCGTATTGCAGCACACTATCAAGACGCATAAACCGGGCACCTGTCTCCGCGTCAATCTCAGGCCTGGCACTATCGGCGATGATAATTCGAGGCGGCTCACCCGAAGTTTGGCCCGATGGTGTCAGAGCCACAAATACATTCTGCAGCTCTCTTTCACCCTGACCTCCCGTGACTACACGTTCGGTATAGGTGACCCGCGCCCCGTCTCCAAAAGCCTGGAACTGGCCGGCAACGATCAAGTCCACCTCGGTCAACTGATTCTGGCTTAGCTTCAGTTGCTCGCCGTTGCGAAGCCCTTCAGGGGCCAAATAGAGGCTGATAGCGGCGACCAGCACCATAATCATGGAGGCAACCCCAAGGGAATTGACCAGCAAACGCTTCTGGCTGAATCCCGAGCTCATAAGAATTACCATCTCGTTGTCAGCATACATGCGCCCGTAGGCGAGTATGATTGCCAGAAACAGCGCGAGCGGTATGATGACCAACAGGAATTCCGGAATACGATAAAGCATCAACAAAATTAGGATGTCTGGTGCCTTTTCGCCGGCGACAGCGTCACCCAGATATTGGATAAAGCGACCGGTTAAAGCCACCACCAGCAGCACGGAAGTGACCACCGCAACAATTTGCAGAATTTGTTTTGACAGGTAACGGAAGATAATCAAGATCGGACCTGCCGCTGGAATGGATTTTATTTATTGGTTACTGCTGTCAGTGTTTAGAGCAAACTATTAGCACAAACTAATTGGGGATTAGTTTCAGGTCAAGCGTCCAGTTCAATGCTAAGCGCTTCTCTGGCGCCATCAAAAGTGAGGCTGTAGATTCTGTCATCACGCTCGATATTGACCAAGTTAGATTGATCTGACCACACGTCCCGCAGCGCCATGTTGACAATTGTCATGCTGGCGACATTCTCCACTGCAGCCATTTCCTGGTATACCCAGAGGAATTGGCCGTCAACCTCCTCTCCTATATAGTTAAGCGCCAAATCCTCACGACTGCCATCACTATAGATTGCTTCAACCGAGAAGCGATTCATTACGTAGCTACTAAAGAGCTGCCTGGATTCGCTGGATTCAACGAGCATCTGGCGCTCGCCAAAAATAACGCCAGCGGCGTGCTCGGCATCATGAATGAAGAAACGGTGCATGACTTCGATATTGCCGGTACTCTCATTGAAAAGAATTCGAGTGACCGCATTTTTCTGCTGGTGTGCAAGACTTCCAGGACTGGCGATCAGGCAGGCACAGATCGCCCATACCCAGAAGACTGCTGGGTGCAGCCGTCGGGCATGGGTGCTGGTGAGTGAGTTACTGTTCAGTATCCTCATCCTCTTCTTCATTTGTCTCCAATTCAGTCTTGATGTCCTGCATGATATCGCGACCAACCAGACTGCCCCCACCCTGGGACTTGAAAGACTCAATCCGCGAAGGAATGATGCGGCGGGGATAATAGTTATTCTCGATGTCCACATCTGCAGTCTCTTGCAGCGGGTCAACAGTCACGCTGACAATTTCCTTCTCAGTGACTACGAGTTTCTTCACCGCTCTGGGCGAACGCCGCCAGATCTCTGCAGGAAGACGCAATTCCTCGCTGCTGCCATCGGCAAAGTCGAACTGCAGAATGATTGGCATAACCAGGCCACCATGGTTTGAGAACTCCATGATGTAGTAGCTAAGGTCTTCGGAAATCGCACGATCCAGCACTTCACGTTCCCAGTCTTCCAATCCTTCGAGAAAGCTGTTGTAGCGGTTGCGCTCAACATTGGTCACGGTGAACTGATCATTATCGTCATAAAAATCCCTGACGTCTGGATTACGCTCAACCCAGGTCAGCAGGCCTTCCGCACGATTGCGCTCGACGTAGAGGCTTGGGGGCAGAGACTTCTCAAACTCGCGCTGGCGACTAAAGTCGATATCCGGATCTTCAGTATCCATGCGCATCTGGTAAACACGGTCGAGTGAGATATCAACGTGATCCGTTGTATAGAACCAACCACGCCAGAACCAGTCTAGATCGATGCCGGACGCTTCTTCCATTGTGCGGAAGAAATCAGCTGGCGTCGGACGCTTGAAGGCCCACAGTCTGGAGTACTCCTTGAATGCGAAATCAAACAGCTCGCGCCCCATGATGGTTTCACGCAGGATGTTGATAGCTGTTGCCGGCTTGGAATAGGCATTCGGACCAAGACGCAGTACGCTGTCCGACTGGGTCATCACCGGCACCTGGTTTTGGGATGCCATATAATCGGTGATGTAGCGTGGCTCAACGCCCCAGGGAATTTCTGCATCCCATTCGCGGCCAGCCACTGAATCCAGGTAGCTGTTCAGCCCCTCATCCATCCAGGTCCACTGGCGTTCATCGGAGTTCACAATCATGGGAAAATAGAAGTGTCCAATTTCATGAATCACTACGCCGATCAGGAATCGCTTTTCCGCCAGGGAGTAAGTCCGTGAACCATCATCCTGCAACTCTGTGCGAGGCCCATTGAAGGTGATCATGGGGTATTCCATACCCCCAACGAAGCCCACGTTGACAGATTGGGCAGTGGGATAGGGATAATCGAATGAAAAACGGCTGTAAACATCCAGCGTATGAATCACTACCTCGGTAGAATAATCTGACCACAGGGAACCACCCTCTTTGGGATAGAACGACATGGCCATGACCAACTCCTGATCAGCACCCGGTTGCGTATGCCCCTTGGCATCCCAGATAAACTTGCGAGAGGAAGACCAGGCGAAATCGCGCACGTTCTCAGCGGCAAAGCGCCAAGTCGCAGTCTGGTTGCTTCCTTCAGCCTCGTTTTCCAGCGCCTCTTCCGGCGTCACGATATAAACCGGTCGTTCAGCAGTCTCTGCCGCTCTCAGCCGGTCACGCTGTTCACGAGTGAGCACGTCATTGGGGTTTTGCAGCTCACCAGTCGCAGATACAATGTGGTCTGCAGGCACCGTCATGGAAACCTCGTAGTCACCAAATTCCAGCGTGAATTCACCAGAACCAAGGAATTCCTTATTGGTCCAGCCCTCGTAGTCTGTGTACGCCACCAGTCGAGGAAACCACTGCGCTAGTGCGAAGATATAGTTGCCGCCTTCACGCTCATCGTCCGGGAAGTGCTCATAGCCGGCACGGGGACGCAGCACATCACCGTTAACAATGTTGTATTCAAAATCTATGCGCAGATCGACCTCATCACCAGACTCCAACGGCTCGGCAAGATCGACTCGCATCAGGGTTCCCACAACGGTGTGCACCAGGGCGTTTTCACGACTGTCGGAGACAGCATTGATGCGATGCCCCAGATCAGCATCCTCCTGGTACTGAAGACCGCGCAGTTGACCAAGACTGATTCGTGCCGGATCGTTGCTGTTGGCATCCGGGCTACTGCCGTTAAAGGTGCCAGTCATTGCCGCCATAGAATCGGAGCGGAAGCGATTCTGGTCCAGCTGGAACCAGAGATAAGTCAGGGTGTCAGGAGAATTGTTGCGGTAGGTAATGAGCTCCGTGGCGGAAAGGCGCTGATTGTCCTCATCCAGAGTCGCGTCTATATTGTAATCAACCTCCTGCTGCCAATACTCATGACCCGGCGCACCGCCGGCGTTGCGATAGACATTTGCCGTGGGCAATACTTCATCCAACTGGCGAAACTTGTCTTCGAATGCACCTTTGGTTTGCTGAATACCCTGTGCCTGCAGCACACATGCCCACAGCAGTGACATGGCGATCAGGGTGATTCGATAAGTGTTAGTCATTACTGGCGTTCTCCTGACTAATCGGAAAAAAGAAACGGATGATACTCTTTTTTGCGAATTGGCGCTGCGCTAAGTAAGTATCAGAACCGGATTTTCATGAAAATTTTGGCAGACAGACGCAGACTTTTAACCAACAGCCTAAGGGCATGGGACCAATGGTTAAAACACTCGGCTTCAAGCTACATTTTGCGATATGCCTGGGCCAAAATGCCGACAAGCGATTCCACAGTGTGTGCTCATGGGCACCGGCCAACTCGGTCAGGGTATCCAGCTGCATATAACCGAGCTGTTTGATAGCCGCGAGGGTGACCGACGGCCCCCCAAATCCGCTGAGGGTTAGCTGTGTCTGCCGGTGCAGACACAGCAGGTAGACACGTTTGATGTCAACGTAGATAGGATTCAATTGAAGCGCCTCAAAAACCGGCGAGATATCGCATACCGATCAGCGCGATGGGCTCTGCGAGCAAAATGTGTATTAGGAGGTATAGCAGGGCGTACTCAGTAATTGATCTTGGCGGCCATCTGTTTGGCACTTAGATGACGCACATCTTTACTAGATACGATATGAATGAATATTTATAAATTAAATCCAAACGCCAGGCGGAAACGCTGATAGTTCTCAGCTGATACCAACTGTCTGCCAAAGTTGAATTCGTCTCAAACAGAAATAGTCGCATTTAAAAACTGTTGTGCCAGCTTGATCGCATTAAACTTGGGCATACTCCACTTTCTGACTCGTGTCGGATCGGGCATTTTCGAAGGTATTTCATGCGCCACCTGCTGGGGAACTTACGTGGTATTTCAGAATCCTACCCCAGCGAGATTACGACTAGATTCTTGGATTTTGGGTGTCTGCAACTTCCTAGTTCCTTTTCGATGGTCAAATGTTATGTGTTTGACTTAAGATGCGTTTATATTGAATCGTATGATGCGCAGAATACTGAAAAATTTAAATTGTAAATTTCCAATGTCGGCAGCGATCCTGGAAAAAAACCCGACACTAAATCATCACGATTGATAGGATTTTAACGAAACTACCCGCTATCATCGGTTTCTTCGAATACTAATTAGAACAACTTCCGAGAAAGGTTCACATGTCTGAAATAATTTCGCAATACGGGATGATCCTGTTAGGTTTGGCCTGCTTGTTTGGTTTCTTCATGGCCTACGGAGTCGGTGCCAATGATGTGGCCAATGCTATGGGCACTTCGGTGGGTGCGCGGGCGATTACTATCAAACAGGCAATCGTGATTGCCATGGTGTTTGAGTTCGCAGGTGCCTATCTCGCCGGGGGCGAGGTGACGTCCACCATACGTAGCGGCATTATCAATGCTGACGCTGCTGGCTTTGATACCAACCCTGAGCTGCTGGTGTACGGCATGCTTGCGTCACTGCTTGCGGCTGGGTTCTGGTTGCTGCTGGCGTCCTGGAAAGGCTGGCCTGTTTCAACGACTCACTCCATCATCGGCGCCATTATTGGATTCGCGATGGTGGGTATCTCTGTCGACTCGGTTGAGTGGGGTCAGGTCGGTTCGATTGTGGCAAGCTGGGTAGTATCACCGGTATTTTCGGGAACCATAGCCTTCTTTCTCTTCCTTAGTGTGCAGTACCTGGTGCTGGACACCGACGACCCCTTTGCTAACGGCAAGAAATACATTCCGGGCTACATCTTTCTGGTGGGTTTCGTAATCGCCATGGTGACTCTGGTAAAGGGTCTCAGACATGTGGGCCTCGATCTAAGTTTTGGCCAGTCCATATCCTATGCAGTCGTGGCGGGGTTCGTCACCATGGCTATAGGCTATTTTCTCATTCGTAATATCAAGGATGACCCGAATGAAGATGCAGAAAATCGTTTCGCAAGCCTGGAGCGTCTGTTTGGGGTGCTTATGATTTTTACCGCTTGCTCCATGGCCTTTGCCCATGGCTCCAATGATGTGGCTAACGCCATTGGTCCACTTGCTGCGATTAATGGCGTGATTCAAAGCGGGGGTATGTTTGATACCCAATCTGCACTACCGGTGTGGATTCTGTTTCTGGGTGCCGGAGGTATTGTGATCGGTCTGGCAACCTTGGGTTACCGGGTCATTGTGACCATCGGCCGCAATATTACTGAGTTGACCCCAAGCCGAGGATTCGCTGCAGAACTGGCGGCTGCCACCACGGTGGTGATCGCCTCGGGCACAGGGATTCCTGTTTCGACTACCCACACCCTGGTAGGGGCTGTCTTGGGAGTTGGTATTGCCCGTGGTATCGGCGCCTTGAATCTGAGCATTATTGGAAAAATCTTTTTGTCCTGGATTGTGACGCTGCCTGTCGGCGCCGCGCTCTCCATTGTCTTTTTCTACCTGCTGCGCTTCATTTTCGGTTAGTATTAATAGCCAGCAGTGTTGCACAGAAAGACTGAAAATCCCTGCCAAGTCGCAGCCACGAGTGAATTTATATGTCCAGCGTAATAATTGATTTGTTGGGTAAGTCCCCAATCAAACCACTGCAGGAACACATCGAGAAGACCTACCGATGCACCCAGTTACTGGGGGATTTCCTGAAAGCGTCCTCCTCGAACAATTGGGAACAAGCCACCGAGCTGCAGGCCCAGATTGTGGATGCGGAGAATCGAGCGGATGAAATAAAACAAGCGATTCGCGCCAGTCTACCCAAATTCATGTGGATGCCGTTCGCGCGCTCTGATGTGATTGAGCTGCTGACCATTCAGGATCGCATGGCCAACAAGGCAAAAGATATTGCGGGCTTAATGCTGGGTCGAAAAATCGTTTTCCCTCCTTCCATGACCGGGTCTGTCCAACATTTGCAGGGGCTGAGTATCAATGCGGCCGCCAAAGCTAAGGATGCCATCAACGAATTGGATGAGCTGCTGGAAACCGGCTTCTCCGGCAAAGAAGTCACCGTGGTGCAGGATCTGCTGAATGAGCTGAATCTCATCGAGAGTGAAAGTGATGCCGCGCAGATTGAAATTCGGGCCCACCTGATGGAGCTGGAGAGCGGATTGCCTCCGGTTGACGTGATGTTTTTGTATCGCATTGTCGACTTGATTGGCGATATTGCAGATGTTTCCCAACGCATTGGCAATCGCCTGATTCTGCTGGCGTCCAAGTAAGCGCAAAAACAGCTGAATACGCAAGTTTGTCATATTACTGTCACATTAAGCTCTTATAGTCTCCTCTAATTCTCGCAACTCGGACGAATAGGTGAGGCTTAGATATGTTTGTTGCTACTAGACTTGGGCGATTCTCCGTACTCGTCACCCTGATGGCCTGGCTAGTCCCTAGCGTTTCCGTAGCCGCTGAGGTGGATCCCTCAATCCCGACCTACTCCCAAGTCAGTGGCGTGTCAGGCAATCTATCGAGCGTTGGCTCCGATACTTTGGCGAATTTGATGACGCTGTGGGCGGAAGAGTTCAAGCGGTTCTACCCCAATGTGAATATTCAGGTGCAGGCGGCTGGATCGTCTACTGCCCCTCCCGCTCTAACGGAACGCACTTCCAACTTCGGCCCCATGAGCCGGGAGATGAAAGACAACGAAATAGAAGCGTTTGAATCTCGCTATGGCTATAAGCCAACTGCGGTACCAGTCGCCATCGATGCGCTGGCTGTTTTCGTCCATAAAGATAATCCCATTGAAGGCATGACACTGGAGCAAGTTGACGGAATTTTTTCCTCTAACCAGCGCTGCGGCTATGCTGAATCTATTGCCAACTGGGGCCAGTTGGCTATGCAAGGCCAGTGGGCGCGACGCGACATTCAGTTGTTTGGCCGTAATTCAGTGTCAGGCACCTATGGCTACTTCAAGGAAGTCGCCCTGTGTGACGGCGATTTCAAGAACAGCGTGAACGAACAGCCGGGCTCCGCGTCGGTGGTGCAGTCTGTCGGCACCTCAATCAATGGCATTGGCTATTCAGGTATTGGCTACCGCACTTCCAATGTACGGGCAGTGCCCATTGCTGCCGACGCGGACGGTGATTTCGTGGAAGCCACGCCAGATAACTCAGTGGCTGGACAGTACCCGCTGGCAAGATTTCTGTATGTCTATGTAAATAAAGCGCCTAATACGCCGTTGCCGCCGCTGGAAACTGAGTTTCTCAAACTGGTGCTTTCCCAAAGTGGACAGGAGGTGGTAATCAAGGATGGTTATATTCCTCTGCCGGGTCGAGTTGTCCAAGGCATGATCGAACGCCTGGGGCTTGAATAAGGAAAAAGAGTTGGAATACCAAGCACAGAACCGTAGAGTCGACCCTCTCCGGTTCTGTGCTTTAAGTTTTCATGAAGCAGGAAAAGGGTTTGGTGCCGGATCTGGACCGAACCTTTTTTAGTGAGGGTTTCAAAATTATGACAATTACGAAAAGTGGCTGTCATAAATCGAGGAGAACACTAGGATTTGAACCCGAGAGCCATAACTAGATCTGCAATGTCGACATCAGAAAACAGGCCAGCTCCACAACAAGAGACCCATAGCGATCAAGACGGAGAGCTGTCTGTGTTGCAGCAGGCAGCTGATCGCCTGGCGCTGCGCCGCAAGGTCAGACATATCAAGGATCAGATTGCTCACTGGACTATTTCGTTTGGTGGAATCAGCGTCATCATCACCATTCTTCTGATTTTTGCCTATCTCTTCTACGAAGTCGTGCCGCTGTTCGAATCGGCGGAGATCAACGAAGTGGCGTCTTATCATATAGATCAGCCAGCTGATTCTTCGACTCTACACATGGCTGTAGAGGAACAGTCAGAAATCGCGATGCATCTTACCAATTCGGGTCTGGTCACATTCTTCCGGTTCGACAGTGGCGAAGTGATTCAACAGACACAGATCGAACTACCTGCAGACGCTTCAATTTCCAGTTTCGCAATAGACACGGAAGAAAGCGGGGTGATGGCACTGGGTTTGAGCAACGGACAGGTTCAAGTCGTTGCCCATGACTATGAAGTCAGTTATCGACAGTCAGACAACGCTCGTGTCATCACGCCATTGGTGAATTATCCCTTCGGTGAGGAGCCTTACGCACTGTTCGACGATGGCAACGTGATTGGTGTCGCTCTGCGTAGCCGCAGTGAAAGCCTGACTTTGGCAGGCATCAACGGGCAGGGCAGCATTCAAATGCTGGAAGCCAGCAAACAAACCAGTTTGTTCGCGGCTTTTGATGATGACGCGGACAGCAGCTTTGACATTGAATTGGCGCCTGCAATGATAAGCGCGCCGGAAGCCTCGAGTCTGCAGATAGATGGTGACAGACGTTTCTTGTTGGTGGTTTCTGACAATGGCCTGGTTCGTGTGGCCGATATTGCCACTATCATAGATGGTGAGTTCGGTGGTTTCGACATCGAGATGTTCCTAACCGAAAACGGGCTGCAACCTACCAGTATCCGATTCCTGTTGGGTGGCATCTCTCTCTTGGTGGCGGATGAATCCGGTGGCATTAGTCAGTGGTTTGTTTCGCGTCAGGGCGAGCAGGTTGAGCTTAGCAAGGTACGCACTTTTGAGCCATCCGAGTTTGCTGTTAATGCGATTACAGTAGAGCAGCGCCAGAAGAATTTTATCAGTGCAGACCTGCAGGGCACGGTTTCGATATACAACACCACGGCTAACCGCGCGGTGTTCCAGGGCGCGTTAGTCGACGGTGCCGTTTCAGCTATGGCGATCTCTCCACGGGGCGACGCGCTATTGCTGGAAACTGCTTCCGGACAATTCGTGACCTGGGATGTTCACAATGAGCATCCTGAGGTGTCGATGTCAGCCCTGTGGGAACAGGTCTGGTATGAGGGTTACGCAGAGCCTGAGTTTATCTGGCAGTCCTCTGCCGCAACCAATGAATTCGAACCAAAGTACTCATTGGTGCCGCTCTCATTCGGCACCTTGAAAGCGGCATTCTACGCCATGCTGCTGGCAGCACCTCTGGCGATCTGTGGGGCCATATTCACAGGGTACTTCATGGCGCCAACTATGCGCGGCAAGGTCAAGCCGCTGATCGAATTAATGGAAGCATTGCCGACGGTGGTGCTGGGTTTTCTTGCGGGACTGTGGCTTGCGCCTTTTGTCGAACAGAATCTGCTGGGGGTCTTTAGTATTCTCATTGTCTTGCCCCTCAGTATTCTTTCCGCCAGCCTGGGCTGGGTGTATCTCCCCAAAAATATTCGCCACGCTGTGCCCGACGGTTGGGAAGCAGCCATTCTGATTCCAGTGATCACCGTATTTGGCTTCCTGTCATTTGTAATTGCCGGGCCACTGGAAGTCTTGCTCTTTGATGGTGACCTGCGTTTTTGGATTACCAATGAGCTTGGTGTGACCTATGACCAACGCAATGCCATGGTGGTGGGTTTCGCCATGGGCTTTGCAGTCATTCCGACAGTATTTTCCATCGCGGAAGATGCCATCTTTACCGTTCCTCGACATCTGTCCTATGGTTCTCTAGCGCTAGGTGCAACACCTTGGCAGAGTCTCTGCCGAGTCGTATTGCCAACCGCGAGCCCAGGTATTTTTAGTGGACTGATGATCGGCCTGGGGCGAGCAGTGGGTGAGACCATGATTGTTTTGATGGCCACCGGCAACACGCCAATCATGGACATCAATATCTTCGAAGGCATGCGCACATTGGCGGCGAACATCGCAGTTGAAATTCCGGAATCAGAGGTCGGCAGCACGCACTACAGAATTCTGTTTCTTGCAGCCCTGGTGCTTTTTAGCTTCACCTTTGTGATTAACACGGTCGCAGAAATTGTGCGCCAGCGACTGCGAGGCAAGTACAGCACGATATGAAAAGTCGAGCGAACAAGTGGCTGCGTAAAGGAACGCCCTGGATCTGGTTTAACGCGGGTGCCGTAGCGATTTCAATTGTAATGGTGATTGGTCTGCTGCTCGTCCTCACGATACGCGGTATGAATCATTTCTGGCCGAGAGATGTACTGCAGGCAACTTACAATCCGCCGGTCGCTGCTGGAGAAAGGGCGACAACCAAGTTGCTGGGAGAGCATGTTGAAACAGAATCGGTGGGCGCCGTTCAGCTGGTTTCCTCCGGCATACCTGTAGATGAGTCCCAGGAACTTTATCGCCGTCAGTTAATGAAGTTTGGTAACCGAGACCTTACCGGAGCAGATTTTGGCTGGGTGTTGCCTGATTATCTCTCTGACATCTCTTATCCAGAAGAACTTGTGGTGTTGGAGCGACGCGAGTGGGGAAATTTTTATGGTTTTCTCTCTAGCGTGAAAGAAAGTGGTACTGACGTCCCCCTCGTGTCTAATGAAGTCGCATTGTGGCAGGAGTTTACGGCTCGCCTCGAGCGCGCCCTGACGATCTTTGACGAGATCTATGACATCGAAAAGAACGATATCGGTGACATTAACTATGAGGTTGAGCGCCTGCGTCTACGTGAGCGCCGCCTCGAGCTGGACGGCAAAGTTTCCCCAGAACAAAGAGCAGACATAGATGAGACAAGGCAGCAATTGGACGCGGACTATCAAGCGCTCCAATCTGAACTTGTTGGGCTGTATGAAGAGATCGATAGAGACTCAGCGGTTTTCATCGTTGCCAATCAGCAGGAAACCGAAATTAAATTGTCCGAGGTCGTTAGGGCCTATCAGCCCAATTCCATGAATCTTTTGAATAAGCTGGGCACTTATTTCAGTAAGCTTGGTGAGTTCCTGACAGATGAGCCTCGAGAGGCCAATACTGAGGGTGGTATTTTTCCGGCGATCTTCGGCACTGTGGTTATGGTGCTGCTGATGTCGGTCTTTGTCACGCCTCTCGGCGTCATCGCTGCGGTTTATCTGCGGGAGTACGCCAAGCAAGGCTTCATCACGCGGGCAATTCGTATTGCGGTGAATAACCTCGCGGGTGTGCCTTCCATCGTTTACGGTGTGTTTGGTCTGGGCTTTTTTATTTACATCATTGGTGGAGAGATCGATCAGGCACTCTATCCCGAGGCCTTGCCCGCACCGACGTTTGGTACTCCGGGCTTACTCTGGGCCTCACTGACGTTGGCCTTATTGACTGTGCCGGTTGTTATCGTGGCGACTGAAGAAGGTTTGGCAAGAATTCCGCGTAGCGTGCGCGAAGGCAGTCTGGCACTGGGAGCAACCAAATTTGAGACAATCTGGCGAGTCGTGTTGCCCATGGCGAGCCCGGCGATGATGACTGGTCTGATCCTCGCAATTGCCAGAGCGGCAGGTGAAGTGGCACCGCTGATGTTGGTGGGTGTGGTAAAGTTGGCGCCAGCGTTACCGGTGGATGGCAACTATCCTTATGTCCATCTAGATCAAAAATTTATGCACCTCGGGTTCCACATTTACGACGTTGGTTTTCAGAGTCCGAATGTGGAAGCGGCGCGGCCGCTAGTTTTTGCCACAGCACTATTGCTGGTTGTCGTAATCGCTTTACTGAATTTTAGCGCAGTACTGCTGCGCAACCATCTCCGTGAAAAATACAAGGCACTCGATGTCTAATCGTCGAACTGGAAATAGTAAAGATGTCTAACGAACAAACTACTGCAGATCAGAGCGATCTCTCTCGGCCTTCGGTTGCTCGGTCCAGTGCTGATCTGGAAACTGCGGACATTTGTATAGAAGTCAAAAACCTGAACCTGTATTACTCTCAGGCGTCACAAGCACTGTATTCAATCAACCTGTCGATTCCCAGTAAGCAGGTAACGGCGTTTATTGGTCCTAGTGGCTGCGGCAAGTCTAGCCTGTTGAGATGCTTTAACCGCATGAATGACCTGGTGGATGAATGCCGAGTCGAAGGTGAGGTTTTGCTGGATGGCGCAAACATCTATGACAAGGCGATTGACGTCGCCGACCTGCGTCGACGAGTCGGTATGGTGTTTCAGAAGCCGAACCCTTTTCCCAAGACAATTTTCGAGAACGTGGCCTACGGTTTACGAATCCAAGGCATTAACTCGAAGCGCGTCCTCGATGAAGTGGTGGAAAATTCTCTCCGAGCTGCGGCACTGTGGGACGAAGTGAAGGATCGATTGCATGATAATGCCCTCGGCTTGTCAGGTGGTCAGCAGCAACGCCTGGTGATCGCTAGAACGATTGCGGTTGAGCCGGAAGTACTGCTCTTGGATGAGCCGGCATCAGCGCTGGACCCGATTTCAACGCTGAAGATTGAAGAGTTAATTACCGAGCTTCGAAATAATTACACCATTCTGATTGTGACCCATAACATGCAGCAGGCGGCACGAGTGTCGGACTTCGCAGCATTCATGTATATGGGCAATATGGTGGAGTATGATGCAACCGATACTATCTTCACTAACCCGGCCCAAAAGCAAACGGAAGACTACATTACCGGTCGATATGGCTAAATTGAGGGGAAATAGGCGGAAATTGGCAGGAAATTGAATAAAAGCCCCGGTATTCTCAGTCCATTGTCCCATCAAACAAAGGATCTAACAGTCAGGCAAATCCATGAACTTAACTATCGAAAACCATAGCCAACACATCTCTCGGCGATTTAATGCCGAGCTTGAGGAAGTGAAGAGCAGTATGCTCGAGATGGGCGGAATTGTTGAAAAGCAGTTGGGGGATTCCATCGCCGCGCTCAAGGACGCGGACAGTGGTATCGGTCGCAAAGTCATCGAAAAGGACGATTTGATCGATACCATGGAAGTCCAGATTGATGAAGTCTGCAATCTAATCCTGGCCCGGCGCCAGCCCGCTGCCAGTGACCTGCGTCTGGTAATGGCGATCATCAAAGCAATTCGAGACCTGGAAAGAATCGGCGATGAATCCTCAAAAATCGCCAGAGCTGGTGTCAAGCTAAGCAAGTATGGAGAGTTACCGATGGGAAGTGCTGAGGTCACCAGCCTCGGTGAAAGAGTAATTAGAATGGTGCATATGGCACTAGATGCCTTTGCGCGCTATGACTCCGACTTGGCCCTGCAGGTTGCCCAAGACGATGCCCGGGTAGATGACGAATACAGCTCGGCCATGCGCTCGATGATTACGCACATGATGGAAGATCCGAGCAGTATCACCAAGGTCTTGCACGTGCTCTGGGCTTTACGCGCGCTGGAGCGAATTGGTGACCATGCCAAAAATATCAGTGAGCACGTTGTTTATTTAGTGCAGGGTACTGATATCCGCCATGAAGATCTGGACAAAATCGCCAGCGAAATGAATCAGTCAGAGTAGACTTTTCCGCAGAACAGGCGGGGCCTCACCTTTCCTGACGCCAGCTGCTGCCTGAAGTTTAAAGAGAGATGTCAGAAATATGTTATTACTGTCATATTGTCACGATTCTGTAATATTTCAGCACTATATTCCCTTCTAAGTTAGAACAGCAGGTTTGCCTGCCAAACCCAAAATACTGGGCAGTAACTCAGCACCTACAAACTCACCAGACTCTTCAGGAGTAAAACTATGCCTCGCAAAGTGCAAGGAATCGTCTCTCATTTGCTGAAACTAGGCTGCGCCTCGTTGGCCATTTCCAGTGCCGGCCTGCAGGCAGCAGACAAAGAACTGTTGGATGTATTACTGAGTAACGGCGCGATCGACCAGGCGCAGTACGATATGCTGCTGGACAGGGAGACGATGACCAGCGACGACATCCTGACCGGGGATGTGGTTGAGGAATCCGTCTCTGATGAGAACACCATGACACAACTGGTGCAGCAAATCGAGGAACGACTGCCCGTCAGAGCGAGCCAGGAGAGCTCTGGTTTCAGGCTGGAAACTCAGGAAGGGGACTTTCGAACTGACCTGCAGTGGCGTGCTCAGACGCGTTTCACCACGCCTTATCGATCTGACCCTCGTCAAATCTCAGCTTTCAACGCGGACAATCAAACTAACTTTGAGGCGCGCCGACTGCGGATGAAAATCGGTGGCCATGGCTTTCAGCCTTGGTTGAGATACTACTTTGAGGTGGATCTGCAGCCTTCACGGGATGTAGATGACAGCGCATCATCGTCAAGCGCCCGCGTCATCGACTGGCGACTGGATATTGCAAAATGGGATTGGTTAAACGTTCGCGTCGGTCAATGGAAGATTGATTTGAACAGGGAACGAGTTGACTCCTCTGGTCGTCAACAGTTCGTTGAACGGTCTCTTGCGAATCGCGTATTCACCATGGACCGCCAGGTCGGTATCCAGGTGCGGGGCCACTTGTTTCAGGATACGCCTGCAGACATGCGGTACTACGCCGGCGTGTTTAATGGCGAAGGTAAGAGCGTCAACAACCCGGATGACAACTTGATGTATATGGGTCGTCTGCAGTGGAACTTTTTGGGTCGTGACCTCTCATGGCGCCAGACTGATGTGGAATTCACCGAGAAGCCGACAGGCAGCCTCGCGATCGCGGGATTCACCAATACCGGCGCCTGCACTCGCTGGTCTTCATCGGGTTGTGGCAATCTGGATGGTTTCGAGCGTCCGGCAACAGCAGCGCCAGACCAATACGATATCGAGCAGGTTGTGCAGGAATTCGCTTTCAAATACCGCGGTTTCTCAGCACAGCAGGAATACCATCGTAAGCGCATCGAAGATCAGGTCACCGGTGCCAAGACCGAGCTGACCGGTGGCTATGCCCAGGCAGGTTACTTCTTTCACTATCTGAAGCCGGAGTTTCCCCGGCCTCTTGAACTGGCGATGCGCTACGCTTACGTGGATGAACCAAACAGGGTAGATCCCATGTTGGAGAATAAACGGGAAGAACTGACTATAGGTGCGAACTGGTTCTTTGCCGGCCACAACAACAAGTTGACCCTGGATTATTCCTGGCTTGATATTGAGGACTCTCAGCTGTTCATGGATGAATCAGATAATCGCTTGCGATTGCAGTGGGACGTCTCGTTCTAAGCTCGGACAAGCAAATTTGGTCGTCACTTGAAAATCCCTCGGAGAGAAATGGCAAGCGGGATAGATTGCCTAAGAAACCGCTGACAGGTTAATAGCGAGGCAAGTCGGCGAAATCCAGACCAGCGCAAACGCATTATTCCAGCAGGCCGGCCACGAGTAAGGCCTGAAGTAGCAGCAAAGCCGGTTTGTTATTTTTTGCAACGGATTTGTCTTTAAACCACGTCTTTGGCTTAGTATTTTTAATGCCTCATGGGTAGAATGCTAATTGGGCTGTGACCCGCATAACTCAACAAACTTCCCCGTAGCGGAAATAATGCATTTATTTACAGCGGCTTACCCTTCCCCGGAAGTGCCCTGGAACAGTTCATGATGGGCACATCCATCGCCAAAGTTCTCATCGCCAATCGCGGTGAAATCGCCCTTCGTCTGGCGCGCGCCTGTGCCGAGGCGAAAATCCGTTCGGTTGCGGTATACACAGAACCTGACCGCTACGGACTTTTCGTCAAACGCGCAAACGAAGCTTATTCCCTGGGCAGCGACCCACTTGCCGGGTACCTTGATCCTCTACGCATAGTAAACCTGGCCGTGGAAACAGGCTGTGACGCAATTCACCCTGGCTACGGTTTTCTCTCCGAGAACCCCGAACTTGCCCGGCTCTGTGAAGAGAAAGGCATTATCTTTATTGGCCCCAATGCTGAAGTAATTAAGCGCATGGGGGACAAGACCCAGGCCCGAATGGCTATGACTGCTGCGGGTGTACCAATAACTCCCGGATCGGAGGGTAATCTTTCCGATCTGGATGAAGCGCTCGCGGAAGCAGAACGCATCGGCTACCCGGTCATGGTAAAGGCGACGTCTGGTGGTGGCGGTCGCGGCATCCGCCGCTGCGATGATGCTGCAGACCTTAAGAAGCAGTTCCCGCGCGTAATCTCCGAAGCCACCAAGGCATTTGGCTCTGCCGAAGTGTTCATGGAAAAATTCATCGTTAACCCCAAACACATCGAAGTTCAGGTGCTGGCCGATGCCCACGGCAAGGTCATTCACCTGTTCGAGCGAGACTGTTCAATTCAGCGCCGCAACCAGAAACTCATAGAGATCGCCCCGAGCCCACAGATCAATGATACCTTGCGAAATCGGCTGGGCGAACTTGCTGTAAAGGCTGCTGCGGCTGTGGGTTACGTTAGCGCCGGCACTGTGGAATTTCTTTTAGCCGGGGACGATGTGTATTTCATGGAAATGAATACCCGCATCCAGGTGGAGCACACGATCACCGAGCAGATCACTGGCATCGATATCGTGCAGGAACAGCTTCGTATCGCGGCGGGAGAAGCACTTGGCTATGGCCAGGAAGACGTAAGCTATCGAGGCTTCGCCATGCAGCTGCGTATCAATGCTGAAGATCCCAAGAATGACTTTCTACCAAGCTTTGGACGCATCACCCATTATTACGCTCCGGGTGGGCCTGGCGTACGAGTCGATACCGCCATCTACACGGGTTATGAAATTCCGCCATATTTCGACTCCATGTGCTTAAAGCTTGTAGTTTGGGCGCTGAGCTGGGAGCAGGTGGTCAGTCGCGCCCAGCGCGCCATTGATGACATGCGCTTACACGGCATTCGCACTACTGCGAACTACTATCAACAAATTCTGAAACATCCGGATTTTCGCAACAAGGAATTCGACACCAGCTTTGTCGCTTGCCACCCTGAGTTATCTCGCTATTCAGACAAGCGACATCCCAGTGACGTGGCGCTAGCGCTATCTGCAGCAATCGCCGCCTACGCTGGCTGGTAAGAATCCAAGGACAAAACTAATGAGTGACACCCGCCGAATTGAAGTGACCGAGGTGATTTTGCGAGATGCACATCAGTCGCTCATCGCCACACGTATGCGCACGGAAGATATGCTGCCAATCTGCGAGAAACTGGATGCGATGGGCTTTTGGTCCCTGGAAGTGTGGGGTGGCGCCACCTTCGATGCCTGTATTCGATTCCTCAAGGAAGACCCCTGGGTGCGGTTACAGCAACTGCGCCAAGCGCTTCCCAACACCCGACTGCAGATGCTGCTGCGCGGACAAAACCTGTTGGGCTATCGCCACTACGCTGATGATGTGGTCGCTGCCTTTGTTGAGAAGTCCGCAGAGAACGGCATCGATGTGTTCCGTGTATTCGACGCACTTAATGACCTGCGCAATATCGAAACTGCGATGAAAGCAGTCAAGCGCAGCGGCAAATATGCCCAGGGCACTATCTGTTTTACCACCAGTCCGGTCCACACAACTGATCTGTTTGTAGAGCAGGCCCGGCAACTGCAGAACATGGGCGCCGACTCCATTGCCATCAAAGATATGGCGGGCCTTTTAACTCCTTACGGTACTTATGAACTGGTCAAGGCAATCAAGGACAATGTGCCTTTGCCACTTTCGATTCATAGCCATGCCACTTCCGGGCTCGCGCCGCTATGCCAAATGAAAGCCATTGAGGCCGGGGTAGATCGCATCGACACCGCAATCTCTTCTTTTGCCGGTGGCACTTCCCATCCCGCAACTGAATTTCAGATCGCTGCACTGCAGGGTACAGCATACGACACCGGGCTCGCGCTCGATCCCTTAATGGAGATCAGCGATTATTTCCGTGAGGTTCGAAAAAAGTACCACCAGTTTGAAAGTGAATTCACCCGCGAGGACATTTCAGTACAAGTCAATCAGGTACCGGGCGGCATGATGTCTAACCTGGCAAACCAGCTAAAGGATCAAAATGCCCTGGATCGCATTCGGGACGTATTCGACGAAATCCCGCGGGTCAGGAAAGATCTTGGTTATCCTCCACTGGTCACACCCACCTCGCAGATTGTCGGAACTCAGGCGGTCTACAACGTGTTGGCTGGAGAGCGCTACAAGACCATAACCAATGAAGTGAAACGTTATTTACAGGGTGGCTATGGCCAACCCCCAGCTGCTGTGAACGAAGCGGTTCGCAAGCAGGCTATTGGCAACGATAGCTACAGCGAGGAACGCCCGGCCGATGCTTTGGCGCCCGAGATGGATAAGCTGCGCCAGGATATCGGTGATTTGGCCGAGTCTGCAGAAGACGTGCTGACTTTCGCCATGTTTCCTGATCTGGGCCGAGAGTATTTGGAGCAGCGGCGCGCAGGTACTCTGCAGCCCGAACCCTTATTGCCATTGCCTATCGATGCCGGCGGCCGATCTTCGAGCACTACCGCAACGGAATTTAAAGTGGATGTCCACGGCGAAACCTATGAAGTTGCCATCACTGGTGTGGGTGATTCCGGCGGTGGCCGCCGAAAACTCTATGTCTCATTGGACGGCATGCCGGAAGAAGTCATCTTCGAGCCCCTGAATGAATACGTGGCTGAAGATGGAGGCAAGCGCAAACAGGCTAGTGAACCTGGGCACGTGAGTGCCGCGATGCCGGGCAATGTGGTTGAAGTACTGGTCAATGAAGGAGACCTGATTGAAGCAGGTCAGGCGGTGCTGGTGACCGAAGCCATGAAGATGGAGTCTGAAATCAATGCCAATATTGCTGGCAAGGTGGCATTGGTTAACGTTGCCAAAGGCGATCGCGTCACGCCAGGTGATGTACTCATGGAAATCAAATAGCTCTTAAAAGTCCTCGCCGATGAACGAAAAAAGCCCGCTACTTAGCGGGCTTTTTTCGTTTGCGCAACCGATCAAGGCCGCGACTTACCCTTTCAGCAAGAGCTTGGGGTTAGCGCTTTTCATATTTGGTAAAAGCACCGCCTGCCCAGCTCAGTGAGTTGGGACCCTCGGCTGCATAAACGTTGCCATCACCATCCACCGCGACTCCCTCGCCGGCTGTGCCCTGGCCAACCCTGTCAGGCCTATCGAAAGGCTGGATAAAACCAATAATCACATCTTCATCAACCGGGCCGATGCGGACGCCATTGCGCCATCCCACATGGTTAGTCGGGCTGGATTCTGAATCAATGGCGTACACCATGCCGTCGTCCGTAATAAACAGACCGCTGATGCGTCCATAGGCATAGCGTGAATCCAGGTAGTTACCTTGCTGGTCAAAAATTTCGATACGATGGTTACCGCGATCCGCAACCCAAAGTCTGCCGTAAGCATCGAATTCCATGGCGTGCGGCGTACGGAATTCGCCGTGGCGCACGCCGATCTCACCCCACTGCTTAATAAAAGTACCGTCCGGCGCAAATTTCATTATGCGGGCGGTATTGCCGGCAGCGCGGCCTTCCTCCATGGCCTGATTGCTGGTCATGCCCTGACCATTGTGGCCGTCAGACACATAGATGCTGCCATCTGGTCCGACAATCACATCATTTGGTTGGTTGAAAGTATCTGGTCCAGTCCCGGTTTGACCGGGAGTTCCGAGACTCATCAATATCACGCCATCGGCACTGAACTGATGGACCTGGTGGCCCTTGCTGCCATCGGCACTGGCGGCAAAATCCGTGACCCACACTGTGCCATCGGCAGCGGCGTGGATCCCGTGAGGGGTCTGCATGAGGCCACCGCCAAAGTTCGCCATAACCTCACCGGAGTAACGATCAAATTTGAAAATAGGATTTACCGGGTTCGTGTCGCAGTTGATCGGCGCACCGCCACCGAAACTGCTGGCGCCACAGCGCTCATAGGCCCAGATATGCCCATCATTCGGATCAATATCGATACCGGCGGTCGAGCCCCAGTTGCGGCCAGCTGGGAGGTCTCCCCAGTTTGGAATGACAACAGGGTTCGGATTGGGCAATCCCTCACCGGTGATGAAATCGGTATCGTCAGAGATGGCGCCGTTGGATGCAGCG
>MDTC01074598.1_pt1 | contig 22404 bp, 15 predicted proteins | sample 811181 | NCBI WGS metagenome assembly MDTC01 (sample SAMN05326644, study PRJNA326480) | marine metagenome | isolation source: seawater | place: Pacific Ocean: North | collected 2011 | reverse complement strand
CCATGATGCGCTCCGCCATTTCCGCCAGATTGTGATAAGGCGCCCCGTCAATGTCGTGATGGAGATAGTGGAACTCGGCCACTGCGCCATAACCGGCTTCCAGCATTTCCATGAAAGCTAGCTCGGCGATGGCCTGGACCTGCTCCGGATTCAGCTGGTCAAGAAAACGGTACATCAGTCGCCTCCAGGTCCAGAAACTGTCGCTGGCGTTTGGGCCGCGGCTTTCGGTCAGCCCGGCCATCGCACGCTGGAAGGTATGGCTGTGCAGATTGACTGGCGCCGGCAACAGCAGGTCAACCGAATGATGTTCGCCACCCTTGTCATTGGAGATTCGCCCAATGCGACCGTTTGAAATTTCGACGCATAGATTGTACGCCCAGCCATCTGGTGTAAGCGCCTGATGAGCATAAATTTTAGACAACAATGGACTCCATTGACAAAATATGTAGCTACATAATATCGTTAAGAGTGATATTTTTCAAGGAGGATGAATGTCTGAGCGTCTGCTGATTACAAATGTGTCCATTGCCCGGATGGATGCGACGGACAGCGGATACGGCTTGCTTTGTGATGGGGCCGTATTGATTGACGGCGACCGAATCGGATGGGTTGGCCGCGCCAAGTCTGTCGATCCCAGCCTTCACGAAACGCGGCAGTTGGATGGCAAGGGCCGAGTCCTAACGCCCGCGCTCATCGACTGCCACACACATACTGTTCATGGCGGTAACCGCGCGCGTGAATTTGAAATGCGCCTAGAAGGCGCAAGCTATGAGGAAATTTCACGTGCCGGTGGAGGTATTATTTCGACGGTTGCGGCTACGCGTGAGGCCGACGAGGAGACGCTTCTTTCCGAGGCCCTGAAGCGCACCGATGCGTTGATTGCCGAAGGGGTTGGCGTCATTGAAATTAAATCGGGTTACGGGCTTGATCTGGAGACTGAACTCAAGATGCTGCGGGTGGCGCGCGCGATTGGTGACACGCGGCCGGTTCGCATCTTTACCTCGTTTCTCGGGGCTCATGCTGTGCCGCGGGGTATGGATCCCGATGACTATATCGACACGGTCTGCATTCCTGCACTTGAAGCAGCACATGCCGAAGGGCTTGTGGATGCAGTGGACGGGTTCTGCGAGGGAATCGCCTTTGACACCACCCAGATTGCGCGTGTGTTTGACAAGGCCAGACAACTTGAATTGCCGGTCAAACTGCATGCTGAGCAGCTCTCGCATATCGGCGGCACTAAACTTGCCGCAGACTTTGGCGCGCTGTCAGCGGATCATGTTGAGTATGCAGGCGAGATGGATGCCGTCGCGCTGGCGACATCTGGCAGTGTCGCGGTGTTGCTCCCCGGCGCTTTCTACACACTTCAGGAAACCCAGAAACCGCCGATAGACGCGTTTCGCCGCCACCAGGTGCCGATGGCTGTTGCCACAGACTGGAATCCGGGATCATCGCCTCTTGGATCGCTGCGTCTTGCTATGAATATGGCCTGTACTCTCTTTGGCCTGACCCCAGCCGAGGCACTTGCAGGAACCACCTGCAATGCAGCACGGGCCCTTGGTCTTGATGATTGTGGCGTTATCGCGCCAGGGATGCGGGCAGACCTTGCGCTTTGGGATGTAAAGGACCCGGCAGAATTGAGTTGTTCCTTCGGTGTGAATGCTCTGAAGAATCGGTTTTTTGGAGGAAGGTCATGAGTATAACGCTTCATCCTGCAGCAACCGACCTAAAGACGCTTGAAAAAGTCTGGCGTAATGGCACATCGGCGCGTCTTGCGCCTGAAGCCTGCGGCCAGATCGAAGCTACAGCGGCGCAGGTGCGTGATGCTGCGACGGGTGACGAGCCGGTTTACGGGATCAATACCGGCTTTGGAAAACTAGCGTCGGTTAGAATTTCGCCGCAAGACACTGAGGCTCTACAGCGCAACCTGATTCTATCACATTGCTGTGGGGTTGGTGATCCGCTGGACGTTCCCACCGTACGGTTGATGATGACGCTGAAGTTGTTGTCGCTCGGCCGTGGAGCGTCGGGCGTAAGGTGGGAGGTTTGCGCCTCGATTGAGGCTATGCTGGCACGCGGCATCACACCTATGATTCCAACTCAGGGCTCGGTCGGTGCGTCGGGTGACCTCGCACCATTAGCACACATGGCTGCGGTGATGATTGGCGAGGGTGAGGCTTTCTTCGGCAACGAACTTATACCAGGAGGATTGGCTCTCGAAAAGTCCGGGCTGTCACCGCTGGTGCTAGGCCCGAAAGAGGGGTTGGCACTGATTAACGGGACGCAATTTTCAACGGCCTGCGCACTTGCCGCACTATTCGATGCGCTCCGGATGGTGCGCGGTGCTGTCGTAACCGCGTCATTGTCGACCGATGCGATCATGGGCTCGACACAACCCCTGCGAGCCGAAATACATGCTTTGCGTGGGCAAAAGGGACAAATCGACATTGCCTCAGCGATGTCGGCACTAATGAAGGGCAGTGAAATCCGCGACAGCCATCGCGATGGCGATACCCGTGTACAGGACCCTTACTGCATTCGCTGTATGCCACAGGTTGCCGGTGCCGGGCTAGACCTGCTCCGTTTTGCCGCGCAAACACTTGAAATCGAGGCCAACGCCGTGACTGATAACCCGTTGGTGACGACAAGTGGAATTCTGTCTGGTGGAAATTTTCATGCCGAACCAGTGGCTTTCGCCGCCGATCAAATGGCCCTTGCGATTGCCGAGCTAGGGTCGATTGCGCAGCGTCGTGTGGCTCTTATGGTAGATCCGACCCTGAGTTTCGATCTTCCCCCTTTCCTTACACCGGCCCCCGGATTGAATTCCGGCTTTATGATCGCCGAGGTCACGAGCGCTGCATTGATGAGCGAGAACAAGCATCTTGCCAATCCTTGCTCTACCGACAGCACACCAACCTCAGCCAATCAAGAGGATCATGTAAGCATGTCCGCCCACGGTGCCCGTCGTCTGAAAAGAATGGTGGATAATCTGTCTGTCATTCTTGGTGTGGAGGCATTGTGCGCGGTTCAGGGAATCGAGGCGCGCGCGCCGCTGAAAACTTCCAGAGCCCTACAAAAGGCGGTTATTGCGCTGCGGTCCAGTGTCCCGCCACTGCGATCGGATCGCTATATGGCACCAGAACTGGAGGCGGCGGCGGGACTGATAACCTCTGATGCTCTAGCCCGGTCTGCAGGAGTGGAGGTTGGGCTTTGAGCTTTCTTGAAATCACCCGCGGCGATAGCCCGCTTGTGTTGGGACTTCCCCACACCGGGACTGAGTTGCCAGAGAACATTGAAAAAAAACTCAACGAAATCGGCCATGCCAAGGCAGATACAGATTGGCATATTCACGAGCTCTATGACGGGCTCGTAACTGATACAACGACGGTGCGTACATTGATACATCGTTACGCCATTGACGTGAATCGCGATCCCGATGGCGCAACCCTCTATCCAGGACAGAATACCACAACTCTTTGTCCAATAACCGACTTTGATGGGCTGCCGATCTACAAGGATGGTGCGCAGCCAGACGCCACCGAGATCGAATACCGCAGACAGTTCTATCACTCCCCTTATCACAAGGCGCTGAGCGCAGAAATGGAGCGGGTGAAGGCCATTCATGGCTTTGCTATCCTCTATGATTGTCACTCTATCCGATCGCAGATACCATTTCTTTTCGAAGGCATATTGCCGGATTTCAATATTGGTACAGATGGTGGCCAAACCTGCGCGCCGTCGATTGAGGCTTTGGTGAAGCGCCGGTGTCATGCAGCTACTGGCTACACCACAATTCTGAATGGCCGGTTCAAAGGTGGTTGGACCACACGTCATTACGGTCGTCCAAGCGATGGGCTGCACGTGATCCAGATGGAGCTCGCACAATCCACATACATGCTCGAAAGTCCGCTCTGGACCTACGATACGCGTGCCGCGAAGCGCATGCGAACCCACCTTAAGATCATTCTTGAAGAATTAATCCGTTGGAGGCCTGCATGAGCAATTTGCGTCACAACATTCGAGATGTCTATCCACCAACAGGCACTGACATCACTGCAAAAAGCTGGCTCACCGAGGCAGCAATGCGGATGCTGATGAACAATCTGCACCCTGAAGTGGCTGAAAATCCTCATGAGCTTGTGGTCTATGGCGGCATCGGACGTGCAGCGAGGACATGGGATGATTTTGACCGGATTGTTTCTGGTCTGAAAGACCTCGAAACGGATGAGACGCTGATCGTGCAGTCGGGTAAGCCTGTGGCCATCGTGAAAACCCATTCAGAAGCACCGCGTGTTCTGATCGCCAACTCGAACATCGTGCCGCACTGGGCTAATTGGAATCATTTCAACGAGCTCGATAAAAAGGGGCTGATGATGTACGGCCAGATGACTGCTGGCTCGTGGATCTATATTGGCACTCAGGGCATTGTGCAGGGCACTTACGAGACCTTTGCCGAGGCTGGTCGCCAGCATTATGGAGGTGATCTAAAGGGTAGATGGATTCTAACGGCAGGGCTGGGTGGCATGGGTGGCGCACAGCCACTGGCCGCGGTAATGGCAGGGGCTTGCTGCCTTGCGGTTGAATGCAACCCAGACAGTATAGATTTTCGTCTTCGCACCCGCTATGTGGACGAAAGGACTGACAGCCTTGACGAAGCGCTTGCGATGATTGAACGCTGGAAAAAAGCTGGGCAAGCGAAGTCTGTCGGGCTTCTTGGCAATGCAGCCGATATTTTCCCGGAAATTTATAAACGAGGCGTACGCCCTGATATCGTGACCGATCAAACCAGCGCCCATGACCCGCTTAACGGCTACCTGCCGCAGGGCTGGACGTTGGCCCAGTGGCGTGATCTGCGAGAGAGTGATTCTAAGGCCGTTGTGGCGGCATCGCGTGCTTCAATGAAGGCGCATGTGAAGGCAATGGTCGATTTCTGGAATGATGGCGTGCCAACGCTGGATTATGGTAACAATATTCGTCAGGTTGCCCTCGAGGAAGGGCTAGAGAACGCTTTTGCGTTTCCGGGGTTTGTTCCTGCCTATATCCGCCCACTGTTCTGCAAAGGGATCGGTCCGTTTAGGTGGTGCGCTCTGTCGGGCGATCCTGAGGACATCTATAGGACTGATCAGGCGATGAAGGAGCTGTTTCCGGACAACACCCATTTGCACAAATGGCTGGATATGGCAAGGGAACGGATTTCGTTTCAGGGCCTGCCGGCGCGCATCTGTTGGATCGGGCTTGGTGACCGCCACAGGGCGGGTTTGAAGTTTAACGAAATGGTTGCGAACGGTGATTTGAAAGCCCCTGTCGTTATCGGTCGCGATCATCTTGATGCCGGGTCGGTCGCCAGCCCCAACCGCGAGACCGAGTCCATGAAGGATGGCTCTGATGCTGTCAGCGACTGGCCTCTGTTAAATGCGCTGATCAATACCGCCAGCGGTGCCACCTGGGTCAGCCTGCATCATGGTGGCGGTGTCGGTATGGGTTTTTCTCAGCATGCGGGCGTGGTGATTGTTGCTGACGGCACACCCGAAGCGGCACAACGTCTTGAACGTGTTCTGTGGAACGACCCGGCGTCTGGCGTCTGGCGTCATGCGGATGCTGGGTATGAAGCTGCACTTGACTGTGCGAAGACGCACAGGCTTCGACTGCCAGGAATTCTCGGGAACTAAGTCATGCATTATGCGCTTGGCCCATCCCTTTCGCTTTCCAGGGCTTGTACACTCTGCCAAGACCTGTCGGGGGGCTGTCCACGATCAGCCATTTTCGCGAATTCGATTTGGTCTGCGGTCAGGTAAAGCGCATTCATGTTGCGGAACGGGTGGCGCTGTGCTGGTTAACTCATTGACTATAATAGTCATAATTTTTCTAGCAAACTTTGAGTAATCACTCAGCTAGAAAAGTCCATTTCACCGCGCATCATCCTGTCAATGGTCTCTGCTGAAAGTTCGGGCATATCCGGCATCACAGATGCAATTCGCGGAAGGCGCAGACGCGACTTTGTAGCATCAACCCCGTCATAACGAACATACCGTTCGGCATCACCCTGGTAGGCAACATAATCCCATGAAGGCCGCGTTCCTGGTGTCTTAGCGATGAAACGGCGCTGCAGCTGGCTAGTAATCACCTCAGCCATAAGCGTTTCCGGGTCATATCCTTGCATAGCAATCCCACGAAGATCTCGAAGGACCTTGGCATGCATGGGATCGGTCGTGAGATCCTGGATCTCGTGCGGGTCAGCCGCCAGGTCGAATAGCAAATCAGGCTGCCCATAAGTAAAGAAATATTTGTAACGTCCTTTCCTGACCATACGGCATGGCACGCATGGCCCGATGGCCAGATAGTCACTAATCGCAACATCTGGCCAGCTCCTGACATCTCCATCCAAAAGTGGCGTGATTGAATTACCAGCCAGATTTGCAATCAACTCATCCGGCAACTTTTCCGCTCCGCCACCAAGATCAATCAAGGTCGGCGCGAGATCGACAAGTGAGGTGTTGGCCTCGATCCGTGCGCTACGTTGCCCATCTGGCAAAGACACAATAAGTGGTACTCTAGCGGACCATTCCCAAAAACACTGTTTGAACCACATGCCCCGTTCGCCAAGCATTTCGCCATGGTCCGACGTAAACATGACTACCGTGTTCTCACGCAGGCCTGTTTCCTCAAGCTGGTCGAGCAGCCTGCCGATTTTTTCATCAAGGTAGGAAATCATCGCAAAATAAGCATGACGGGTCTTGCGTAGATGGTCCTCGGTCACTGTATGCCGGTGGCGCCCATGAGCAAAAAACAGAGCCTTTGAAAAATAATCAAGCTCGGCGAAGGGGATTGCCGGCACATCGGGAAGACCGATTTCCTCATGTTGATAGAGATCCCAATATTGCTGCGAGACATTAAAGGGTGTGTGTGGGCTGGTAAAGGAAACCACGCCGAAAAATGGCTTTGCATCTTCCTGCCTCGCAATATCGAAGATCTTACGGCGGGCTTGGAACTCGACATCATCATCATAATCCTCCTGCATGGTACGCACGCAAGGGCCCGCTTCGACAACGCCGTTCAATGCGGTTCCTGATGGAACAAACGCTGGGCCTGCCGACCAGTCGGCTATCCACTGGTAATCTGCAGGATAGACATCTGTTGTCAGGCGTTCCTCGAAGCCATGTAATTGGTTGGGGCCAATGAAATGCATCTTCCCTGATAGAAAGGTCTGATAGCCAAGTGCCCGCATGAAATGCGCCATTGTCGGTAAAGAGGAGGGTATCTCGTTAGCGTTGTCATAAACCTTGATTTCAGGACTGTGCTTGCCGGTTAGCATAGAGGCACGGCTAGGAACACACAGTGGATTGTTGGAGTAATGGCTGCAAAAAGTAACACCCTCAGAGGCAAGGCGCTCGAGGTTTGGTGTTTTGCAGACCTTGTTGCCATAAAGGGACAGAGCCTGCGCAGCCAGCTGGTCGGCCATGACCATCAGGATATTGGGTTGCCGTGTCATCTTTGCTCGCCTTCTGGTGGTTCAAAGCCAAATCTTTGATAGGCCTCATGTGGTGCGTCAAGTAAGGCCATGTTCGAAATGATATGCTGGCAAAGATGGGCTTTAATTTTAGGGTCATCCACCGGTGTTGACTGCCCCGGGTCGGTGCTCAGATCGTATAAAGCTGACTGCATATCCTCAAAGCCCATGCCCTGAACCTCGACTGGTTTCCCATCATGATCTGTTTTTGGGCCCAGCTTCAGCACCGGCGCGCCCTTGGTAAAGGAAAAGGACGGATGCAAAGTGGCGCCGACCAGATCGCCAATGGAAAAGCGTTCGGTCATGCGTGTTGGCATCAGGGTATACTCATGCAGTGATTCGGCCTCAGGCAACGCGGGATAGTGAAAATAGCTGTATCGTCCATCGCACACATTTACGGCTGCCCCGAAATAACCGAAGATCACACTGTCACGCTTGCTATCATCGCCTTGCAGCAGCGGGATGAGTGAATGACCGGTGACATCATCAGGAATCGCCAAACCGGCCATGTCGAGGAATGTTGGCATCAAGTCGGTTGTCTGGGTTAACTCCTGTCTGCGGCTTCCGCCTTCTTTGGCAAAGTCGGGGTGATAGATCATTAGAGGGATGTGCGCAATCTCATCATAGACCGGCATACGATTCTTAGCCCACCAGTCATGCTCGCCAAGTAAAAAGCCATGATCGGTGGTCAACACAAGAGCTGTATCGGCCCACAGATTGTGTTGATCAAAGATATCCAGAAGACGCCCAAAATATTCGTCCGTCATTGTAACTAGAGCAGCATAGTTCGCGCGCAGTTCGGCGATTTCCTCTGGCGTTTCTTTTACCCTGTCATATATTGGCCAGTCGAGCACCGGCCCATCATACAATGTCGTGTACCGCTCTCGGAAGCGCGGGGGCGCGTGGAAAGGCTCATGAGGATCAAAACATTCAAGTTGGAGAAGCCAGTTGTCGGCCTGATGATTTCGTTGAAGAAACTCGCCTGCGAGCGCAAAAAGCTGTGGTGAACAATAGTCTGCTTCATCCACCATGAAGTTCCTGTTGATCATGTAATTGGTACGGTGCTGTTGCATCGGATGAAAGGCTGATTTTAGCTTGTCATGGTCAGGCGCAACCGTCGCTTTCCAGCGATCAATGGCCTGTCCCCTAACAAGTTCCCATGAGGAATACCGCTGGTGATAGGTCCCTCCACCGTCAGCAAAGTAATGATGATGGTCGGTAAGGAGGTGTGTGTAGACACCGTTCAGCTTCATAATTTCTGGGAAGGAGTCATCAAACGGCTCCAGTGGGCCCCAACTGCGATGCAAAAAATGGCTGCGACCAGTGTGAATGTCGCGGCGGGCTGGCATGCAGGGAAGGCTGCCGACATAGTGATTGTCGAAAGTGACAGCGCGCTTTTGGAACCGCGAGAAGTTTGGCGTATGGATTGTATTCGTGCCGTAAGGTTCCATTGCGGTCCGATTGAGCGAGTCCAGAAGGACAAAAACGATTTTCATGGCGGCGCCATCCTGCGTGAATCTATATCCAAACTGATGAAACGAGCTATTCTGTACCCTATTGAACAATCGTTTGCTTAGTAGTCTAACCTTAGTATTATCAAGCCTAGACACAAACAAAAAACGACCTATGGTTAAAATCTTACGGAATTTATCAAGTTGCGGCGCCACTCGAATGGCGAATGTGTAAGGTGCGAAGCGAAGTGCCTAGCGCTAAACTAGAGCCGGATATGACCAATCAGGATAAAGCGACGGTAAACCTCAAGGAAATTGCAAGGCTGGCGAACGCGCATGTTTCGACCGTGTCGCGGGTTTTACGCAATGATCCTTCTCAAAGGGTTGGCCAGGAAATGCGCGACCGAATTCACTCCATCGCTAAGGATCTAGGCTATTCACCTAATATTCATGCCAGGAGTTTACGGTCTAAGAAGAGCCACGAAATATGTATCCTTTTTCCGCAGGTGGACAACCCAGCATTTATACCGATGGTGGAGGGGGCTTCCAGCGCCTGTCGGGCTAGGGGGTACTTCCCCTATATTTATTTTACCACAAAAGGCGAGCCAATTGAGACGGCGCTGGCCGATTTACATAGCATGAGTCATTTTGGCGGCTTTCTTGCTGTGACTTTTGACAATAACGAGATTCTGCTAAAGACATCGCGCACTGTAGGCAGCAAACTAGTTTTGCTGAACACCCGGGCCGAAGGCGGTGATGTCAACTGTGTTTGGCTGAATACCTTCAAGGCGATGTTCATGCTGACTGAACATTTGCTGGCGCAAGGTCATCGCAATATAGGCTATGTCAGTGGTGAACGTGGCGGGTTCAATGCTGAAGAGCGCTTCCGAGGCTTTCTAGACGCTCACGACAAGTTTGGTGTTCAACCACATGAGGAAGTGCTGTTTCACGTAGGATATGATTATGGCGTTGGCGAGGATTCCATGCGTCGGATTTTGACTTCTGGCGTTCCATGCTCCGCGGTCATTGTATCCATGCTGACCTGTGCTGCCGGCGCCTATAGCGTTCTGCAGCGCAATAACATTGCGGTTGGCCGCGACATCGCGATGGCTACCCTGCATCGCAGCGTTCTGACCGATGCGCTGGCTCTCACCCATATTCGCCTTCCCACTTTTGAGGTCGGGTACGAGGGTGCGAACGCGCTGCTTGACATCATCGAGGAGAAACGAAGGCATGTTGAGATTCAGCTTGAACCTCTTGAACTTGTTGTCCGCAAATCAACGGCCTATCCCTACGAGGCAAAACAATAGTGAGGAATGACATGAGCAAGCAGCCGAACATTCTTGTAATTATGGTTGATGAACTTGCGCCGCATTTCATGCCAGATTATGGCCATCACGTAGTGCAGACACCAAATATCTCGAGACTTGCTGCAAGTGGCACGGTGTTTGACAATGCCTACACCAGTTCACCGCTATGTGCGCCGGCTAGAGCGTCATTTATGACAGGTAGGCTTTGCCCCGACATCAACGCCTATGACAATGGTGCTGAATTGCCTGCATCAGTACCTACAATTGCGCATTTTCTGAGATCCCTTGGCTACCAGACGTCACTCATCGGCAAGATGCACTTTATCGGCCCGGATCAACTCCATGGTTTTGAAGAGCGTCTGACAACTGACATTTATCCAGCAAATTTTTCTTGGACGGCAAACTGGAATGCCAGCCTTACCGAGCCCAGTCCCGCAGGCGCGACTGTCAGGCCTGTTCTTGAAGCTGGTCCCTGTATTCGCTCGATGCAGATGGATTATGATGACGAGGTCTCAAACAAGTCAGTTCAGAAGCTATATGACCTGGCGCGAAACGGTGAAAGCGACAAGCCCTTCTTTGTAGTATCTTCTTTCACACATCCGCATCCTCCCTTTACCATTCATCAAAATTACTGGGATATGTATGACCACAATGAAATCGATCTGCCGAATATTGAGGAAATCCCCCTAGAGCAAAAAGATGCAGGTAGCCAATATCTCTATTTCTCGCACCAGTACAATTCCTATCCGATAAATGAGGAACACGTCAGGAACGCAAGGCACGCCTATTATGCGATGATCTCATACACTGATGCCCTGATCGGCAGGATGCTCGATACTCTTGAGGAAACTGGACTGGATAACAATACGGTCGTGGTTTTTGTATCAGACCATGGAGAAATGTTGGGTGAACGTGGCATGTGGTACAAGATGTCCATGTTCGAACATTCGGTTCGTATCCCGATGATCTTTTCTGGCACTGGCATCGTAAAGGGACGCGATGGAGATAACGCGTCACTCATCGATATCGTGCCAACACTTATCGAATTAGCTGGTGGCAAGATCGAGAATGTACCGGTAAAACTCGCTGGCCGATCTTTAAAGACGGCGGTCACCGGCGATTGCTCCAGCGCGTGTGTTGGCGATGGGAAGGATGCCGCAGTCGTCTCCGACTTCTCTGCAGGTGGCGCTCCAGGTCCAGTTCGCATGGTAAAGCAAAGGTCATACAAACTCATTATGACTTACGGCTATGAGCCGCTGCTCTTCAACGTGGAAGAAGACCCGCAGGAAATGGACAACTTGGCCGAGGATCCAGCGCATGCCGAGACACTGGTGCAACTTCAGGCCATCGCATTACAGAATTATGATCCTGGCGAATATGATGCGCAAATCAGGCAAAGCCAGAGAGAGCGTATTTTCCTACGCGGCCTCTCCGAGGATTCGGAAGCCGATCCCAACTGGGCCTTTGTTGCGCAACCTGGTGATGCAGATCGCTTTGTCCGTGGAGGTGGCCTGAAAAAGGGGGCGCACGCTACAAAGGCGCGCTATCAGTTTCCCAAAAGGGCCCCCGCCATGCCGACTCCGAGCCCAGAGCTTGATGCTTCGATTATTCCTCCACCCCGGTTTCGGCGATAATTTTTTAACAGGCATAGGCGTTAGTCGGAGTGTGGTTTGGCTTTATAGACGCATTGTGGTCTGTGTGGCATTCAGAAGCATCAGGAACCCATTGAGGGTTTAGTGCTGAATAGACCTGCTGCGCGGCTAATCAAAAGTGCGCCCAAAACAAAGCAAGCCCAATGTATGACTGGGAAAGTAAGTAAGAGCCCTACACCGATTAGGGCACGAAGTACGCTCTCACTAATTGAAATAGGTTTTTGATCGAATCTAGCGAGGGCAGTGCTAACTAGCCAAATCATCATAATGATTCTTGGAAAAACAAGTGATGCATCCATGATGTCAAAATACTCTGAAAAAATAATGCAAGGATAATAAACAAAAATAAATGGGATTAAAAATTTTGCAAATCCTAGCCGTATAGCCATGACGGCGGTCGCAAGAGGTTTCGACCCAGCAATTGGAGCTGCCGCATAGGCAGCAAGCGCTACCGGTGGTGTGATTGAAGACGCGACTCCGTAATAAAAAACGAATAAATGGGCAAGCAAAAGAGGAATATCAAAATTCTCAATAGCAGGCCCCATTATGAGTACAATAATGAGATAGGCGGGTAGCGTTGGCATTCCCATACCGAGAACCAGAGCACCAAGCATCGAAAAAATAAGCGCTAATAAAAGACTGTTTTCACTTACACCGAGAATAAGGTTGGCAAATCGGAGGCCAACCCCAGTCATATTGACCACCCCAACGATGATTCCTATAGCCGCGATAGCTATCAAAAGCTTTCCACTCGCTTCCCCAGCCTTCTGAAAACTGCGGATGAGTCGTTTTGGTTCTTTTCTCAACTCCGGGTTAATAAAACCGAAGATAAAGGCTGTGATGATGCCAAAAAATCCAGCATTTGGTGCAGATCTTCCCATAACCAAAACCGATATTATGACAGCAATTGGAGCAACAAACATCATCGCATGGAGGACGGTTTGCCTTGTAAGTATAAATTTTACTTCGGAGTCGATTTGGATTTTGGACTTTTTTGACTCGATAACCACACTAAGAAAAAGACTCAGGTAATAAAGGAAAGCTGGAACCACTGCCGCTAAGGCGATTGTCAGGTAAGAAATTTCAGTTAGCTCAGCCATCAGAAAGGCTGCCGCTCCCATGATTGGGGGGACAATCTGTCCCCCACTAGATGCAGTCGCCTCAATACCACCTGCAAATTCTGGTTTGAAGCCCCGCTGTTTTGTTAAAGGAATAGTGAAGGTGCCCGTTCCGACAACGTTTGCAACGGTGCTTCCGCTCATGGTGCCAAAGAGGCTAGAAGCTACGATTGCTGCATGAGCTGGGCCACCACGTGTCCTAGAAGTTAAGAACATCGAAATATCAAGTAATGACCTTCCAGCACCAGTGCCTTCCAACAGATTGCCAAGAACTACAAAAACCCAAACAACGCTGATAACAATAAGGGTTACATTTCCAAAAATACCGGAATAACCATACCAAATGCTCTCTGACAGCTCTTGAATCGTAAAGCCGGTATGTTTGAAAATTGAGGGCAGATAGGGGCCAATAAAGAGATAAATAACACTGAGTGCAGCTATTACGAAGAGAGGCATTCCCCAAATGCGTCGAGCGTATTCCAAAAGTACTAAAATTCCGCCCACACCAATCCAGTGGTCAAGACTTGTGAGAGTATAAAAACCAGTTTCGGTTTCGTTCTGAACTATCACGAAATTTATCAGGGCTGCTGTAGATAAAAGTATTAATCCTAGGTCTATAAGCTTTCCAACCCGAAAATATTCTAGCAACGGTCCATTGCCCGATGGAAATCTCAAGAATGCTATTGAGACACTTAAAAATAGGCATGATGCGACATATTCGTTCTGACTAAATATGCCGAACCCTGCAGCATAAATAGCTATACACGCTATCACAAAGCTTAGGATCTGAAGGACAAATGTCATATGTGCCTAGGTCAGAAGATAAATTCAAAAGAGAGCAGATCGATTTTTTACTGGCACCTGCTCACAAAGCTGTGAGCAGGTGCCAGTGGCTTTATTTGGCGTCTGCAGGCACTAGGTCAGCAGGAACGTCAAAGCCAGCTTCCTTATAATACCGATATGCGCCCGCATGTAGAGGAGCAAGCATCTGGGAAAAAACTGTTTCTTTTGTGACTGCGCGTAATACAGGAGCCACCGAATAGAACTCTTCCATATTCTCCCACATTGCCTTCGTCATATCATAAATCATTTGCTCGTTTGCAGAGGCTGAGGCTCCCATGACGTGCCAGAATGCTAAACTAAACACGTCCTCATCACCATTTGTTTGCCCGGTGTAGGTGCCGCTCGGAATGATGGCAACGTTTTGGCCCGCGGCAGCAATACTATCTCCACTTTGTTCAACTTGTTCTTTGCTTAAGCCGAGTAATGTAAATGTCTTGTTACTACCAAACTGCTGGACAATTGAGCTGCCTGTTGGTGCTGGTCGTGAGTAGACGTCAACTTGACCATCTGAAAAAGCTTGGCCGCCTTGAGGCCAACCTAGCTTAATTCCTTCATAATCAGTGCCGCTTTCATACCCCACCCCAACTTTTAAAATGCGAGTCGATGTTGCACTTGCGGCACCAGAAGGCGGGCCTAAATACACTTTCTTACCCTTCACGTCTGCAAGTGTCTTAAGTCCGAGATCGCCGTCAGCAAGAAAATGATAGATGCCAGCCTCATAACTGAAAATCGAACGCAAATTTGCGGCAAGTTCTTTAGCGTTCCCCATTTTTGAATACATCGCACGTTGGTTTTGCATGTGTCCGACCGCAGCTACTGGCATCGGAGCAATCATGATTTTGCCCTCACCGAGACCAATCATTGATTTTGTTAGGGTCTGAGACGCGTTGATCTGCAATTGGTAATCAGTGTGCGCTGTGGCTACTTTGTCAAAAGCAACAGTAGCCACATAGGCACCACTGCCAGGGCTTGCCGTCTGAGCTTTAACTAGATCCTTTGCAACAGCAACTTGGTTGCCAATGGTAAAAACCGCGCTAGCAACCAGAGCAACTGCGCTATTTTTAAGGTTTAGATGCATTTCTTCCTCCTAAAAGCATATGAACAATCGATTGCCTAAAAACTTTGAAACAAATAAGAGAAGGAGGCAATCGCTTTTTCTCAGTCAAATATCTAAAAGACCAGATAGTCTCGACCACATAAGTTCTGCCCAAATGGATATTGCTAATTAGCAATAAAATTCGCAGGTCAGAAAATGAGGTTGCGGGCGCCTAACATCACCCGTAGATCTCGCTTGAATATCGGGTGGCTAGGAAAGCCTCCAGGCCCTCAATGCCGCCTTCATGCCCATAGCCGCTAAATTTCAGGCCTCCGAAGGGCGTTTCAACCGAATGCACATGCAGCGAATTAATGGCTAGCATGCCAGCTTCGATCTCCGTTTTCAGAATACCAGCAGTTTTTGCGCTTTTGGTAAAGGCATAGGCGGCCAGTCCGAACGGCAGGCTGTTCGCCCTGTCGATTACCTCTTCAAGCGATGAAAACCGAGCGGTGGGTGCAATAGGGCCGAACGGCTCTTCGGTCATGATCCTAGCCGTGTCTGGTGCCTCCTTCAGCAATGTTGGGGCAAAGAAGCTTCCTTCGCTCTGGATCCGGGACCCGCCAACCAGAAGTTCGGCACCCTTGCTGACAGCATCCGAGACAAATCCATCCATGATGTCGATACGGCGTTCGGCCACAAGCGGGCCCATATTCATATTTTCATCAAGGCCGTCACCAACCTTAACAGCCTCAACCTGTTCCTTGAAAAAGGCTAGGAATTTATCATGGATGCCGTCCTGAACAAAGAAACGCGTTGGTGAAACACAGACCTGCCCAGCGTTGCGAAACTTGCCGGCAGCGCAAAGTTTTGCGGCAGACTCAATGTCGCAATCCTCGAACACCATCACAGGTGAATGGCCGCCAAGTTCCATCGTACAACGGATCATGTTCCGCGCTGCCAGTTGTTGCAGATGGATGCCAACAGGAACACTGCCTGTAAAGCTGAGCTTGCGTGGGATCGGGGAGGCAAGAAGATGCTCTGAGACTTCTGGTGGAATTCCGAAAACGATGTTCAGAACGCCGGCTGGCAGGCCGGCATCGGTCAATGCCCTGCCGATGGCAATGGCAGTTGCCGGGGTTTCTTCACTTGGTTTGATGGTTATGGAGCACCCAGCAGCCAGAGCGCCGGCCACCTTGCGCATCACATTGGTTGCTGGGAAGTTCCACGCAACAAAAGCTACCACAGGCCCGACTGGCTCCTTACGGGCTTCATGCTGCATGTTTGGAAAGCGTGACGCGATGATGCGGCCATAGATTCGCTTGCCCTCCTCGGCATACCAGCGCAGCAGGTCAATGGCCGCGCGAAGTTCGATCCGAGATTCACCGATCGGCTTACCCATTTCACGTGTCAAATTGATGCAGATCCCTTCGAACCTTTCATCGAGCAGACTCGCGGCCTTTTCCATAAGGTCTTGGCGGTTGTGCGGCGTCATCTTTCGCCAGATATTGAATCCGTCAAGACTGCTCTGCAAAGCTGCATCAAGATCGGTTGGGCTGGCATGAGGCAAGGTCCCTATGGTGCTGCCATCTGCCGGACAGATAACCGGTTCACTCTTGTTCGAGTTGCCGTCGGTCCATTCGCCGGCGATAAGCATCTTCAAGTCTGGATAGGACATTCGGCTCTCCTGTTATTTTCCTTTAAACCAAGACAGTAATTTGAAAGCTTTTGTAATCTAGGATGCGGAGAGTATCATGTCGGCAGCTTTTTCGGCGATCATATAGGTGGGGGCATTGGTGTTCGCCGATGTAATTAGGGGCATAACCGACGCATCCACAACCCGCAATCCATCAACGCCGCGCACCTTGAGATCAGGGCTGACAACGGCATCATCATCAACACCCATTCTGCACGTGCCCGTGCAGTGATAGACGGTGCCGCCGCCTGATCGCGCGGAGTCCAGAATTTCTCCATCTGTTTTCACATCCGGACCTGGTACCATCTCGATATCCCACAAATGCCGGAACTCATCCTGCTGATAGATATTACGAAGCATCTTGATACCGGCAATGATAGTTTTCTGATCAAGCTCAGTGTCCAAGTAATTTGGATATATTCTTGGATCTGCGTTGGGGTCCTTCGAGACAATATCCACGCGACCACGCGACTCAGGGTGACACTGCCAAACCGCTGCGGTAAAGCCCGGATAGTCGTGCAGCGGATCCCCAGGCCTGTCGACTGAAAGCGGCATTACATTGAACTGGATGTCCGGACGTGCGGATGGCGCATATTCAGTTCGTGCACCTCCACCAAGTTGACCGGCCCCAACAGTCAAGGCGCCGCGTCCCCGAATAGCCCAATTCAACCCCATCAAGACTAACGAAAACGGATTACGGATTTGATTGTTGAGAGACCTTTTTTCTTTCATCCTGACAATAGTTCGCATCTGATAGTGATCCTGCAGATTTCCACCAACCTCGGGTCGGTTTACAATAACTGGAATCTCCAATTTCTTAAGTAAGCTTCCAGGGCCAATGCCTGACAGTTGCAAAAGTTGAGGCGACTGGATGGCGCCAGCACTGAGAATGACCTCTTGGTTTGCCATTATCTCCATTGTTTCATTATTGTGACGAAACCTTATGCCTTTTACTTGCCTACCAGAGATAACAATTTTTTCTACCAGTACATTGGTCATTACCGTGAGATTTGAACGAGTTAAGGCCGGCTTTAGGAATGCATTGGCTGCGCTACTGCGCCATCTGCGTCCAATAGAAAGGTGATAAGCGCCAACGCCAAGTGTTGTGGCGCCGTTGAAATCATCATTATGAGTGAGGCCGAGCTGTCTGGCTGCGCGAAGCCATGCATCACAATGCGGATGATTGTTACGAAGCTGTGAGACCTGAAGTTCGCCATGGCTTCCATGATATTGTGAAGGCGGCCCGGTGAATGACTCCACGCGGCGAAAGTGGGGCAGAACATCGGCCGAAGACCAGCCCCAGTTTCCAAGCTCTGCCCATTCATCAAAGGTTTCTTTTTGGCCGCGAATGAAAATCAGCCCATTGATGCTGCTTGAGCCTCCGATCACCTTGCCACGGGGCCAGTCAATTGAGCGGCCGGCGGTACCTTCGGAAGGCGTTGTTGCGAAATGGCGTGAAACTGACGGGTTGTTGATCGACCTGAAATACCCAACCGGAAGTTTCAGCCAGAAATTTTTATCCCAGCTGCCCGCCTCCACCAGTAAGACCTTATTTCTTGATTTAGCTGATAGCCTGTTTGCCAGAAGGCAGCCCGCCGAACCGGCACCAACAATGATGTGGGTGAATGGGCCATTAATGGGCTTCATGGAGAAAAACCTAAACATTCTATATTTATTATGTTATGAGCTTTATATCAAGTTAGCCAAACTGGCAAGTCCTTTGGTCTCGCGAGGGGAGGTTCGGCATGGCGGGCAGCCGTCAACCGGGAGGGTTTTTTTGTTTCGGAAGGCTTTCAAATGAAGGACATTACCTTGGCCCTGGATCGAACCCAGCCATTGCCGTTGTATTACCAGACATATGAGGTGTTGCGCTCGCAGCTTGCCAGCGGCATTTGGAAAGTTGGCGACTTTTTGCCACCAATTCCCGACTTGGCTTCCCGTTTCAGTGTCTCTGTGGTGACCATTCGCCAGGCGCTTGATTTATTGCGGCAGGATGGCTTGGTCCGTTCTGAACGTGGCCGCGGCACCTCGGTGTTGGCGGGTAAGTTGGGTGCCCGGCCATTGGATCTCAAATCTAAAGTAAGTGACCTGATCCGGCTTTATGAAGACGATAGTCCAGAGCAGGAGCCTCTTGACGAAGGCGTTGCCATGCCGACTCTTTCAGAGTCGGATTTCAATCTTTGTAAATCCTATTTCTTTATCAAGCGGGCGCATGTTCGTGACGGTATGAGATACTGTCTGATCACGCTTCATATCGAGGAAGAGTTGTTCCGAAGGAACGAATCGGACTTCCGTCAGAGGTTAGCACTGCCAGTGTTATTTGAAAGCGTGGATCTGAAAATCGGGCGGGTCTGGCAGACACTGACGATCGAAAAAGCCGATCACATGGTAGCTGCCTCTTTGAAAATTCTGTCAGGTGATCCGGTTGCGAGAGTGAAACGTTATATTACCGATAGCTCGAATAGTCTGATTTATTTTGCAGAGGCGTATAATCGGCATGACTGTGTCCAGTATAGGATGGAGTTGAAGGTATGATCAGGATCGAGCGACTGGAGGCTATCGTCTATCGCTATCCTCTGGAAACGCCTGTGCAAACCTCCTTTGGGCTGATGGCCGACCGACCAATGGTCGTGGTCAGGCTCACGAACCATGACGGTGTCATCGGCTGGGGTGAAATCTGGTGTAATTTTCCGAACGTCGGCGCGGAACATCGTGCCAGACTGGCTGAAAATATAATTGCCCCAATCCTGATACAAAGTGATTTTGGATCACCTGAGGAGGCGTTTGATCATCTGACCGCTGCCACCTGGGTGCTGGGCTTGCAGACTGGTGAAACTGGGCCATTGGCGCAGGTTATCGCCGGTGTGGAAATCGCTCTTGCCGACATCGCTGGCAAGCTGGCGGGTGTTCCGCTGTGGAAATTATACGGTGGTGCTGCTGACAGCGTGTCGGTCTATGCCAGCGGTATAAACCCGTCCAAGCCGGAAATTATTGCTATGGCGGCAGTCGATACTGGCTATCAGGCGTTAAAGCTGAAGATCGGCTTTGGGGTGGAAATAGACACCCGTAATCTTGCCGTGCTCCGCAATCTTCTGGGGGCGGAAGGGCAATTGATGGCCGATGCCAACCAAGCTTGGACTGTCGATGAGGCCAGCACGATGCTGGACCGACTTGCGCCCTTCAACTTGGCATGGTTGGAAGAACCGATTGCGGCTGACCGGCCGGAGTCCGAATGGCGCTCGCTTAAGGAGCTGGCCAGCATGCAATTGGCAGCGGGTGAGAACATCTCGAGCCAAGAGGCATATGCCTCTTGGCTGTGTTCAGACATTCTCGGCGTGATGCAGCCTGATTTGGCCAAATGGGGTGGTTTCAGCAAGACTTTACCGGTTGCAAGGCAGATTATCGCGTCGGGCAAACGCTATTGCCCACATTATCTTGGGGGCGGGATCGGCTTGGTGGCCTCAGCGCATGCCCTGGCCGCCGTTGGAGGGGATGGTTTGCTGGAAGTGGACATCAATGCCAATCCACTTAGAAGCGAACTTGCAGGTGACCTTTTATCAAAAGAAAAGGGAAAAGCATGCCTGGGGGATGCGCCCGGCCTTGGTTATGAGCCAGATCTGTTTTCTGTTCAGCAATACAGGGTCTTTTGACCACCTCTTGTGCAGTGGAATATCTTAACGGTTTTATTAAGGAGGAAATTGTGGGGCTGCATGTTGAAAACACCGACGCTTCATTTGGTGCCTTTGTTACCGGAGTTGATCTGAGCAAGGACCTATCGTCAGATCTCGTTGCGGAATTACGTGACCTTTGGCTTAAACACAAAGTGCTTGTCTTTCCAGAACAGGAAATGAACGACAGGGATCTGGAGCGGTTCTCTCTGTATTTTGGTGAGTTTGGAGAGGATCCCTTTCTTGGACATATTGAAGGTCACGAAAACATTGCTGCCATACAACGTAACGCGGATGAAACAACGCCTATCTTTGCAGAGAATCTGCATTCTGACTGGAGTTTTCTGGATGTGCCGCCGGCTGGTACGTGCCTTTTTGGTATAATAATACCCCCTTCGGGCGGCAATACCCTGTTCGCTGATCAGGTGGCTGCTTACGAAAATCTGCCAGATAACTTGCGCGGCCAGGCGGATACTCTCGTTGCAATCCATTCAGCCAAAAAAGGTTACGCACCCGATGGAAAATTCGGCGCGGCTGATAAGGCCAAAGGACGGTCGATGAATATCATCACCAGTGAATCAGCTAGTAAGCAAACACAGCATCCCTTCGTGCGAACTCATCACGAAACAGGACAAAAGGCGCTATTTTCATCGGCCGCATATGTCCAAGGTTTTGTGGGGTTTGACCAACAGGAAAGCGAGCAGTTGCTCGCAACGTTTTATGAATACCAAAGTGCCGAGGAGGTGCTCTATTCCCACAAATGGTCCGCCAACATGCTGCTCATATGGGATAACCGGTCACTTCTGCATGCGGCAACCGGCGGCTATGACGGCTATGACAGATTGCTTCATCGCACTACCATCGCTGATACACGTTTTTAGTTTGTTTAATTTAAAGACCAGTTAAGTTCTTCTAGCTCTGTCGCGGCAGACAAGGATTACTAAGAATGCTTGAGACTCTGTTTTTCCGATGGATGGCACAGGCCTCCAAATCCTTTTAGATGTTTTGTCGGCCCCGGAAACGTGGCGCTTGGGTTGGGGCATTCCAGAAACGACTATATATCAACGGCTTAAAGGCGCCCAAATTCAGGTGCATGTAACGGCGGTGGCGTACCGCTTCAACCGGTGTTACTTGCACCGCTCGGCATTTGCGATGGGTTGCTTGTCGTTTGACCTTATGCCTAGTAACATCGCCAGTTCTAGTTAAGCATACAGAAAGTCATTTGTGATTGCGTCAAAAGGCTGACGCCCAGTTCCTGGGGCTGATCGTTGCTATTCACTGGTTCGCCAATGCTATTCACTGGTTCGCCAAATTAAAATGCTATGAATTTCAAATTTTGTCGCCCAGGGCACTATAATCATTGGGTAGCCTAGTTCATTATAAACGCTATCAAAGATGCGATAACCGCATGTGACTTTTTGTTTGTATATATCGTATCAATTTGATATATTTATAGTGGTATATCATCTGCATCAAGGTCAGTTGTCTTGGACGGTTCGTATCAACTACTACCCTTAAATGAGGTGGCTCGAAAAGCTGACCGGCGTTTCAGCGTGGCTGAGATCAAGTTCGCGCTACTTGCTGGTGTCAGTTTGACTACGCTAACGGCATGTGGCGGCGGTGGTGGTGGCCTTGCTTTAATTGGTGGTGGCGGTGGCGGTGGTGTTGCAGGTGGCCGCTTTCTTGGCGGCATGCTCCTTAAGGGGCCCATCGCTGACGCTCTCGTTTTTCAGGATGTTGATGGCAGCGGGGCTTTTAGTTTTACGGACGTTGACGGTGATGGCGTGTTCAACCCGGCTGTCGATGTGGCTCTGGAACCGTTTGCGTACTCTGATTCGACAGGCGCGTTTTCATTAGAGCCTGTAAATAACGTTGCGCCGATCCTCACGGCAGGCGGCATCGACACTACCACTGGTGCGGCTGCCGGTCAGTTCCGCTTTGGGGCCAGCGACAACCTTGACACCGTGACACCTGTTTCCGCTGTGATGTCAAAGGTCAACGCCAATGTGGCGGCTGATCAGGTCTTCACCAAGCTGTCCCAGTCTGGTATCGCGGTTGACCTTAAAAACTATAATCCGATCTCTTCGGCTGCCGATGCTGGCGGTGCGGATGCAACGGCGGCAGCGGTT
>MDTC01276659.1_pt1 | contig 22417 bp, 13 predicted proteins | sample 811181 | NCBI WGS metagenome assembly MDTC01 (sample SAMN05326644, study PRJNA326480) | marine metagenome | isolation source: seawater | place: Pacific Ocean: North | collected 2011 | reverse complement strand
CCTGCACTACTGTCCCACAAATTTCTATTCAAGCATTTTCGAAAAATGTCAGGCCCCTTGTCCTCATAGAGGGGCCTTCCGAAACGTCGGACCATTGAAGCCAGACTGGCAGAGCTGCCAGCACGGGAGCGGGAAATTGCCGAACTGCTGCTGGAAGGCAAAAGTAACAGCGCCATCGCAGAAGTGCTGGGGATCAGTGCTAAAACCGTGGCAAATCGTGCAACAGTCATCCGGCAGAAGTTTGGCGTCAGCAGTACCGCTGAGCTGGTAAGAAAAATGCTGGGGCAGTGACAGGAGGATGGGTATAAGCAATGCGACAGCTTCTGCTGGCGTAGTCCACACTGCTGGTTTAACGCTCTGATTCAACCTGTCTTTGAATTTTTTTAACTGAATCTGCATCGCGTCTTAATGCTAATGTCGATTTCTGTGCCCATGGAATGGGGGCTGCAGAGCTCTATTAGCATTCCTCATAATTTTATTATTTAAAATCATTATTCTTCATTATTTCTTTCCTATATAACGTTTCCTGTCAACGAATTAAGGAACGGATCATCATGACCAGCGCATTTAAATACAGTGTCAGGGAGATAGATTTTGATGAAAACTATCAGCCGGCAGACAATACACGGATTACCACTAATTTCGCCAATTTAGCCCGTGGCAAGCGCCGTAGAGAGAATCTGCGCGATACTCTGGTCATGATTAATAACCGCTTTAATGCCATGGCATATTGGGACAATCCCAATGGCGATCGCTATTCAGTAGAGCTCAGTATTGTCTCTGTGGATCTGGATGTTGAAGGTGACGGTAAGAATTTTCCTGCCATTGAAATCCTGAAAACCACGATAGTCGATCATCTGAAAAATGAACGGATCAATGGCGTGGTGGGGAATAATTTCTCTTCTTATGTACGCGATTATGACTTCAGCATTCTGCTGTCAGAACACAATAAAACACGCGACAGTTTCAGCGTGCCGGATGACTTTGGCGATCTGCATGGCCAGCTGTTTCAGTCGTTTGTCGCGTCTGATACTTACCGGGAAAACTTCCATAAAAAGCCGGTAATCTGCTTGAGTGTTTCCGATAATAAGACCTACTACCGCAGTGAAAATAATCACCCGGTGCTTGGTTTTGAATATCGCCCGAATGAGTCGTCACTGACAGAAAGTTACTTCAGAAAAATGGGGCTGCAGGTGCGCTACTTTATGCCAGCCAATACCACGGCACCGCTGGCATTCTATTTCTTTGGTGATCTGCTGAACGATTACAGCGATCTTGAGCTGATCAGTACCATCAGCACCATGGAAAGCTTTCAGAAAATTTATCGTCCCGAAATTTACAATGCCAATGCCGTGGCAGGAGAGTGTTTCCGCCCGAGTCTAAAGCACCCGGATTATTCACTGACGCGGATTGACTACGACCGCGAGGAGCGCAGTCAGCTGGCTGTGAATCAGGGATTGTTTGCTGAAGAGTGTTTTATTCAGCCCTATCAGTCCATTCTCAATGACTGGTCAGCGAGCTTTCCTCGTTAAGCCTGCCTGTTCATTAATAACGAGATTTAATAAGTATCAGCATGAAAAAAATATTACCAACGTCTACGGCAGGCAGCTTACCTAAACCTGTTTGGCTGGCAGAGCCGGAAAAACTCTGGTCGCCCTGGAAACTGACAGGGCAGGATCTCACTGAAGCTAAGCAGGACGCGTTGCGTGTTGCCTTGCAGGAACAGCAGAACGCCGGCATTGATATTGTCAGTGATGGTGAACAGACGCGCCAGCATTTTGTAACGACATTTATTGAAAACCTCAATGGCGTGGATTTTGAAAACCGCAGAACGGTTAAAATCCGCGACCGTTACGAGGCCAGTGTGCCAGTTGTGGTTTCAGCTGTATCACGGCAAAAGCCTGTCTTTGTTGCGGACGCAGGTTTTCTCCGGGTTCAGACGGATCAGCCAATTAAATGGGCGCTGCCTGGTCCTATGACCATGGTGGATACGCTATTTGATGCCCACTACAACAGCCGTGAACAACTCGCCTTTGAATTTGCCGACATTCTCAATCAGGAAGCGCGGGAGCTGCAGGATGCCGGAGTCGATATTATTCAGTTTGATGAACCCGCCTTTAATGTGTTTTTCGATGAGGTGAATGACTGGGGAATTGCCGCACTGGAGCGCGCAGTTGAAGGCCTGAACTGTGAAACTGCAGTACACATCTGTTATGGCTACGGCATTAAGGCCAATACCGACTGGAAGAAAACACTGGGCTCTGAATGGCGTCAATACGAAGAAATTTTTCCAAAGCTGCAGGCATCAATGCTGGATATTATCTCGCTCGAGTGCCACAACTCGCGCGTACCGCTGGAACTGCTGGAACTGATCCGTGGTAAAAAAGTGATGGTGGGTGCTATCGACGTTGCGACCGACCGGATTGAAACCGCGGAAGATGTGGTAGACACTCTGCGCAAAGCATTGCAGTTTGTGGATGCTGACAAACTGTATCCCTGTACGAATTGCGGGATGGCTCCCTTGCCACGTGATGTAGCAAGGGGAAAGCTTAATGCTCTGGCGGAAGGGGCTGCCTTAGTGCGCGCAGAATTGCTCTGAGCGCATCGCACTGCAGCAGCCGTTAGCTCAGATTAATTCCGCTCACGGCTGAGATTAATGACGATCCTGGCGCAGATAAATCATCCCCAGTGCGGCAGGTTGTGCATCGTGGCGGCCAAAGCGGGCGATAATAATCAGCACAGCAATGGTCAGCAGGTAGGGAATCATGCCCATCAGATAGATTGGCATATCAACACCGCTGGCCTGCATTCTGGGTAACAGCGCTTCCAGTGCACCAAATAGAAAAGCGCCGGCCAGAGCACGCAATGGTTGCCAGCGGGCAAAGGCAACCAATGCCATGGCTATCCAGCCGCGTCCGGCGATCATATTATCCACCCAGACGTTACTGCCGGATAAGCACAGATAAGCGCCAGCCAAACCACACAATGAGCCTGCCAGTGTGGCGGCAATTAATTTGTACCAGTCGACCGCGACCCCTGCGACGTCAGCACTGGCCGGATCTTCACCCACAGCACGCAGGCGCAGTCCAACCCGGGTATGTCGCATCACATACCAGAGGGCAATAACCAGAATAAGGGTAAGATAAAACAGACTATCCTGGTCGAATAACAGAGGGCCAATAAAAGGCAGATCACTGCCGGGCAGTGACAGTGTGTCTGTACCGGTAAACGGTTTATGGCTGAATGAGCGGCCAATAACGCCGGCAATTCCGAGACTGATCGCCAGTGTCGCCATACCGGACAGTATCTGCTCCGTTTTAAACACAACAACAGCAACAATTGCCGGTCTGAATGGTTTTCAAGAAAAACTCCTGTGCGGATGCGCTGCATCGGTAGTGCGAAAAATGATCTGTTTCAATATTCTTTGACGGACTTTGTCGGGGACGTCATCGAATTGTCTGAAGCATAAACTCCAGAGTGTCCGGTTCGGGCGGACCAGGATGACTCAGCAAAGCCTGTACCATGAGTGAGGGTTTTCACGATAAAAGAGATTTCAGGAGTGTGTGAACAACCTCTGTCTTTATGCGTTGTGCAAAATGCCCAATTTATTTTTATCTAAGCATTGATTTTTTACATTGTGTGCTTAACAGGTTCTGGTTTTGGTGCACGGCTGTGATTCGTCTGAATGTCTTTGTGCATCAGTAAGATGCATTTTTAAATCATTGGGAATATTAAGAAAAATATCAAAATAATATTGTCAGGAAATATTATGCATTATGCACTGAATTGCTTTGCATATTTCTCTGGCTCTTGTGCGGATTTTACCTGTTCTTGGTTGGGCATTTTTACTTTTTCGGAACGTAGGTTCCGAGATTTATAAGTGAATGTTCATGGGTGTTTTATTGATTAACATGCAGAAGACTCTGGGCTAAATAAAGTCAGGGTCTTCTGCATGTCGTTGCAGGCGGTGTCGGAGGTATTGGCAAAAACATTTTCTGAGCGCATGTGACGAAGGGGAATATGGATCTGTTCAGCATGCCTCTGGGCTGTTTCTCCAGATTTAGCCCGGTCAGGCTGGTTGGTTTTGGTACTGACGTTGGTCATCTATGACTGGTAAGCAAACGAAATGATCATCTTTAAGGTGGAAAATCCCTTTATTATCAGATATATAATTGACTAATTACTAAATAGTCAATTGCATCTGGATCGTATGAGTACATCCTTGAGTCCTGCGGAGGCTCCTATCTCACATCAGCTACAGCAGGCGTTTCAGGCTATTGAGCTGATTGCTCAGTGGGAGGGGCGTCTGAATACTAATCATCTGATGAAGTTGCTCGCAATTACGCGCCAAAGCGCAAGTCGTTTGATTAATGAATACAAAATGCGCTTTCCGCAAAACCTCGCCTACAACCCCAGTCTGAAGTGTTATGAGCCTGCCGAACAATTTATCCCGTCGCAGCCTTCTGTTGCGTTAGAGCGGTACGTCAGTCTTATTGAGGATCAGTTGTGTGCAATGTCCACAGACACTGCAGCAGAGGCCTCCTTACTTCGCATCGGTAGTGGTCATCATTCACCAGAACCAGACATTGTCAGACCCATCATTCAGGCCATCAGACAGGGACTAAGGCTGGATGTTGCGTATGCCAGCATCACAAGCCCCGACTTTGAAGAACGTATTATCTGTCCACATACCCTGGTCAATGATGGTAATCGCTGGCATGTCAGGGCCTGGTGTGAAAAAAATCAGGATTACCGCGACTTCGTTCTGACCCGTATCCGGGGGGTGTTCGATGCAGAGGGCGCATCACAGCATGGCCGGGAAGATGATCATGGCTGGAATACCTGGGTAACGTTTTCTATCGAACCTGACCCAAGACTGAACGAAGCCCGACGCAAAATTGTGGCATTGGATTACGGAATGAGTGCCGATACGTCGGGAAATGTGACGAGAGAATACCGGGTCAGGGCTGCTCTGCTGCTTTACTGGCTGCAGCAGCTGAGAGTGGATCGTTACCGCGAGAGGCCGGAAGCACAACAAATCATCCTGACGAGCCAAAGCCGCGCGGACCTTGAGCCTTGGCTGCACTGACGGACGGTCTGTATTATTTCTTTACATGTTTATTAATACAGCATTGCTCGCCAGGACGTCTCTGGGCTGAATAGCGGGGCAGGATGCAGACAGGATGTCGGTGCCGGGGTGCTGCGGCGAAGTTTGTCGTCCTGAGGGCACGGCAGGGAAGCACACGGATGATTAGCGGCCAGGGACGGCTTTTGTTAAATGTTGAACGATAGTCTGACACCTTGATCGGCAAGGTACTTATGGAGTTGTAATGAATACACAAGCGATTGATTGGATGTACCTTATTCCGGGAAGCTCATTGCTGAATGGGCATGCAGGGATGACTACCTACATCAGTCTGTCACTTTTTCTGGGAATGCTTGCCGTATTTTTCTGGTGTTGCTTGCGTCTTTGGCGGCAATACCGGGTCTTTATCCGGTTACGCTCTGCTATCTCTGAGCTGGTTGTGGGAGCTGATAGGGAGCAACTGGCTTCAGCTCGCAGTGACGTAGTCGCAAAAGCATCAGCCAGCCCGGTAAGCGGTGTCAATGAGCTGTGGCGGGAGTTCGATGAGAGCCTGGTGTATTCCGCTGATCTGACTCAGCTATACAACACGCTGGATGCAGATCACTTTTTTAACGCCAGGACTATGGCTGGCAGCCTGACATCCAACCGGCTGTTAGCGGCTACGCCGTCCTTTCTGACTGCCATTGGTGTACTGGGTACCTTCCTGGGTCTGACGCTGGGCTTATCAGGTCTTAATTTTGACAGTAAAGATCTGGATGAACTGAAGGCTGGCATCAATCAGATGATATCCGGTGCCGGGGTCGCCTTCGTATCGTCAGTCTGGGGTGTATTTTTAAGCCTTGTTCTTAACTGGGTAGAGAAACAAACAGAACGTGCGGTGCTGAAAAGGATAACGACACTTCAGCACGAGATTGATTACCTTTATCCGCGCCTTCCAGCTGAAAAAGTTCTGGTGGATATCAGCGACAACTCACGGGAAAGCAAAAATTCTCTCGCGGGTCTTGCCGAACAGATTGGCTCTGAATTGCAAAAAAGTGTTGAAGGCATGAGCCGATCCATGCAGGAAGCGATTGCAACAACCTTATCTGAGATACTTAATCCGGCACTGCAGGCGATGACTAACAACGCCAGCCAACAGTCGACTCAGGCACTGGAATCTTTAATCGAACAGTTTTCATCAGGGCTGCGGGCGGAAGGGCAAAAGCAAAAAGAGTCAATGGATGGAGCTGCCGACTCTGTTAATAAAGCGATGGAAGCGATTTCCGGAAAAATGGACACGCTGTTTACTGAAATTACAGATAAGCAGATGAAACAGGCAGAAGCAGAGGCAGAAAGAACAATTAAGTTAAATGCCCAGCTTGAAGAACAACGCAAACATGCAGAGTCACAGCAGCAGCAACTGACCGATCAATTCAGTCAGCAGATCCATTCCTTATCTGAACATCAGGCAAAAGTTGTCGAGGATATGTCTGCGGCATCCGTCCGACAGATGAGTGAGTTTACCGAGTTGGGCAAAGAGCAGGCCGCAGGAATGACTACAGCATTTAATGAAGCGGTCAGCAGTATGCAGGGGCAGGCAAAGCAGCAACTGGAGCAGCTGCAACAACAGGCTGCAGACACGGATGACCGCCTGAAGAACATGCTGGAAAGCATGGCTGGCGAACAGGGCCGTCTGCTGCAAACCTTGTCTGACGGTGTACAGGCCAGCCTGCAGCAGTCACAACAGCTTGCTGAACAGCATAAACAATTGCTGGACAAACTGACGCAGGCATCGGTTGCCGTTGAACAAAGCAGCTCTCACCTGAACACCAGTGCATCTCAGCTGGGTATACTGTCAGGTAATCTGAGTACCGCAGCAACAACGCTGGGCGAAAACAGTAAAGTGGTCAGCGATAATATCGCGGCGGCAGCCCGTCAGAATGAACTGGCCTTCAATGGCGTTAAAGAGCAGGTCAGCGCATTAGATGAGCTTGAAGACTCAATAATGGCTGCAGCAGAGCAGTTTGAAGATACTGCTAAGCTGGCAAATGACAGCTTCGGGCATATGCGTGAACATCAGAATGAGTATCTCAGGAGTGTGAAAGAAGAGTTCTCATCTCTTGGAACGGCATTGCGTCAGCAGGTTGTGCAAATTGAAGAACAGGCGTCAAAATGGTTAGCGGATTACTCTGGCGAGGTGTCTTCGCAGGTTGAAGCAAGGATGAATGAGTGGAACCAGCAGACGTTGAGTTTCACCAACCAGATGTTGAACACGGTAAATGCTATATCCGGCGTTGTCGATGATCTGACTGTAAGGACCTGATGATGAGAGTCTTTCGCCGTGCGCCGGCCAGTGTTGATGAAGAGAATCCTTATTGGATGTCATTTTCTGACATCATGGCAGGCTTGCTTATTCTGTTCGTGCTTGCCTGTGCCGTTCTGGTTCTTAACCTGACGCAGAAACAGCAGGACTTCGATAAAAGCATTCAGGAATTGAAAAAGGCCGATACCGTAAGGCGCACTATCCTGCATGAGATCGAGGAGCAACTGAAGCGCAAAGGAATTAATGTCATCGTTAATGAAAATGACTCCATCGTCAGTATATCCAGTGATCTGCTGGGGTTTGCTTCGCGTGATTATGCAATCCGTGAGCAATATCAGGAGACGGCACTGGGCATAGGGCAGGTGCTGGGCGATGTCATTCGTAAAGAAGGCCGTACTGAATATCTGGATACGATTTTTATTGAAGGGCATACGGATGCTCTGCCCACCAGTTTTTTCGGTAATAAAGGGAACTGGGGCCTGTCTGCTTACCGGGCGATATCCTTATGGCAGTTCTGGAATGACAATCTCGCTACGGATCAGCGGCTTGATATCCTCAAAAATCATGCGGGTCACTTTCTGTTCAGTGTCAGCGGCTACGGCAAAACCCGCCCTGTCACTGAAAATCAGCGCAGCGAAGAAGAACGAAAAGAAAACCGCCGTATCGATATTCGCTTTACCATTCGACATCCTGATCTGAAGGACTACCAACAGGTGAAAGAAAAATCCGGATTTGGAGCGGAGAGTAGCTGAGTATGCCGTTGAAACTTCCCAGATTCCGGTTGCCTGCAAATGAGTGGCCAGCGCAAAAAATCAGCGCCTGGCAGCCTTTGATACAGCGCGCAGAAACCTTGCAGAAGGGAGCGGGAAAAGGCGATAACTTTGAAGCCGTCGTTGAAGCGTTACGCTATGCCATTTCGTACAACGATGGTACCCGGATAAAGCAGATTATTTCATCCCGTACCGGGGCCCGGGCGATGACCTATCTTTGGCTCGAAGACAGCCGCGTCCGAAAATCCCTGAATCCCAGATCATTGGCGTTGCTGGTAGAGTGTCAGCAGCCAAGGCTGTCTCAGATACCGCTTATCAACCTGGTTGACCTGTACTTCCGCTATTTTGACCAGCTGGGTCATCAGTTAATCAATCGTGACGCGGATATGCAGGCTGTATTGGCCGATGTCATCACTGCCCAGCTTCGTTTGCTGCCTGAGCAGAAAGTGAATAATGGGCTTAGTGTGCTGCACAACCTGAAAAACAACGCTGATAATCTTATGATGAAAGAATCACCGGCCTATGTTGTGCGCCAGGCGAAGAAAAAACATCTGGAACTGGATGAATATTTTAAGCAGGTTGGTCTTTCCGGTTTCGATCAGGGGCGTTTCGGTGATATTTGCCGCGCGTTTTACTACCTTGATACGTTAAAAGAGATTCCGCTGGGTGAGTCCCACCCAGTATTTGCAGAACTTCAGAAACCAGAAGTTAATACTGCCATGTATGAAGGCACTCTGCGTATCGGTCACCGGGCAATTGAAATTCTGATTGATCGTTCCCCGGCTGATCCGGGCGATACCTGGCGCAATTTTATTCTTAATATTGCCGGTGATCCCCGTATCGCCAGCAATGCATCCAACTTCCGCCAATGGTGGCAGCCTATTGGTGAGGGGCGAATTGAAAAAGTCCGTGGCTGGCTGTCCCGCGAAGATCTCAAGCTCTTCCTTAAAGCAGTGGAACAATACGGTGAAGACAGCGATGATGAAAACCTTCAGCGAATGTTCCCGGCACGAAAGAAATTCCTTGAAGGGCTTTTCGATCAGGACCTTATAAAAAGTACCCGTTTGATGTTAGGCGCGAAAGCAAAGCAGGGGGTCCGGCGGGTTCTGCGCGGAGAAATGAAGTCGAGTTACATCGATCTGGGCGGAGGTATGAGTGACAAAGCCGTAATCTACCTCAATTGTGGCAAGTTTCACGTTATCCAGGGCTCACACAGTTTCAAAATATGGCTCTATCTGGATGTGCCGGGTCGTCAGATCGCCGACTATGGCGTTACCTATCTGGATCATAATGACCTCACGAAACGCATCCCTAATGAGTATCGCAAAGAGCATCCCGGATTGCCTTTAGCTGATATTACTCACCGTCCGGGAACCTGGTGTAATCAGGTTATTCAGTTTCTGGCAAACAATGATATCGAGCTGGATATAGAGCAATTAATGACGAAAACGGATTACAAGGTATACATGCAGAAATTTGGTATGCCCGTACGTCGTAAAAAGAGATAGCAAAAATGAGCTTAATTGGCACCCTTAAAGGGTTTCTGGGTATAACTGGCGAGTCGGTTGCCAATAGTGAAGGATTTTTATCGGCAGCGGATTCTGAAGGTATCAATTTTTATCTGTCACCAGAAGAATTCAAAGCACTGAATGCAGGCACCGGTGAACCGCGTGCTTTATTGCAGCTGGCACTGTTCAAAATGCTGGAAGAACAGGGTAGTGCTACACCTGTGGCGAACGGTTTCAGCGTACCTTCACCGGTTGTCGCGGCGTTAAAGGAAGATGAAGCCGCTGTTCTTATGCTTCCGGCGCCTTTTGAAGGCACATTTGAAACCCGTATTCACAATAAAACCACCGATAGCGCGTTCAGTGTCGAACTCTACCCGCGTTTAGCCGATCGTGTACCTCTTAAGGTTAAGGGGCCAATTCTGCACATCGGAGCAAGCCAATATCGTCTTACCTCTGCGCAACTGCTGGCGATTCAGGCTCTGAACCATCACCAGAACCTTAATGCCTCCGAACGGGGTGAAGCCGAAAACCTAAGACTGTTGGCTCGCTTGCAGCTGGCGAAGCGCAGCGGCATGAAAGTCGATTTAGCCCATTTTGAATCACTTGATATCCGCATTCCGGAAAAAATTGGCGTAACGGCTACCCGCCTGGCCGATGGTAGTCTGCAATTGTGCCCGGCCGTAGGGGCTGGAATCAGTCCGGACGATCTCGGCAGTCGCTGGCATCAGCTTGAAAAGGCGAGTGATGAAGGCGTGTTGCGGGTTAAAGATCAGATTGTTCTGCTGGAAGCGGAAAAACTGCAGGCCGTTAATGAAGTTCTGCGCCGTCAGCGTATTCCGGCCTCCCAGGTTGCAGATTTTATTAAAACGCCATCAGCCTTTATTGATGCCGCACTGGTCGATCTGGATCTTGGCTTTTCCTTACGTGTGGAAGGCATTGGCGAGCTTCAGCATATTGATTTCGGCAACCCGGATGCCAGCCGTCAGGATTGGTTTGCCTTGGGCGATAAGCCCATGCCCCCCGAAATTATGCGCCGTCTGGTTGAGACCCCGGAAGATCTGCAGACTTTGCAGGCAAAAATTGAACAGGCCCAACAGCAGGGGGCAACACAACTGCAGTTTGCCGGAGAGAACATCGACATATCCAATCCTGAGCAGGTTGCGGCGTTAATCACAGAATTGGATGAAAAATTCAGCGCTCCACAGGAATCTGGGGGCCAGACTGAAGATGACACTGCCGACGACGAAGAAGAAACTGTCACCAGCACAGTCATTCTGAAAGAGGCCAGTGAGCGTGTAGCAGGCCTTAAGCAGAAGTTAGCGGATGCGCCACATGTGCCGGTGGACTGGGAGAACTGTGCACGTCAGCCATTTGATCATCAGCGGGAAGGTGTCGATTGGATGGCGCGATTGATTACAGCCGCCAGTGCCGATAATCCGGACGATTTTTATCGTGTACAGGGCGGATTACTGGCCGATGATATGGGCCTGGGTAAAACCTATATGGCGCTGGTGGCGGCTCAGCATTATCTGCAGGGCAGAAAATCCGCCGGTAAATCAGAAAAACCAATTTTGGTCGTTGCACCGCTGAGCTTATTGGAAAACTGGGAAGATGAAGTCGGTAAGACCTTTAACTCAATTCCATTCCGCGACATTGTGGTATTGCAGTCCGGACGCGATCTGAAGCAATACCGTATTCAGGGTGCCGAACGTGAATCTCAGCAGCTGCAAAGTCTGGCAAACAATGATGCCGCCAGTGTAAAAGACGCCATTCGCTATGCGCTCAAAGTCGGCCCTTCAGCAGGCCCGGCGCGCCTGGATATGGATCGTCGATTAGTGCTGACAACCTATCAGACATTGCGCGACTACCAATTTTCACTGTGCGTGATTGATTGGGGGATGGTGATCTTCGACGAAGCTCAGAACCTGAAGAACGTTAATACGTTGCAAACCCGAGCAGCGAAGGGCATCAAAGCAGACGTAAAAATTCTGGCTACGGGAACACCGGTAGAAAACAGCCTGGCAGATTATTGGTGCCTGGTCGATACCGCACAACCTGGGCTGCTGGGCGATTGGCCACAATTCCGCGATAGCTGGATCAAACCTATTCTTAATGCAGCGGATGAAGAGCGTGACGAGGTTCGTATACACATAGGCACTGAGCTTCGTAATGCCGTAGGTGACTACATGCTGCGCCGCACCAAAGAAGAACGCTTAACCGGTCTGCCGGTAAAAACCATCATCTCTGGTCTGCCGCAGAATCAGCCGGGTGTTCAGCAAATGCCGGCACTGGCTCGCATGATGACAGGGTCGCAACTGCAGGCGTACGACGCTGCAATCGAAGACTATCGTACCGTACGAACCGAAACGGATACCCGTGGTGTTGCCCTGGCGGTTCTCAGTCAGCTTCGCGGCATCTCACTTCACCCCGGATTATCCGATATCGATCAGTTGTTGCTCTCTGTTCGTTCCGCTGACGACGCTCGCCAGCAGATGATGCAGTCAGCAAAACTGCAGGTGTTGCTGGGCATTCTCGATGATGTCCGCTCCAAGAATGAAAAAATCATCCTCTTTATGACCACCAAAAACCTGCAGCGCGCGGTCAAACTGTGGCTGGATAAAATCTACGGGCTGAATATCTCGGTTATTAATGGCGATACCAAAGCCGTGCAGACCAAATCGGAAGAGCTCAGCCGTAAACAATTGATCACCCAATTTGAGGCACAGTCCGGCTTTAACATTCTGATTATGTCGCCGGTGGCCGCTGGGGTGGGGTTAACCGTGATTGGTGCCAACCATGTAGTACATCTGGAGCGCCACTGGAACCCAGCCAAAGAAGCCCAGGCATCTGACCGTGTGTACCGTATTGGCCAGCAGAAGCCTGTCAGTATTTATCTGCCAGCCGCACTCCACCCGGAGCATGATGCCTTTGATGTGCACCTTGACCGCTTACTGCAGGGCAAACTGATGTTGAAAGACGCGGTAGTAACCACAGAAGGTGTAGCAGAGAGTGCGATGGCCAAAGCCCTGGGGCTGTGATGGACTGGCCTGAGCGCTGGTCTTACCCTGAGCCGTGCCAGGGCGCACTTCCGTTACGTCAACAGCGGATGCGTCATATAACCCGACATGTTAATTCATACAGTATGGATATTGGCGGTTGAATCGACAGACATCAATGAAAAGCTCAGTATAATCAGCTTAATAGCAATACATTTACCTTACCCTCTGACCAGGCCTGCTAACCAGGCCTTCCGGTGGCAAAGGGTAACGACGATCTCACGTACATGGCCACGAATGATATGAATAGCGACAAAACCAGCCAGACAGCCCTGAGCCAGGATGCCATCAACAAAGCCCTGTGGAACGCCTGCGATACCTTCCGGGGTACCATCAGCGCCGATACCTACAAAGACTTCATCCTCACCATGCTGTTCCTCAAGTACATCTCGGACGTATGGCAGGATCACTACGACGGCTACAAAGCCGAGTACGGCGATGAGCCGGAGCTGATTGACGAGATGATGAAGAACGAGCGCTTTGTTCTGCCGAAAGAAGCCAGCTTCTATGTTCTGTATGAGCGTCGTCACGAACCGGGTAACGGTGAACGCATAGACCAGGCGCTGCACGCCATTGAAGAAGCCAACGGCACCAAGCTGAAAGACGCAGGCAAAAGCGTGTTCCAGGACATTTCCTTCAACACCGACCGTCTGGGTGAAGAGAAGCAGAAGAACACCATCCTGCGCCACCTGATGGAAGACTTCGCCAAAGACGATCTCAACCTCAAGCCAAGCCGTGTCGGCACGCTGGACGTCATTGGTAACGCCTACGAATACCTGATCAAAAACTTCGCGGCTTCCGGTGGCCAGAAAGCCGGTGAGTTCTACACCCCGCCGGAAGTCTCCGATCTGATTGCCGAACTGCTTGATCCGCAACCGGGCGACAGCATCTGTGACCCGGCCTGTGGATCTGCCTCACTGTTAATGAAATGCGGCAGCAAAATCCGCACAAACCATAACAGCAAAAGCTATGCGCTTTACGGTCAGGAAGCCATTGGCTCCACCTGGTCGCTGGCGAAGATGAACATGTTTCTGCACGGTGAAGACAACCACAAGATCGAATGGGGCGACACCATCCGTAACCCCAAACTGCTGGATAAAAACGGCGACCTGATGCTGTTCGACATCGTTACCGCCAACCCACCGTTCTCGCTGGATAAGTGGGGCCATGACGAAGCCGACAACGACAGGTTCAGCCGCTTCCGTCGCGGTGTACCGCCGAAAACCAAAGGCGATTACGCTTTTATCCTGCACATGATCGAAACTCTGAAACCCGCATCCCAAGGTAAACAGGGTGGCCGCATGGGAGTAGTAGTCCCGCACGGCGTGCTGTTCCGAGGTTCCAGCGAAGGCAAAATTCGTCAGCAATTAATTGAAGAAAATCTTCTCGACGCTGTGATTGGTTTGCCCGAGAAACTGTTTTACGGCACCGGCATTCCAGCGGCAATTCTGATCTTTAAAAAATCCAAATCCGATAACGATGTGATGTTTATTGATGCATCACGGGAATTCAAAGCCGGTAAAAACCAGAACCAGCTCAGCGCAGACAACATTCGCAAGATCGTTGAAACCTATCATGCAGGCTCCGACGTCGATAAATACGCCTACGTTGCCAGCCTCGACGAGATTCGCGACAACGACTACAACCTCAATATTCCGCGCTACGTCGATACCTTTGAAGAAGAGGAAGAAATCGACCTGATGGCCGTGCGAGCCGAGCGTGAACAACTGAAAGTGCAGATGGCCGAACTGGAAAGCCAGATGGCTAAGTATCTGGAGGAGTTGGGTTATGGGGAATAGTGATAGCAATATGACAACTCCCCTTGATTAGCAGCGTGTTCGGCTTATTGATATTGCCAGAATCAAATCAGGATCAACCCCTCTGCGTGCACAGTCAGATCGGTATTTCACCTATCAAGGGACTCCGTGGGTGAAAACCCTCGATTTAAACAATGGTGAAATTTTCAACACTGATGAGCAGATAACAGAAGAAGCTTTAAAGGAAACCTCTTGCTCGATTTTCCCTGTGGGTACTGTTTTGGTTGCTATGTATGGTGGATTTAACCAGATCGGAAGAACAGGCTTATTGAAAGTTCCTGCAGCGATAAACCAGGCACTGTCAGGATTGGTACTAGATTCTAAAAAGGTGAGCCCTGAATTTCTTATTAATTATTTGAACGGGAATGTGAAGGTTTGGAAAAAATTTGCTGCTAGCAGTAGAAAGGATCCGAATATTACTAGAGAGGATGTATGTGGCTTTCCTGTTCTAATTCCCCCACTCCCCGAACAAAAGAAAATCGCCCAAATCCTCTCCACCTGGGACAAGGCCATCACCACCACCGAACAACTGCTCGCCAACAGCCAACAGCAGAAAAAAGCCCTGATGCAACAACTGCTCACCGGCCCTCACCCCTCAAAACCCCGCCTGCTGGATAAGAATGGGGTTAGGTTTAGTGGAGAGTGGAAAATCACCACACTTTCTCAGATGGGGAAAGTTGTATCTGGTGGTACACCTGATACAAACACCAAAGAATATTGGGATGGCGATATTCTTTGGTTAACGCCAACAGACGTAACGGCTTTGAAGTCTAGATTCGTCCGCACAACGACTAGGACTATTAGTGAAGCTGGGGTTAAAAATAGCTCAGCCACGATATTACCTGCTGGTAGTTTGATGGTTTGTACGCGAGCAACCATTGGTGCCTTGTCCATTTCCTCTGGGCCGATATGTACAAACCAAGGGTTTAAAAACATCATTCCGACGAAGGCATTTGATGTTAATTTCATATATTACTTGCTCGCCTATAACTCTAAAGCGTTACTTCGAAAAGCGTCTGGTTCCACATTTTTAGAGCTATCCAAAAAGGACTTTGAAAAGATGGAGTTTCCTTGTCCATTAATGGAAGAACAACAAAAAATCGCCGCCGTCCTGTCCGCCGCTGATCAGGAAATCTCTGCGCTGCAACAAAAGCTCGATGCCCTAAAGCAAGAGAAAAAAGCCCTGATGCAGCAGTTATTGACGGGTAAGCGCCGGGTTAATACTGCAGAGGAGGAAATGGCCTGATGAGCGAGCAGGAAGCACTGACGTTTCAAACCAGGGATGACTTCAATCGGGTCGGTATCGCTGATAATCTTATCAAGCTGCTGACATCCCCAATCGATATTTCGCCCATGGTAATAGACGGCGATTGGGGCACGGGTAAAACCGAGTTCTGCCAGAAGCTGATTAACAAGTTCACGGCAGAGCATGAAAACTATCAGCTGGTGTATGTTGACGCATTTCAGGCGGATCATGCCAATGATCCGCTGATGACAATACTGGCTGAGGTCGCAGCTCTGATTCCTGAAGGAGAGAAGAAGGAAGGCTTTATGCAGAAAGCCATTCCGGTAGCTCGCTATGGTTTTAAAACTACTTTAAAGGCTGTGGTAAGCCATGTGCTCAGACAGGAAGCGGATGATATTGCTGATGGCCTCGAAGAGCATCTTCAGGATGCGGCCGATAAAGCCATCGACGCTTCGGTCGCTGCAGTTCTGAAAGATCATGAAAAAGTCAAAAAAAATCTCATAGCACTGCAAACCACACTGACTGAATTAGCCGAAGATGCTCCTATAATCATCTTTGTTGATGAACTGGATCGTTGTCGCCCTGACTTCGCAGTGCAAATGTTGGAAGTGATCAAACACACCTTCGATGTTGAAAACGTGAAGTTCGTTCTGGTCACCAACACCAAGCAACTCCGTGCCGCTATCAATCACAGCTATGGCCCATTGGTTGATGCCCAGCGCTACCTCGATAAGTTTTTGAAGTTCAGTGTCAGATTATCATCAGAAGTCAGTGGGCGAGCAGGGTATGGTGACGATCAATTACTGGCATCTGTGGAACATTTTTCTAATTTGGTTTCATCCAGTGAAGTCTTATCAGAAACTGAGCTAAATGAAACGGATTGGGCATATTTCAGATTTATCAGTCAGTTAATACAGACGAATAAGCTGTCACTTCGGGAGGTTGAAACTCTGGTGCGGCATCTGGAGATTTATCATTCTCTTACCCAAGGGTTAGGCTCGAATATCATCTTTGGTTATGTCTTACTAAAAATTTTTGCAGTGTTCGTGTCTTGTTTTAGACCGGATGTTTACGAACACATTCAGTCAGAACGCGCCGATGCGGAAGTGATTGCGCCAATATTCGGGTTAACGATATTGCCTGGCGGCGATGAATGTAATTTTTTCAGTAATCATTCTGTGACGTTCGGAGTACTTATTGCCCAGGAATGTACCTTTAACGCTGAGCGCTTTACGCCTGGCGACGAAGACATTCAGAAAAACTGGGAAAACGATTTTGATCGCTATTTTGAAGGTTCCAGAGGTGGTGGCGTTCCTAATGATATTTGGAAGCCGGTAAAGGATGTGTTCTCTGTGTTGAGTCTTTCAAGTAGACGGTGAAGAAGCAATTATAAATTACCTCTGTCTGTAATTGGTTTGGCTGTATATATGGAATTATTTACTTTCAACTACAGGAAAATGGAGTCTTGAATATATTAAGTGCTCTTCTTGTCTCCACGGAAAAGAGATTTTCCAAAGTAACCGTTTTGACAGATGACAAAGGGGTTTAATAGAACTATGGTGGAAAATGTGGATTCAAATACCCGCGAAGCAATTGCGCCCGCTGAATTGGAAGCTCTTTGGGATGAATTTCTCCGAATCTGGCCGTTAGAACGTCTGGTGTCTATGACGCTGGCGGAGTACACCAGTCAGGGAACAGATGACAGCTTCTGCTATTGGCTGGAGTCGGCAACAGATAAGCTGGGCTCCATCTGGGGCGGCTCTGCTTTTAAATTCGGTGTGTATGCCCGCAAAGATAAAATCGCTAAAGAGAACAGTGGTGGCCGTTGTTACAACGATGACTATGGTTGGATGGCGAAGTATGGCGATACCGCTGAAGAAGCCTTCTCTTCTGTCCGCAACGAGATAATTAAGGTTGCCAAAGCAGCAAGAAACGGCGATTTACATGCGGTACAGGCCGCTGATTTAGGTGAAGCGATCCGCTGGAAGATTGCTTTTTTATACCAGGATCGCAGCCATATCACTGTATTGCCTATCTTCAGTGGCGCTATGTTGTCTGCGTTAACCGGCAAGTCTGCGAAAAGTGAGCGTTTGATTGCGCACGAAATGCTGATGGATCAGCTTGGTGACCGGAATATTTTTGAGCACTCTTATAATCTTCTGAAAGCCGCAGATTCGCTGATGAAAGCGGATTTTGATGTAAGTAAAGCACAGGCTTACTTTGATGAGTCAGATGAGTTTCAGGCTATCAAACCTTCTACCCAGTATGTTGCTGGCTATGAAACGATCGGCGGGAAACAGATCGCCTTAATAAAACAGAACAAGAAAGTTACTCTGTTTATGCAGCCGGGTGATTGGCTCCCGACGGTTAAGACAAAAATCTCATCCTTAAAAGAATACACGGCGGATGAACCGCGAAACAGCAATCTGGGAGCCAATGCTCCGACGTTAGCGGCTGGTAATCCTGCGGTCAGCGTTATTGTCGAATCGTTGGATGATCTCAAAGCTGTGTGTTCTGCCTACGACAGCGAAGTGACTAACGCTGAAATAGATAGTGATCCTGAAAATCGAACTGAGGTATCTGTGTCTTCATCACTTAATCAGATTCTTTATGGCCCACCGGGTACTGGTAAAACTTACGCAACCACTGAAAGAGCGGTGATGCTGGCCGACCCAGCGTGGATGGCAGATTTGAATGCACAGGGTTTGAATGACGTTGAAATACGTAGTCAGGTAAAACAGCGTTATGAACAGCTTGTAACCGATAAGCGCATTGGCTTTACGACCTTCCATCAGAGTTTCTCCTACGAAGATTTTATTGAAGGGATTCGGGCAAAGACGGATGACGAATCTGGTCAGATTGATTATTGCGTTGAGTCAGGTGTGTTCAAGGAAATAGCAGACCGGGCTAATAGCAATGTCTTGAATGGTCAGTCTTTAGGTTTGTCTGAATCGCCAGCTGTATGGAAGATTTCTATTGGCCGCAGGGGCGATAAGGAAATGCGCGAACGTTACATTCAGGCTGGGGAGGCCCGAATTGGCTGGAACGACACAGGTGACCTCTCAATTGATGTAGACGATAGGGAAGAGGAACAGCAGACTTATTGGGATTCATTGTCTTACCGTAATCATGATGCCATTAACGCTTTTGTGAATGATATTAAGATAGGTGACGTTCTTTTGTGTCTGAAAGATGTAGAAACCGTTCAGGCCGTGGGCATTGTTACATCGGACTATTTCTTTGATCAGAATGCTGCCGGATCAGAGCGTGATTATGCTCATGTCCGAAAGGTTAATTGGCTTTTGACAGATATTGAGTTGAGCATACTTTCACTTAACAGTGGCAAACGTATGGTTCAGCAGACACTGTATCTTTTGCCTCGTATTAACTGGAACGAATTGGTTGAAGAGCTGCAGAGACAGGATATTTCTTTACCGTTTTCTCTCAATGACAGTGGCGCTGAAAAGCGTAACTATGTGTTGATCATTGACGAGATTAACCGGGGCAATATTTCACGGATATTCGGTGAACTGATCACCTTGCTGGAACCGGATAAGCGCAAAGGTGGTGCTGATGAGCGTTCCGTGATACTGCCTTACTCCAAAGACTCATTTTCGGTGCCGGATAATCTCTATGTTTTAGGCACCATGAATACCGCAGATAAATCCCTTGCGCAGCTGGATCTGGCATTGCGCCGCCGCTTTGAATTTGTCGAACAAATGCCAGAGCCTAAATTGCTGGCTGGCGTGTCGGTGCATGGTGTGGATATCGCAGAGTTAATGGATGTGCTTAATCAGCGTATTGAGGTGCTGCTTGATCGGGATCACATGCTGGGGCATGCCTACTTCTGGCCGTTAAAAACAGCTGAATCCGATGAACAAAGAGAACAGTTGTTGGCGGATATCTTCGCCAAACGCATTATTCCTTTGCTGCAGGAATATTTCTTTGCTGATTGGGAGCGGATCGGTTGGGTATTGAATGACTCACAAAAGCCACCAGCAGCGCGCTTTATCGAATTGACGAATGTCGGTCGTTCTATGGCTGATCTCTTCCCGCAGGATGTTGCTGAACAAATAAGCGATCGTCGCTATCGCATTAATCCGAATGCTTTCACTGATCCTGCCGCATACCGGGGTATTCTGCCGGGTGGCGGAGCGTAAAGCTGATGATTCAGGTACGGGAGTTCGCCCGGCTGACGACGGATCATAGCGCTGCGCAGTCGCTCGATTGCGGTGTGGTGAGTGCGGCGACCTTCGCCTGGTTACAGGATATAGCAGCAGAATGGAAGAAGTCAGAGCCGGTTGCTCTGATCGATGGGCATCGTTCGTTAAAGCTGGGCAGTTATGTCGGCTTTTTGCAGAGCCCGGCTGGGGAGTCGATAGAAATCCTGCCGAAAACCCGCTTAGGAGAGGAAGATCCGCTGGCTGCCAGACGTATTCTGCAGCGTATGTTGTTGGCCTCTTTGGGAATTAAACCACGTAGTGCAGGTGCCGCTGAGTTATTGCGTATTCGGGAGCCACTGCACGAGTGGATCTTCAGCCAGTTTCTGGCAGAGCTTCAGGGGCTGGTAAAAAGAGGTCTGCGTTTTGACTATCAACGCGTCGATGAAGAAAGCCGTTTTATTCGTGGCCAGCTACGTATCGACCAGCAACAGCGACAACCGCCAGGACGGCAGCACTTGTTTCATATCCGCCATGACATCTATACCGCTGACAGGCTGGAAAACCGCTTGCTGAAGACAGCACTGAGTTATGTTCTGTCGAACTGTAAAAGTGGTGAGAACTGGCGACTGGCAAATGAGCTGATGCATTTGATGGCGGAGATACCCAAAGAACCCGATCCTCTGAGAGCAATAAGTCGCTGGCAAAGCGGCAAGCTGATGCAGATGTATGACGAAGTTCGCCCATGGTGTGAATTGATTCTGGAAAAGTTAAATCCTAATTTTCAGAAGGGCTTACATCGAGGCATCGCGTTGCTGTTTCCGATGGAGCAGCTGTTTGAAAAATACGTTGAGGTTTGTCTGCGACGTGGATTACCACCAGGCAGCCGTTTAAAAGCTCAGGCAAGTTCAGAGTACCTGCTGCAGCACCGCCCGCAAGGCAGCGATATAACATCCCGGATGTTTCAGCTTAAGCCAGACCTGATGCTGCAGACCGCTTTGGGCAATCAGGTTCTGGATACAAAATGGAAGCTCCTGGAAGAAAGTGCCTGGACGGCAGATAAAAAATACAACATCGCCCAGGCGGATCTGTATCAGATGTTTGCCTACGGCCATAAGTATCAGAATGGTAACGGTCATATGATGTTGATTTACCCGTGCCACGAAAGCTTCAACGCTCCACTTCCGGTATTCTGGTATTCAGACTTGTTGGCGCTTTGGGTTGTTCCTTTTTCTCTTGAATCAAACAGCCTGATCGGTGGAAAGTGGGGATCATTCTTTGAAATTCACAGTCAAGAAACTATGCGCAAGGATGTAATTGCTAATGGATAGAGTTAACGCCCCAAAATTCCAGGAAGAATACAGTGCTAAGCTTCCCGCTTTGGCGTTACTGAAGAATCTTGGCTGGTCGTTTTTATCACCAGAGCAGGCGCTTACTGCTCGTGGTGGTAAATATGATCAGGTGGTGTTACGTGATGTGTTGCGGGCAGAACTTGAAAAGCGTCGTTTTGTGTTTGCCGGTAGAGAGCACGCCTTGTCGGCTAAGTCGATTGATAACCTGATCGCTGAAGTGTGTAGTCCAGCACTGAACGAAGGACTACTTAATGCCAACGAGAAGATGTACAACCATCTGATGTACGGCATCTCTGTCACGGAATTTATCGACGGCAAAAAAGCTAACCCGACGGTAGCGCTGATCGACTGGCAGAGTCTTGATAACAACAGTTTTACCTTCACTGAAGAATTTACGGTAACTCGTTCTGGAGGCGTGGAGAACAGGCGCCCCGACATCGTCTGCTTCGTGAACGGCATTCCGCTGGTGGTGATTGAGGCCAAACGTCCGGATGGAGATAAAAAAGGCCCAACGGTGGCTGAAGGTATTTCCCAGTGCCTGCGAAACCAGCGCCCGGATGAAATCCCGCACCTGTTCGCCTACAGCCAGTTGCTACTGTCGATCAATGGCTACGAAGGTCGCTATGGTACCTGTGGCACACCCGCTAAGTTTTGGGCCGCATGGCGCGAGGAAGTACTGACTGAACCTGAAAAGTTTACCCTCAAGAATCACAAACTGACGGGACTGCAGCTGGATCAGTTGTTTGGTCACCGCAAAGTAGCTGACCGCGAATGGTATGAGGGCTTAATTGCCGCTGGCGAGTTGGCCGTTACCGGGCAGGATGAGCTGCTGATCAGCCTGCTGAGCCCTCAGCGTTTGTTTGAGATGGTGCGCTACTTCACTCTGTTCGACAAAAAGGTTGGCAAGGTGGTGGCCCGTTATCAGCAGGTGTTTGGTATCAAGGCGCTGATTGATCGCATTAATGCCCGCAAGCCATCAGGTGGCCGCGAAGGGGGTGTTATCTGGCATACCACCGGGTCGGGCAAGTCGCTGACCATGGTATTCCTGAGCAAGACCCTGATTCTGCATGATGACCTGAAGCAATGCCGGATTGTGGTGATTACCGACCGGGTCGATCTG
>MDTC01131969.1_pt1 | contig 22423 bp, 13 predicted proteins | sample 811181 | NCBI WGS metagenome assembly MDTC01 (sample SAMN05326644, study PRJNA326480) | marine metagenome | isolation source: seawater | place: Pacific Ocean: North | collected 2011 | reverse complement strand
TTATTATAGTTATTGTTTAATATTTATTATTAATATTTATTATTAATATTTATTATTAATATTTATTATTAATATTTATTATTAATAATTCTAAATTTCGAATAGTTGATAACCATTACTTGTTTTTTTAAATTCATATTGTGTATTTTTATTATGAATTTTATTATGACAATCTTCGCAAATGTTTATTAAATTTGCTTTTTTATTTTTATGAAATTTTCCATCAATGATTCCCTTTGAATTAGCCATTTTCTGAAATTGTAAATGATGAACTTCTGTTCCTGGATTTTTATTACAAATTTCGCATTTATCTCTCAACTTTTTAGCATTATATACACTTTTTTTTGCCTCTAATATATTGTTATTATTAGAATATTTATTTCTAATTTCATATGCACGTTCAATAAAATTATCCGGTAAATCCAGACTTTTTGCTACCTCTAATCCATACATTGTTTCCCCTGGACCATCCTTTAATTTTCTATCATATATTAATGTTTTTTTCTCTCTATCAAATATTACCGACATATGAAATGTCTTCATTTTTTCTAAATTTTTTACTTCTTCATATTCTAATATTTCATGAAAATGTGTCGCAAATAAAAATGTACTTTCTAAATTATGTAATATTTCTAAACTACTCACAAATATACTTAAAGCAGATGTACTTTCAGTTCCACTACATAATTCATCTCCTAAAATAATGCTATTTTGAGTTGCTTGTTTAAGAATTGTTCTTAATTCACACATTTCAACAGCAAATGTAGAGAGACCTTTGAAAATATTATCATTTCCTAATATACGTGTAAATAGATATTGGTATGGATAATAAGTAAATGTTTCACAAGGAACATACATACCTGCTTGTGCCATAATAGTAGCAATTCCAACAGATTTAATAAAAGATGTTTTTCCAACGGCATTTGTACCATAAAGAAGCATACCATTTATATTATTTCCAATAGAAAAATCATTACAAACATAAAGTTCTTTATTGTTAAGATGTTCAATTAAGCAATGTCGGATTTTAGTAAATTGTATATATGACTTATTGGGATCCATAGTATTATGCTTAATAATTGGACGGCAATAATTGAATTTATTGGCATTATATGCTTTACAATGGCATAGATCAATGAGACCAATAAAACGTGAAATTGTATTTAATTTAATTTTATCATTAAAATCATTGAATTCTCTCAAAATTTGATTATAATATTTAATTAATCCATCGACAAGAATATCTTTAGAATTTTGAATAGAATTTGAAATCTCATTTATATGTGGGGAACAAATAATCATTGATGTTTGATTATTTCCATGAATTTTATATTCGAGTGCAGAGAGATTAAGTGTTAAAATTTCCTCACATCCAGTATATTTAGATCTGTATTTAATTCCTATATTCTCTCCGTCTTTTTCAATAATTTTTTGAATTTGATCTTTTAAAATCATAATTCGTCGTTTAGTACCGATTAACATAGCATCATTTTTAGAAGTTTCATGAATTTTAATATATTCTGTGTCAGTGTCTTTTTTAGAATTTTTCGGTTTTTCATATACACTAATAAGTTGAGAGAAATACTTACATATTGCCTCAAATTGTTCACGTGAATCAATAGAATTTTTTAAAAGTACATTCAAATCTTGATTGTAATTTTTATTAATAAATGAGAGATCATCAAGAGAATAATTAGAAAGTTTATCTATTACTATAATTCCTGCTTTACAAAGATCAAAATGTTCTTCAATAAATGTATTTATATCTTCACATACACTGGAAATATTATTTGGAATTATAGATTTTAAATAGTTATAAAGTTCAATATTTTCATTATTTTCATGAATTTTTTGATATAGTTCATTTATTTTGGAGAGATTTGAGTGTAAAATAACAAAATCCTTTGGATTCACTGATTTCATAATTAGTTTTCTTTCAATTCTCTCAATATCTCTTATATTATTTAAGTATTCTCTTATAGTTTTATAAAATTCAGTATGTAATAAATGTTCTGTAATTGCATAAGATTTTTCAAGATCTTCTGTATCTGAAATAGGATGTAATAAATCATAATTGAATTTTCGACGACCAGAACTGGTAATACAATTATTTAAAAAATTTGCTACGCAAGATAATTTACCATTATAACGTTGATCACTAATAATATTTAGTTGTTTGAGAGAATGATTAGCCAATACAAGTTTATTACTATGATTTTCAAAAACAGGATAATCTATATCTTTAACTAAGTAAGGATTATGTTTTCCAATAAAATCAAGTAGAAAACAAAGACTTTGATTAGCAATACTATATTCATGAAATTCACTTCTCTCTTGAAATGCCCCCAAATAATATGTTTTATCTATTAATGCTTCTTGGTATTTTTGTTTTTCACAATTATTAGCAATTTTTTCAAAATTACTTGAATCATCCTTAACATTTTTATTTTTTGTAGATTTGTTTTTATCACTTTTAGATTTTTCACTTGATTCTTCATTTAATATAATTTTATGAATTTTTTGAGAATTAATATTTGCGTAACTAATTATTTGTTCAATTAGATCTTCTTTATTCTCTCCATAATAATTAGTAATAATAATAGTTTCCGATGGATTATATATTGCTATGTATTTTTCAAGCTGATCATATGTGGTTGGGCTATTGATAAAAGGATGACTATATTCATAATTTATTAGTTTTCCTGTTAAAATATCAATAATGCTTAAACCAATGGTAATTGTTGATTCTTTAATAATAGAATTAGCACTTGATACATGTACCCAAATACAAATGGTATTGTTGCTAAGTCCAGAATTATAATTATTATCGGGATTATATGAATCATAAGAATCATAATTATTAAAAAATGTACCAGGAGAATAAATACAAGATAAACTTCTTGTAGTATTTTTAGCTTGATTATCTTGAACAAATACAACTATACTATAACCATTATTTAACATTTTCTTAATATATTTCTCTAATTGTGCTAAGCCAAATCCTGCCATTACAACATTTAAATCTCCAACGCAAACATTTTTTTTGCTAATAATCATATCATTTATAGTAGCAAATTGTTGAATGTGACTTCCTTTATATGTTCCATCTGGTAATAATAATGCATAACATTCAAAAAAACTACCAACTTGCATTAATACAAGTGTTTTCTCTCCATGAGATTTTTGATATTTTTTTGTTAATTCTAAATATTCATCTACAATAGTCATTATTTAAAATTATATTGTATTTTCATGTAAATATAATTTTAAATATTATTATTAAATATTTAAAACCGGGACTAAATTATATATTTTCTTTTATTATTTAGGCCCCAAATAATGTCCTCTTCCAGTTTTAAATAATTTAAATGGAGTATAGTAATTTTGACTTGACGGATATTCAATTATATTATTACATGATAAATCGGTTAAATCTTTATTTTTAGATACTTTATTTTGTGCTCTTGATCTTACTATATTAGCAAAACGTCTTGTTTTAATATAATTATTATTACTAGTTTTTTCTTTATTTTTGAATATATTTATTTTATTTTTTACTTTATCTTCTTCTGATAAACATGTATCATTAATTTGATATTGATTTAAAAATCCTCTACCAATTATAAAATTATCATCATAAGGAACAATTGATAATAATTTACCAACATTATTCATACCAATTAAACCTTGAATTTGTTTTCTAGATAAATTACTTCCATTTTTAGCTGGAATAAATGTATAATTAGTTGTAGAAGTTCGTAATGAAGGTAAATTTACAATTGCTTTTTCAAATGTATCAATTTGAGAATCTCTAAATATTTCAATATTATTATTAGGATATAAGAAAGCCGGATCAGTTGTTTTTTCTGGATCATGATAAATAAATACACAATCTACATTTGTAAAATCACTTGCATTTGTTGTTTCAACATAATTATTTACTATAAAATCAAAAAAATTCATTATTTCGCTTGTACCATCATCATAAAATAAAGTTAGTATAAATGAATTATCAAATTGCTTATTATAATTATATCTATAATCTAATCTGGGTATATTTTCCATAGATAAATCGCCATTATATGTATTAGAAAGTTCATTTATAGTAGTAATAGTAAATTTGTAGTTAGTTGTATCATAATTTTTATTACTAATTTCATATTTATCATTATTATTATTATAATTAGTTATAATATCAGGATAATTATTATATATTTCATAATTTCTATATTTAGAATAATATAAATTATTTGAAAAATCTGTATTATTATCAAATAAATATAATAATTCATTTATATCTACGTCAAAAAGTTTGACTTCTTTTTCTTTAATATATGTATATGTTATATTCGTATAATCATAATTATAATTGTCATCTGCAAAAAAATTATCAGTTAAGAGTTCTGTTGTACCTGATAATGAAGAATAAAAACTAATTTTATTTATGCTATTATAGTTTCTACTATTTGTAAATCCAAGAAACCCTTGTGTTGAAGAAGAGTTTATATCAAATTTAATATACTGTAAATCATTTTGAGTTAGACCGGTTATTCCATTTCCCAATGATAAAAATATAATACCGCTATTATCATGTAAATTATATAGACCAGGATTATTACTACTATCATATAAATTACTTGTACTATTACTTACAAAACAATTAAAATAATTAAAATCTTTATGTAGGTATATTTTACCATAATTATTTGTAGTATCTTTATTTTTCAATACTATAAAGTTAATACTTATGTCTTCATATATTGGTTCATCAGCATCGTCTCCACTAAGAGTTATTATTTCATTATTATATTTATAAGTAACATTTAATGTTGTTTTATTATTTAATTTATTATACATAAAAAGATTATCATTGGTAAAATCAATAAAGTTATTTAACGTTGAATTTACATTTAAAAAGTTGTTATTATTTTTATCTGGAGAATATAAAATATTATTAAAATAAGTAGGATCATAATTTATTAAATTATTATTTGCAAAGTTATTATTTATTGATACATCATTTAATATAAATTTTAAATCATTATTACATATATCACTAATACTAGGTAAATTATTTTTTGAATTATCGGCCATTGAAGTTAAATCAATAAAATCTAATAATTTAATATTATAATAATCACTTTGTTTATAATTTTTATAAATATTCATATAATAATTAATGTAAGTAAGTCTATCATTTTTAATATTTTTTAAAATTGCATTGTTAGAACCGAAGGTTTGGTCGGTAGTTATATTTCTATTAAATTCATCATTATTAATAACTATTGTGGCATTATCATTTTTATTAAAAAAAAAATTATTACATATATCTGAATCGCTATTATATTTTAAAAATAATAGACGAGGCTGATTAAAATCATTATTTTTATAGCAAAAATTAATATTATTAGTAATATTATGTTTTGTTAATAATAAAACTCCGTTACTTTCGTTGCCATCTTTTATAATACCAGATAAAATTATTTTATTTCTTAGATCATGATCATAATTATTTAATGTTAATTCATCATCACTCTGGGGAATTAATGTTTTTAATACCAATTTAGTGCCAGATTTATTATTTCTATTATTCTTACATAAAAATACAAATTGTGTATAATCATTAATTGTAGGCATTTATTATTAAACTATATATAGATTAATAATAAATATTTAACAAATCATTCTTAAATTAATTAGTTAAAGGATCTGTATCATCAAAATACCATTGAGAAGATAAATAATATGGTTTGGCTTTCTTAATATTTGAATCTTTCGATATTGTTAAATCTGGACCGCCCGCATTTATTCCAGTAATTTCAAATATGCTAATTGCATAGTTATAATATTTTAAATTGGATAAATTACCTGAAAATCCACCATTCATGTTGACATAAATATTATCATAATTTTGTTTTACAATATTACTTAATTGATGACGTTTTGTTAAAGTTCCATTAATGTAAATATCCACAATATTTTGAGTAGTAACTCTTATAATTACATTTACCCATTTTTTAATTGGAATACCATCTACAAATATATCTTCGTAATATTTATATGGTTCATGTTTATCATCAGTATTATGATAAATATTTAATCTAACTAACATTCCTAATAATGGATATTTATCTAATAAATTATCTGATATATTTTTTTTACCATTATATAAGTAAACTCCAGGAGCATTATTTGGACCATATACACCATCATAAGCATCTTCGGAACTATTAGTTGAACCTTTGTGGAAGACATGTTTAAAGTCTGTATTTTCATTATAATTTACATCATTTACATATATCCAACATGAATAAGTAAATTCAACACCATCATATTCATTTTTACTTCTATAAATTGGTATAGCAGATTTATCGCTAGTAGACTGTGGAATAATTAAAGACTGTGTTGCATCTTTCATGCCTTTTACTATATATGGAGTTTCAGATGGTGATAAAAAGTAAAATAATATTTTACTAAATATATAAAACAAGAACACAAATATTATTAAAACTAATAATAAAAATGTAGCCTTGGCAATCATTGTATTTGATCCAAAAAAACTATTTGTAGAGTTTAAAAAATTTTCAGTTCCATAAGGTGTAATTGATACTATATTTTTTTTAATACCACTTAAAAAATTATTTGTATTATTTGATACGTTATCCATTTATATATATAAAATATTATATAAAATAATATATGATATTTTATACATAATAATATATTACTAAATTTATATTGAAAATGAACCAATATCTTTATCATATTCCATAAAACTTACCTTTAATCCATATTTATCAAAAACAGATTTTGCAACTGCTGAATTTATACCTTCTTGATATATTGAAAATGCTTTTTGTGGGTCAATTGAATTAGGTTCATATCTAACTCGTGTAATAAAACCTTCAAATCCAGTATTTTGTCCTCCCATATTTCCTAGGTAAATATTTTTCTTTGAATTGTTTGTAGTTTTATTTCTATACAATCCATTTAATATAAAAGAGTTACGTAATTTTCCATCTAAATATACATCTAATGTCTTTGTATCAACTGAAATAGTTAAGCAATTCCATTTTTGTACAGATACATTTTTAATAATATATCTAGTAAAGGTAGATGAATCACTATTTTTATCTGGTGAGTCATTATATGTTTCTATATCAATAAATAAATTATTTTCATATTTGTCTAAACCAAAACTTAAATTTTTATATCTATTAATTAGATTACCATCAACATTAGTTTTACTGCTAATTCCAGTTAATGTATTTTCCAATTCAGTTGGGGTTGAAACATTAGATTTTGTTGCCATATATAAAATATTTTTTTCTTTGGATATAGAATTACCCCAATTATCAATATAAAACCAAACAGTTAACATAAAATTAGCAGTATTGTTACTATTAATAACATCTTTTGTAATAACATTTGTATCAGAATCACTTGCACTTAATTTACCAGCTACACACATTTTATCATATATTATGTTTGTTGTAAAAAATAAAGTAGATATACCCCATGCTATTATTATAATCAAAACAATGATTAACAATGTATTAAAAATACTCATGTCAACTTAATATATTATAATAAAATAATATTTTTTAATTTAATATAGATTAATTATAAAATACTAAATATAATTAATTTTTAAACATATTATGTATAAATTCAATATCGTCAGCAGGCCTGACTTTATCAAAATAATATATATCTTTTATACTGCCATGAATACCATTATCTTCTCCTAATGTTACTTTATCATTATTAAAAAAAGGAGGAACATTTTCTTTTGAGCCAACAAGTTCTCCATCTAAAAATACATCTATCTTATTGTTATCATAATTTATTACAAAATATAACCATTTTTGATATTTAAAATCACTTGTTTTATAAATAGTATCTAATTGATCTCCATTAGAATTAACAGTTTTTGATTTAATTACTAAACTTCTTGATTTTCCATTATAATATATAACTGGTTTAAATCCATAATTAAATAATTCAGTTTCTTTATTATAAGCTAAACTTGTATTACTTGGTTGTGGGTTTATATATAAATAAAAACTAATACTATATGTATATTTATATGGTGATTTAATTATTTTTTCAGGACCATCTATTTCTGCTTTAACATTATAATTAGGATTAGTTTCTTCATCAAATAAGCTATAACTTTTATAGTCACTTGATATAAATTTATTATCTTCTTTACTTAGTTGCTGATACGATCCTATATATTTTTTTGAATTTAAATAAAATGGTCCTTCTCCTTCTAATAAATCATTTTTATTGATAGAAGCAATAAATTTGAATAAATATGGAACAAAGAACAATAATACTATAATTATTAATTCAATTAATAATAACAAGTATATTGGCTTAGGTGTTAATTTAATATCTTTATTTATTATATCAACTAATGCTATCAATAAACATGGAATAAAAAATATTATATTTTTTATTAAACAGCCATAATTGCCTACTATATTATCACTTTTACAATCATTATTAGATTTACTAGATACATTAAATAAATATGCAATTATAGATAATGTTGTTATAACTAAAGTAAATCCTAATAATAGTTGTGTTATATTATACATTTGTTGATAATTAAATAACCAAAAAAATCCAACAATTAATATAACTGGTATTGCTACTAAAAATATTGTAACAAATAATGATTTAATTAATCTAAATATTGGAGATTTAATTGTATTTTTAAAATTTTCTTTATTAAATTTATTAGTATCAAGAATTAATGTTCTATTATTTTCATAAATAGATGGTGGTTTAAATTCATTTCTATGTATAAAGAAATAAAATGTTGATAAAAATATACTAAAAAGTAGTAATACTAATACTTGAGAATATTTTCTATCAGTAAATTTTGATAAATAAGTATTGTTTTTTATTATATCTAAATTTGTAATATAGTTAATTGCATAATATAAAATTATAAATAGTATTATCAATAATAATCCTATACTATATCTGTAATAATTTTTATTATTAACTATAAAGTCAATAATTATATAAAATAACCTTTTAATAGTATTAATTATTTTAATAAATGTATTTTTTAAATTATCAGCCATTTATTGTAAATTATATTATAATATTATAATAATTTATCTAATAATATTATAATAATTTATCTAATAATTTATCTAATAATATTATTTAAATCAATAAGGATAATATAATTGGCCTATAGATTTTCTAAGGCTGTTTTTTTACCATGACAATCTCTACATAATGCTTCTAAATTATCTACATTATTAGAACCACCATATTCTAACTTTATAACATGATCAACTTCAAACCACGCAGGTAATTGTTTAGAACAATGTTTACAACACCAATTTTGATTAGATGCTACAAATTTTTTTTTAGTCTCACTTACACTTCTTTTTGTAGATTTACTATTTTTTAATATTTTTTGCTGTTGTTGTGTTAAATTATTATATCCAGTATAGTTATTTTGATTTGTATTATTATAATTATTGTGAATTGAATCATTTAATGCGCGACCTGTAAAATCAATAATTGGTGCCATTAACGAACTTGTATTTCTATCTATTGGAAGATATCTTATATATCCATTTGCATTTGAAAAAAATTCTTTATAGTTTTTGGGACTTTTTTTTAAATATAAATAAACACATAGTCCTATAAATGCAAATAATATTATTTTATAATATTTTTGATATGATTTTAATTTATTAATTAATTTACCATCATAGTAAGTATTTGCAATTAAAAATATAGTAATACCTATTATAAATATTTCTAATTTCATGTATTATAATATAATTATAAAATATTTACATTAACTATATTTTTGAAAAATATAGATATATAATTAATATAATTAAAATAAATATTATTGAGAAAAATATATATTTATGCTTATTTTTTTGTTCATCTAATTTTTTAATATTTTTTTGTTTGTATTGTTGATAATATTTATTCATTGCATCATAATATGATATTACTGGTTTTCCTAAAAATATATTTATTTTATTATGTATAAAATGTACCCATTTTATAAAAGATTCTCTTGAATCTAAATAAGGTGTTACTGGATATGCATCTAAAAATTGACTAAATACATTTCCCATATTAGAAATAGGTATAAATAATGGAAAGTTTTGAATAAAATCATAATATTTTTTTTTGGTTGTTTCATTTGGTTTTAATGGGTAACATAATGCTATAGTATATAAAAAAAACCAATATTTAGGACCCCATATATTTGAATCAAGTATCATTATAATTTAATAATATAAAAACAATTTATTATTAACTTATAGCAAATAAAATAAATGACAAGTGTAAAAAAAAACAATTTTTGTAACAATTGTGGTAAAATTGGGCATTTATTTCATCAGTGTAAAATACCTATAACAAGTATTGGAATTATTGCAATTAGAAAAAATAAAGATAATATAGAGATTTTATTAGTTAGAAGAAAAGACAGTATTGCATTTGTAGACTTTATGAGAGGTAAATATAATTTAGATGATAAAGATTATATAGTTTCATTATTTGAAAGAATGTCAATAAGTGAAAGAAACTATATATTAAATAATGATTTTGAAACTTTATGGAAACATTTATGGGGATCAAATGTAACAAATTTATATAAAAATGAAGAGAAAATATCTAGAAATAAATTTAATGAAATTAAAAACAATTATTTTATAAATAATGATTTAATTAATTTTAATACGTTAATTGGATTATGTAAAACACAATATAAAGAATCAGAATGGGGATTTCCAAAAGGAAGAAGAAATTATCAAGAAAGAGATATAATGTGTGGAATAAGAGAATTTGAAGAAGAAACAGGATATGATAAATCACAACTTATAAATTTTACAAATATATTACCACTTGAAGAAATTTTTACAGGATCTAATTATAAATCATATAAACATAAATATTTTTTAGCATACATAGATTTAGAAGAAGAACCAAAAAATAAATTTCAAATGTGTGAAATAAGCAAATTAGAATGGGTAAATATTGACGATGCTAAATATTATTTTAGAGAATATAATATTGAGAAATTAAATCTATTAAATCAATTAAATAAATTATTAAAAACTAATAAACTATATATTTAATATATAATGGATGAGTCAATAGAAAAATCTAAATCTATAAAACTAAATGATTCTATTAAATCTGATGAATCAAGTGATTCAAGTGATTCTAATGAATCAAATAAAAGTAATGATATAGTTGATAAGCTTGAAAGCGATTCTGAAAATGATGCTAAAAATGATCCAGATGATGATTCAGGAGATGATTCAGGAGATGATTCAGATGATGATTCAGGAGATGATTCAGAAGATAATTCAGGAGATGATAAACTTGAGTCAAAAAAATACAAAGAACCTATATTAGAAAAAGAAAGCAAGAAAATTAAAAATATAGAACTACATAATTTATTTAAAAATAATATTAATAATATGAACTTTGATAAAACAATTATTCAAGATAACAAGAATAAATTAAATAATAAGTATGATGTTAAAAATTTTATGAATGCATTAGAATTAATAAATAATAAAGAAATTTTAGAAAATAAAACACAGATAACAAAAACTACATTACCTAATAAAATATTAGTAGATAATAGATTTGATTATTTGTATCCACATTTAGATGATAAGTTTTTTAATATTAAAATAAATAATAAACAGGAATTTAACGAGTTTAAATATAATATAGATTTAAATAAGGATACAAACTTTGAATTAGAAGCATATAGGTTATGCAATGAAGAGTTTAATTTAGCTCCTCATCAAAATTTTATTAAAAACTTTTTATCTACTACTACACCATATAATGGTATATTGTTATATCATGGTTTAGGATCAGGAAAGACTTGCTCTGCTATAACAGTAGCAGAAGAAACAAGACAATATAATAAATTCAATAACATCGACAATGATATAATTATTGTATCTTCACCATTGGTTCAGAAAAATTTTAGATTACAATTATTTGATGAAAATAAATTAGAATATAAGAATGATAAGTGGGTTATTAATAATTGCGCTGGTAATAATTTTTTAGATGAAATAAATTTAATGAATATTAAATTATCAAAAAGCAAGGTTATTTCATTAGTAGATAATTTAATTAAAAAAACATATAAATTTAAAGGATATATTGAATTTGCAAATTTAATAAATACAATTTCAAATATAGATAATGTATTAAAAACACATAAATTATCTACAAAAAATAAAAATTTATTAATAAAGAATAAATTACAAAAGTTTTTTGATAATAAATTAATAATTGTTGATGAAATACATAACATAAGAGATTCTAAAGATAATAGTAATAAATTAGTAGCAAAACAATTTTATAATTTAATAAAGAATGTAGATAATTTAAAATTAATTTTATTATCAGCTACTCCTATGTTTAATGATTATAAAGAAATAATATTTTTAATTAATATTTTAAATATGAATGATCGAAGAAGTACTGTAGATATTAAAGATATTTTTAATTCAGATGGTACTTTTGTTAAAACAGATGATAATATAGAAAGTGGTAAAGAATTATTAATAAGAAAATTAAATGGATATGTTAGTTATATAAAAGGAGATAATCCATTTATATTTCCATATCGTATATTACCAGAAATTTTTGATAATTCTAAAAGTATTAAATTTAAAGATTTTATATACCCAATTAATAATATACTTGGAAATAAAATAGAAAATAATTCTAAAATATCCATTTTTGACATATATTTAAATAATATATCAAAATATCAAGAAAAAGTTTACAAATATATAATTAATAAATTAGAAAATTTGAATAAAGATACTAATTTTAAATATACAGAATTATTAAAGCCACTAGAAGCACTTAATATTGTATTTCCAAATAATGTAATTGATAATTTTGATTTTGATAAAGAAGATAGTGGATTAATAACAGTCAACATAGATGATTTAGTCGGTAAAGTAGCATTATCAAAATTAATGACATATAAAGAATATAATGATAAGGCGATATCTTATAGATATAATTATAAATATAATAATTCTAAACAAGAGAATATTTTTTTAAGAGAGAATATTAGTAAATATAGTAGTAAGATTCATTCGATACTTAATAATATAGAGGGATCGAAAGGACCAATTATAATTTATTCACAATTTATAAATAGTGGATTAATACCACTAGCATTAGCACTTGAAGGTTATGGATTTAAACATTATGGAAATATTCCGTCTTTATTTGAAGATCCCGGATGTGAAGAGTTAGATATTTATTCATATAAAAAAAAATCAAAAGCAGTTCAAGAGAATGGGAAATTTAAGGGAGCAAAATATATAATGATAACAGGTGATAAAACATTATCAGGAAATAAAAAAGAAGAACTGAATGTTTGCAATACAATAGATAACATAAATGGAGAAAATATTAAAGTTATATTACTATCCAGTGCTGGAAGTGAAGGATTAGATTTTAAAAATATTCGCCAAATACATATTTTAGAACCTTGGTATAATATTAATAGAATAGAACAAATATTAGGAAGAGGAGTAAGAACATGTAGTCACAAAGATTTACCATTTAATGAAAGAAATGTTAAAATATATATGCATGGAAGTTTATTATCAGATACAACAGTTGAGACAGTTGATTTATTAATATATAGAAAAGCAGAAGATAAGGCTAAACAAATAGGTATTATTACAAGAATAATGAAAGAAGTTAGTATAGATTGTCATTTAAATTATGATCTAACAAAATTTGATAGCATTAATATTGATAAAATATTAGATAATAATTTTAAATTAGTTTTATCAAATAATGAGATAATTAATTATAAAATAGGAGATAAAGTAAATAGTGCAATATGTGATTATATGGATTCATGTCAATATAAATGTTATCCAAAATTAGATGAATATGATAAACTTGATAATGATGATAATAATTTGAAAACATTTCAGGAAACTCATCTTGAAACATTAAATAGTAAACTAATTAATTTAATACGTAATATGTTTAAAGAAAATTATTTTTATAGCAAAGAAGATATAATAAAATATTTATATACTAATAATAAATATTCGGCTATATCAATAAATAATGCATTGTATGAATTAGTTAATAATGATAATTATATTATTTACGATAAATATAATCGAAAAGGAAGAATAATAAATATTGAAGATTTATATATATATCAACCAACAGAGTTAAATAATCATAACTCGTCACTGTATAGCAAATCAACGCCGTTTTTAGAAAGAAGAAATGTAATAGATTACCAAATTTCTAATATTAAAACAGGTAATGTCCAAAAACCAGATATACAAGATCCAGATAAAGAGCTAAGTAAAGAAGATGATAAGGAAGAAGATATTAAATCAATTATAACAACTAATGATACATTATTAAAAGAATTAATACAAAATTATAAGAATATAATTAGAAATCCAAAAAAAATAATAGATAAATCTAATTCTAAATTTAAGGATGTTAATAGTGGATATAATTTATTACTTGATGTATACAATTTAAATAATAAAACTAATATATTGAAAATAGATAAAGTAATTTTAGAAAATATTATATTACATATATTGATTGATAATTTAGATTTAGAATCTAAAATACAAATATATAGTTATGTATTATATAATTATTTAACATACGAAGAAAATGAATCGCCAGATATGGATGAAATTATAAAATATGTAATTAGTGAAATAAAAAAAATAATAGATACTAATATTATTGAATATAAAAGCAAAAAAGCCTTGGTTTTTCCTTTTAGTTCACAATTTAAATTAAATGAATCTGACAGCAAGATCACATTATATTTATTAGAATATAATGATGATAATAAATTTTTAAAATTTAAATCAGGGGAACAAATGGATTATAATAGGTTTTATGATAAAATAATTGAAAAATATAAGATTGAAAACGCTAATTTTTCAGATTCATTAGGATATATTAAAATGAATTTTAAAAATAATTATTATGATTTTGTTATAAAACATAAAATAGAAGAAAAAAATGATTACAGTAATGGTAGATTATGTAAAAATTTTCATACTATAAATGATAAATATGATAAAATTTTTAGTTCATTTATGAGAATAGATGAATATAAAGAATTAGAAAAAGTTGTTATAGGTAAAAGATTATGTATTGTGAGTGAAATATTTTTACGATATTTTACTATGATAAAAAAAGACAATAAAATATGGTTTTATGATCCAAATTATTCTATTTTAACATTTTAACATTTTAACATTTTAACATTTTAACATTTTAACATTTTAACATTTTAACATTTTAACATTTAATAATAAAATTGATTAATATAAATAAAGATAAATTATTTATTTATATTAATACATGGCTACTAAAATTTATAATAAGGTTTTATTAACAAAAGAATTAGTTATAGATTTTAAAAATATTAATGTTGATTTTTTAAAAACTATTAAAGATATAATGGTAACCAAATTTGAAGGTAAATGTATAACAGAAGGATTTATTAAACCATCATCTATTAATATTGTAAATTATTCAGTAGGAGAATTATATGCAGATAAGATTACAACAAATATTGTTTTTGAATGTTTAGTAGTAAATCCAGTTGAGTCAAATATAATTGAATGTAAAGTTAATTCAATTACTAAAGTTGGAATTAGAGCACAAGTAAATAATGATATAGATAATCCATTAGTTATTTTTGTAGCAAGAGATCATCATTATAATAATGAAATATTTTCATCAATTAATGAGGAAGATATTATTTATGTTAGAGTAATTGGTAAAAGATTTGAAATATATGATACATATATTTCAGTAATTGGCGAAATAGTTAATTTAAGTGATCTAAAACCAAAAAGTGAAAGAATAAAAAGTAAACTACATAAAAAAATTAAAACTTAATATATAAAGAATATAAATAATATAAATAATATAAATAATAATTATTTTTATAGATTAAATATGAATGAACAATTTGAGTCATCAAAATCAGAAGAATTTAATGTAATTACAAATTTAGAAGAAAATAATATATTATCTGAAAATATAATAAATAGAGATGAATCTTTAGATTTAATTAATTCAGCAAATTTATTAGAATTTAACGATAGACCAGAATATATAGAAGAATTAAAAAGATTATCAGTTAAAATTGAAAAATTAAATGTAAATCATCATATAGAGATAGGCAAAATACTATACAATAATAATATTAAGTTGACAGAGAATAATAATGGTATATTTGTAAAGCTTAATAATATTCCAATTACTGTAATAAATAAGATTAATAATTATCTAACTTTTATTAATTCACAAGAATCACATTTAAATATAGATGAAACCAGAAAAATAACTTTAGAAAAATCATTTTTTAAAGATAACAGCAGATAAGTTTTTTTTTTAGTATATATTATTTTAAAAATTTTAAAAATATTAAAATAATATTAAAGATATATTTATATATTTTATAATCATAAAATGAATAAATATAATCATAATCATAATAATAATCATAATCATAATCATAATCATAATAATAATCATAATCATAATATGAATAATTATAAATATAATATGAATAATTATAAATATAATATGAATAATTATAAATATAATATAAATTTAGAATCTTTGCAAAAATTTATGTTATATACATTAAAAACAGAAGATAATATTAAAAGTATAAATACTATAGACACTGTAAATTCTATTACTACAGAAAAAAATAATGTTATTACTAATAAAAAATTAATGTTTACTAATTATAATAAATTACAATCAAAATATAATGAAAAATTGACAAAATTAGATTATAATTATGATAAATTCTTTTGGTGTTTTTATAAATTAAAAAATAATATTAATGATGATGATTTAGTATATATTAATAAATTTACAACTGAAAAAAAATATAAGTTAGATATTATAAATTACATTAGAACTATTAAAAATGATATTAAAAAATATAAAATTAAAAAAAATTTATTAGAAGATAACTTATCAAATGATAAATCTATTTCATTAGAAACATTTATTTCTTTAGTTTTAATTTATAATATTAAATTATTAATTGTGAAAAATAATACATTTTGCTATTATAATATTGAAAATACTAATGAGTTATCAAATGAAAATAATAATAATTTAAAAATTATCAACTTGAATTATTATAATAATTGTAGTAAAAGCAATAATTTTGATATAAATGATAGTATTAAATATACAAATGATGAATTAAATAATATTATTACAAAGTATTATTGTATTGAAAATTTTATAAAACCTATTAAGTCACTATCAAGTTATAAATTAGATGAGTTATTAGATATTGCAAATAAATTAAAATTAAATATATTTAATGATAGTGGTAAGAAAAAAATTAAGAAAGAATTATATGAATTAATTTATAATAATTTGAATTAATTATTATAAAATTGATATTTATTATTAATTAAATAATAAATAATAAATTATATATATAACTATGAGTAAAATATCTAAACAATTACCAGATAATATATCACAAGAAGAAGATACAGAATCTACTTCTAGAATTAAAAAAATTAAATCTATTATTGAAAATAGCGATGATAGTGATTTGACAAAACAATTTAAAAGATTGCTAAATTTATATTTAGCTAATTTAACCAAAATTACAAATAATAATATACCAGAATTAGAGGTAAGATTTGGTACTAAAAAAATAAAGTCAATATCTAGAATAAATTTTTACAATGTTATCAAAAGTATTATTAGTAATAATTTTAAATTAGAATCTGAAAATTATTATTTGAAGATAATTACAGATAATGAATTATCTAACATTAGAACACAAATAAATGGATTACCAAATATTCAACACTATTGTAAATTTGATAATATTATAAATATTGAAGATGAAAAAAATTTGGAATTTATTAATAAAGATTATTTTATCAACAATGATAAGAAAATATATCCTGTAGATTTTGATGAATTTAACTTTAGAATTTCATTTCAGGTAGAAAAAAATTATAACAAATCTGATTCTCAAATACAAGATATAATAAGTAAATGGACAAGTACCAAGAAAATTTTTAGATATATTAAAAGATTTGAATATAGACATCCTACTTTGCCATTTTTATTACATTTTAGTATTGTTAAAACATCTAAATCACATAATGGTAAATTTATTCCAGAATTTAATATTAAAGAATCAAATGTATTTAATTCTTTAGAGCATTATGAAATTGAAATAGAATTAAATAATCATATAATAGATAGCACAAGTAAATATTCTTTAGGAGAAGAATTATATAATGATTTAAAAAAGACAATTAAATATATATTAATTGGATTACAAGAATCAAATTTTCCAGTAGCAATAAGTGAACAAAATAATATTCTTAGTAATTATTTAAAATTAATCAAAGGAAAAGATTATTTGGCAGATAAAAAATATACATCTAAAGATTTCATCGGACCATCTTCATTAACATTACAATTAGAAAATTTATTAGATGAAAGTCATATTAATAATACCAATAAATATATACCTAATATTAGAACTAATTACACAGTTACAGATAAAGCAGATGGTATGCGTAAACTTCTTTATATAAATAGCGATGGAAAACTCTATTTTGTAACTAGTTTACTTACAATAGAATTTACAGGATGTTTTACAGAAAATAAAGAACTATTTAATACAATTGTTGATGGCGAACATATTTTACATAATATAAAAAATGAATATATTAATACATTTGCAGTATTTGATATATATTTTATAAATAGTAAAAATGTAACAGGACTTCCATTTATTAAAGATAAAGATAAAGATAAAGATAGTAGTAGATTAGTAATTTTAAATAGCATGATTAATACTATTAATATTAATCTCAGATCCATTTTACCAACTGCTAATCCACCATTAGAAATTAAAATAAAAAAATTCTATGCAAACAATATATTCCAAGGATCAGCAAAAATATTATCAGATATAGAAAAAGGTTTATATAATTATAATACAGACGGACTTATATTTACTCCTGCAAACACTGGTGTTGCAAGTAATAAAATTGGTATAGTAGCACCTAATTACAAAACTACATGGAATGAATCATTTAAATGGAAACCTCCTGAGTTTAATACAATAGATTTCTTAGTTAAATATGAAAAAAATGATATGGGTAGCGTTAATATCAAAAATATATATAATACTGGAACAAATACTACCAGTAATAATGAAGTGTATAATTATTTAACATTAATTTTACATGTTGGTTTTGATGAAAGAAAACATGGATATATTAATCCATGTAATGATATTATTAATGATTATATTAGTACATCAAAAGAATATAGTAGTGATAACTATAAACCAGGTCGTTTTTATCCTACAAATCCATCAGACGAAACAGCTTATATTTGCAATATTATGGGAAAAATAGATGAGTCTAATAATATTAAAATATATACAGAAGACGGAGATGAAATAGAAGATAACACTATTATAGAATTTAAATACGATCATTCAAAAGAAACTAATTGGAAATGGATACCAATTAGAGTTAGATATGATAAAACATCTGAACTAAGAGCTGGTCTCAAGAATTTTGGTAATGCTTATCATGTAGCTAATTCAAATTGGCATTCTATCCATAATCCAGTTACAGAAAAAATAATAAAATCAGGTTCAAATATCAAAATTGATAATGCGGATGATGATGTTTATTATAATAAAGTTGATACATATTCTGAAACACGATGCTTACGTGATTTCCATAACTTATATGTTAAAAATATACTAATTGAAAAAATTTCACAAAAAGGAAATACATTAATTGATTATGCATGTGGAAAAGGAGGTGATTTACCTAAATGGATAAATGCAGAATTAGAATTTATATTTGGAATTGATTTAAGTAAAGATAATATTGAAAATAGACTAAATGGTGCATGTGCAAGATATTTAAACTATAATAAAAAATACAAAAATATGCCTAAAGCTCTTTTTATAAATGGTAATAGTTCAATTAATATTAAAAGTGGCGATGCTGCAATTACTGAAAAAAATAAACGTATAATAAAAGCAATATTTGGCGAAGGAACAAAAAATGAAGCTACATTAGGTAAAGGTGTTTATAAAAATTATGGAATAGCTAGTAATGGATTTAACATTAGCTCTATTCAGTTTGCTATTCATTATATGTTCGAAAATGAGACAATATTAAATAGTTTTATAAATAATGTAGCTGAATGTACCGCATTAAATGGATATTTTATAGGTACTTGTTATGATGGTAATAAAGTATTTAATAAATTGGAATCTATAAATATGAATGAATCTTTAACTTTATTTAAAAATGATAAAAAAATATGGGAAATTACAAAAAAATATACTAATAACGAATTTAATGATGATAACACCTGTTTTGGGTATGGTATTGATATTTATCAAGAAAGTATTAATAAAACATTTAGAGAATATCTTGTTAATTTTAAATACTTAACTCGAATATTGGAAAATTATGGTTTTGTATTATTAGACAATGATGAATTAAAAAAAATAGGTTTATATTCATCAATTGGAAACTTTAATCAATTATATGAACTATTAAGCGAAGATGTAAAAAAAAATAAATCATTATTAAATAAAATAGGAAAATCATTAGATATTAGCGAAGAAGAAAAAGAAATATCATTCTTAAATAATTATTTTGTATTCAAAAAAGTGAGAAATGTTAATAAAGACAAAGAAGATATAAAAGAATCAGAAAAAACATTAAATAATTCAAAAGAAGAACTTAAAGAATTATTAGAATTAGATGAAGATGTATATGCAGTAGAAAAAGATAGTATGTTGCATGAATCTAAAATAGAAATCAAAAAGTATGAAAAAGAAAAATCTGAAAAAGAAAAAAAATCGCAATCTGATAAAGAAAAATCTGAAAAAGAAAAAAAATCGCAATCTGATAAAGAAAAATCTGAAAAAGAAAAAAAATTAAAGATTAAAATGGATATTGATGAAAAAATAAAAAAAATGAAATCTAAATCAAAAAAGTAAATAACAAAATAGCTAATTCATAAATAATTACTGTAAATTGATATATTAATTATATTTAAAACAACATAAAATATAATTAATATACTTATTAGTGAAAAAATATATATAATGGCTTATATTAATATACCATCAATCGATTATAAAAATTTATTATTTAATATTTCATACTATACTAAAGATGATTTAGATAACAAATTACCTAATAAGATATTTTTATCTAATTCACTTCATCACTATATTTTAAAAATAAAACAAGATATTGATAAATATATATTATATTGGGATAATTTTAAAAAAATTACTAACCCATATGAATTTATTCATACACCTGTTACTAACTCTAAATTTTCTGTTTGCAAATACAAACCACTATCAAGATCATTTTTTAAAATGATTGAAATGATTAATACATTTCATTTTTTAAATGATACTTCAGAGATAAATACATTTCATTTAGCAGAAGGACCAGGTGGATTTTTAGAAGCATTTAATTTTATGAGAGAGAATTCAAATGATAAATATTATGGAATAACATTAATTTCAAATGATATTAATATTCCATCGTGGAAAAAAAGTAATTTTTATTTAAATAATAATAAAAGAATAATTATTGAAAATGGAAGTTCAAAAGATGGCAATTTATTTTTAGAAGAAAATTTTAATTATTGTTATAAAAAATATTATAATTCAATGGATTATATAACTGCTGATGGTGGGTTTGATTTTTCAATAGATTTTAATAAACAAGAAGACTTATCTATAAAATTGATAATTATTCAAATTCTATATGCATTAGTGATGCAAAAAAAAAATGGTAATTTTATATTAAAAATATTTGATGTTTTTAAACTTAAAACTATAGAAATTATATTTTTGTTAACAAATTTCTATGAAAATATATATATATATAAACCATTTACAAGTAGAATTGCTAATTCTGAAAAATATATAGTATGTAAAAATTTTAAATCTATTAGTAAGTTACAGTTAACTAACATACTTGAAAATTTTAGTATTATTGTCAATAATATTGATAATATTAAATCCTTATTAAATGTAGAATTTCCACGTATATTTATCAATAAATTAGAAGAAATAAATGCTATATATGGACAGCAACAAATTGAAAATATTAATAATACTCTAAATTTAATACGTGAAAATATAAATATTGAAACTTATAGAAAAAAACTATCTTTAGACGGTAGAATAAATAATCATAATACTAATGATAATACTAATGATAATACTAATGATAATACTAATGATAATACTAATGATAATACTAATGATAATACTTATGATAATACT